>Ga0315910_10001424_pt1 | contig 21950 bp, 14 predicted proteins | sample EdamamesoilMG_FD_204470 | JGI IMG/M metagenome (GOLD analysis project Ga0315910, IMG submission 204470) | Garden soil microbial communities collected in Santa Monica, California, United States - Edamame soil | ecosystem: Environmental > Terrestrial > Soil > Garden | place: USA: California... | reverse complement strand
GCCGTTCAGATCGACCCAGCGCTCACCGTTCGGTCCGAAACGGTTCACGTAGCCGCCCGCGCCGTCGTCGAAGAGCAGGATGCTGCTCGGCAGCACGGCGTTGTCGGGGCCGGTTCGGTACCACTCGGCGAACGTCTCCGGCGACGTGATGCAGCCGGGGTTGCCCTGCACGAGCACGGGCTTCCCCTCGGCGTCGAGCACGGTGTCGATCGCTGGCGGCGGCGTCGCACCGCCGCAGTGGAAGTCCTCGTGCGTATTCGAAAAATCTCGGTAGACGACCGGAACGCGGAGCGCGCAGCCGCCGCCGACCATCTCGCACGCGGGGCGCTGGGTGCACTCGAAGCCGGGCTCGCGCAGGCAGGCCGACGAGCAACCGTCGCCGTCGAGCGTGTTCCCGTCGTCGCACTCCTCGTCGATGATGAGCCCGTCCCCGCAGTCCGAGGTGCAGGCGCCGGCGCTGCAATCGGGCTCTGCCTGGCAGGTCGCCGAGCAGCCGTCGAGCGGGATGGCGTTGCCGTCGTCGCAGCTCTCGGCGCCTTCCTGCATGCCGTCCCCGCACGTCGTCAGCGTGCAGGTGCTGGGGCTGCCGTCGCACTTGTATCCGCGCTCGAGCTGGCAGCGGCGCGAGCAGCCGTCGCCGTCCGCGGTGTTCGCGTCGTCGCACATCTCGTTCGACGACTGAAAGCCGTCACCGCACAGGGCGATGACGTGACAGGGCACGCCGGGCGGGCTGCACGAGTAGCCCGGATCGACCGAGAAGCAGTTGGCGGCGCAGCCGTCGCCGTCGTCGGTATTCGCGTCGTCGCACGCCTCGTCTTCGGTGAGGACGCCGTCACCGCAGGTGCCGACGGGAGGTGGTCCGCCGCCTTCCGGACAGTCGTCGCCCATGCACACGACCAGCGTGCCCGCCGACCCGCCGAGCCCGCTGCCGCCGCGACCACCCGAGCCGCCGACGCTCAGCGAGCCGCCGCTCCCGCCCGTGGCACCGAGCCCGTTACCCCCCGAGCCGTCCGCGCCCGCCGAGGGCGAGCACGATGGCGCCGTCGCGACCATCAGAAAGCCGAGAAATCCCGCACCAAGACCTAAGCGCATGCTGAGGCATTAGTTTTAGCATTTCTGCCGATTTGCGGGAGCCGCGGACCGGCCTGCCTTGAATCGAGGGTTCGCCCCCGTTAGTTTCAGGCTGAACCAATGCGCTTGGCGGTGGCTTCGTGCCTTGTCGTAACCATTTGGAGCGGACTTTCGCTCCACGGTTGCGCGGGCGGATCTGACGATTCAGCGGGCGATGACAGCTGCACGGGCGGCCCATCGTGCTCGGGTGGCGAGGGCGGCATTTCCGCCGGAGGGTCCGCTGCCGCCAGCGCGGGTCGTGGCGGTGCCGGTGGCTCATCGGGTCAGGGTGGCGGCGGATCGTCTGGTGAAGGCGGAGCCGGCAATGAGTCGGGGGTGACCGGCGGTGCCGGTGGCTCGGGCGGTGGCGGCAGCAGCGGCGCGAGTGGTCGTTCAGGTTCGGGTGGAAGCGGTGGTGGCAAGGGAGGTTCCGCGGGTGCGGGGACGGGCGGCGCCGCTGGCGACGGCGACTACGTGGTCATCGGCAGTTGGCACGGGTACGTCTTTACGTCGGTGAGTCCGGGCGGAACGATCACGCCCACGGATTTCTCCGCCAGAGCTCCTGACGAGCCGTTCTGCGTTTCCGGTGTCGTCCCGATGGGCCTCGATTCCGTCGCCATCCTGGGCTTCAACCTCAATCAGGAGCGCGGCGTCGGTACGCCGGCCGACGTGATGGTGCCGGCGGGGAGCGGCATTGCCGTGACCGTCACCGCGAACGCCTACACCGAGCTCCGATTGCAAATCGAAGGTCCCAACGAAACTACCGGCGTGAACGATCGTTGGTGCGACAATTTCGGAGCCCCGACGAACGTGCGACAGGGCTTCGAAGGGACCCAGATGCGCGATGTCGCGTACCCCGGTTTCCACCAGGCCTGTTGGACGGTACGCTTCGACGGCGGGTTCTACGAGGACGTCAACACGCCGCGCCGCCCGATCCATTCGGTAGCGTTCGTGGTTCCCGGCTACGAAGGCGTCGAGGCCGGATTCGACTTCTGCGTGGACAGCATCGCCGAGATCCCCTGAGCAACGCCCTTTCGCCGTGGCGCCCCGTACCGGTTGCCGTCGTGCCCGATGCCGTCTAACGACCGACCGATGGTCGTGCTCGTGTTCGCCCACCCGTACCCGGACCGCTCCCGGGCCAATCAGCGCCTGCTCGAGCGGGTGCGCGACGTCCAGGGTGTCGAGGTGCGGTCACTTTACGACCTCTACCCAGCCTTCGACATCGACGTGAGAAAGGAACAAGCGGCGCTCGAGCGCGCGCGCATCGTGGTCTGGCAGCACCCGGTGCAGTGGTACACCGTGCCCGGGTTGCTCAAGCACTGGTTCGACAAGGTCCTCGCTCGGGGCTGGGCTTACGGCGACGGCGGCAACGCGCTTCGCGGGAAACGTTGCTTGTGGGTCGCGACCGCGGGCGGGGACGACCAGGCGTACAGCCCGACCGGCATGCACGGGCGGCCGTTCGCGGAGTACGTGCCGGTCGTCGAGCAGACCGCGCGCTTTTGCGGCATGCGCTGGGAGCAGCCGATCCTCGTGCAGGGTGCGGAGCGCATGCCGGAAGAGGAGCTCGACGCGAAGGCCGAAACATACCGCGAGCGGCTCGAAGAGCTCGTCCAGAGCGAGCGAGTGGCGCCGTGAGCGAGGAGACCTCCCTGCTCAGCGGCGCGATCGTCTACCTGGCGGCGGCGGTCGTCTGCGTGCCGATCGCGAGCCGCCTGAAGCTCGGCTCGGTGCTCGGCTACCTCGCCGCCGGCTGCCTGATCGGCCCGTTCGGGCTCAGGCTGATCGACGATCCGGCGTCGACCCTGCACTTTGCCGAGATCGGCGTGGTGTTGATGCTGTTCGTGATCGGCCTCGAGCTCGACCCCGCGCACCTCTGGACCATGCGGCGGGCCGTGTTCGGCGGGGGTGTGCTGCAGCTCGCCACCTCGGCCGTGCCGCTCGGTCTCGGCGCGTTCTTCCTCGGCCTGCCGTGGCAGGCTGCGCTCGTCATCGGGATCACGCTCGGGCTCTCGTCCACCGCCGTCGCCATGCAGACGATGGCGGAGCGCAACGTGCTCGCCGCGCCCACCGGCCGGACGGCGTTCGCCGTTTTGCTGTTCCAGGACATCGCCGCCATCCCGCTGCTCGCCGCCGTGCCGCTGCTGGCGTCGCGCGCAGCGGGCACGCCGTCGACCGGCCGTGGACCCCTGCTCGCGATCGCCGCCGTGCTCGCGACGTTCGTCATCGGCCGCTTCCTCACGCGGCCGATCCTGCGCGCGCTCGCCCGCACCGGCCTCCGCGAGGTGTTCGCCGCGTTCGCGCTCCTGGTCGTGCTCGGCATCGCGGCACTGATGGAGAGCGTCGGCATCTCGATGGCGCTCGGCGCCTTCCTCGCCGGCGTTCTGCTCGCCGGCTCGGAGTACCGGCACGCGCTCGAGACCGATATCCAGCCCTTCCGCGGCCTGTTGATGGGGCTCTTCTTCATCGCCGTCGGCATGAGCATCGACTTCGGCCTATTGCTGCGTGAACCCCTGTTCGTGCTCGGCCTGATCGGCGGCTTCCAGCTGCTGAAGCTCGCGGCGCTCCGCCTGGTCGCCGGCCCGCTCGGCATCGCGCGTCGCGAGAGCTGGCTCTTTGCCGCGCTCCTCGCGCAAGGCGGCGAATTCGCCTTCGTCGTGTTCGGCGTCGCCCGCAAGGCGCGGCTACTGCCGGGCGAGTGGGACGCGCTCCTCACGCTGGCGGTGGCGCTCTCGATGGCGCTCACTCCGCTCTTGCTCCTCGCTCGCGATCGCATGCTGGCCGCGTCGCTCACCGAACGGGTCGCGGACGAGATCATCGACGAGCAGGCGCCGGTGATCATCGCGGGGTTCGGTCGCTTCGGCCAGATCGTCGGGCGGCTCCTGTTCGCGAGTGGCATCAAGGCGACCGTGCTCGACCACGACCCGGATCAGATCGAGCTGCTCAAGCGCTTCGATTTTCGCGTCTATTACGGTGACGCGACTCGCCTCGACCTGCTCACGGCCGCCGGCGCCGCGCGCGCGAAGTTGCTCGTCCTCGCGATCGACGACCCGGATTCGAGCGTTCGCCTGGCGGAAGCGGTGAAAGAGCATTTCCCCGGCCTTCAGATCGTGGCGCGTGCCAGAAACATCGGACACTGGCAGAAGCTGCGTTCGGCAGGGGTTCGCGTCGTCGAACGCGAGACGTTCGAGTCGGCCGTGCTGGTCGGCCGGCGGGCGCTCGAAGCGCTCGGTGTACGGCCGTACGAAGCGCGCGAACGTGCCGACGTGTTTCGTCAGCACAACATCAAGACGCTCGAAGACATCCTACCCAAGTGGCAAAACGAAGAAGAACGAACGAACCTCGCACGGACTGCGCGCGAGCAACTCGAGCGGCAGATGGAGCAGGATCGCGCGTCGCTCGATCGGTTCAGCACCCACGGCTGGCGTCCCGATCCCGACGGCGGTGACAAGCCCGCCTGAGCGTGGGAGCGCCCGCCCCCGCACGTAGCGAGGGCGGGGCTGCGCTCGCTCACGACGCGAGCGGCGCCGCGACGGGCGCTCCGGAGCGCTGCTGCACGCGGGTGCCGGTGCCGTCGCTCACGTCCCGAAGCGCGAGCATGGCGCCGACGCGGCCGTGCGCCGGAGCGGCGAATCCCACCTCTTCGCGGCCGAATTCGGCTGGATTCTTGAACGTCCCGAACAGGATGTCCCAGAGCGGCAGGTCGCCGTAGTTGTACGCGTGCACGTCGCGCTGGTGGTGAACGAAGTGCGCTTCCGGCCGCTGAATCAAGTAACCGAGGAAGCGCGGTGTCCGGAGATTCATGTGCTGGAAGAATCCGTAGAACTGCGCGACGAGCCCGGTGAGCGCGGCGGCTTCCGGCCGTAAGCCGAGGACCAGCGTGGTGGTGACCGTGCTGAGCGTCACGTAGGCGACGATCTCGAACGGGTGGAAGAGCGCCGCACCGCCCATGTCGAGACGCTGCGGAGCGTGATGCAGTTGATGGAAGGTGCGCCACATGAAGTCGAAGCGGTGCGCGGCGCGGTGCCAAAGGTAAGCGACGAACGAGAACACCCCGTAGCCGACGACGGTACCGCCTGCGACGCCGAGTCCGGTACCGTCGAGCAGCCGGTGCGTCGCGAGCCATTCACCCGGCAGGGCGAGCGGCGTGAGGGTGCCGACGACCGCCATACCGAGAAGGAAGCCCCAACCCTTGAGCCTCCACAGCCGCCGCGCCGGATACTGGCGCGCCGGGAACAGGGTTTCGAGCAGCATCATGCCGCCGTAAGTGCCGAAAATCACAAGTCCAATCAGGTCTTCCAGGTTCATGGGTTCCTCCTTACGGTGTAAGGTTGTGGCTCAGCCTAACCTTACGCTGTAAGTTGTCAAGCGCTTTCCCGATGGCCGCCAAAAAGACGCCCAAGGTCCGCCGTCCGCTCGACCGCGAGGGGATCGAGCGCGCCGCTCTCGCGCTGATCGACGAGGAGGGCCTCGCCGAGCTCAGCATGCGCCGGCTGGGCAAGAAGCTCGGCGTCGAGGCGATGAGCCTCTACCACCACTACCCGAGCAAGGCGCACCTGCTCGATGCGTTGCTCGATCGATTGATCTCGACGCTACCGATCCCCGAGGCGACCCTTCCGTGGCGCGAGCGCATCCTTCGTTTCTGCCTTTCGTACCGCGCGCTTGCGGCGAAGCACCCGAGGTTCGCGCCGTTCATGATCGTGCACCGCATGAACACGCGCACCACGCTCGGCTGGCTCGAGTCGATGGTGCGCATCATCGGCGATGCCGGTTTCGACGCCGCCGACGGTGCCCGCGCGTTCCGCAGCGTCGGCTACTACCTGATGGGCGCGATCCTCGACGAATCGTCGGGCTACGCCGGAGGACCGACGGCGGCCGAGGGCGTTCCGGAGGCCGAGCAGGCGCTCATCGCGCCCACCGTGGCGCGTTTCGGCCCGTATTTCGGGCGCGAGCACTGGGACGCGACGTTCCGCAGCGGCCTCGACGCGATGCTGGACGACCTCGAGCGGCGGCTGGCCGAACGGGTAAAGCCGCCGCGAAAATCGCGCGGCTGAGCGACCGAGCCGCTGGTCAGCTTTCCGGCTGCGCCGTCAGGTTGCCCGGCGAAACGTGCGGGTAGCGACCGCGCTGAGCGCTCAGGTTTTTCACGATGCCGAGCGCGGCGAGGATCCGGATCACGACGTAGGCGGGGTCGATCTCGAACTTTCGCACCGCGAAGTTCGGGCTCATCGAGAACTCGTGGTGGTTGTTCTGAAACAGCTCACCGAGCGTCACGAAATCGACGAGCAGCGTGTTCTTGGAGCGATCCGGCGCGGCAAAGTTCCGGTAGCCGAAAGCGTGCCCGCAGTAGTTGACGATCGCGCCGTGGATCGGGCCCATGATGAAGTGCGCCGGGAGCAGCAGGTACCACCAGACGCTCGGCGCGAATGCCACGTAAAAGGCCGTGTAGCCCGCGCACCAGACGAGGCGCATCGGCCATGACTGAGCGAGCCGATCGATGAAGGGCCACTCCGGATAGCCGCCGTCGAAACGAGGCTCGGGCGCGACGCGGTCGTACGCGAAGTCGTCGTACTTCAGCTTGGTCCTCCACATCATGGTGAGGACGTTCGGCACCAGCACCGGGGAGTGCGGGTCGCGCTCGGTGTCGCTGTAGGCGTGGTGCATGCGATGCAGGATCGCGTAGCCACGCGGGTCGAGGTAGCTCGGACCCTGGGTCAGGTAGGTGAGCAGGTGGAAGAACCGCTCCCAACCCTTCGAGAGCTCGAACTGCCGGTGCGCGCCGTAGCGGTGCAGGTAGAACGTCTGGCAGAAGACCGACAGGAGCCAGTGACCGACGAAAAAACTGATGATGGCTGCCATGCTGACCAGCGGAAACTAGCTCGAATTTTCGCGGCGCTGGTCACGCTTCGGTCATTTGCCGTCAGCGGGCGGCCACGACGCGGCGCGGCACGCGGGTGAAACCCGCGGAATCGCGGGGATCTCCCCCGGGACCCCAGAATTCTCGTGTTATGATACGGCGTCTTCTTACGGAGGGAAGGACCATGAGGCTTACTTTTACCGGGTGGGGTCGGTTCGTGCGCGTGGCGTTCGTCGCGCTCGCGGGGCTTTCGCTGACAGGCTGCCCGAGCAGCGACGACGACGACGAGTCACCCGAATGCTCGCTGCCGTCCGGCGCGCGGGGTTCGGCGGAATGCCAGCGCTGGCAGACGAGCGTCTGTGACTTCACGGGACGCTGCCCGTCCTCGGGGACGCTGACGAAGTGCGACTGCTTCGATCAAGCGAGCTCCATCACCTGCATTTCCGAGGCTGAAGCGACGCGCTGCGCGGACGCTTTGAACGCTGCGTCGTGCTCGGCCCCGCCGAGTGGATGCGATCTCCTGGACCTCGCCGATCCTGCGCCGGCGCAAGCCGCCTGCCAGCAGTACCTGCAGGCCGTGTGCGACGCCGTGGCCCGCTGCGGCGGGGACGACGTGCCGACCTGCCTCGCGGAGGTGATGCTCGAGGTCGACTGCTCGACCGCCGTCGGGACCAAGCCCCAGCTCGACACCTGCCTCTCCGAGCTCGCGGGCTTGTCGTGTTCGGCGAGCGAACTCCCCAAGAGTTGCGAAGAAGCAGTGCTCGTGTCGGGCTAATCCTGCCGGGCTCGACAGGATGGCGACGTCGCTATCCACCGGGACCGCAGATTTTCTGCCGGGGTGTCGGCGACCGCTCCCGGGAGCGGGCGAGGGCCCGATTTCGGGCGGCGCGGGCGTGCTTAAGCGTTTAAGCTAGTCCAGATGCGGGCCAGCTCTTCCTTTCTCACCGCCGCCCTTCGCTTCCTCGCCCTCGCCCTTGCCGCCGCCGTCGTCGCCGTGGCGTGTGCACCGGCAGCGCCGGAAGACACAGCGAGCGGAGGTTCGTCCGGCTCCGGCGGCAACGCGAGCGGTGGTGCCGGGGGTGGCGGCGGTAGCTCGGGCGGTTGCGCGACCGGGTCCGCTCTGTGTGGTGGAATCTGCGTCGACATAACGTCGGACTCGCGGAACTGCGGCGGCTGCCAGACGGCGTGCGGTACCGGTCAGGCGTGCGTGGCGTCCGCGTGCACCTGCACCGGGGCGCTGACGGCGTGCGGCGCAGCCTGCGTGGACATCCAATCGGACGGCCAGCACTGCGGCGGCTGCGGAACGGTGTGCGGCCTCGGGCTCGTGTGTTCCCACGGCGTCTGCTCGATGACCTGCGCGTCCGACGTCACGACCTGCGGCACGAGCTGCGTCGACGTGATGACCTCGCCCACACACTGCGGCACCTGCAACAATTCCTGCCCCGGCGGCAGCACCTGCAGCGGGGGAGCCTGCGCCTGTGCGACGCCCGGGCAGACGGCCTGCGGCGGAGCGTGCGTCGACACGATGACGAACACGGCCAACTGCGGCGCCTGTGGCACGGTGTGCGCGAGCGGCCAGACCTGCACGGCCGGTGTGTGCAGCGGTGACGCGGGGACCGGCGGAGCCGGGGGAAGCGCGGGCGCCGCAGGTGCGGGCGGCAGCGGCGGGACCACGAACATGCCGCCGGGCAACACACCGGGGGTCGTCGTCTCCACGGACGACGCCGGAACGCTCGGCTGCGTGCCACTCTGCACGCTGGCCGAGCACCCCGACGACACCGATCTCACGGACGACTGGGCGTACGAAGGTTGGCCCTGCGTACTTCCCGACAGTGCCACCGGCACGCGGAACCAGGACTGCTTGACGGGCCAGCCGCTGCCCCCGATCGACCGCAGCGGCGTCGAGGGCGTGGTCGTGGATTCCGACGGCGACATGGTGCCCGACTGCGTGCCGCTCTGTGAGCCGGGGGCGCTGCCGGGCAGCCCCGACGCGCCCGATTGGGGCTGGGAATACCAGGCGACCTGCATCATTCGCGACACGCCGACCGGTGACTGCAACCAAGGCTGCACGACCGGCCAGCCCGTCCCCGATCCGACGCTCGTTCAGCGCCCGGGCGTGACGCGCGACGAAGGGTGCGTCGCCGTGTGCACCTGCGGCGTGGCCGGGGACGATCCGAGCTGGGGCTGGGAATTCCAGACCACGTGCGTGATGCCCGACACCGAAGTGTCGACGGGGCTTCCTGCCTGCACCACCAACGACAACACCACCCTCGTGCCGCCCGCGATCGCGGGAGCGACTCAGGACGGCTTCTACACCGAGAACGGCAAGCTCTACGACGCCAAGGGCGCGGAATTCGTGATGCGCGGCATCAACAACCCGCACATCTGGTTCGACACCGGCAACCAGTACCGCGCGTACCAGGCCCTCGATCGCATTGCGACCTACAAGACGAACACCATCCGCGTGGTGTGGGAAACCACCGGCGGCTCGGCCGCGCTCCTCCGCCAGGTCCTCTATCGCATCGTGCAGCTCAAGATGGTGCCGATGGTCGAGCTCCACGACGTGACGGGCAGCAACAACACCGCCGACCTCGCGCGCATGGCCACGTACTACACGGGCGCCGACATCAAGCAGGTCCTGCTCGACTTTCGCGGCTACGTGCTGATCAACGTCGCCAACGAATGGGGCGCGACCGACAACGTTTCGGGCTACCAGAGCGCGTACGCGAGCGCGATCTCGACCCTTCGCACGGCCGGGCTCGAGCACACGATCGTCATCGACGCCGACGGCTTCGGCCAGAATGCAGCGTCGCTCTTCAACGCTGCCAGCGCGCTTCTCACCGGCGATCCGGAGCGGAATCTGCTTTTCAGCCTCCACATGTACAGCCGCTACGGGAGCACGAGCTCGGTCGATACGGTGCTCGACAACGCGGCGATCGGCACGAGCGTTCCGTTCATCGTCGGCGAGTTCGGCCCCGTGCTCCAGGGGCAGCCGGTCGCGTGGCAGCAGATCCTGACGAAGAGTCAGTCGCGTCGCATCGGTTACCTTGCCTGGTCCTGGAGCGGGAACGACACGGAGACGGCGGCGCTCAACATCGTCAACGACTTCGGCGGGGATCTCACGCCGTCGTGGGGGCAGCAGGTGATGGTGAGCCACGCTGCGAGCATCCAGAACACCGCCGCCAAGGCGAGCATCTTCCCTTAGTGTCGTGATTGTGTCCTGAGCTCGCGACGCGCTCGACGCGAACGGGAAACAGTGTGTTCATCGACTCGCCCCTGAGCCGCCATCCGGCGCAGAATTGAACGGAAGATTCCGCAAGGCGCCAAGGATCTTGCCTTGCGTGGCGCGCGACACGCGCGCAACCTGAGTGGGTGATTCGGGGTGCGGTGCACCCCGTGAAGCCGCGAGCGCGGCTGGAGAGGGCCCATGGCGGGAAGGCTTTCCATCGGGGTTTTGCTGCTTTTGGCGTTCGCCGTCGCGTTCGCTCACCCCGAGAGCTTCCTCCGCGATCCGTACGACATGGTGGCGTACTTCGGTGGCAGCGTGCCCGCGGGGCCGGATGCCAGCTGGCAAGGCATCTTTCGCTGGGACGTCGCCCCGTTCAAGTATCGGGTGCTGTTTCACCTGATCGTCGACGGCCTGGCCACCGTGATGGATCTGGTGGCGCCGTCTGTTTCGGCTCTCGCCCGTTACCACGCCGCCGTCGTCTGGGTCAGCGCCGCGACGTTCCTCGCCGCGGGCTTCACGCTCGATCGTCTTCTCGGCGAGCTTGGTTTCGATCTCACCGAGCGGCTCGTCGGGCTCTGCGCGTGGATCGCCCTTCCCCCCGTCCACCAAGCTTACGTCTACCCGACGTGCACGAAGGAGGACTTCCTCGGCTACGCTCTCTTGTTCGTCGGCCTCATCGGCATGCTCCGCGCGTCGCCGAAGCTCATCGTCGTTGCGGCGCTGCTCGGCGCCACGACTCGGGAGACGCTGTTGATCCTGCCCGGCGTCGTCCTGCTCCGGGGCCCTGGCTCCTGGCCGTTCCGCATCGCCTGTCTTCTCCTTTCGGTGGCCGTCGTCGTCGGGATTCGCGGGCTTCTCGGCCTCGAGTCTTATGGCGCCCTCGGTCAGGGGTGGCGTTACAACCTCGCTCACCCGGTCGCGTCGCTCGTGGGACTGTTCTTCCTGCTCGGGTTCACCTGGGTCCCGGTGCTCGCCCTGGCGTGGCCGCGGTTTCGCTACGCGCTGGGCGACCGGCTGACCCCCGGACAACGCCGCTTTCTCGCGCTCTTCCCGTTCGTCGCACTCGCCCTCCTGGCCGCTCAGCTCGTCCTCGGCCGCATGACGGAGATCCGCATCTCGTTCCTCCTCTCCCCCTGGGCCATCGCGCTCCTCTTGCTCGCCCTGCGAGGCTTGCCGCTTTCCTCGATCCTGTCGCGCCGTCGCGCCGTCGGCCCGCTGGTGCTCTTGGCGGCGGTCGTCCTCGTGGAGGCGTCCGGTCTCGCGCGGCTGCTCCGCCAAGGAGCCAACCGGCATCTCGCAGGCTTCTCCGGTCGCTCCTGGTGGGGCGTGCTCTACTTCCAGCTGGCGATAGGCATCTACCTCGGATCGTGCATCGCGTCGTCCAGCCGCGGCAGACCGTCGAGCCGTGCCCCCGCGCCGGCGGTCGAAGCTTGAACGCCGGGCGGCGCGCCAGATTGGGTCGCTAGCCGCAACTTCGTTCAATACGGATAGCCCCGAGCGCTCGTAGCGTTCTCCTTCCCGCAAGGAGGTTGGACGATGGTCACACGACGCTTGCTGAACCTCGGGCTCTTGTTCCCGGCCGCACTCACTATCGGCGCCGGCTGCTCCTCCGACGAGCTGACGGGACGCGAGTCGGTCGAGCCCAGCTCCGTGGAGCTCGCGTTGACGGTTGCGGCCCTACCCCGGTGTTCGCGCACGAACGACGGCGCGATCTACTACGTGTGGAGTGCGAGCAAATTCTACGTGTGCCAGGGCTCCACCGGGACCTGGGTCGCGACCACGCTGAGCGGCTACAACGCCGCGGTTCGCGTCACGTCGCTCCCCGCCGTTCCTGGTGGTGCGTGCCCCGATGGCGGGGTCACCGTGGAGTTCGGCCTCGACACGAATCGCAACGGCGCGCTGGAGACGTCTGAAGTCACTGCCACCGCGACGCTCTGCAACGGACGGATTGGTGCCGACGGACCGACAGGCCCCGCGGGGCCGCCTGGTGCGCAGGGACCTGTCGGGCCCCAAGGACCCCAGGGACCGGAAGGCCCCCAAGGTCTCGTGGGGCCTCAGGGCGTCCAAGGCATTCAAGGTCTCCAGGGTGCGCCGGGTGCGGACGGGGCAAACGGAGCCGACGGGGCGGACGGAGCCGATGGCGCGGACGGAGCCGACGGCGCGGACGGAGCCAACGGGGCGGATGGCGCCGATGGGGCAGGGGGACCTCCGGGTGACGAGTCTCTGATCCGGCTCACACCGGAGCCCGCGGGATCCAACTGCGAGTCGGGCGGCGTGCGGATCGACACCGGCGTGGATACGGACGGCGACGGCGTCCTCCAGAGCAGCGAGGTGACGGCGAGTGCGTACGTGTGCAACGGCGTCGCCGCACCGGCTGGGACTGGTGGCGCCGGGGGGAGCAGCGGAGGCGGCGCCGGCACTGGAGGTCTTGCGGGAAGCGGCGGGGCGGGCGGCGTGGCCGTCGCCCTCCCGGTGATGGTGGCGGCAGGGTTCCTCCATTCGTGTGCTCTCGGCGCAAACGGTGGCGTGAAATGTTGGGGCGATAACACCTGGGGTGAGCTCGGGTTGACCGGCGGCGCCAGGGGCGATGGGCCTGGGGAGCTCGGGCCGTCGCTGCCGTTGGTCGACCTGGGCGCGGGACGCACGGCGACATCAGTGGCTGCCGGCGTCGGGGGTACCTGCGTCGTGCTCGACAACGGACAAGTGAGCTGCTGGGGCGTTTTCGCGAGCTCCGGAGGGGTGGCTCACCATGGGCAGACGGTGGACCTCGGGACGGGCGCCGTCGCGCAGGCCGTCTCAGTGGGCAGCGGCAACGCCTGCGCCTTGCTCCAAGGGGGCTCGGTCAAGTGCTGGGGCGACAACGACCGCGGGCAGCTCGGCTTGGGCGATACCGATCGCCGATACCTCCCCGCCGACCTCGGCGACAATCTGCCGGCGGTAGATCTTGGCGCTGGCCGCACCGCGACGGCGATCTCCGTTGGTGCGAGGAGCGCGTGCGCGGTGCTGGACGACGAATCGTTGAAGTGTTGGGGTGACAACGGAGTCGGCCAGCTCGGCCTTTTGGGCTATCACGCGCGGGGCGACGACCCCGGCGAAATGGGCGACGCGCTACCGCCCGTCGACCTCGGGACAGGGCGCTCCGTGCGAGCGGTTGCGACCGGAAACCTTCTCACCTGTGCTCTGCTCGACGACGGGACGATCAAGTGCTGGGGCTGCACCGCGGAGGATTTCGGTATCTGGATGTGCCAAGGGGGTGGCGACACCGACATGGGTGACTTCTTGCCTCCTCTTTCGCTCGGGGCGGGCCGTTCCGCGAAGGCGCTCGCGGTCGGAGGCGTTATGGGTTGCGCGATCCTCGATGACGATAGCCTCAAGTGCTGGAACGAGAACACCGCCGGTCAGCTCGGGCAGGGCGATACGGTTTTTCGGGGTGCCTACGACTCCGGCCTGATGGGCGACAACCTTCTACCCATCGCGCTCGGAGCCGGTCGCCACGCGGAGAGCGTCGCGGTCGGGATCAACCACGCCTGCGCGCTGCTGGACGACGCCGAGGTGAAGTGCTGGGGCGTCAACAACGGCGGGCAGCTCGGTCTCGGCGACACCCTCGCCCGCGGTGATGGTCCGGGCGAGATGGGAGACGCGCTCGGATCCGTCAGCCTCGAATTCTGACGCCAACGACGGTACGAGCGGGTCAGGTCGCGACGCGTTCCACGTGCCCGTCGGCGTGGCGTGCGAAGCGGCCGTCGTCGCGCGGGTGCACCGGATCGTCGGCGGGCCACGGCCAACCGCCGAATCGCGTCGAACGGTAGTCGCGCACGGCTTGCTCGAGCTCGTCACGGGTGTTCATGACGAACGGCCCGTAGTGGGCGACCGGCTCGCCGATCGGGCGGCCCTGAAGCACCAGGAACTCCACGTCGCCGTCACCCTTCTTGCCGCCGGCGCCGAGCTCGAGATCCACGCTGCTGTCGACGCCGATGGCCGCGTGCTCGCGGATCGCTTCGCCGCCGACCGTCGAGGACGCGCCGCGAAAGAAATAGAGCGTGCGTCCGGTGTCCGGGCCGTTCGCGCGGGGGAGCGTGTAGGTCGCGCCAGGCTCCATGCGAATCGCCAGGATGGCGACATCGCTGTCGGCACGCGCGGCCCAGGAGTGAGGCGGTGGTGCCGGGGGCTTGTCGGCGCCGAGCGCGCCCGCGATCACCGTCACTTCCGTGGTGTTGCCGGCGCCGTCGGTGTGCTTGAGGCGTGGGATGTCCCGGTTCCAGAGCATCGTGAAGTGCGGTGTCACGAGCTTGTCCTTGGCCGGAAGGTTCAGCCAGATCTGAAAGAGCTCGACCGGGTTCGGTGCCGCGCGCTCGATCAGCGGGAACATCTCGGAGTGGACGATGCCGGCGCCCGCCGTCAGCCATTGCACGTCGCCGCGCCCGAAGCGCGCCGCGGCGCCGAGCGAATCCGAGTGATCGATGAACCCGCGCCGGGCGATCGTGACCGTCTCGAAGCCGCGATGCGGGTGCTGCGGAAAGCCGGGCACCACTTCGCCGTGGTACATGCGAAACCCGTCGCGCACCTCGAAATCCTGGCCGAGGTTCCGGCCCCGGAGGAGCGCAGGGTCGGGCCCCATTTGGTCGTTGCCGGCGGGGTAGGCGTCGTCGTGGTGCACGCAGAAGAGGAACGGATCCTGCGTGACCCAGGGGAAGCCGAGGGGAGCGGTCTCGATGACGGGATGTGCCACGGTGAGGATCTAAGGATCCCGCGCCTCGGACACAAGGGCCCGAAACCGCCGCGAAAGCCGGGGCGAGCTACGTCAGCGCCGTGAGGGCCGCCGCGACGGCTTTCCCGCCCGAGCCGGCGACGAAGCTCGAATCGAGATTCGCCTGGGGGATGCCGAGGGCGCCGCCGAGCGTCCGCGCCATCGAGACGAACGTCTCCGTACGCGGGACGTCGCCGCCGGGAGTGAGCGCGCCGGTCGCCGAATCGATGTCACCGGCGCCGAGCGCCGAGCCGCCGCCGAAACCACCCGTTACTGTCGTGACGCCGCCGTAGACGCCCGGCCGGACGTTCTTGCCGATCATGACCGCGACCGAATGGTTGCCGTAGTGATCGCGCCCCGAGCGCGACTCGGTCTTCGAGATGCCGTTCAGATTGCGCCCGAAGACGTTGAGCGTCGCGAACGTCACCTTGTCCTGGAGGCCCGCGGCCGTGAGCGCATCCATCATCTTCTGGATGCCGGCGACACCGGTGAAGTTCCCGTTCGCGTCGGTGTGGTCCGCCACCTCGGCGGCCAGGTTGCCGTCGCTGTGGTTGTCGCCGCCGAACGGGATGCGCACGGTGACGACCGGCGTGACGTTGGCGGTGATCAAGGCGGCGGCCGCGAGCGCCTGGCCCTCGACCGAGTCGTTGTCGATCGCCGACAGCGTGTCCGCGAGATTTTCGGTGAGCAGGCGCACCTGCTGCTGGCTCTGCGAAAGCGCGTCGAGGAATTTGGCCTGGATGCCGGTCGCGTCCGTCTTGGCGAGCGCGTTCAGCTGATCGAGGTACTTGTCGCGCGTTGCCCTCAGGCTGACGAGGCTGACGCTCTTTCCGCCGCTGCCCGGACGGCCGCCGCCGAAGCCGCCGGAGGAGCCGGTGAGGAGCTGGCGCAGCTGAGTCGGCGAGATCGACGGCAGCGAGCGACCCTTGTAGCTCACGAGCTCGCTGGCGTTGCCCCGCGCGCCGATCGCGACCGGCTCTGCCTGCACGGTGCCGAAGCAATCCGCGAGGTGCGCGGCGTAGGACGACACGAGCATCTCGCCCTTCGTGGTCGAACCCATGAGGCGCATCACCTTCGGCTGGTCGCCGTGGTTGTTGGCGAGCGTCACGTGATGAAAAAACGCCGTGCGCGCGCGTACCGTCTCCGACAGCGTCTGCCAGGGGAGCGCCGCCGTGTACGTCTTGTCGCCGAAGGTGATCGGCGTCGCCGCCATCGTCGCGTCTTCGGGGTGGATGGCCGCAGCCGCCTCGCCCTCGTAGGTGCCCGGGCAGTTGCAGCTGACCGGGTCACCCATGCTGGAGACGCTCACGATCAGGTACTGCAGGTTTTCTCGGGCATTGATCGCGCAGGCGAGGTCCTGAGCGGTCGCCTTGCTCGGGTTGGCGATGAACCAGGCGGGAAGCCCGGTCGCCACCGCTTTCAGGCCGATGAAGCCGGAGCCGAAGAGCCCGGTGAGGAGTGCGTTGCGTCGCGTGAGGAGCGGTGTCGTCATGGTCTCTACTCTCTCAGAGGCCGAATGAAACGGAGGTCGGCGATTGGCAGGCCAGGGAGAACGTCGATTGGAGGGCGGCCGTGGCGTTCGCCGTGGCCAGCACCTCGTTGTAGTGGTCGTTCATGATCTGAACGGCGCCGGCGTACTTCGCGTCGCCGACGGTGTAGCCGATGATGTTTTGCACCATCGACTCGATCGACGCGGCCAGGTTGCTGCTCGTGTACGGCGCGCCGTCCACGTCCACGACCAGCGCGGCGACGGTTTCACAGATGAGCTCGCTCGCCGCGCGGTAGAAGAGCGTCGGATCGGCGAGGGCGACCGGCTGCTCCGAGCCGCGGCTGAAACCGTCGGCCGGCATGCTGCCGGCGAGCCGGAAGATGGCCCGCTGCGAGGCATAGGCGTCGGTCGATCCGCCAAAGCCGCTCGAGAACGGGTAGGCGACGGCGAGCCCGCAAACGTCCGGCCTGCCGAGCCGGTTCGAGAGCTCCTGGCAGAGCTGGTCCTTGCGGGCGATGCTGACCACCACGTTGCGGAGGTCGAACGTCCGCGTGGGTGCCGCGCCCGTCACGAGCGGTGACGAGAAGAGCTCGCGAATCAGCACCTTGAAGTCGAAGTTCGCCTGCTGGAAAGCGAGGATGACGCGGCGGAACTCCGGATCGTCCTCGGCGCACCCCGCCGAATCGGCGAAGTAGCAGAGCTTCTGCGCCATCGAGAGCGCGAAGCGGTTGACGGTCTGAAGCGCGGCGTCGGCGACGGTGGCGTTCGTGTCCTCCACCGCGGCCAAGAGCCCGCCCAGCTCTTCCATCGTCGCGCCCTCGGCCGCCACGTTGCCGAACATCAGCGCGCCGCCGTTCGTGCGGTTCGGCGTCACGTTCGACTGCCCGAAGCGCAGCATCGGGAAATCGTTGCGGTCGGCGAAGTCGAAGTAGCTTTCCCAGAACTGCTTCATCGGGTCGAGGACCCGGTGGCAGCCGTAGCACTCGGGGTTCGAATCCGGCGAATGCTCGGCGTCGAGACCGACGGTGCTCACCTGGGTCACCTCGGCTTCGCTGGTCAGGCCCTGGCCGAGCGCGACGAGCAGCGTCTGATTCGCCGTCACGCGGTGCTTGTTGCTGTCGTTCGTCTGCCAGATGGCGAGGTACGCGGGCGTCGTGAAGAAACCCACGCGCGGCATGGCGAGCCCCATCGTGCTCGCCGCGCGGAGCGCCGGCAGATCGTACATCTCCGGATGAGCCGCGCCGGGCGTGATGGTGACCGGCCGCCAGTCGCTCAGATCGGCCTCCGTGAAGTACGGCAGCGACCCGTGCTCGATGCACTCGATGTTCGCCGAGAAGGGCGTGCGCTGCGTGTAGCCGAACAGGCGCTGGAACAGGAGCGAGTAACCCTCTTCCGCTTTGATCTCCGGCACGCAGGTGCCGCCGAAGTTTCCGAAGCTGGCCCCGGCCATCACCGGCGCCCGGTCGTCGAAGAGCATGGTGGTGACGGCTTCCTCGATCGGATGGGCCACCGCGGTGCGGTCCGCATCCGTCGGCGAACCCTCGGCGCCGACGCCGGTCATGTCGATGGTCCAGGCGAGCGGGGTGTCGTTGTTGCCGCCGAAGTTGAACGGCTGATCGTTCGGCATCTCGACCTGGATGTAGAGGCTCATCAGTGCCGTCGTCATCATCAGCTCGCGCGTGCTGAGCACCGCCGTGAACGGCTGATTGGTCTCGATGATGTGCATCGCCGTGCGGGCGAAGCTCTGTTGCAGGTTCTGCACCAGCTTCGGGAACGCGTCGTCACCGAACACGCCGAGCGGTCCGAGATCGAACCCGCCGTTTTCGAGCAGCTGCGGCTTGAAGTCTTCGGTCGGCGTGAAGCCCGTCTGCTGGAACGTGTTGGTGAAGAACACCAGCATCTTGTCGTAGAAATACGGGTAGAACTCCGGATGGTCGGGGCTCGTCCAGACGTCGATCAAACCCTCTAGCGCGACCTTCGGATCCGGAGCGCTCTCGACCTGGAGCACTTCCTCTTCCGTCGGCGCGAGGCCCGTCAGCAAGCCCTTCACCTTGCGCAGCTGAGCGCGCAGGGACACGGCCGCGAACGGCTCGATCATGTCGTCGGGGTTGTTCACGACGGTGCCGCCCGCGCCGCCGGATCCGGTTTCGAGGCCCGTGCCGCCGGTGCCCGGATCACTGCCGCCGGTGCCCGGATCGCTGCCGCCCGTGCCCGGCCCGCTCCCGCCGGTCGTGCTCGTGGCGCCCGTCGCACCGGTACCCGTCGCGCCGCTACCCGGCGCGGGAGTGTTCTCACCTCCCGGTGAGGCGATGGTGCCGGTGCAGCCAAGCAGTAGACCGGTGAGCGCCGCGAGAGCTCCAAAGCGCATCGACTTCATGATGTTCCCATCCTCCGCTCCCCTTTCGGGAGTGGACCGGTGGCAGCTAGTGACGTCCGTCGGCGACGGTGCCGGACGGCGGCTCCAGGCGTCCCCCGGAGCCACTCGGATGGTGCCACTTCGGATCGGAAGCAGCTAGATCCGCGCCGCGTTTTCCAGCTGTTTTTCCAGCACCTGGAGAGCAACTTTGCGTTTGTGACGAAAGTTGCCTGGCGCGCGAAAGACCCGTTACTAACCCTCGATTGGCCTCGACGTCACCCGCGTCGGGTGCTGTCGAGCGCGCGCTCCCCGACCATGGGTGATGCCCGGACGAGCCGGATCCGATCGTGGGACGCGCTGGGCCGCGCTCAGGTCGTGACGGGGACGTCGAACTTGCAGTTCGAGCAGCCGTCTTTGCCCGTGTCGTTCCCGTCGTCGCACTCCTCGAACCCGATCTGGACGAGGCTGTCGCCGCAGTGCGGGCCGATCACGCAACCGGGCGCGCAGCCACCGTAGTTGCCGATGTTGAGCGCGTCGCCGTCGTCGCAGGCCTCGTGCTCGGTCTGCACGATCGCGTCGCCGCAGCGCGGGCCCGGCTGACAATCGGCGCCGCAGCCGCCGTACATGCCGACGTTGCCGGTGTCGCCGTCGTCGCACGTCTCGCCGAACTCCGCGGCCGACACGCCGTCGCCACACCGCGGCCCGAACACGCAGCCCGGTGCGCACATGTTGTAGCCGCCGGCGTTCGTGCCGTCGTCGCACTCCTCGCCCGGGCCGACCATCGCGTCGCCGCAGTTCGTGCGGCAGTCGCTCGGCGTCATGTTGAAGCCGGCGAGCGTCAGCTTGAAGGACGAACCTTCCTTTTGGCGCTCGGCGTGGAAGACGGCAATTTGATAAACGTTGCCGGGCTCCATGCCGTAGGTGGCGGCCGTGCCGTTCACGGTGTCGATGACGGGGGCGGTCACATTGGGCGGCACCGCGGTCGTCGACGTGGCCGTGATCGTGTTGCCGGCGATGTCGAGCGTGCCGTCGAGCGGGACGTGCCAGGCGCCGAGGTCGATCGCGAGATGACCGTTCAGGAACACCCAGACGTCGTCGTCGCCGGTGAAGTCGAGCGTGGCCATCGTGCCGGCCTCGTACTTGAACCAGTACTTGACCTCGGTCGTGAAGTGGAAGTTGTGGGTTGCGGTGGGGAAGGGCGCGGTGGCCGTCGGGATCGCCGGATTCACGCCGAGTGTCGTCGCGACGTCGGTCTCCCACGGCCAGCCGTTCCAGCCGTATTGCTCTGGAACCTTCGCCGCAAGCCGGGGCTCGTTGATGATGCCCATCGCCGTGTCGATCGGGAAGAAGAGCGGGTTACCGTCCCAAACGCCCGCGGTCACTTCCGCGCAACACGCCTGCGTGTCGTTGTAGGCAAGGCAGGGAGCCAGGCACACCTGGTTGCCGGTCGGCGTGCACATCGTGCAGTCCGTGCTGCCGGCGGGGCCGCCCCACACGACGTTCGTGTACGCGGCCGGTGAGCGCCACTGCTCGCCGTTCGCTCCCCAACGGTTGACGTAGCCGGCCGTGCCGTCGCCGGTGGCTCCGCCCTTGTCCCAGAGCGTGATCGTGCTCGGGATCGGCGGCGCCCCGGGGTTGGTGTCGGCGTACCACTTGGCGAAATCCGCCGTGCTGTGGAGGTATGCCGCAGTGTTCGCGGCCACGAGCACCGGCTTGCCGTTGGCGTCGAGCTCCGGCCGGACCAGGCCCTGCGTGGCGCCGTTCGTGTTGGTGCCCGGGAAGAAGTCCGGATGCGGGCTCATCGGCGCGTCGTCCGCGTTGAAATCACGGAAATTGGCCGACACGTCGAGGACGCAGATGTCGGCCATCGCTTGCGTCTCCGGGTCGACGCCCATGCGGCGAACGCAGGGCGGGTTGTTGTTGCACTCGTAGCCGTCTTCGATGGTGCAGGTGGTGGAGCAGCCGTCGCCCGGCCGGAGGTTGCCGTCGTCACACGCCTCGTCGCCGAAGACGATGCCGTCGCCGCACGAGGACGAGCAGGCCTCGCCGGTCGGGCACACCGGCTCCGCGCGGCAGATCGGTGAGCAACCGTCGAAGGCGGTCTCGTTGCCGTCGTCGCAGCTCTCGGCGCCCTCCTGGACGTTGTCGCCGCAGTCGGTCGCCGTGCAGGTGCTCGGCATGCCGTCGCACTTGAAGCCGATCTCGATGCGGCAGCGATCGCTGCAGCCGTCTCCGGAAACCAGGTTGCCGTCGTCGCAGCCTTCGTTCGGATCCGGAATACCGTCGCTGCAGACGTAGAAACGGACGCACGGCTCGCCGGGGACCATGCAGCGATGCCCGAGCTCGACCACGTGGCAATCCGCCGAACAGCCGTCCCCGCTGACGGCGTTGCCGTCGTCGCAGGCCTCGCCCGGGCCGCGCATGCCGTCGCCGCAGACGATGGTGGAAACGCAGGTGCCGCTGCTGCAGTCACAATACGCTTCGACCGTGCAGGCGCCGGAACAGCAATCACCGGGCAGGGTGTTGCCGTCGTCGCAGAGCTCGGAGTCTTGGTTGATCTCACCGTCACCGCAGCCGGGCGGCGACTCGAGCATGCATTCGGGCGATGCGTCCGCGGCCTCGCACGGATTCGGTACCGCGCCGCCGTCGTCCGTCGGGATGAACACGGTTCCACCGCCGCCGGAGGTGCCACCGAGTCCGGGGATGGAACCGCCCGAGCCCTTGCCCCCCGAGCTCGTCGTGCCGCCGTCGCCGAACCCCTCCGTGCCGCCGCCGGGATCTCCGCAACCCCAAGCGAGCAACGGGACGACTCCCAGCCAAACGATGATCAAGGAAGGGATCCAAGCGCGCAACATGTGTACCTCGGGCGTCGTGCTCGATGCGGGTCCGGGTCCCCGACCGAGCGCTAATAAAGTGTACCAGACGACAGGGTGTGCGGCACTCGTCCACGGTGGACGTTTGCGTGCGGAGGTAGGGGTGGCACCCACATCGATTGGTCCTTTTCGTTTGTGCTTGGTTGAGGCGATTTCGGCTCACTGACGGCTCAGCGCAGGGCCTCCGTCGGGGGCACGTGGAACCGCTCCCTGCCCGGTGTGGAACCGGTCTCCGGTGCGCGTTCCACCGGCAGCGTCGAATTCCAACTCAGCTACTGAACGAAGTGGTGGC
>Ga0315910_10001423_pt1 | contig 21955 bp, 20 predicted proteins | sample EdamamesoilMG_FD_204470 | JGI IMG/M metagenome (GOLD analysis project Ga0315910, IMG submission 204470) | Garden soil microbial communities collected in Santa Monica, California, United States - Edamame soil | ecosystem: Environmental > Terrestrial > Soil > Garden | place: USA: California... | reverse complement strand
TGTACCAGGCGATGATGAACTCCATGACGTAGGCATAGCTGACGATGCAACCCGTCGCCAGCGTCACTTTGCACATCACGTCGATGTGCCGCATGGTGATGATGTCCTCCAGTTTGCACATACTGCGCAACGGAATCAGCAACGTGAGCACCATGCCGAAACCGGAGAACACTGCGCCCGCAACGAAGTACGGCGGGAAGATGGTCGTATGCCAGCCGGGCAACTGTGACACGGCAAAGTCCAACGACACAATCGAGTGAACGGACAGCACCAGGGGCGTCGAAACGCCGGCCAGAATCAGATAGGCCTTCTCGTAGTTGCTCCAGTTGCGATTCGAGCCAGTCCAACCGAGCGCGCCCAAGCCGTAGAAGAATTGTTTGATCTTCGTCTTTGACCGATCACGCAACGTGGCGAGGTCCGGAATCAAACCCACGTACCAGAACAGCACCGACACGGTGAAGTAGGTCGAGACGGCGAACACGTCCCACATCAGCGGCGAGCGGAACTGCGGCCACAGCGCCTGATACGTCGGAATCGGAAACAGCCACCAGTCGAACCACACGCGACCGACGTGCATGGCGGGATAAATTCCGGCGCACATGACGGCAAAGATTGTCATGGCCTCGGAAGCGCGGTTCACCGCCGTGCGCCATTTCTGGCGGAGCAGGAAGAGAATCGCTGAGATGAGCGTCCCCGCGTGACCAATACCGATCCACCAAACGAAATTGATGATGTCCCAGCCCCACATGGTGGGATGATGATTGCCCCACACGCCCACGCCGGTCGTGATTTGGTAAAACAACATCGCCCCAAGCAGGCCGAGCAACAGCACGCTGGGAATGAACGCCGCCCACCACCACGCCGGCACCCTGCCCTCCGTGATGGCTGAAACCTGGTCGGAAACCCAACCGAAACTCCGGTTGTTCTGGACCAGTGGAATGCGCTCCAGTTCCTTGGGCGGAACGGGCACCTTGATTTGAGTCGCAGCTTCAGACATCAGTGCTGCGCTCCTTTCGTCTCTTGATGGCCAGCGTCATGCGCTCCGCCGGCGCCGTGATGACCAAAGGGATCTCCATTCAGGGCCTTGTATTCTTCAAACGTGAACGGCCATTCCGTGTAATCCGGCATTTCCGGATTCGGATTCCGCAACCGCGCGAGATAGGTGGTGCGCGGTTTGGTCTCCAGGAATTCCAGCACGGTGTAATCCCGCTCCTGCGCCTTGAGCTTCGACACGCGGCTGTTCGGGTCAGCGACGTTGCCGAACACGATGGCCTCCGCCGGACAAGCCTGCTCGCAGGCCGTCTTGAACGTCCCATCCGGCACCACCACGTCGCCCGAAGCACCCGCCTTGACCTTCTGCGCAATCTTCGCGCCCTCGATGCGCTGGATGCAGAACGTGCATTTTTCCATCACGCCGCGCATGCGCACCGTCACGTCCGGGTTCTTGATCATCTTGATCAAATCCCATTCGTCGGATTCGCGCATGCCGGCTTCCTGATCCTTCCACCAACGCTTGAGATCCCATTCGCCGCCCGTGCTATGCAGGAGCGTCGTCGGATAAAACGGCCCCTTGAGCTGTTCGAGCGAGCGCTTGTTGTAATCAAGGTAATTGTAACGGCGGACCTTGTACGGGCAGTTGTTGGAACAATAGCGCGTACCGACGCAGCGATTGTAAACCATCACGTTCAGGCCTTCCTGATCGTGAACCGTCGCGTTGACGGGGCAAACACTTTCACAGGGCGCGGCCTCGCAGTGCTGGCAAAGCATCGGCTGATTTGCGGCCTGCACATCATCAATCCACTCGCTGAACTGCTGTTCTTCCTCGGACGTGGTGTAAGTGTCCAGTTTGTTGGGCCGCTTCTTGGGATCCGCCGTGAAGTAACGATCAATGCGCAGCCAGTGCATCTCGCGTCCGCGCTGCACCAGGTCCTTGCCGACAATTGGAATGTTGTTCTCGCTCTGACACGCCATCACGCAGGTGCCACAAGCAACGCAGGAACTCAGATCAATGGACATGCCCCACTGGTGATGCGCCTTCTTCTTGGCTTCATCCAGCGGGTTCGGATACATCGGCTTCGGCCATTCCTCCCCTTCTTTTACCCAATCCGGCTTTGGCGGAATGGCGGCATCCAGCTTCTCAACAAAATCATGGTGCTTGGCGTATTGATCCAGGTTCGCCTCCCGCACAATCGGGCGGCCTTCCATGGACCAATGCGTCTGCGTGCAAGCGATGGGGTACGTCGCACCCGTCTTGCTCACGGTCGCACCGGTCGCGATGTAACCGCTGGTCGTGGTCAGCAACGGATACGCGTTAAAGCCCACACCTTTTGCTACCCTGCCCTTTTCCTGACGACCATAGCCGAGAGCAATGCCCAGTGAAAAATCCGCCATGCCGGGCTGAGTCCAAATCGTGCCCTGCACTTTGCGGTCACCAACCTTCACTTCAACAATGTCGTTGTTCTGCACATTAAGCGCACGCGCGGTCGCACGGCTCACGAGCACAGCGTTGTCCCAGACAATTTTCGTGACGGGATCGGGCAATTCCTGCAACCAGCCGTTGTTCGAGTAGCGACCATCGTCCACCTTCATGTCGCGATGCAACACGACTTCCAGGCTGGTCGCACTGGGAGCAGAAGCGGTCACGGAAGAAAGCGCCGCGGTAAGCGCGGAAGAATTCAAACTGCCGCTGACGGGCTTCGCCGTCGTGCCTTTGGCAAACCCATCATGCAGGAACATGTTCCAAGCAAGATCCGAACTGTCACCCGTGATCGCGGCGAACGTTGCACGGACGATTTTGTTCGCGCTGGTTTCAGCCAGGCCACCGACGCGGGCGAGAAATTCCAGATCGCTCAAGCCACCAAACAGCGGGGCAATGAGCGGTTGAATCGGAACCAGCGTGCCGTCGCTGGTCAGCGCATCGCCCCACGATTCAAGAAAGTGTGCAAACGGGAAATGCCAGTGGCTGCCAATCGCCGTTTCGTCTTCGTAGTAGCCGAGGCGGACCACCGTCTTCGCCTTCGCCTGTGCGGCGGACCAATTCAAATCCGCCGGCGCGTTGTAAACTGGATTCGCCCCGAAGATTACCAGCGTGTCCACTTCCCCGGCGTTCAAAGCCTTCGCAAGATCAACTGCACTGCCTATGCCCGCCGGAGCTGTGTCCGCGAAAAGCTCAACCGTAGTACCGACGTTGCCGAGTGCCGCATTGATCGCGTGGGCGAGCAAATGAACCGCCAGCGGCTGACGATAGCCGGCGACAACCAGTGACTTGCCTTTGTGCGCCACCAAATCCTTCGCGCATTCAGTAATCCACTTCGCGTCCACGCCCGCAGGCTTGGCGATGTTGCCCGCGTTGACACCACATTCCGCAGCGATGGCGGCAGCCAGTTGAACCACCGCGCCAGCCGGCAAACGCAACCGATGATCCGCGTTCGTGCCGGTGAGCGTGAACAGAGACTCCACGGCGTAAAGCCGGTTCATCTTGTCCGTGGACTTCTCGACTTTGCGGCCTTTGGTGAACTGCCGGATGCTTTCGTGAGCGTTGTCTTCCGAGCCGATGAAATCGCAGTCCAGCGAGAGGATCGTCGTCACCTTGTCGTAACGGAAAACGGGACGCACCGCTTTGCCGAACGCCTGCGTCGCTGCGCGGCGATGGACATCAAGGTCAATCGCCTCGTGCAAATACCATTTCGCCTTCGGCAGCTTCTTCGCAATCTCCTGATGCAAACGCCGGCGGGAGGGGCACAGCTTGCGTTCACCCAGCAGCGCGAGACCTTCGCCCTGATTCGCTGCGAACTTCTTCGCCAGCTCATCCAGCGCGGCGAGCGCCGTTTCCGGCGTGACAGCTTCCAGTTTGCCGGAAACGCCGAGCTTCGCGAAGCGGTTCGCACGATCGGGATCGTAAAGATCGAGAATTGAAGCTTGCGCGTAACGGTCCGTGCCGCCGTTGCCATCAGGAAACAGCGGATTGCCCTCCAGCTTGATCGGACGGCCTTCGTAAGCCCTCGCTACCAGCGGAATCGCGCCCGTGCGGGTGGGCATGGCCGTGGCAAAATTCTCGTAGGTGCCGTGCGTGAAATCCTCCGCCGCCTTGCCAAACGGCATCAATTTGTCTTCCGGACGACGGCAACCCGTCAACCCGACACCCGCCAGCATGAGCGAGGCGGACATAATTTTTACGAAATGCCGGCGGCTAACCGGATCGGTGAACGTGTCCGCGTTCGCCGGAAACTCATGCTTCAAATAGTCCTGAAACTCCGGGGTCTCCGCGAGTTCATCAAGCCCGCGCCAGTATTGGCGGCCAGTGACCGGGGCGGAATCGGTTGGGGAAAGGTTTTTCATCAGCGATGGCAGGCCGAGCAGTTCTCCAGGGATTCGACCTTCATGTTCTTAATCATCATGTCACCATGCGCCTTTTGCGCCTTTTCGGCTTCCAGCGGATCGTCACTCCACTTCCAGGCGAGATCGGTGACCTTGTCCAACGGCCGCAGCTTCGCGCCGGGATCGCGATGGCAGTCCAGACAGAACGACATGCTCAACGGCTTGGCGTGATAGACCTCGTCCATCTGGTCAATCCGCCCGTGACATTCCACGCAACTGATGCCGCGAGTGACATGAACCGAGTGGTTGAAATAAACAAAGTCCGGCACGCGATGAATCTGCACCCACGGAATCGGCTTGCCGGTCGCCGCGCTCTCACGGACCAGTGCCAGACGCGGGTCGTCTTTGAGCACCTGGCTATGACAATTCATGCAGGTGGACGCGGAGGGAATGTTCGAGAACCAGGATTTCTCGACCGCGCTGTGGCAATAGCGGCAGTCAATGCCCAGTTGGCCGGCGTGAGTCTTGTGGGAGAAAGCGACCGGCTGGACAGGTTGATAGCCGACGCGGAAGTATTTAGGCGTGAAATAATACCAGACGCCAGCCGTGACAGCCGCGGCCATCAGGCCACCGCCCACGATTAACATCAAAGGCAACCGATTGGTCCACTTCGGAAAAATCGCTGACATCGAAAAATGTTTTTACGTCCGCCTGAGTTTGTGCCGGAGAAAATGTTCGCGTGGAACAACACGCCGGAAGCACGGATTCTTGAGAAATCCCGCCTCCGGTCAATTGTTTTCTGCCACGCCCCATAAACCCGGCACCTGGCTGCGCCCCACCCGAAAAAATAAAACGTCGCACCAAGCGACGCGCGAAGATAAGCAATCGCTGCATAGCCCGGCAAGCGACTTTGTGAATAATTTCACGATTTTGAACCGCTTAATGATGGGGATAAGCCAATCGCAGTGACGTGGTGCCATTCAACCGCCTGCAGTGACCTTGCCTCAGTTTGATGAACATGGAGCGAACGGAAGGGGCATCAGGTTGATTTTGGTTGAGTTGGGATTCGAATTCCACAGGGGATTGATAGCGGAGGGCTCTGCTGAAGAAGCGCCGGAGAGTCAACGGGTGGCTTGGCGCAACTCCGGCAGCAAGGCTTGCAGATTCTTTCCCGGACACAGCGTGCTGGCAAAATCCTTGTGCCCGCCGATCTTTTCCGCCGGAACACGAAACCGCAAGGCCAGCCACGAAATCATTTTGCGCAGGCTCGCCAGTTGCGCCGCGGTCGGCTGCTCACTCTCGAAGTTCCCCTCCAACACCACCAACGCGTGACCGGTCGGATCGTATTCGGTGTTCGTGTCGCCGACGAAATGCACCTCGCGGCCCTCGGCCACTTCGCCATTCGCACCGATATAGTAATGGTACGGCACATCCGGCCAGGCGGGCTTGGGCTTGCCGTTGCCCAGCGTACCGGGATTCTGGGAAAACTTTTGCAGCGCCAGCATTTTGTCTGTCAGCGGACGTTCCGGCTTTTGCGGTGTGGCCGTGTGATGAATCGTGATGCGTGTCGGCGTGTGCTGTTTCATTTCCGTCACCGGCGGCTTTGCGCCCCATTTCGCTCGCGCTAGCATTTTCAGATCAGTGGGCGCATTCGTTGACGCGGATGGCGAAACCGCACCGGAACAAAGGAGAGGCACGCACAGGACCGTTGCAGTGAGGACGCTCAACCCGATTCTCATGCGCCGACCATAAGCCATCGGCAACGGAACAACCAAATCAAAATGCCGCCTCGCTCCACTCGCCGCAGAGACAGACCAGCGCGCGGCGACCGCTACTCAGTCTCCCGACTTCGTCGTGTGCTCGAGCGCCTCCAGGCGTTGCCGGATGTCTTCCAGTTCGTAATACATTGCGCAGGCTACATCCTCAGGCCGTATCGGCGCGCCATGCTCCAGTTTGCTGACGACGTCGCTCAGCCGTACGTTTTCAATCTTACGGTGCGCCTCCTTTTTCTGCGCTGCGTCGGCCTCGTGTTGGTAACGGCCTGCCATCAAGTCCAGCACTTTGAGGCATTGTTCGTGCGTGAGTGCCTCCCGGTCGGCTTCGCTGATGGGTGGCGCGCCGGGCTGGCGACCGAGCACTTCGTGGATGGCGGTAATGAGTTCCTCATCCAGAAATTCCCGCCGGCCGGCGGTCACTCCAATGACGTTATGGCGGTGAAACTCCAGCAGCACCGCTCCGAACAAGCTCAGGTGGGTGACCGAGGCATCGGTCGGTGGGACGGGAACCAGCCGGTCGCCTTCGCGACGGGCGGCGTAGTTGTATCCGCCGCCCTCCTTCTTGCCGGGCAGCCAGCGGGATTTGTCCGCCAGCCGCGAACGCACGTCGCGAACAATCTCAAGTTTGAATTGCGGCGTCAACATCACCACCCGGGTATCACTGATGGGCGCAACTTGAGTCACGGGTTTCACACCGCCTTCGGCTTCGTCAGGGGATAGAACGGGATGATCCGCATTGGGTGCGGTGACCGGCTTTTCCGGTTTGGCTCCAGGCGCGGAAGCGGCAACGAGAGGAGAAGATTTAGTTTCCGTCGAAACGCCTTGGGGACGCGGCGCAACTGGCGCCGGGGTTGGTCGCGCCACCGGTTGAGCCGGCGCCGCCACTGGGACTTCACTTCCCGGCTGCGGCGCCGGCACAATCAACGGCGTGTTGCAGGAGGGACAAGCAACCCGGCGGCTCTCAAACTCCGTGCCGATCTCGATGTGTTGATTGCACGACGGACAGGCGAATTTGAACAGATTGACGGAACTGTTCATGGGAAATTTGACCCGCGCGGTCGGATCGGTATTCAGGTTCGATTGTCACCGGCAGTCCGCGCGAGGTTCAGGCATGGCCGCCGACGCAAAGAACTATTCCGCCGTTGCCGCCGGCGATTCCGCCGCGGGCCGGGGACGATGCAGCACCAGCACATTGCCAACGCGCATGATCAGGTGGCTCGCGGTCTTGGCCGCCAGCAACGGCGCAAGTTCCTTCTTCTGCTCCTTGAACTCGGCAAACTTGATCTTCACCAGTTCATGCTGCGTGAGCGCGACGTCCACGGATCGGAGGAAGCCCTCGCTCAAACCGGCTTTGCCGACTTTGAACATCGGCTCCATAAGCTGGGCGGCCGCCTTGAATTTACGGAGTTGCGAGTTGTTCAATGGTGCAAGCATCACGGGAGTCTGAGCTTTTTCGGAAAAGATCACAAGGCGCGTCCGAGGCAGGCCGCCTGCCGAAGCAAGTTGGGAAAGTGGAAGTGGTTGAAAAATTTGGAAAGAAGTTGAAACAGGGGGGCGCCTTGTTAACAAGCGCCAAAGGCATGATGAAACTCCGCTCGAACCTGGCCAGGCTGGCTCTTTTGGCCGCGGTGCCCTGCCTGGCAAACCTGTCCGGCGGCTTCGCCCAGATCAACCCCGCCAGCATTACCACAGACTGGACCGCCATTCTCTATCCTTCGAGTCCAGTCGTTCCGGATCCCAGTTCGGATCAACAAACCGGATCAAAAGAGTCGGATATCGTCGGTAACAGCCCGTATCCGGCGCTCCTGGCCCGGTTCTATGACGGTGGTACGCCATCGCTGACCGATGGCCAGATTGCTTTTCGCCTGCGCCTCGCCGAGGAGGTGAATCCACCGGGCTTCACCGGGGTGGCTTTCATCGGCATCGATGGCAACGGCGATGCCGCTCTTGATTTGTTCGTCGGCGTCAACAACTCCGGTTCCGTTACGCATGTGGGCATCTGGCGGGCGGGCAGCGGCGCCAACGTTTCGCCCAGCACCACCACCATTGTCACCCCGCCCATGTTCAGTTTCGATCTCACGGCGGCGAATTATTCCTGGGCGCTGTCCGATGCGACCATTGACCCATTGGCCCAGACTTACGATGTGGACAATGGTGGCGTCACGGACCGCTTTCTATCCTTCGTGGTGCCGTTCGGAGATTTGGTGACAGGCATGGCGACCGTCGGCGTGGCGAACTTCAATCAGAATACCATCGTTACATACGTGGCAGCTACCGCCACCCAGCCCAATTCTTTGAATCAGGACGTCAGCGGCGTCAACGACGGTGTGGATTCCTCTGCGACCTGGGCTGAGTCAGGCGCGCTCTCAGCTCCCCACTCGCCCAGCCTCATCCCGGTGCCGGAGCCGGCCGCCTGGGTGCTGATCGCACTTGCCGCCGGAGCGCGGGCGGTCTTCGGTCGCTGGCGTCGGATTTGATCCCGGTCGCTGCTGAACGAGCCCACCGCGACCTTCACTGTTTCGTCGCGGCGGACTTTCTGGCCGCCGGCCGCAAATCCATTTCGCATCCGGCATCGTGCGGGACGGGTTCGCCGACCGATTCGATGGGATGCGTGAAGAGATAACGCCAGACCGCTTCGTGTATCAATTTGCCGCTCGAATCCTTCACCGCGGATCCACCGGGCACCACACAACCATGGGCCCGTCTCGGATCGTTGTTCACGTCCGCATCGGTGATGAGCCGGCGTGTGTTGCCGTACGGTGACGCGCTTTTTTCCACGTTCACGAGCGCGCCGAATTGTTGCAGGCCCAGCAACTCCCACGAGCGACAATAGTGATCGCCCTTCCAGCCGTCATCGAGCACATGGCTGAAGCCGAAGAACCGATTCGCCGGCGTGGCGGAGGGCAATGCCTGCCACCTCTCGAACTGATCGCGCGGACCGCACAACATCACCACGCGGTCCACGCGTTGGTGTTTGGCAAACCGCGCCGAGACCGTCGCCCCGTGCGAACTGCCGGAGAGGATCACCCGATCCCAGCGCAGCCTCTGGCGGTCGTCAGTGAGAAAATATTCCCAGTGGCCGGCTGGATTCTCCTTCGCCAGCCATTTCACAAACTGCAAGGCACGCTCCATCATGCCGTCGGGGCCGGGGATGTTGACCACCTCGCTGAAGTCCCCGCCGGTCGCGGCTTCGAGCCGGATCTTGCCGAGGAATTGATCATCGCCCGGCGGCGCGGCGTTGCCGAATTTGCCAAACCAGCCGTTCGCGTAATGCACGCGCAGCGCATGCAGGCCGTAACTGTTCACACGCTCGAACAAGGGCGCGCTGTGGCCCATCAACCAGATCACCAGTCTGCCCTGCGGGGGTACGCGCGTGTCCACGGACGCGTGCTGCACGTCGGCGGGTTTGCCGTCCTTCTCGAAAACGAAATCAATCTCCGGATGCGGCCGGGCGCGCGGATCCAGTTCACTGGCACGCGCCGTAAGGGTGTAACGCCGCGGGTTGGGATCGGCGAACGTCGCCGGAGACTCCGCAGCGTGAAGCGGCAGCAGCCCGGGTAGCAACAACATCAGAAAGCCGGTGAGTGCTTGTGACGGTTTGTTCATATCAGGAGATGTGGAAGCCATCGTAAGCCGCAAGACCGGCGAGGCAAGCCTTCTGAGGCTGGTCAGCGAGGTGGATTGACCAGAGTGACCGCAGCCGCCGTGCTCTCCGCAGCCTGGGGGAGCGACGGCTCACGAGACGCCGCTTGACAAGTGTAACCTCTGCGATTACCTATTTTCCTGTCTATGAGAACAAGCTGTCGTTTCGCCATGGCGGTTCACGTGCTGACCGTCCTTGCTTACAAGGAGGGTGATCGCGTCACGTCCGCTTTCCTGGCCGGCAGCATCAACACGAACCCGGTCATCGTCCGCCGGTTGTTGCTCGCCTTGCAGCGGGCAAACCTGGTGGAAACCAACAAGGGCGCCGGGGCCGGTTCGCGCCTGAGCCGTTCACCCGGCCGCATCAATCTGGCGGAAATCTACCGTGCGGTGGAAGCTTGCGAGCCATTTGCCTCACCCTCGCGCAAGCCCAACGCGGCCTGCCCGGTCGGGCATTGTATCCAGGCCGCGCTGGACAAGGTGTTTGCCTCGGCGCAGCAGGCGCTGGAGCGGGATCTGGAGAAAACCACGCTCGCGGGATTGATCGCAACGGTCAAGGCCTCGAGTGCATGCGCAGAGAAGAAACACCGCTGACGCAAATTTTTTTGAACACTATTGTAACCTGGATTGTTACATGTAATAGAAAGAACCAAGCAAATGAAACACATCATTGAAATCACCGAAGCCAATTTCGAATCCGAAGTGCTGCTATCCCAACAGCCCGTGCTGATGGATTTTTGGGCCGAGTGGTGCGGTCCGTGCAAAATGATTGCGCCCGTGCTGGATGAAATCGCACGCGAGCAAGCCGGTCGCGCGAAGATTGCGAAAGTCAACGTGGACGACAATCCCGCGCTGGCCGCGCGCTTTGGCATCCAGTCCATCCCCACCCTGCTCTTCTTTGCCAACGGCGAGGTGCGGCATCAAACCGTCGGGAGCCCGGGCAAGAAAGCCATCATTGCCAAACTGGAATCGCTGGCCGTCGCGGCGTGAATCCAAAACGTCCAATCTTCAATACCATGAAAAAGAAACTCTTTGCCCATTCGCGGCAAAAGGCACAGCGGGCCAGTCGGGCGGCCCGCCCACGGGTGGACCGCCACCGCCCGCCGGCCCCGGTGACAGAAACGGCCGCGCCCGCCGCGGCGCCCTTCCAGGCCCCCGCAGACCGCAGTCCCGAGCCGCTGTCCCGGGCGGACTTACCGCGCGGCGATGCGCTGCAGCTTTACCTCACGGAGATCGGCCAGGTGAAACTGCTGACGCCGGAGGAGGAAATCACCCTGGCGCGCCGCATCAAGCGCGGCGACAAGAAGGCGCGCGAGCACATGATCAAGGCCAACCTGCGGTTGGTGGTGAAAATTGCGCGTGATTACGAAGGCATGGGCGTGCCCTTGCTCGACCTCATCAGCGAAGGCAACATCGGCCTGATGAAAGGCGTGGAACGATTCGATCCGCGGAAAGGAGCGAAGCTGTCCACTTACGCCGCGCTCTGGATCAAGCAACAGATTCGCCGCGCGCTGGCCAATCAAGGGAAGACGATCCGCCTGCCCGTTCACGTGGTGGACAAGGTCGCGCACATTCGCCGCGCGGAAATGAAGCTGCGGGAAGCCATCGGCCGCGAACCCACCGATGAAGAACTGGCGCACGAACTCGATATTGATGCCGGGCGCGTACGACGGTACCGCCAAGCCTCGCGGGCTCCGGTCTCACTCGACGCGCCGATTGGCGATGACGACTCGAACCGCATCTCCGAAGTGGTGGCCGATCCGAATGCGGCGGCCCCGTTCGCGCGGGTCGTTCACGAAACCGACACCCAATTGGTCCGCGAGATTCTGGAATCGCTGCCCGAACGCGAGCGCATCATCCTGACCTTGCGTTTCGGCCTGAGCGACGACACGGAACGAACGCTCGAAGAGATTGCCAGGCGTTTTGATCTCACGCGCGAACGCATCCGGCAGATTCAGGAACAGGCGCTGCGGAAGATCCGGGCCCGAATGGAAAAACGCGATCAGCCGTTCTTGGACGAAGCTCCCGAACTGGCCGTGGCAGCTTGAACGGGAAGATTCATCTCCCCGCGCAGTAGCCAGCGAACCAGTGGGCTCACTTCAGGCGCGCGAAGGTCACTTCATAGGTCTGCTGCATGGTCGCCTGATAATACTGGCCAAAGAGCTGATCGGTTTTTACATCGTAGGTGAGCTTGTAGGTGCAGCCCGGATAATTCACATCGCGCAATTCGACGAACACCCGTGTCGCGCCGCCTTCGGTGTATGCCCGGGCGCCGGATACGTTGATTGGAGAGGGATTGTAGTAGCCCGCGTCCACCTTCCCTTCGGCGTCCACCGAACGAAGGTCAAGGACGTAACCACCGTCCGGCCGTTCCCAACGCCCGCTGAGTTTCTCGAACGCGGGATTGGGTCCGGTCGGAGCTGCGGCGGCATTGGTGGCGGCCCCTGCCGACACACTGGAGGGAGGTGAGGCGGGTTTGCAGCCGGCCACCGCAAAAATCGCTGCGAAGACAATCGCCTGGAAAAACCAGTTCAGTTTCATGGTGGAAAGGTACCGATAAAGGGTTGCTGCTGGCAAATGACGATTCGATCACAACGATCCTGTCTTGACCAAATGAGTGGAAGCCGCCTCTCAGGGCAGTCGCAAACGATAGAACCGGGACATCGCTCCGGTCGAGGCGGGGTCGGTGAATTGAATGACACCGCCCGACAGATTATTCGTGGCGATGGCGGTGAAGCCACCTGGCGTTCCAGACGCCTCAATCACGTAGGTCTGCCCCGCGCTGCCCGAAATGGTCAGTTGGATCACGCCGCCCCCGAGCAACGCAAGGCTTTGCACGCTTGGGGACGATGAGGCAGGCGCGGCCAGTTTCGCCACGAACATGGAAGCAGCCGTGCTCTTGCTGCCCAGTGTCGTTCCGTCAAAATCCACGGGGAACACGCTTAAATACTCTCCGGTCTCGTAAACGGATCCATCCGCAGATGCAATGATCGCGCGCCCGAAACGGGTGCCGACCTGGGTGGACGTGGTCCGGCGGCCCCATATTGCGTTTCCTGACGCATCGTATTTCAGGGCGAAGAGTTCCTCGTTCGACCAGTCCTTCTCCAAAGTCACACCGCCGAAATCGAGTGGTGTGGAGCGAAAGTACCCGGCAACGTGGAATTCACCCGAACCGAGAGCGGACACAGCAGTGCCAAGGCTGGTGCCCCCGAGCTTTCTGGCCCATACTGCCGTACCCGCAGAATTATACTTCGCCAGGAAGAGGTTTCCCAAGCCGCCATTCACCGAAGGAGGAAATACGAATCCGCCGATGTCGCATGGCACGCTGGTGCCGCCATTCAACGCGGTGGTATGATCGCAAAAGCCGGTCACAATTGCATTGCCGACAGCATCCACGCCAATACCCAGTCCCTGATCATTGCCCTCACCACCGCCACGCCTGGCCCATTGCGGCACACCCGCGGTACTGAATTTGGCGATGAAGATTTCCTCGTAAACGTTGTTGGCTGCCGCAGCGTTTGTAAGAGCGATGGCGCCAAACTCCACCACGCGCCGGAAGATGCCAGTGATATAGACATTGCCATTGGCATCCACCGCGATGGCCCGGCCGGAACCGCTCGTGCTCAAGTTGGGGGCGAGGCTGTTCGTGTACCACTGCCGGACACCGGTGGAATCATACTTTGCCAGGGCGATCGGTCCGGCGAGTTTGCTGCCCGCCAGTTGAAACGCGGCGGCCTGGCCGACGACGTGAGAATTGCCGCCGGCATCCGCCGCCACGCCGAACCATTCCGCTCCGTCCGCTTTCGCCCAGATGACATTGGTCGTGGCCGGATCCACTTTCATGGCAAACCCGGCGGACACGTTGGTGAGCGTGAACGACCCAAACGCAGCCGGCCCGCCGAAGCGTCCGGCGACATGAATGAACCCATTCGCATCCACGGCCACCGCGTTGGCGGCGTCGTATCCCGTGCCGCCGAATTTCCTGGCCCACTGTAGCTGGCCTTGACTGCTGTACTTCGCCAGGTAAGCGTCGCTATCTCCAAAACTGGTGATCGGAGCATTCGTATCGCCGAAAGTGGCCGTCCCGAAAAACCTGCCGGCCACATAGATGTTTCCTTGCGTGTCAGTGGCGAGGCCCAAACCATACACATGGCTGTCGCTGCTATAACCGCGCACCGCCCATTGCCACGCCGGTTGGGCCGCCAGCGAAACAAAGGATGCTACGGCAAACGCCACGGCAACGGCGCAGGCCTTGACGGAAGCTGATCTGCTCATGACTTGGACGGTTGGACTTCTGAGTCACCATGACCGCACAGCCGCAAGACGGAGCTTGCGACCAGAGTGTTGACAGCTGCTTTTACCGGATTTGATGAACCCCATGCAAGCTCTTTGGCAATGCAGCCAGCGTCGCCCGGTCAGAAGAACTCGTACTCCAGCCGGCGAATGTTCCGCTCGCTCAAGGGCTGGACAATGAGAATCAACCCGACCAAGGCCATCACCATCAGCCCCGGGTGACGGGCGAAGAGCAAGAAGCACTCCTCGAATGGATTGAAGCGCACGGTTGCACAAATCACCAGGACAACGATCGGCAGATAGAAGGGCAACTGAATCATGCTGAAGCCGAGCCACGGCCGCCATTTGGATTTGCTGTGATGCCATCCGCCGCGTTGCCAGGCAGTGAACACCAGCGACCAGTAGGCCGCGACCAGAAAGGTGATGCTGGCCCCCAACCAGACCAGCCAGGCGGCGAACGTTTCCGTTCCGTGACGGATGACGAGTTGTTCGGGATCGCCGTCGGCCTCAGCCACCAACTGGCTGCCGGGGAATATGCTCAGATAACGCTCCTGCACGGCTGCGGTTCGCGAGCCGGACTCCGCGCGGTCGAAAGCCAGTTTGGGCGACAGCGGTGAGAGCAACAGGTTCAAGAGCAGCGGCAGCAGCGCGATAATGATGACGGCGGTGCGCTCGGTGCGCAACCAAAGGCCGCGATCAATCGCCCGGGTGAACAGAAACTCCAGGGAGACGAGCCCTCCCAACATCTGGAACGGGACCGGACTCGCCACCAGCATCAGGAAGAACCAGATCATGCAGCACCAGACGAAAAGTGCGCCCACGAAATCCGTCTGTTTCTGATGCTCCATCAGCATGAAAACTGAACTGGCCACCAGGCAGGTCGTGCTGAAACCCAACCACAACAGCACGGGCAGGGGGCCGAGCCGGTAAAACCCCAGCATTTGTTTGAGGCCGGGCAGGAATTGGCGGGCCGGTTGGATGATAGTTTCGCGGGACGGGTTCATAGAATCTCGAGCCGGTCGAATTTCCGCTCGGAGAACAGTTGCACGAACGGAGTGATTATCAGCAAACCGATCACCAAAGGCGCTGAGTTGCGGGCGAAGAATAGATAACCCGATTCATAGAGACCCGGCAGATGCCGCGGAACCCATGGCGCGAGCAAGCACACTAGGAAAACCGGCAAGCCGATGGCGAAACCGGCCAGCCAGGGATTATGCTGAACATGCTTTGCAATCGTGACGCAGTAAATCTGCATCGCCAACAAGCTGAATGCGCCCAGCCAAATCGTCCAAGAGGTCAACGCCAGCGCCGCACGGGGCACAACGAGGACCACGCGACCGATGGGGGCTTTTTCGTCCTTCGGGTGACTGGCGGGAAAGGATCTCGCATACTGGATGCGTCGAGCCTCCCATTGCGAAGCATTCGAATCATCCGGCCCGAAAGTGATCTGGGGAAATCGTGTTGTCGCCAGAACATCCAACAGCAGCGGACCGAGCATCACCGCCCAGATCAGCAAGATCCGGCAGCGAAACAATCTTCGGCGGTCAATGGCGCGCGTGAACATAAACTCGAACGCCCGGACGGCCTGGACCGGGTTGGAGATTCCGGGCAGCATGGCGAAGGCAAACAGCCAGCCGGCCATGCCCAGCCACCAGACCAGGGCGAAACCGAACAAATCTCCGAACGCCGCAAAATAGGTCGCGAGATTGCCTTCACACGCTTGGATGAGGATGACCACCGGTAGAGAACCCGCCAGACACCAGACGGCAAAATAAGACCCTGCCGCCAGACTCCAGCCAATTCTTGGATAATGATCCAGCGCCAGTTCGTTGCGGAACAGCGGCCAGTAGGGCGTTTGCGCATTCATCAATTATTCTTTCTCCCGGACCAGCTCCACGAAGATATCCTCCAGATTCAGATGCGTGATCTCATATTTGCATCGGTGCGCGGCCGCCAGTTTCGGGAGCGTCGTTTCATCCGGCAGACGCAACGTGGCGAGCGCTTCGTCCTTGCCCTTGGTAAAACGAAACGCCTCAGGAATTTCAAAACCGTTCACGCCGCGCTCGAATCCGAAGAAACGGACTTGTTTCACCGTTTCCTTCAACCGATCGAGCGGCTCGCTGATTTTGAGTTCGCCCTGGGAAATGATGCCGATTTCGTCCGCCACCCGCTCCACGTCACTGAGGATGTGGGAGGAAAGCAAAACCGTTTTATCCGTTTCCCTGATGAGATCGAGCATCTCCTCCAGAAACTCGCGGCGCGCCACCACGTCCAGGTTCGCCGCCGGCTCATCGAGGATGAGCAGATCCGGCTTCTGCGCCATCGCTAGCATGAACGCCACCTGCCGGGCCGTGCCTTGGGAGAGCGCCTTGATGCGCTTGCTCGGATCAATTTTGAAGCGTTTCAAAATCCGGTCGCACACCGCGAAGTCCCAATCGGGATAGAAGCTCGAAGTGAATTTGATGAGCGCCCCCACGCGCATGCCCGGTGGCAGGATTTGTCTTTCGGAGACGTAGCCGATTTTCCAGCGATCTGCGACGGTGAACTCCGCCGGCTTGACGCCGTTGACCCGGATTTCTCCCGCATCCGGCCAGATTAAACCCGCCAGCATCTTGATCGTCGTGGTCTTGCCCGCGCCGTTGCGACCGAGGAATCCGTAGATGCTTCCGCGCCGGACCCGCAGGTCGAGATTTCGCACCGCCATGCTTCCCCCGAACGAGCGGGAGACGTTTCGGGTTTCGATGATGTAGGAGTCCATAAATCAGGGTTGGTTTTGGGTTTCTTCAAAACGCTGGCGGACGAGGCGAATGAGTTCGGCTGCATCCAGATCAAGGTGCTGCGCCTCCGCCACGACCTGTTCCACCGCGTCGGCGATGAGCTTGCGCTTTTCCGTAAGCGAGCGGGTCGTGTGACCGTCGAGCACGAACGTGCCCAAACCACGGCGCGTTTCCACCAGACCCTCGCCCTCGAGCAGCTGATAGACCTTGGCGACCGTGAGCAGATTGATCTTGAGTTCCGCGGAGAGGTCACGCACGGACGGCAGCTGTTCGTCCGGAGCCAACTGGCCGCTGACGATCCGTTGGCGCAACTGCTGGAACAGTTGCCGGTAGATCGGCATCCCGCTGTTGGGGTTCAGGTGAACAAACATAGTGTTGTATATCACTATAACACTTGACAGGAGTCTGGCAAGCAGTTTTTTGGGAACGGCACGGTCAAAAGCAAAAGCGATGAGCCATCGTCGAAACTTTTCCGTCGGCAAGTCGTTTAACCTTCCACCAATTAGCGTCGGACGGAAATGAATCTCCCGAGCGAGAGAATCGAAACCCGGACCTACTGGAACATCATGAAAACGAAAATCCAAGCCGCCTTCACCATGATCGAAATCATGGTGGTCGTCGCCATCATCGGCATAATTGCCGCGATTGCGATCCCCAGTTTCAAGAGCGCGATCGGGAAATCACAGCAGCGCGCGTGCGCCATCAACCGCAAGAACATTGACGGGGCCAAGGCCACCTGGGCCGCAGAAAACCGCCTGCCGCTCGAAGCTGTCCCCACTGATGCCGACCTGTTTGGCGACGGCAGCTACATTGATCATAAACCCGATTGCCCCACGGGCGGGGCGTACTCGCTAAACGCCGTCCGCGAGAAATGCACCTGCAACGTTCCCGTGCATGGGAATCGAGTCGCACTTGAGACGATCGGCAGAGAACAATGAGCCAGATGCGAATACGCGCCCTTCAAATGCGGCTTACTCGTGATTGTTCCCGTCAGCGCGGTGCTTTTTGTATTCTTCGACCAGCCTGGCTTCGGCGTCGCGCGGCATTTCTTCGTAGTGGCTGAAGTCTTCGGTGTGGACGCCGCGCCCGCCGGTGAGCGAGCGCAACGTGCTGGAGTAACGGTAGAGTTCCTTGGCGGGGACCTGGGCCTTGATGACCTGAAAGCTGCCTTCCACTTCCATGCCCTGGACCTTCCCACGCCGGCTGGAGAGATCGCCCATCACCTTGCCCATGCAATCTTCGGGAATGCGAATTTCAATTTTGTTGATCGGCTCCAGCATGCACGGCTTCGCGGCGGTGAACGCTTCCTTGAAGGCGTAATAACCGGCGGTCTGAAACGCGATGTCCTTGGAATCCACGGGATGCATCTTGCCGTCGTAAAACTCAATCTTCACATCCACCACGCGGTAGCCGGAGATGATGCCTTCATCACAGGCGCGGTTCACACCCTTCTCCACGGAGGGGACGAAGTTGCGGTCCACGTTCTGGCCGACGAGCGATTGCGTGAACTCGACGCCCGTGTCGCGCACCTTCGGCTCGACGCGCAGCCAGACCTCGGCGAACTGACCGGAGCCGCCGGTCTGTTTCTTGTGGCGATACTTCGAGTCGCCTCGCCCGCGGATCGTTTCGCGATATTTCACCCGCGGTTCGCCCAGTTCCACGTGGACGCCGTAACGACGGCGCAAGCGGTCCGCAATCACCTCGAGATGCAACTCGCCCTGCGCGGAGAGGATGGTCTGATGCAATTCACCATCCACTTGATGCAGGAAGGTCGGATCCTCGTGATGCAACGCCGCCAGGCCGGACGCGACTTTTTCCTCCTCGCCTTTGGCCGTGCTCTTGAGCGAGGCATGAATGCTGGGCCGGGGATAAACCACCTTGGGCAGCGCCACCGGATGCTTCGCGCTGCAGAGGGTGTTACCGGTGTGGGTGTCCTTGAGTTTGACCACGGCAGCGATGTCGCCCGCATTCACCGCCGGAATGGTTTCGCGATTCTTGCCATTGAGCAGGTAAATCTGACCAATCTTCTCCGACATGCGGCGGTCTGTGTTGTAAAGTTCCGAACCAAACTTCACCTGGCCGGAATAGACGCGGAAGAACGACAACTCACCAAACTGCGCCTCGCTCATGGTTTTGAACACATAACAAACCGTCTCATTGCCGGCGAGGTCCACGGTGCATTCGTTGCCATCGGCATCAAGCGCAGCGACCGTCTTGCGGTCCACGGGTGACGAACCGTATTTTGCGATCATGTCCATCAAGCGCGCCACGCCGATGTTGTTCTCCGCCGAGGTGCAAAACACGGGCACGAAGGATTGTTTCTGCACCGCCGCGTGCAAGCCGGCGCGCAACTCCTCCTCCGTAAGCGTGCCCTTGTCCATCCACTTTTCCATCAGGGTATCGTCGGCCTCGGCGATGTATTCGATGACTTCCTTGTGCAACGCCGTGACCCGCCCGGCCAGATCGCCGCTCGCCTGCGCTTCGGTAAACTTTCCGCTCTTGTCGCCCGCGTAGGTGATGACCTCGTTGCGCAGCACGTCGAGCAATTGATTGAAACCGGGCCCGGGGTTGACCGGGATGCTAATGGGAAACACGCGCGCGCCGAAATGTTCGCGCAGTTCGTTTAATACCTTCTCGAAATCCGTGTCCTCCTTGTCAAATCCATTCAGGACGATCAGCTTGGGAATGCCGTCCTCGGTCGCGCATTTCCACATCGCATCCGTGCCCACGCCGACGCCGTGCGCCGCGTTGACGACGATGAGCGCAAAGTCGCCGACGCGCAACGCCCCGAGACCTTCGCTCATGAAATCGGCGTAACCGGGGCAATCAATGATGTTGAATTTCTTGTTGAGCCATTCCAAGTGGAGGAGCGAAGCCTGAACGGAGATCTGCCGGTTGATCTCGCTGACGTGATAATCGGAGGTCGTCGAACCGGCGGCGATGCTCCCCATGCGATTGATGACGCCGGCGCAGGCAAGCATGGCTTCACACAACATCGTCTTACCGGACGACGCGTGGCCCACGACGGCGAAGTTACGTATGTCGGCAGCTTGGTATTCTTTCATAAAACAACAAGGGGGTTGGGAAGTTGAGGAACTCCGATAGTGCCAGATTGTTTAAGCCTGACGGTCATGCGCGGAGTCTAGGAATCGCCCGCGTACGTGCCAAGCGCGAATCCCGGCTGTTTTTTGCGGAACTCGCGGCGTCTTTTGACTCCGGCCGGGAACGGCAGAGGTGAAAGCGAAGATGGAGGATGGAGGATGGCCAAACTGGCGGCGGTGTCCTAAAGCGGGAGGCGCGGCAGTGACGATGTGACAATCAAAACTTGAAGACGTGGCCTCAGGTCATGCTTCTCAAATGAGGGCTCGCGGCTTTTGCCAGACCGTCCCCCCGGCGGTTGCCCCTCCGCGGATTTGCCCACGGGTAAAGGACGGGTTTTACGGCAAGGGGTTATGGGAAACAACCGCCGCCTTGATTATCGCCCCTCAGTAGAGCAAACCCCTGCGGAAACTGGCTTCAGAAATGCTGCTGTTTTGCTAGAAATATGGACACAACTTTGATTGCCCGCGGCAAGCGCATTCTCCTGGTCGATGACGATGCGTCCGTTCGCTCCGCCATCAAACTGCTGCTCAGCATTGATCGCCACACGGTGACGGAAGCGGCGGGCGGAAACGAGGCGCTGCACCTGTTCACGGGTGCGCAGTACGACCTCGTGATCCTGGATTACTTCATGCCCGATATGCTGGGCGAGGAACTCGCGCAACACATCCGGCAGCTCGCGCCCGGGCAGCCCATTCTCATGTTGACCGCTTATCTGGAAAAGCTGGTGGATACGGGCCAAACCCCTGACCTCCGGCTGGGCAAACCCGTGACCCATGACGAACTGCGTTGGGCGATCACCAAGCTGACGGGTTGAATCAACGCACCGGCAACTTCTTCCGCGCCCGGCAACTTGGGCCGAATCGAAACCTCTGGCCGTGAAGCGTCCCGCTTGGTTGAAGCGTCGCACCGCTGCACGCGGCGCTGGTTTTCGCAGGGCGAAAACCCCCACCACGAGGTTTTTTCGCAAACGGGTGAACTCTTCAAATCCAGCCGCCGCACGAGCGAGTTTTGTGGCTGCCGGAGCCGTGCTGTTTTGCTCCTCAATTAAACGACGCCCCGGGGATTTCCGTCGGTCATCGACCTGACAAAAAAATCCGTATTCGACCGAATCGCTATTGGCGCCTCCAGTGGACCAGAATCGCGGGCAAGTCATTCCCGGTTTGGAAGGTTTGGGCTGGCGTGGATTTCACGGTGCCACTCGCACCTGCTTCGTCGGGCCCACAACGCGGCGGAAGCAATACAATGAAGAAGTCTGCAAAGGCATTGCCTCAGTGGTTGGCGGGGCTGCTCGTGGGGCTCGGTTTGGCAAGCGCAAACGCGACCACCGTCATTCCGCCCACGTTCGAGGAAATGACGGACCGGGCCGAACTCATCTTTGTGGGCAAGGTGGTCAGCTCGAGAGCAGAATGGCGAACCGCGGGGACCAATCGGGTCATTTTCACGCTGGTCGAATTCGAGCGACAGGAAATTCTCAAAGGGGAGGCCGGCGGGTCCGTCACCCTGCAATTCCTGGGCGGAACGGTGGGCGACGTGACGCTGGAAGTCGATGGTATTCCCAAGTTCAACCCCGGAGATCGCGAGCTGCTTTTCGTCGAACGGAATGGAGTCCAGTTCTGCCCGCTGGTTGGCGTGTTCCACGGAAAGTTCGGCGTGCGAAAGGATCCGAAATCGGGTCGCGACACCCTGGTGATGCACCATGGCAGATCGCTGCGTGAGGTTGCGGAGATCGGGGATGGTGTCGGGGCGGAGTTTGGCCCGGAGCGGGCCCGGCTTTCCATTTCCGCGAACGCCGAGCCACTGTCGCTGGATGAGTTCAAATCAAAGATCCGCGACCGGGTGGCCAACCGCGCCCGTCAGAAATGAAGGCGGAGGATTCTGACGATGATACGACTGGACCCAGTGGAGGCTGAAGGCGGAAAAGGCCCGTCTTATGCCCGCAAGACGCCAGGCCAGTCTCTTTTAAGCAGGTTGCGGCGGGTTGCCTGCGTCGCGCTGCTCGGCGGCGGACTGTCGGTTCACGTGGTGGAAGCCTATGTCTTGCTGACGACG
>Ga0315910_10001422_pt1 | contig 21956 bp, 17 predicted proteins | sample EdamamesoilMG_FD_204470 | JGI IMG/M metagenome (GOLD analysis project Ga0315910, IMG submission 204470) | Garden soil microbial communities collected in Santa Monica, California, United States - Edamame soil | ecosystem: Environmental > Terrestrial > Soil > Garden | place: USA: California... | reverse complement strand
CCAGCCCGACCAGCGGTTTCACGCCGCCGGTTTATCACGACGGTCTCTTTCCCAATCAGGTGGCGCCGTCCATCATCTTGCCGCAACCGGATGTGACGATTAAAACGATGAGCTTCCAAGCGGGTCGCCCTAGCAGTGGGATCATCCAGACGCGGTTCATCTTCAAGACGGCCAGCCCCGTGATCCTGGGCGATAACGCCGCTCAGTTCCGCGTGGACAATGAGACTGTCGGGGCCGAGATGTGGTACACGGCCGACGGTTCTGATCCGACGAATGCGCCGCCCAGCTTGGGGCCGGTTTTTGGTCCGGTGAACTTGTCGCTCAACATCACCACGAATACGACGTTCAAAATCCGGGGGTTCCGCGACAACTATCAGCCTAGTGAGGTCGCCACTCAAAATTTCTCGCCGACGAATTTCAATGCGAACAAGATTTCGTTTGGTTTTGCCTCGGGCGAAGCCTCCAGCGACTTCGTGGCCTCGCCCGGCCAGTATTTCTACGCACCGGTCACTTTGAGCATCCTGCCGGAAACCAGAATGTACAGTTTGCAGTTCAACGTCACGGTCACCAATGTTGGCTCCAGTCCGGCGGTCGCGCTGGGTGCGGTTGGTTTTGAGTCGTTCCTGCAGAAGCCGATCCCGGACGTAACGCCAGTGGTTTTCACGACGATTCACCCGTGGGGTTTCTCGGGCTATCAAGCGGATCCACCGCCGCTGGACAAGATTCGCTATTTCGACTACGACCCGGCCACGCCGTTTGTTGACATGACGTTCGTCAATACGAACAACAATCTTAACTTGCTCGGCGTTGGCTGGCTCGAACGCCTGACCAGAACGAATCTGTACGACACCACGAAGCAGGATCTGATCAAATACTCGCAGCCGCACGACACCCTGTTCGACGAAGATAACGGTAAGGTCGTCCTAGGTGGTTATGCATTTCAGGTACCAGGCAACTCCCTTCCTGGCAATACCTATCAAATCCAGATCGATCTGCCCTCCGCTACGGCCGACGGCATCGGCGCCCCCGGCTCGGATGTTTACATCGCCACGCCGACCAACGGTTCATTGGGTGCCGGCGTTGTCAATGCCATCAAGCACATAACCGTCGGACAGCGCAAATATCTGGCGGGCGACAGCGCGCCGTTCCGCTGGTTCAACGCCGGGGATTTCGGTAACACGAATCTGGATAACAGTGATGTGATGCAGGTGTTCCAGTCGGCGATCTACGGTTTCAATTCGCCGCCGGCGGGCAGCGATTTCTTCGATGCGATGGATACGTGTGGTTTCACTTTTGCCTTCGGGCCGGGTTATCTGGTGCCGGCGGCGGAAGTCACCGATGTGGTGACGCTCAATGGTTTGTTCAATGGCAGTGATGTGTTCATCAATCAGCTCGCGTTTGGTAACGGGGTGTTGGATGTGTGCGATGTTTACGTGACGTTCCGGCGCTCGCTGGATACGACGCTGGCGGGCTTCCGCCGCTTCTGGACGAACGGGGTGCGCGGTGCGGAAGGGTTTCCGAACGTGGCGAGTGCGCCGCTGCCGTTGCCGCCGCCGGCCAATCCGAATGCGCCGGCGCCGGAAGTGAAATTCGCCGCGGGCGACGCGATTGTCGCGGCGGGTCAGACGCTTTATCTGCCGGTCACGGCGCAGATTCGCGGGGATTATCCGCTGCGCCTGCTCGCGCTGGGCATCACGGTGCAACCGTTGGATGGTTCGCCGGCCATTACTTCGCAGGTGCAGTTCATCCCGAACAGCGCTTTGGGTGCGCCGTCCATCGCCAGCCCGCGAGGCGCAGCGAATTACTCGGCCGTGTGGTTGAACAAGTCGGTGGCTGGGCTGACAGGCGACGTGCAACTCGGCACGCTCCAGGTCACTCTGCCCGCCGGCGCCGGCTCCAGCGCCGCTTATGCGGTTAGCTTTGATCACGCGTCAGGTTCGCCGAACGGACTGGCCTCCTTCCCCAGCAGCGTTGGCACCGGCTTGATCACCTTGAGCGATCGCTCGGCATCCTCGTTGAACGACGGCATTTCTGATTCCTGGCGTTTGCGGCATTTTGCCACCCTGAACAACATCCTCGCGAGTTCGGACGCGGATGCCGATGGCGACAGCGCCAATAACTGGCATGAATTCAAGGCCGGCACGAATCCGAACGACGCGAGTTCCCTGCTCAAGCTCAAGTCAGCCAAAGGCGCGGTTCAGGGCGCCACGGTCCAATGGCCCTCCGTGCTGAACAAGGAATACGTCATCGAGCGCGCCGCATCACTCTTCGCGCCCGTCTGGACGCCGGTCTCCACGAACAACGGCACGGGCTGGAACATGGAATATCAAGACCCCGCCCCGGGCGGTGTCAATTTCTACCGCGTGCGTGTGCAGCCATAGCGATCAGGTCGCTGACACAAAGCGCGAACCTTTGGGTTCGCGCTTTTTTCTTTTCCCCAATTCCGGAGGGACGAGTTATACGAGTCCCCAACTCAAAAACAGCCACAGTCAGGGACTCGTATAACTCGTCCCTCCGGAATAAACCCTTACGCCGCCGCCAGTTTCCGCAGATAGTCGAAGGAAAAAATCCCGCTTGAATGGCCATCGCCCCAGGTGGGCTGGATTCCATAGCCACCCACCGCGATCCAACTGCGCAATACAAAAGCCGCTGGCGACAAAGCCCGATCCGGCCCTTTGTGCAACTGCCCCAGAACATCTACCTCGCCCTGGCACCCGGCACAGGGACATGCCCGCCGCAATTGTTCCAACGCCACAAAGCTCTCGCCGCCATCGTCCCACTTGATGGCCAGTTCGTTCCCAATCAGCTGCAGGTCCACGGGTTTCACAAAAACAGAATAGCCCCAGACAACCGCTGAAACCAAGCCTGACGGGAATGAAATCCATTTATGTTGGTGATGCTAAGTCAGATTGTTGCTAAAACCAATTCTGCAACCGTCCAAGTGTGGTCTGTTAAACCAGCGGATACCGCTGGAGTTTGCTCGGTTGCACTGTGAACACGGCAGAAGTTGTAATGCGCCACAAACAAGGCCGCAGCCGCTTTGTGATTCTCCAGCGTCTTACTATAACCCAAAGTCAGCCGCGTAAATCGCCGGTTGAAAGTCCGCACGCTGAGATTTAATCGCTCAACGCGTGATGTATTGATCTTGGCAAAATCAGGATTGCCGATGTGCGCCTTGCGTTTGACCCAAAGGCAAACATCAGGATTGAACTTGCGGTTTGACCGCTCGCGGCTGTTGGCGAGGATTGAGTCTTTCTTGCCGAAAGCTTTGATCTCACTGCCATAATCAATCGCGCTTCCAAAGACTTTAGCCACGCCACCATCCCAGCCAGTGTAAGCGGGCCAACCGTCTGAACTTAACTGGAAACGTGAAGCAATCCGGCCTTTCAAATCAGTCAGAAATGCCCGCGCGTTATCACCATGCCGCTTGGCAATTAGATGATTGATGATGAGCTTGGAATCACGATCAACGCTCAGATAGCAATACTGCTCACCGTGCTCTGTGTCGCCGTGAGGAGTGTTGTCTGGCCGTGTGCGAACGAAAGAATACAACTCGTCAATTTCGCATTGCTCAACTTCTAGGTTGCGGACCTTAGCATCCAACAATCGGGCGCAATGCTCGCCAGCGGTAGTTAGCACGCGCAAGACAGTTTCTTGGCAGACGCCAGTTAATCGGCTAACGGCCCTTATGCCGACACTCTCACAGATCAAGGAAACGATTTGTGCCGCTTGCTTGGCGTCAATCCGAACGCCGTCTAGTGGTTGTTCCTCGCGGAATGTGGTGCCGCATTTCAGGCAACGGAAGCGTTGCACACGACGGTTGCGGTTAGAGTAGTATCCGAATTTATGAGCTTCGCCGTTACAACAACGACAGTTCACTTGACCTTTCCCGGCCAAGTCCTACAGTGATTTTGTATCGCCAAGATACCACTGAGGGCTTCGGCCCTTGGTTGTGCCCTGTAGGTGTTAGAAGCACCTTCAGGGCTTTTTGTTTATTCGATTGACATTATTGTTAACTTAAATTAATTTGGAGTCAACGTTTAAGTTAACATAAATATGAAAAACAAAGTAGGCCGGCCAGAGATGCCGGCAGGGAAGGCAAACAAAGTTTTGCAAGCCGTCAGGGTTTCTTCCGATATTGCCAAACAAATTGACAAGGCTGTTCAGGCTTCCAACCAGGGAAAACCAGATTGGATTCGCGAAGCAATAACAGAAAGGGCAGAAAACCCGCCGATCTGGGTAAAGATAAAATGGACGCTAGAAGAATTAAGCGGAAAGCTGGTGGAGTTTAGGTTGACCACTCCGACATATCGGGTTTCAGGTGTAGGAAAGTTTCGTGTGATTGAGAATGAAAAGGGCTTGCTGGCGATTGATATAATCGTCGAAACAAGGGTAACCCAATTCAAATTCAACGTGAATCGCTACTGGATAGGACAGGAGATCGCTGATAAAATCGAGATTCACCCCATCCAGGCGAAAGCCCATTTTCGGTTGTTGGCGTAACTTTCTGCCAAGTCTTTTTAGCCCCATCATTCAAGCTGGCCACGCTGCGAACTTCACCGGTGCTCAGATTGACAGCCATGTTTGGATTATTCTCGTCCACAATGAACTCTTGCGTTTCAGCCCTGAAACCTTGGAAGGCATTTGCTTTTTTAGTTAACATAAATTATAGTCCAGATGCTTTATGAACATCACGCTCGCATTGCAGGAATTGGACGACCTCATAATCAGACACACGCAACCGCCAGTTACGCCCATGCTTCGCAACAAGCTTCACCCGCTGCGCGAACAGCTTGAGGCGTACATTGCGGAAAAAGAGAAGCTCGCAACGGATCACGCGGAGCTTGTTAAGAAGCATCAAACACTCCAAGTGACGCAGTCCAAAAAAACGCCTGAGATTCAAGTTGCAGGGAAGCGAATCATCGGAAAGTTTCGCAACCATCCGATCTAAGCTCGTTTTCTCTTTCTTCATTCACCAACAATCTAACACAGCATGACCTTTATGTTAGCCGTGACTAACTTTGTTGCTTGCATTAAACTCACAGCCCGTTATCTTCCCAACATGACAACCGATAGTTCTTCTGCCCCGAATCGTTCTGTTCACGGCGGACACGCCAGGACCGGGGTCGCTCTTTCCGCCCTGTGGCCCTGCACCCAAAACTTGGGGCGCAAGCTGTTCGCCCGGTTCGGTGCGGTATTACTGATCGCGCTGACCGCCGGGCTGCCATCCGCTCATGCGACGGAGACAAAGATCAAAGTGGCCGCCACGGTCACCATGGTAGCCGACCTCGTCAAACAGGTCGGTGGCGAGCGCGTGGAAGTCCAGAGCCTGATGGGCCCTGGTGTGGACCCGCACCTCTACAAGGCGTCCGCCTCGGATGTAATAACTCTCCAGCGGGCTGACGTGATCTTCTATTCCGGCCTCTTGCTTGAAGGAAAGATGCAGGACATCTTCGCCAAACTGGCGCGCACGAAAAAGTTTGTTTACCCGGTCACAGAAGCGGTTCCTGTTGAGAAACTCCTGGAACCGCCGGAATTCGCCGGTCACTACGACCCGCACGTCTGGTTCGAGATTCCGCTCTGGGCGATGTGCGTGGAGACGGTCGTCAAGGGCTTGAGCGAGTTTGATCCATCCAGCAAGGCCGATTTCGAGAAACGAGGCGCAGCCTACAAGACGAAGCTCGCGGAGTTGCACCAATGGGCGCTTAAGCGCGCGGGTGAGTTGCCTGAGAAACAGCGCATCCTTATCACGAGCCACGACGCCTTCAACTACCTGGGTCGCGCGTATGGTTTTCAAGTAGTCGCGCTGCAAGGCATCTCAACCGTCACCGAAACCAGTTCCGCCGACATGGTCAAACTGGTGGAATTCATCAAGCAGCGTGCGGTGAAGGCAATCTTTGTCGAATCGAGCGTGCCCCACAAAACCATCGAGCGCGTCGCCAAGGACGCGGGGGTGAAAGTCGGCGGCGAACTTTTCTCGGACGCCACGGGCACCCCGGGCGAAATGGAAAAGGGTTACGACCTGGGCACGTACGAAGGCATGATCCGGCACAATCTCAACACCATTGTGGAGGCGTTGAAATAATCCGGCCATGAACAAAACCTCTTCTTTCGGCGGCAGGAATCGGCCTTGGGGAATCTTACTCCCGCTTCAAGCGCTAGGCTTGGTCGCGCTTGGCACGTTGAACGCAGCGGCTGCGGAACGGGAGCATGTGGATAAGAGCCAATACACCCTGTTTAATCCCACCCCGCGCGAGTATCTGCGCGAGATGTCCACAGACCGGCCGGACCTGACGGAAAGCGCCTTCACCGTGGACGCCGGACATTTTCAGATTGAGATGGACGCGGTGAATTACTCCCGCGACGACGAAGGATCAATCCGCAGCGAGGCGTTTAGCTTTGCCACCATCAACCTCAAAGCCGGACTGTGCAATCGTGCCGATCTTCAGGTCGTCGTGGAGTCCTACAACTACGTGTGCATTCGTGACCGCAACACCGACCAGAAAGAGCAGCACAACGGCTTCGGCGATATCACCACGCGCGTAAAGGTGAATCTCTGGGGCAACGACGGCGGGACGACGGCGCTGGCAGTGATGCCATTTGCGAAATTTCCTTCCAATCAGGACGACCTCGGCAACGACGCTGTGGAAGGCGGGATCATCTTTCCGTTCGCAGCCGAATTGCCCGCCGGTTGGGGACTGGGAGCGATGACCGAGGTGGATTTCATGGAAGACGCGGACGGCAGCGGCCATCACCCGGAATTCATCAACACCATCGCCTTCGGCCACGACATCATTGGCAATCTCGCCGGCTACGTGGAGTTCTTCAGCCTCGTCAGCACGGATGACAATGCACCGTGGATCGGCTCAGTGGGTATCGGATTCACCTACGGCTTGACCGCCAACATCAGGCTGGACGCGGGTCTGAACCTCGGCGTGACCAGTTCTGCCGACGACCTTAATCCGTTCTGCGGAATCAGCTGGCGCTTTTGACATGAACTCATCGGTTCCATTACCCAAATTCCCACAAGCGGACATCGCAGCAAATGGCGGCGCAGCGTCCTCCGACATCGCGCTGGAAGTCCACGACCTGACCGTGGCGTATCACAAGAAGCCGGTATTGTGGGGCGTTGACCTCGCCGTGCCGCGCGGCCGGCTCGTGGGAATTGTTGGGCCGAATGGCGCCGGCAAGTCCACGCTCATCAAAGCGGCGATGGGCATACTGCCGTTAAGCAGCGGTTGGGTGAAAGTCTTCGGCGAGCCGGTCAAAAAGAACCTCACGCGCATCGGCTACGTGCCGCAGCGCGAATCGGTGGATTGGGATTTTCCGGTGAGCGTGAAAGACGTGGTGCTCATGGGGCGTTACGGCCATCTCGGCCTCTTCAAGCGCCCGACCAAGCGCGACCGCGACATCGCCCACGAGTGTCTCGACAAGGTGAAGATGCTGCCCTACGCGAACCGCCAGATTTCCAACCTGAGCGGTGGCCAGCAACAACGCGTTTTTCTCGCTCGCGCACTGGCGCAGGAAAGCGATCTCTATTTCATGGACGAACCGTTCGCCGGCGTGGACGCGGCAACCGAAAGCGCCATTGTCACGTTGCTGCACGAACTTCGCAACAAAGGCAAGACCCTCCTCGTCGTGCATCACGACCTGCCGACCGCGCGGGATTATTTCGACACCTTGCTCTTGCTGAACATGCGTGTCGTCGCGTTCGGTCGGACCGAGGAAGTCTTCACGCATGAGTTGCTGCAAAAAACCTACGGTGGCCGGCTGACGATCCTGTCCGAGGTCGCGCACGAAGTCGGACAACGCGGCGGCAACCCCAGAGTTCCATGAGTCGAGCGGCGAAAACTTTTTCCCTGCTGTTAGCTTTGGCAGCCTTATCCGTGGCGACCGCCAGCGCCGAGCGAATCGGTGACATCACGGAGAACAGCCTCCGCGATCAGGCCCTGCGTTTTTTTACCTTTCAAGACCCGACGGTTCGCTACGCGCTGGCCGGTTCGATTTTGCTGGGTATCACCTGCGGCCTGCTGGGCAGCTTTATCGTGGTGCGGAAGATGGCGCTGGTCGGCGACGCGCTGTCCCATGCCGTGCTGCCGGGCGTGGCACTCGGTTTTCTCTGGCACATGAACAAAGACCCGATTGCCATTTTTATCGGCGCAACACTCGCGGGACTGTTGGGAACGGTCACGGTCAGCGTCATCAAGCAAACCACGCGGCTCAAGGAAGACACCGCACTGGGCATGGTGCTGGCCACATTCTTTGCGGTCGGAATTTGTTTGATGACCATGATTCAACGTCTGCCCTCCGGCAATAAAGGCGGGCTGGACAAATTCCTATTCGGTCAGGCGGCGGCCATCGGCCCGGAAGATTTGCGTTTGATGGCTGTTGTGACCGGCTTGGTCATCGTTGTCATTTTTGTTTTCTACAAAGAATTCCTCGTCACGAGTTTTGACGAAGACTTCGCGCGAGCCACCGGCTTGCCCGTGCGCGTGATTCACTATGGCTTGATGCTGCTGCTGGCATTTGCCGTCGTCATCGCGCTGCAAGCCGTGGGCGTGGTGCTGGTGTCAGCCATGCTTATCACGCCTGCCGCCGCCGCATATCTGCTCACGGACCGGATGAGCCGGATGCTGTTGCTCGCCGCCGTCTTCGGGATGCTCGCCGGCGCGACGGGCGCGTTCTTCTCGTTTCTCGGGCCGAGCCTGCCGACCGGGCCGTTCATGGTGCTGGGCGCGACGTTGGTTTTCACCGGCGCATTTCTTTTTGGACCGCGTCATGGCGTGGTCACGCGTTGGTGGCGGCAACGCTCCCGCGCCCAGCGCGTCCAACGCGAGAACACCTTGAAGTCCGTCTATCACGTTCTGGAAGATCGCGAGTTCAAGGGCGAGGGCGTTTCACTGCGCGAACTGGCCGAGCGTCGGCGCGAAACGGTCGAGGACGCACGCCATCAGGCCGGGCAACTCCGTCGCCACGCGCTGGCCACATTGCACGAGGAAGGCAATTTGATTTTCCTCACGCCTTCCGGCTGGCAACAGGCCTGCGCCATCGTTCGCAACCATCGGCTCTGGGAGCTTTACCTGACCAACGCCGCGCAAATCGCGGCCGACCATGTCCATGACGATGCGGAAAAAATCGAGCACGTGCTGGGCGAAGAAGTGGTGCGCGAACTGGAACGCCGGCTTGATTACGCCACCACGGACCCACATGGCCGCCCGATTCCAAGCTGGGCGGATTTCCGCAAGGGCGCCGCGCCTGCCAGCCGTGCGGATGATTCCGTTGGCTACGGAGGACCGATATGAGAATGAAACAGGCTGAACATCCAACACTGAACATCGAACATCGAACATGCAATGTCCGGTTCGCACCCGCTATGGATATTGGGCGTTGGATGTTGGTTGTTGGATGTTTCCGAATCTCCACGCGATGACTCAACTCATTCCAGATTTCAATTTCGAGCGCGTGTTCATTCACCCCTGGACGCAGAACGCCGACACGACGTTCTGGATTTTTCTCATGGGTTTTCTCGTGGCGACGGCGTGCGGTCTGGTGGGAAATTATCTCATCCTCCGTCGCATGGCGTTGGTGGGCGACGCCATCAGCCACAGTGTGCTGCCGGGTATCGCGATCGCCTTCCTCATCGCGCACAGCCGGAGTTCCCTCGCGATGTTCCTCGGCGCGCTGGTCGCGGGCATCGTGACGACGATCATCATTGAAGCGATTCACAAGAAATCGCGCGTGAAACAGGACGCCGCCATCGGCATCGCGTTCACCAGCCTGTTCGCCATCGGCGTGATCTTGATCAGCCTTTACGCGTCCAAGGTGGATCTGGACCAGGAATGTGTGTTGTATGGCGAGATCGGATTCGTGACACCGCTGACGCAATCCGTCGTGACCATTGGCGACTTCATGCTGGGGCCGGTGCCTGTGGTTCGCATGGCAGTCGTGGCGGTGCTCACCATTCTGCTGATCGTCATTTTCTACAAGGAACTACTCGTGAGTTCATTTGATCCGGCGCTGGCGTTTTCGCTTGGCATCAACGCTACCGTCGTTCACTACGCGTTGATGTGCTGGCTTTCGGTGGTGGTCGTCAGTGCGTTTGAAGCGGTCGGGGCGATCCTGGTGATCGCGATGTTGATCCTGCCGGGCGCGACAGCCGCCCTGCTCTCTCAACGACTGCCGGTGATTCTGGGGCTTAGCGTCATTCATGCCGCGCTGAGTTCGGCGCTGGGAGTTCACCTTGGCACATGGCTGAATTGCTCCCTGGCCGGTGCGATGGTGGTGATGGGCGGATTTCTCTTCGTCCTGGCGTGGCTGTTCGGACCGCAACAAGGATTGCTCTGGCGCACGTTCCGTCGCGAACAAGTCCTCGCCACAACGGAAGCACAATTGGAAGCGCACTAAATGAATGCCACGATCCGCCGCGAATTCCGCGTCGCCTTCTCCCGTCGTGCCCAGCCCATTTGGTTCCGGGTCGTGAAATGGACCTGCATCGTTCTCGGCATCGCCTTCTTTCATGACCAGCGCTGGTTTTGGTGGACGCTCGCCGGCCTGGCGCTGGCGGGAATGTTTTTACACCTATTCTATCGCTGGAAAACCAGAGCGTGGACGCGCGCTTGGGGTGGTTGGAACGATCTGGCAGCGGGCCGTGATTAATCAGCCGGGAGCAACTCCATCACCCGCTGCAGTTCCGCATCCGTGTTGTAGAAATGCGGTGAGAGCCGGAGATACCGCTGCCCTGCCCGATCAGTGCGCAAGTGCATTACGATATTCTCTGCTAGCAACCGTTCATAAAGTTCCGCGCAATCCTGGCCCGGCTTCGAGCAATTGGTAATGCCGCTGGCATTCTCCGACGGTGCATCAGCGCACAACACCGTGTAACCTTTCGCCTGCAACGCAGGCACCAGCCATGCGCGTTTGCGCAACAATTCGGCGGCGATGTTATCCACGCCGATTTCCTGAATCAGCCGCAACGCCGCCACCAAGCCGACCAAGCCCAGCAGATTCTGCGTGCCCGCCTCGAATTTCTTCGCCCCACTGCGCCAGGTTATCTGCTCCTGCGCGACGAAGTTCGGACAACGCACGTTGTGCCAGCCGTAGAGAGGCGGGTTGAGCCGCTCCTGAAGTTCCTTACGCACATAGAGAACTCCCGCGCCGCAGGGACCGAGCAGCCATTTGTGCGCGTCCGCGGCAAGGAAATCCACATGCTCTACCGTCGTGGGAAATGCTCCCAGCGTCTGGATACCGTCCACGCAAAAAAGAATTCCACGATCGCGCAGATATTTTCCGATGGCCGCATGATCAATCCGGTAGCCGCTGATGAAATGACACGACGCCAGCGCCACCAGCCGCGTGCTTTCATCCACCTGCCCCATCACGTCCCGCGGGCGAATGACGCCGAGTTGGCGGATGTTCAGCAAACGCACCTGCACGCCCTGCTCTGCCAGCGCCATCCAAGGATAAACGTTCGAGGGATAATCGTCGTGGTAAATGACGATGTTGTCGCCGCGCCGGAATTTCAATCCGCTGGCAACGAGGCTCAAACCCAGTGAAGTCGGGCCGACAAACGCCACTTCGTCGGGCTGGCACTTCAACAACCCTGACGCCACTGTCCGTCCTTCCTCCAGCAACGCCGGTAACACAATGCTCTCCTGATCGCCGCAGGAAGCTTGCTGTACGTAAGCGCTCACCGCCTGCGCCACGCGTTGCGGCAACGGACAAACGCCGGCATGACCGAGAAAGATTTTATCCCGCGTCACGGGGAACTCGCGCTGCCGCAGGGCCTCATCTGAGAGAATCTCTGCCAATTTCATGCGCGAAAGTTTTGCACGACGAATCGGGGAGGCAAAGCGCAATCAATGCTCGGGCGCGAATGGTGAATCGCGGGAAGATGTTCCGCGACGTGCGCCGGTGTCGCAAAGGGTTTAGGCAGATGACCACACCAAGAACCAACCCATTTGCCTCCTACGAGGCAAGAACCAGAATGAAAGCCGCGTGAACAGCGGCAAATAATTTGAATCGCAAGCCTCCGATCAATTGGCTTGAAGAAGATCCCGGAATCGACACGGCTGGGCGCGCCTCAGTAAAAGTTGTGGTAGTTGCCGCGATAACGCATCTGGATCAGCGCGGCCTTGCGCGACTCGACGTGACCATCGGCGAACAGCAGGTTGGTGCTCTTGATTCTGCCACCGTATGGATGCGCTTCGCCCGCCTGGCGCGGATCGGGATTGCTCAAGCTGGCGGAACGATCCGTCAGGATGGGCTGGCGCTGGTTGACGTCGCTTGAACGCGAAGGCCACGGATCAATGCCCGCGGGCGTAACCGGCGGAACGGGATATAGCCCGTTTGGCCAGGTGGGCGCGCGGCCCGCGCCGGGATTGCCGCCGTTGCCAATCCGCGGCGGCCACCACGCATGAAAACAAACCGCAAAGCCGTAGCCGCCACTGGTGACGTATGCAGCCAGATCATCCAGCGTACCCATCGTGTGCGTGCCCAGCGGCGGCAAGTTCCTTTTGCACCACTCCACTCCATCGGCGTACTGCTGCGATCGGACCGGACAAAACCACATCGGCACTGTCAGGCCAAAGGGCCCGAGTTCCGTGATCATCCGGCGATCCACGTCCCAGGTGTTATTGAGCGCCGCGTTGTCAAAACGCGGCAACCGGTCCCGGAGGTCCTGGTTCGCGTAGAGGTTCACGGCAATGCCCCATTGACGATAGTTGGAGATGCAGTTTGTCACTTTGGCCCGGTACTTGGCCTGCGTGAGCGCCGGCAAAAGCATCGCGGCGAGGATCGCGATGATGGCAATCACCACCAGCAATTCGATGAGTGTAAACGCCCCTTTACCGGGATTGGGTGAATGGCGCATCTTCACAATATCGGCTCCGCAAGGGTTGTCATTTAAGGATTGAGCATCAGGTGCGCGTTGTCCAGCCACATGATCAGACTGGCCGGCATTTCCTGGCGAGATAAGATCTCTTTTGCCGAGTTACAGGAAGCTCACGCTGACGCCGCGCTTAAAGTGGTCGTCCCAAGTATTTCTACCAAGTCCAGTTGCGGTTGATTGCTGGCTTCATCCTTGCCAGTTCAAGGCCCAATCACATCCTGAATCTGCTTAAAGTATCCCAACCAGAAATTGATGATCTTGTAAGCGATGGCCAGCATGATGACCAGGTAGATGATCCGCGGCGTCCATTGCGCCACCGCGTGAAGTTTGCGCGTGCCTTCCTCTTGATAATACTTCCTCAGGCTGCGCAGCGATTCATCCAACGAACCGCTCACTTCGCCAGTGTGATAGAGGTTGGCGAACAATTCGGGAAACCAGGAACAATGACTCACCTTGTCAGCGGGAGTTTCCCCGGCGAGCAGGTCCGGCTTCCACGTCTTCACTTCACGGCGCAGGCCTGGCGAACCGCACGCGGCCGCCGCCATTTCCCATGCCTCGATGATCGTCACCCCCGCAGCGATCAACGATTCCAACGCCGCTGCCAGTCGGGCAAGCGTCAAATAGTGCCGCGCCGTTCCCAACAACGGGATTGGGCGCAACACCGTTTCCACCAGGCCGCGCCAGGTTTCCCCGTGCTTGCTCTGGCCGGCGTAAATGAGCGCCGCCGTCACCGCATACATCGGCACCAGAACGCCGACCGTTTTGGCCAGATAAACCGCCACATTTCCCGAACTGAAGAAATCCGCGAACGGCAAAATGAAGACGGCAAAGTGCAGCAGGAACACCGGATAGGCCAGGTCTCCAATCACCTGTCGCGCCACGCGGGCGCGATCCGTGTAGTACTCCGCCAGCAACCGGTAACAGGCATCCAACCGGCCACTGCGTTCGCCGGCGTCAATCAGCGAGACGTCAAATTCCGGCAGCCACGCGCCGGCGCGCAGGGATTCAGCCAGCGTGCAGCCTTGCCCCAATCTCGCAGCGACGGCGCGCAACGGAGCGCGAAAGGAACGGGCCGGCGGACTCCGTTGCAGTTGTTCGAGTGTGGTGAGGATGCCAATGCCGGCGGACGTGAGCTGGCCGAGTTGGTGGTACAGTTCCGCCCGTTGGGTGAATTGTCCGGGCGTGATGATGAGCGGCATAAGGGCCGCGCGCTGCCGGAGCGCTCAAGCGAGAGCACCGTCCAGCATAGACTTGAGCTTGGCCTTGCCACCGGCGATGCCGACCTGTTGCGCGACAATTTGCCCGCCTTTGAACACCAGAAACATCGGGATACTCGACACCCGGTATTGCGCGGCGAAATTCTGATCGACCATGATGTCGAACTTCCCGATCTTCGCCTTGCCAGCGAATTCGTCGGCCAGTTCATCCAAGGCCGGCGCGATCATCTTGCACGGCCCGCACCATTCGGCCCAAAAATCCACGAGGATTGGCGTGCTGGATTTCAGCACTTGTTCGGAAAAATTATCCGGCGTGAGAGTGACGATTGCGGGTGATGCCATACGCGTGCTGAAAATCTGGTAATGTTAACCGGTCCGCCCGATCTCAGTTCGTCGGAATGAACCATTGGAGGTAAACCACCGAGCCGACAGCGATAAGACCGAGCACCATGGCCGCAACTGCCAGACCGACATCCAGACCGCTGACAGTGGGCGCGGCTGACGGGGCAGCGGCCCGGGAAGCAGGCGCTTGTGCTGTGGCGGGACCGGGTTTGGAAGCCATGGCCATTGGTGCGGCGGACGCACGCGGAGCCGGTGGAGCAGGCGCAGCCGCGGCTGGAGCCGCAGCGGCGGACGGTGCTGAGGCCGCGCCCGTCGGGCCGCCCGGAGGCAGCGTGGGCAACTTGATCGTTGGCGCCGCCGTGGGCTTGGGCGGCAAATTAATGCGGACGGTTTCCTTCTTGGGCTGGACCTTGCCGGTTTCCTTCTTCGGAGGCACGGCACCCGCGGGGCTGTTCGGAATGTTTTCGGCCATAAAAAGCTTGGGTTGAAAATAGTTTTTTTCGAGGTCGTGTCAATCGCTTATTCCACTGGACCGTGATCGCACATCTTGAAATCAGACCGGGCAGGCGGCTAATGCTCACGCCCAGTTGGCTGAAACCCGCCCCGAATCCATCAGGTCCGAGACTTTTCCGCAGCCATTAATGGGCTGATTGTTTGTTCGCCCGGCTGGTGAATCCGGGATTGTCGCACTGACTGAAACCACCGAAAGAATAGCGTAGATTAGCACCCATCGGCGGTCCAAGCTGTGCGCCGCACATGAGCAAAATCGTCGGCATAGACCTGGGTACGACCAATTCGCTGGTCGCCACGGTGGACAGCGGCATCCCGTTCGTCATCGCGGATACCGAGGGTCGCCGCCTCACACCGTCGGTGGTGCATTGGCCTGCGCGCGATGCCGAACCACTGGTGGGCCACGCGGCCAACCGCGTGCGCGTCATCAAGCCGGCGGAAACGGCTTATTCCGTGAAACGTTTCATGGGCCGGCGCGGCGCGGATATTTCACAAGAGGAAATGCTCGTCACCTATCCGGTCACTGGCCAGGGCAATGGGCCGGTGAAAGTCACCCTCCACGAACGCGAGTTTTCGCCGGAGGAGATCTCCGCGGAGGTCTTGAAGAAACTGAAGCGCGACGCTGAGGCCGCGCTCGGGGAAGTCGTTTCCCGCGCCGTCATCACCGTGCCTGCGTATTTCAACGACGCGCAACGTAACGCCACGAAGCGCGCCGGGGAACTGGCCGGCTTTACCGTGGAGCGAATCATCAATGAACCCACGGCCGCCGCGCTGGCCTACGGATTGGACAAGCTGAAGGAAAGATCAAAGATCGCGGTTTATGATCTGGGCGGCGGGACGTTTGACCTTTCGATTCTAGAATTGAACGAAGGCGTCTTCCATGTCCTCTCCACGAACGGCAACACGCGGTTGGGTGGTGATGATCTGGACAGGCGGCTCGTGGATTTTCTGGTGGATAGAATCCGGAGTGCCAATTCCCAAACGGCCAGCGGCAACTCACAATCGCTTTCCCGGATTCGCGAGGCGGCGGAGCAGGCGAAAATCAAGCTCTCCACTGAAACCGAGGTCGAGATCGCCCTGCCCTTTCTAACTCCCGATTTCAGCTTCAGCTACAAGCTCACGCGCTCCGAACTCGAACGCCTCACACGCGATCTCGTCGAGCGCACGCGCCAGCATTGCCTCCGCGCGCTTGCCGACGCGAAGCTGCAAGCCACAGACCTGGATCAAGTGATCCTGGTTGGCGGGCAAACCCGAATGCCGCTGGTGCGTAAGCTCGTGGGCGAATGGTTCAGTTGCGCCGATTTTGCGGAGGAACGCGGTAGTCTTCGCCTTGGACAGGATTTCCACAAGCGTGGCGGGCCGTTGTTGAACACGGGTCAGAATCCCGATGAAGCCGTGGCTCTGGGCGCGGCGATTCAGGCAGAGATTTTGTCCGGCGGATTCCGCAACGTGCTGCTGTTGGACGTCACGCCACTCTCGCTCGGACTCGAGACTTTCGGCGGTTTGATGAACATCATCATCCCGCGCAATTCGACGATTCCGGTCAAAGCGGGTGAAATGTTCACCACCGCCGTGGATAATCAGCGTTCGATGCTCATCCACGTGTTGCAGGGTGAACGCGAACGCGCCAGGGATAACTGGAGTCTCGGCAAGTTTACGTTGGAGTTTGGTCCCGCCCCGCGCGGCGTGCCACGCGTGGGAGTGCAGTTCGAGATTGATGCGAATGGAATTCTGCACGTCCTCGCCCGGGACACGAAAACCGGCGGGGAAAAAGTTGTCGAAATGAAATCCGCCGTGGACGTGGACGACACCGCCGTGCAACAGATGGTCGAGGAGAGTGTCGAACATGCATTCGAGGACCTGGCAGCGCGACGCTGGATCGAAACGAAGTTGAAGGCGAGCGAACTGCTGACCGCGACGCGAAAGGGATTGGCCGATTGCCGGGATGAACTCGAACCGCTCTACACCGACCAGGTGGAAGCCGCGTTGAACGAGGTTCAAGCCGCCATCGGCACGGAACAGGTGGCGACTGGTTCGGGAGACGTGAATCGGTTGCAAGCCGCGTGTGCGGCGTTGGATGAAACCACCAAACCACTGGCCGATCTGCTGATGGACCGCGCGATGGAAGCCATGCTGCGAAAGCGGGGCTTGGTCACTTGAAGCGGGTCAACGGGGTTTTACAAAATCCGGACTGGTGATCAACACCATCAATCCGGCCACCAACAGGACGATGATTACGATAAAGAACAGGATGAATTTAAACTGGGGATTGTGGCGAAGAAATCGTCGCCATTTGCTACCGCTGCGGTGCGGCTGAGGAGGCATGCGTGCATCATTCCGAAACCCGGGCCGGTCTTCAAGCGCCATTTTCGCGAATCCCCCGCCACGAATCGAATCCTGAGTTCCCGTGAAGGAATCCTCACTCGACTTTGCCCCCTTGAATCGCTAATTAAACCGCCATCAATGAAAGTCGTGATTTTTTGCGGCGGTCTGGGCACGCGATTGCGTGAGGAAACGGAATTCCGTCCCAAGCCCATGGTGCCGGTTGGCGAACGCCCGATCCTCTGGCACATCATGAAAACCTACGCCCACTATGGGCACAAGGAATTCATCCTCTGTCTCGGTTACAAGGGCGAGGCCATCAAGGATTACTTCCGCAACTACCATTGGAACACCAGCGACGTGACGCTCAGCCTCGGGGCGAAACCGCAGATCAAGTATCACACCCAGCACTCGGAGGAGGATTGGACGGTGACCATGATTGACACCGGCCAGAACACGATGACCGGTGGTCGCCTCAAGCGCGTCCTGCCTTACGTCAAGGATGACACCTTTCTCCTCACCTACGGCGACGGCGTGACGGACAGCGATATCAACGGCTCAATCAAGTTTCATCAGAAACACAAAAAGATTCTCACCATCACCGCGGTGCAACCGCCCGGTCGATTCGGCGACCTGGAAATCACCAACGGAACGGTGACGGCGTTCAAGGAAAAGCCCGAGCGCCAGGCCGGCTTTATCAACGGCGGATTCTTCGTCGTGGATCGCCGCATCGGAAAGTATCTCACCGACGACGCGTGTGTATTCGAGAACGAGCCGCTGGACAAACTCGCGTCCGAAAAGCAAATCGTGGCCTACCAGCACAGTGGCTTCTGGCAGTGCATGGATACGTATCGCGAGCAGCAGTTGCTGACGGGCTTGTGGAACAGCGGCAAGGCGCCGTGGAAGGCCTGGTAAGCCCGGTCCGGGCGACAATATCTCAGCTTGCAACCTCAAGCCGGTTGAGCGAGAACTATTATTGTCGCATTAGCACGCGATGGTTATGGGCCGCAGACTTCTCAGCAAATCGCGTTCGTTTAGTACCGGCGAACGATGTTTCGCGAAATTCACTCCTGCGGCGGTGCTGCTCTTGGGCTTGCTGCGATTTGCCTCAGTGACGGCGCTGGGCCAGTTGCCAACAGTTACCGCGGATGGCCCGACCCAGATAGCCGATACCAGTGCCATCATTGCCGTAATAATCAATCCTAACGGTTCGCCCACGGGTTTCTACGTCCAGTGGGGTGCCACCACCGCTTACGGTCAGGCAGGACCTGTCAACATAGTGCCGATTCCCAACGCCGTGACGAACGTATCCGCATGGATGGTCGGCCTGAGCCCCAGCACGACCTATCACTATCAGGTGGTGGCCACCAACAGCGCCGGCACTGGTTACTCGGCGGACATGACTTTGACAACGGCGGCAGGTCCTCCCCCTCAAGCCCCAACGGTCACGGTCGATCCCGCCAACCTGATTACGGAAGCGAGTGCGACCATCGTCGGAACTGTCAACCCTAACGGTCTAGCCACAGCCTGCCATGTCATCTATGGCACCACCACGGCCTACGGTTACACGAGTTCTTACAAACCATTGGCGGCTCAGAACACGCCGGTCGCAGTCACCAACCAGATCACGGGCCTCAACCCCGGCACCACTTACCATTACCAATTGGTGGCCACCAACAGCGCGGGACAAGGCGCCTCGGCCGACATGACTTTCACCACAACCGGTCCTCCACCCAACCCGCAAGCTCCGACGGTAACGGTTATTGGTCCAACCCAGATAACAGATACCAATGCCATCATTGCCGTAACCATCAACCCCAACAGTTCGGCCACTGGTTTCTATGTCCAGTGGGGCGCCACCACCGTTTACGGTCAGACGGGACCGGTCAACATAGTGCCGCTTCCCAACGCCGTGACGAATTTATCGGCATGGATGGTCAGCCTGAGCCCCAGCACGACCTATCATTATCGGGTGGTGGCCACCAACAGCGTCGGCACTGGTTACTCGGCGGACATGACTTTGACAACCACAGCCGGCCCTCCTCCACCCGACCCGCAAGCCCCGACGGTTACTACAGGTTCGGCCATTGCAATTACATCCACCAACTCGACTCTGACCGGAATCGTGGGCACGAGTGTGGTTCCCACCACGTATTATTTCCGATGGGGACCCACCGTGGCCTACGGCAACACCACCCCACTTGGTTCGGTGTCGGCTAATGGCTCGTTGCAGGTGTTTGCAGTTTTGGCAGGACTAAGCCCGAGCACCACCTATCACTATCAGTTAGTGGCTACCAACAGCGCAGGCAGTACTGCCGGAGACGACCGGTCATTTACCACCCTCAGCGTCATCTCAACTTATGGAGACTTTACCTACACCACGAATGGCGGCACGATCACCATCATGGGATACACCGGTCCCGGCGGGGCGTTGACCATCCCCAGCACGATCACGGGCCTGCCGGTCACGGCAATCGGGGACTCCGCCTTCTCACACGTTATCAATCTGACCCGCGTCAACTTTCCAGAAACCCTCACGAGCATCGGCGCCTGGTCGTTTGACAACTGCACCGCGCTGACTGATATCACGCTTCCGAACAGTCTCGTAAACCTCGGGTTTGCGGCATTCGCGGGATGCAGCAGCGTGGAAAACGTGACGCTTTCAGATAATCTCATCAGCCTCTCGGGCGCCTTCAGTGGGTGCAGTAAACTCTCCAGTATCGCGATCCCCAATAGCGTTCTGAGTATTGGGAGTCAAACGCTGGATCGCTGCACCAGCCTGACGAACGTGACCATCGGCACGGGCGTTGTTTACATTGGGGAACGCGCTTTTGGCGCGTGCTCCAACCTCACGAGCATCACGGTCCCCGCCAGCACGACCAACATTGACCTGAACGCTTTTTCCGGCAGCACCCTTCTGGCTGAGATCAATGTGAGTGCGCTGAACAGCGCCTACAGCAGCGCAGATGGCGTACTGTTCGACAAGAACCAGACCACCCTCATCCTCTATCCCGAGGGCAAGTTCGTTCCAAATTATGTCGTGCCGAATGGAGTTACTAACATTGGCCCGCGTGCGTTTTACTTTCACGACAACCTCACCGGCATCACGCTACCCGAAACTCTCACCAGCCTGGGCGATTGGGCGTTCGCCGGGTGCGGTCTGACCCGCCTTGCGTTGCCCAATAGCCTTACCAACATCCAGGACGCTAGCTATATTTCGATCGGCGGTCCTTTCGGCGTTTTCAATTGGTGCACCAGCTTGACCAACGTCATCTTTGGAAAAGACCTCGCTTACCTTGGGACGGGTGCGTTCACCTTCTGTACCAGTCTGACCGCCGTGTTTTTCCAGGGCAACGCGCCGGCAACAGTGGGAACAAATGGGGGGCCAATCCCTGGACCTTGGATTTTCCTGAACGCCCCCCTGGTGACCGTCTATTATCTGCCGGGCACCACCGGCTGGGAGCCGACATTTAGCCAGCGTCCGACGAAGCTTTGGAATCCCGAAGTCCAAACCAGCGGTGCCAGCTTCGGCGTGCAGCAAGGCCGTTTTGGGTTCAATATCACCGGCACACCAGACATCCCGATCGTAATTGAGGCGTGTCCTGACCTGGCCGCTGGATCCTGGTCACCCGTGCAAAACTGCACGCTGACCAATGGCTTGCTCTATTTCAGTGATCCTCAACAGACGAATCATCCCAGTTGTCTCTACCGCATCCGTTCGCCGTGATCAGGTAGTGGGTGGCTGATTCACTTTGGGCCACCAAAGGACTCGACCCGAAATCGTTCAGTCACTCAGGATTGAATTGCCCCAGCCGCCACAACTGTGTTCAATCACAGCCGATTCGCGGATATGTTCAACGGATATTACAACAACCGGCGCGTTCTCGTCACGGGCCACACCGGATTCAAAGGTGCGTGGCTCTCGCTCTGGCTCAAAAAACTCGGCGCCCAGGTCACCGGCCTCGCGTTGCCCGCGCCCACAAATCCGAACCTTCACGCCATTATTCAACCCGGCACATTCACCCGCGAAATCATCCTCGATATACGCGACGCAAAAGCGCTCGCTGCCGCTGTGAAGGAAGTGCAGCCGGAAATCATTTTTCATCTCGCGGCGCAACCGATTGTGCGCCTTTCCTACAACGAACCGCTCTCCACGCTCGACACTAACGTCATGGGCACCGCACACCTGCTTGAAGCGGTGCGACTGGCCGAGATCAGTTGCGTCACCGTCTGCGTCACGAGCGACAAGTGCTACGAGAATCGTGAATGGGAATTCTCTTATCGCGAAAACGATCCGATGGGCGGCCACGATATTTACTCAATGAGCAAAGGAGCGATGGAACTCGTCGTCGCCGCATGGAATCGCTCGTTCTTCCTGCCAAATCCCGCGCTCGGCCCGCTGGTCACGGTGCGCGCCGGCAACGTCATCGGCGGCGGCGATTACGCGGCGGACCGCATCGTGCCTGATTGCATTCGCGCGTTACAGTCGGGAAAACCAATTCTCGTCCGCAACCCCGCCGCTGTCCGTCCGTGGCAGCATGTGCTCGAATGCCTGAGCGGTTATCTCTGGCTCGGCGCTCGCCTGGCGAAGGAAGGAAAAACCTCCCGGATTGCTTCGCCTTTCAACTTCGGCCCTGAGCCTTCGGCATGTCAGCCCGTGTGTCGTCTCGTGGAAGAAG
>Ga0315910_10001421_pt1 | contig 21961 bp, 14 predicted proteins | sample EdamamesoilMG_FD_204470 | JGI IMG/M metagenome (GOLD analysis project Ga0315910, IMG submission 204470) | Garden soil microbial communities collected in Santa Monica, California, United States - Edamame soil | ecosystem: Environmental > Terrestrial > Soil > Garden | place: USA: California... | reverse complement strand
CGGCTCGCGCCGCTCAGTGCGGGGGCACGCAGCCATCGGTCGGCTTGTGCTTGCCCCGCTGCGAGCCAGGGTCCTGCGCTGACGGCCAGAGTTGTGTCGCCGGCGCCTGCGTGCTCGCAGAGCTTCCCGAGACCGACTTTTGTGATCCAGCGCGAGCACCAAGCCAAGCGGATCGCGCCGCCGAAGAGCAGCTCTTGGCGCTGCTCCAGCAAAACCGTGTGGCAGGCAGCACGGCATGCACGAGTGGCGAGACGTCAGCGCCGGCACCGCCGTTGCGCCTCGACGGTCGACTCAGCTGCGTAGCGCGCGTGCGCGCCCTCGACCAAGTGGCAACCGGCATCACCGGGCCCGACGATTCGGAGGGCCGCAACGCCGCCGAGCGCGCGACCCTCGCTGGCTACGACGTGTCGGCGTGGTGGGAGAGCTACGCTTTCAATGCGGCTTCAGGCAGCCAAGCCTACGACCGCATCCTCGCTGACGCTGACTCCTGCCCCGAGCTCGGCAACTCACGATACACGGACGTGGGCGTGGGCGCAGCGGGAGACGTGTTCGTGGTGTTGCTCGCGGCTGACTAACTTCCTTCATCCTACTTACGCTGTGGCACGCGCGCCATCGAGCGATCGTGCGCCACGCCGAACAGCCCGCACGCGAGCGCGCTGCCGACGAGCGCGAGCAACATGTCCCACTGCGCGTCCCACACGTCACCCTGGGTTCCGAGAAACGCCGTGCCGGTGTCACCTGCCACGATCAGCGTGACCCACCACTCGAGCAGCTCCCAAAATGCTGCCACGGCGAGCACGACACACTGAACCAAGAAGTATAACCAGCCTCCGCGCTGGAGCGGCGTCTGCCGGAGCAGCACTTCGCGCACCGTGAAGCAGGGAAACACGCCGAGCGCCAGGTGGCCCACCCGGTCGTAGTGATTGCGGCTCCAACCAAAGGTGTCACGCGCCCAATTGCCGAGCGGCGTCTCGGCGTAGGTGTACACGCCTCCGTATATCAGGATGCACAAGTGGAGCAGCACGCCGATGTAGACCCAATGAGACAGCGGCAGCCGCGGGTACAGGGCGATCAGCGCAGCGATACCGAGCAGACCCGGGCCGACCTCGAGCGCCCACGAGGTGCGGCCTGCTGGAGGTGCCCAGACAGTGGCCACACACAGCACGGCGGCGGCGCCCAACAAGGCCAGGGGCAGCCGCGCGTGGGCGCGCAAAGCAAGGGAGAGAGCCATGCCCGCCTCATAGCATCTGAGCTCGTGGCTCTCTACGAGGCTCGCTCCGGCACTCTCCGGCCGACCTTCTGAATCTGCTCATGGGTCGAATCGTTTTCTCTGAAGCGCGTGACCGCTTGCGGGAATCAACGGGTGCGAGAAACTAGCAACGGCGACGCGGAGCGTATGTTATTCATGAAAAGGTCACCTCTCGGATCCACGCACGGTGCCCGACGGCTAACGGTTGCTCATTTCGGCACGAAGGCCTCTCATTTCAGCATCGGTGCGCTTCGGATGGCGCTCTTGGCCGCCGGGGTGGCGCCGCTCGCCTGCGGCTCGGGCTCGAAGACGCCTGCTAGTGCCTCGAACACGACTGGCACGGTGGCCACCGAAGGTGGCGCGTCCACCGTCGCTTCAGAGACGAGTGGCACCGTGAGCACCGTGAGTACCGGCGGTGCAGCGAGCACCGGGACGTCGGATACGGGAGCCGCCGGCGCAGCGGGGAGCGGCGAACCCGAAGCGTATGAAGTCCACGTCGACCCTTACGGCAATTGTCCCTTGGTTGCGGTGGTCAACGTTCACGGGGTCGAGCCGAGCGAGGTTCAGCGGCTCCAAGTAGTGGTCGGAGGACAGAACGGAGCGGCGGATTTCGCCAGGGAGTACTCCCCGGCAGACTCGGACTTCATGCTCCAGTTCGACACCTCGGATCTGACGTTCTCGGAAGGCGGCGTTCACGTGCCCGTGCTTGGCTTGTATGCCGACACCGAGAACTCGGTTCGCATTTCGGCCGACCTGCTCGACGGAAGCCGCGTCGAGCTCACACTGAACATCGCGACTCAGCTTTCGAACCCCGACGAACCCGCCTGGGTCCCGACGATCCAAGTCAATACGGCCACGACCGACCAGATGGAACCGGGCTGGACGTTTGCCGAGCTCAGCATCGAACCGGATCCTGCCCCGCCGATCGTCTTCGTCGACTGGACACGCACCATCGCATTCGACGAGCGCGGAGCCATTCGCTGGGCTCTGCGGCCCGACCTGCCGCTCGGCGAAACGTTCACCCTCACCCACGCGCTGAATGGCAATATCCTCACGGGCTCCTTCGATACCATCGTCGAGGTGACCAAGCTCGGTCGCATCACGCGCTCCCTCCAGCTCTCGGACCACTCGCTCAACCACGAGATTTTGCAGATTGGCAGCGACGACCCCCAGCATGCCTCTCCCGGCGACAGCAGTGAGCACCTCGGCAACCTGCTGGTGCTTGCCTCGAAGAACGAAGCACCCACGATCCAAGACCATATCCTCGAATTGGACGAAGACACCGGTGCGGTCCTCAATGCTTGGGATCTCGCGACGGTGTTCGATGCTACCAGAACGACCTATGTCGATCCGGAGAAGTGGTCTCCAGGCGTAGGGGACTGGCTCCACACCAACGGGCTTGCTTACTCCAACGTAGACGAGTCGATCATCGTCTCGGGCCGCCATCAAGGCGTTGCGAAGATGCGTCGCGATGGCAGCCTGGTCTGGCTGCTGGCGCCGCACAAAGGGTGGAACGAGCCACACGCGCAGAAGCTGCTCACTGCGGTGGATGCAACTCAGAGCCCCTACGACGAGGCCGTGCAGCTGGGGGACGAAGCTGCCGGCGATCCGCTGGCTCCGGAGTTCGGTTGGGCCTTTGGTCAGCATTCTCCGACCCTGTTGCCGAACGGTGACTTGCTGCTCTTCGACAACGGCTCCAGTCGCCACTGGGGCGCCATCTGCGGAAGCCTCTCGCGCGCCGTCGTCTATCGCATCGACGAAGTCGCCATGAGCGTCCGCCAGATGGGGCAATTCATTCTCAGCAAGCCCGAGTCGTCGTGCTTCGTGTCCAACACCCACCTGCTCCCGGAGACAGGCAACCTTTTCATCCAGCCCGGCAGCGCGTACTTCGACACTGGCAGAAGCATCACGGTCGTCCAAGAGGTCGAGACCCGAATCGCGGACGATGGAACGGTCGCCTTCGATGCGGTCGTGTTCGATGCGACGCTGGACATGAGCGTCACGCCCGCTGGCTCCGCTCCCTACTCTTACCGGGGCCATCGCTGGGTATTCTGAATCAGGCCTCTGTAAACGCTGGATTTTGCTGACATTGGTCGCAAACAGACTGGCGCTGACTGAGACCGCAGTTTGGGTGGTAACCTCTTAGGGCAACGCAGGCTCACGATGTTCTCGAGCAACGCCCAGCCACGACTGCTGAGCCGTGTCGAATACGATCGCATCGTGGCGGCGGGCATGTTCGAAGACGAACGGGTCGAGCTGATTCGGGGTATCGTCGTGCGCATGCCCGAACCTGATCTGGCGCTCGTGCCTCCGCGTCGCTACGCCGATCGGCATCCTCATCAGGCATTCCTGGTGATCGAGGTAGCAGACTCATCGCTTGCTCACGACCGTGAGACCAAAGCTCCCCTCACGCTTCCAGCGGAGTACCAGAATACTGGATCGTGGACGTCAAGGCGCGCTGCGTCAGCGTCTACGACACCCTCACGGCCGGACGGTACACCCGAGTGCGCGAGTTTCCGATTGGCGAGCGCATCGTGCCGTCTGCCTTCGCGGACGCAGCCCTCGCTGTGGCCGATCTCTTCGTGGAGCGACATCCCCCCCGGTGACACCTGGCTCCGAGCGCCCTATAGTCCGCGCCGTGACAAAACCAAAACTCACCTACTTCGATAACCCATCCAGCAGGGGCGAAGAATGCCGGTTGGCGTTCACCATCGCCGGGGTCGACTTCGACGACAACCGCCTGCCTCCTGCCGCATGGCCCGCATTGAAACCCAACACCCCCTTCGGCGCCTTGCCGATTCTGGAGCTCGAAGGCAAACCCGCAGTCAGTCAGACCAACGCGATCCTTGCGTACATCGGCCGTAAGTACGACTTGCTGCCCCGAGACGAGTGGGAAAGCCTACGCTTGCAATCACTGCTGGAAGCCGCCGAAGAGCTGCGGCACACCATCAGCAAGACGTTTGGCATCAAGGACGCGGACGAGCTCAAGCGGCGCCGCACCGAACTCGCTGAAGGGCCTATCCGAAGCTGGGGCGCCCACATGGAGAAGCAGATCGTGGGGCCGTTCGCGGGCGGCGACCAGATCGGCGTGGCCGACGTCAAGCTGTTCGTGGTCGTGGGCTGGATCAAAAAGGGGGTGCTCGATCACATCCCGGCCGATCTGCTCGACCACCTTCCGAAACTGCAGGCGCTCTTCGAGAACGTGAAGAGTCACCCGAGAGTAGTCGCCTGGTATTCGCAGCCACGCTGATCCGCCAAGCGTCCTTAGTCCGCTCGCGGCTCCACCCAAGCCTGCCGGAGCCGCGAGCGTCCCAGTGGACATGGCTCGAGGAGGCATGGCTCGAGGGCTCATCGCAGGGTTGGTGCTGGTCTGCGCGTGCGCTCCTCCGCCCGCGCCACCCGCTACTCCCCGAGCCACCCCCCCCAAGGCTGCAGGCGTTCTCGAAGCTGCGCGCGCGGCCCCTGCCTCGGTCCCAACGGCCAATGCCACAGTCGCCCACCAGTTGGTACCCAGTGGTACCGTGGCGGAACAGTGGGTGGCGGGCCAGGTCACCGATGATCGCCGCGAGCAGCTGGTGCTGGTAGCGCGCGAAGCGGCGTCAGACTCGGAGGAGCTCAGCGCGCGGGGGCGCCGAACGTTGCTCGTGTTCGATTGGGCCGACCACGAGCCGCTTCCGTTGAGTCCCGCGCGCAGCCTCGAGGACTTCTACTAAGGGACGCTGGTCCGCGCAGGGCTAGCACAGTGGCGCCGGGGTATAACGGCCCCCAGTGAGCGATTGTCAGCTTTCACCCTATGAGGCGAGAGCCCCACGCGCACCTACAAAACGCAAGGCGACGGTATTCCCCGGGGCATAAACGGGCGTTGTTAGATCCACCAACCCTGCCTCGTGCCGGTCGCCGACCGTGCAGCAAAAGGACCCTCGTGCGCCTTAGATCCGCCTTTTCTCCCTTCGGCCTGCTTGCCACCGCAGCGCTCGTTGCCTGTTCCGGCTCGCCCTCCGTGAACAAGGACGACGGCGATGGTTTGGGAGGCTCCGACATGGGAGGCTCCTCCGGAGACGGCGGTGGGGGTCAGGGCGCGACGGGCACCACCCTCGGCCTTGGAGGCACCAGCAGCGGTGGCAGCGCCGGCAGCGACGGCGGCGATGGTGGCACTGGAGCCGACGACGGCGGGCCGACTTGTGGTGATGGTCAGCTCGATGCAGAAGAAGAGTGCGACGACGCCAACGGCAGACCCGCCGACGGCTGCAGCGGCATCTGCACCGTCGAGAACGGCTACCTGTGCGAGGAGCCGGGAGAGCCGTGCGTCGTGGACGCTGAATGCGGCAACGGAGACTACGAACCCATCGGCGGCGAAGCCTGTGACGATGGCAACGACGACGGCGGTGACGGCTGCAACGCAGAGTGCGACGTCGAGGACGGCTGGTCCTGCAATGCGTCGGGGTGTGTGGAAGTCGCTGTCGTGGTTTGCGGCGACGGCCTGATCGGTCAAGGCGAGCAGTGCGAAGACGGGGCGTCGACACCGGAGTCAGGCGACGGATGCAGCGATACCTGCGAAGTCGAGAACGGCTACGAATGTGTGGTCGTGGGCGAACCTTGCACGGAGATTCTGACGGAGTTTTGCGGCAACGGCGTTTTGGTCAGCGGGGAGGAGTGCGACGACGGTGGAACGACTCCCGGTGACGGCTGCGACGCGAGCTGCGCCATCGAGCCCGGCTTCGCCTGCAACGACGGCACGGATTGCGCGGTCGTGTGTGGTGATGAACTCGTGGTGGGCGACGAAGCCTGCGACGATGGCGACCAGACCGAGGGCAACGGGTGCGAAGCGGACTGTCTCGGCGTGACCCCCGGCTATGTCTGCCCCACGGCTTCCGGGGTAGGTGGCGACTGTGTCGAAGCCGGTCCGGGCGCGGTGTGTCCCAACGGGATCCTCGACTTTGGCGAAGAGTGCGATGACGGCAACTCCGACGACGCGGATGGTTGCACCACCTGCGAGGTGGATGACGGCTACGTGTGCGCCGGCGCCGGCACCGCGTGCCAGTTGATCCCGGTCTGCGGCGACGGCTTCGTCGATGTAGCCATCGGCGAGGAGTGCGATGACGGCGATGCAACGGGCGGCGATGGCTGCAACGCTTCGTGCCAGGTCCAGAACGGCTTCATCTGCCCCGCACCCACCGTGTCCGGGAACAAGCTCGAGGGTGGTGACTGCAGCGCCATCGTTTGCGGCGATGGCGTCGTCCAGGGCACGGAAGAGTGCGACGACGCTGATCTCGGCGACCCCCAAGACGAGCGAAACGACGACGGCTGCCTAGAAGACTGCACGATTGACGACGGCTGGGTGTGCCCGCCCAGGACCTCTTGCATGGCCGATAACTGCGGCGACGGTTACGTCGCAGGCTTCGAAGACTGCGACAACGGTGCGGACAACGATGGCACGACCAGCGTCGGAGGGGTCATCTGTGACTCGAGCTGTCGCGTTGTCGCGGATCCGGCGGAGTGCGGCGACGGCGCGCTCGACCCGGGCGAGAGCTGTGATGAGCTCGACAACAACTCGGGCGACGGCTGCGGCATCGACTGTCGCTTCGAGCCCACCTGCGTCCCGCCGGCTCCCTGCACCTCGGAATGCGGCGATGGCATCAAGTTCGGCGGGGAAGGCTGTGACGACGGCAACACCCGAAATGGCGACGGCTGCTCCTCCGACTGTGAGGAAGAGCCGGGCTTCAGTTGTACCGAAACGCCCGACGACAGCTTCGATCTTCCCATCGTGTATCGCGATTTCCAGTACTGGAAGGAAGACAGAAGCGAGGGACATCCTGACTTTCAGTGGAGCGCTGGCGACCCCATCAATCGCACCGCGTACGAAGACATCTGGGTGCGCACCACCCTCGGAACCGCAGCCGACGAACTGCCCGACGGCACCTCGCTGCTCGGAAAGCCCGTGTTCAAGTGGTACGTCTCGTGCCTAGAAGACGAATGCGAGCCCTTGACCGGGACTCAGCCGGCGGGGACGAGCACGGACTCCGATGAGTGCAGCGGTAACGCCGGCGCCGCGACCGGCCCGCGCGATCTGACGGCCAACGATCGGCCGGACTATTACTGCGGATACGGCTCGCAAGACTTCTCGACGTTCAGTGAGTGGTACCTCGACGGAGCCCGCAACCAGACCGTGCGCGCCACGCTGCCGATGACGGAAATCTCTGCGGGGACCTACCAGTTCTCCAGCACCAGCTTCTTCCCGCTCGATGGGCTCGGCTACGGCAATCAGAGCGGCGGGCACAATTTCTCGTTCACCAGCGAGGTCCGCTACTGGTTCGAGTACGACGAGGCGGCCGACGCGACGCTCGCTTTCTACGGTGACGACGATGTTTGGGTGTTCGTGAACGGGCAGCTGGTGGTGGACATCAGCGGCACGCACGGGCAGACGGCCGATGCGGTAACCCTCAACGCCTCGACGACGAACATCGACGGCGACGACCTCGACCTCGTCGACGGATCCGTCTACGAAATCGTGGTATTTCAAGCGGAACGCAACACCAGCGCTTCGAACTACCAGCTGACGCTCAGCGGCTTCGACTTGGCGAAGTCCAGCTGCCAGTCGACGTGCGGCGACGCCGTGCGGGCGTCGGATGAGCAGTGCGACTACGGCAACAGCTGCGACGTCGGGAGCTGTGTCGACGGTGTGTGCGGCGACGGAGTCCCGTGCAACGACGACACCGCCTACAACGGCTGCACGACGAACTGCACCTTCGGCCCCTACTGCGGGGACGGCACGCCAGATGCCGGCAACGAGGACTGCGACGACAGCAGCAACAACGCCCTCTATTCCAACACCGGCGCAGACAAGTGTGCGTCGGGCTGCGTCTGGGCGCCCTACTGCGGCGACGACGAGATGGCCGTAGGCTACGAACAGTGCGACGGCGAAGCCGATTGCGAAAACGATTGTACCCTCACCGCTCGCTGCGGCGATGGCGACATCGACGGGAGCCAGGGCGAAACCTGTGACGACGGCGCGCAGAACGGCACGCTGATGAGCGATTGCGACAGTAGCTGCCACGCCAAGTGCGGCAACGAAGCGATCGATGCTGGCGAGCAGTGCGACCCCGGCGTTGGCAACTTCAGCAGCGCCTACGGTGGCTGCTTGCCCGAGATCGCCGGCGTACAGAGCGGATGCCTGTGGGGCCCGAACTGCGGCGACGGCATCAAGAACGGTCCCGAGGCGTGCGACGACGGCGCCAACGACGGCACCTACAACACTTGCGGCGTCGACTGCGTGCTTCCACCGCGTTGTGGCGACGGCACGGTCCAGAGCACGGCTGGGGAAGTCTGCGACAAGGGCGAGAACAACAAGACCTATCTGTACAGGGCCGACGGAGCCGGCGCGTGCACGACTGCGTGCAAGCCCGTGCGGTACTGCGGCGATGGCGCCGTCACCAACGGCGAAAAGTGCGACGACGGCGTGAACGACGGTTCACCGGGCTCCTGTGAGCCCGACTGCTCGGCGTGGGTCGAACTCTCCCTCTGCGGCACCAACGGAAAGCTCGACGCGGGTGAAGAGTGCGACCCCTCCATCCCCATGACGCCCGCGGACGAGTGCGACAGCCGCTGCCGCATCGCGTGTGGCAACGGCGTCGTGGACAGCGCGTCGCCCTTCAATGAGGAATGCGACGATGGCGTGAACTCGGGCAGCTACGGAACCTGTCAGTCAAACTGCACGCTGGCGCCCTACTGCGGCGATGGCGTCAAGAGCGGTCCAGAAGCCTGTGACGCAGGCGACGACAACGAGGTCGACCCCTACGGTCCGAACAAGTGCACCACGACGTGTAACAAAGCTCCCCGTTGTGGGGATGGGCGCATCGACACGGCTCGCGGCGAGGAGTGCGACGGCGCCGTGGGCTGCCTGAACGACTGCACCTGGACTGACGTGAAGTAATGCTCGCGGGTGACCCGTCGTAGTAGCGGTACTTCCCCCCTCGGGAGGGGGGTTTCCAAAGCTCTTCCACCAGCGCTCTCGCCTCGTCTGCGACTACTGGCTGGCAAAATAGCGCGCCAGACGCGATCTGGAATCGATGCCAAAAGCATGGTCGGCAAGGCGATCCGCCGAGTCCCCCTGATCCGCCCGAGTACTCCGCATGAACTTCACCCGTGCGCCTATCGTCGCTTTTTGGGCAACCCTGCTCGCGCCTAGCCCGGCGTTCGCCGCCGAGTTCTACGTTTCGAGCGACGGAGACGACGCTAACGCCGGCACCGAAGCCGAGCCCTTCGCGACGGTCGGTCGCGGCCAGCAGGCGGCCTCGCCCGGCGACACCGTCTGGGTACGCGGCGGCACCTACGGGTTCTCGAGCGGCACGGTGGGTGTGTCGTTCACGAAAGCAGGCCAGCCCAATAACCTGATCCACTACTTTGCCTACCCGGAGGAGGTGCCCGTCTTCGACCTTTCCGCCATCAACCCGAGCGGGAGGGTCACCGGTTTCGACATACAAACCGACTACATCCACATTCGGGGCATGGAGATCACCGGTGTGCCGCAGTATCAGAGCGGTGAGGATTCGTGGGGGCTGCGCATTCGGGGCAACAACAACGTCATCGAGCTGATGAACGTGCACCACAACGAAGCGCCGGGCATCTTCATCACGAGCGGCGCGAACAACCTGATCCTCAACTGTGACTCGCACCACAATTATGACGTGCTCGAAAACGGCGGCAGCGGCGATGGGTTCGGCTGCCACTCGACGGGCACGGGCAACGTGCTCAGCGGCTGCCGCGGCTGGTCCAACAGCGATGATGGTTATGACTTCATCAACGCCCCAGGTGCCTGCACGGTGGAACACTCGTGGGCCTTTCGGAACGGTTGGGTCCCAGACACCAACACCGGCGCTGGCAACGGGGCAGGCTTCAAGGCGGGTGGCTACGGCCTCGATCCGGGCGACTTTCCGGGCACGATCCCCGTGCACGTCGTACACCACTCGGTGGCCTGGAACAATCGATCTCAAGGGTTCTACGCCAACCACCATCCGGGTCGCATCGATTTTCTCAACAACACCGCTTACGACAATCCTCGAAACTACGACATGCTCGACGACGTGGGCGAAGGCACCCACTTCTTGAGGAACAACATCGCCTTCGGTTCGGGAGGCGACCTCTCCAACTCGACGAATGACGACGCCGAGTACAACTCGTGGAACGACGGAGTCAGCCTCTCGGAAGCGGACTTCGAGAGCCTCGACGACACGGGAACGGACGGTCCGCGCCAGGCAGACGGCTCCTTGCCGAACGTCCCCTTCCTCCATTTGGTCGAAGGCAGTGATCTGATCGACGCGGGCATCGACGTGGATCTCGCCTTCAACGACGCGGCACCGGACATCGGCGCCTTCGAGACGGGCGAAGGCGCTGCCACGGACGGCGCCGGTGGCACCAGCAGCACCGACGCCGCCGGGAGCACGACGGACGGCGGGTCGAGCGCTACCAGTGGGCAGGCGACGACGGATGGCGCCGCGACGACGGATGGCGCTGCGACGCTGGGAGCCACTGCGACGAGTGGCGGCACGAACACCGCTGGCGCGAATGCAACCGGCGCTGTCAGCACCACGTCCTCCACGGCGGGCACCCCCGTGACCAGCGCGACAACGACCGCGAGCACCACTTCGACCCAGGCGACCGGCGCTGCCAGCGGTGCCGGTGGTGGAGCTGTCAGCGGTGCCGGCAGCGCTGGCTCAGAAGCTAGCGCGACGAACGGCGCGCCCGCCGCCGAGAAGGACGCCGGGGGCTGCGCGTGCGCATTGCCCGGGGCCGGCCCGTACGGGTTCGGGCTCGGTCGTGTGGTGTGCGGGCTCGCAGCGCTCGCACTCGCGCTCACCCGCCGGCGCCGCACTCAAGGGTCTTTTGCGGCATAGCCCAGCGCCCGGCGGTCCCGACGGCCCGGCTGGAAACGTCGCGCTGATCGCCTCGGGTCCCGGAATAGAGAATACTACGCCCCATGCAGACCTTAGGGCGACTCGTACGTCGCGTCTCAGCCTTCGCTTTCTCCGTTTCGACCTTCACACTGCTCGCGGCTTGCTCGAGTTCCGACTCGGACTCCGACTCGGCGACGAGCAGCGTCAGCACGACCGGCTCCTCAGGGGGCAGCGGCACCTCCGCCGGCGGCAACGTCGGTACTTCGGACGGCGACAGCAGGACGAGCGGTGGCGCGGCTGGAGCTGATCAAGGCTGCTCGGTGGTCGTCGAGAGCCACGAACCAGACGAGGGGATCCACGTGGCCGAGTGTTCCCACATCGACTACTCGACCAACCCGCCTTCGTCGGGCCAGCACTACTCGGTGTGGGCGGCCTACCAGACCTATGATTTTCCGGTCCCGCGCGGCTACTGGGTGCACTGCCTCGAGCACGGCGCCATCGTGATCACCTACAATTGCCCCGACGGCTGCGCGGACGAAGTCGCTCAGGTCGAGTCCGTCATCGCGAGCCTGCCCAGCGACCCGAGGTGCACCGCCGTAGGCCTCGAGCACCAAATCGTTCTCACTCCGGACCCGCTCTTGGACACGCGCTGGGCCATGTCGAGCTGGGGTCGAACCCTGCGAGCAAGCTGCATTGACGAGGCCGCATTCAAGGACTTCTACGAATCCAACACCGCCTTCGGACCCGAAGACATCTGCGGCGGTGGCCGCGTCTTGACCGAAGACACCCTGGAACCGAACTGCGGCGAGTAAATCGGAACGAGTGAGAGCCGCCACCCATCCTTTGAGGCGGTAACTCCGTCGTGTTGTCCACCCTCGCCCTTGCGCTGTTTCTTGCCGCGTTGCTCGGCGCTGCCGCGGCACTCCAACGGGTATTTCACGCGGTGAGAGGAAACGCCGCCGCTCGTTGGGCCTCGAAGCTCCGGCGCCTCACGCACCGAACAGTGTACGTGAGTCAGGTCGGACATGCGATCGAGCTCTGGTGTTTCGAGACTGACCCGCCACCCCGCCAGTTCGCAATCCCAGAAGGCTTGGACAACCTCGCCCTAGTCGAGACGATTGCGCGCACGCTCGCTTCGGAGGTGCGAAGTGTATGGGCTTCCAAATTGGTCCGCCGAGTCGTATTCCTGCACGCGCTGGACCTTCGAGTCGACCACTGGGGGGAAGCAGAGCGGGACGCGCTCGCCGCGCTCAAGCGCTCATGGGGGGCGCACGAGCTCTATCTCATCCCCTCGGACGAGGCGGTGGGCCTCGTGACTGCGGCTAAGGTGAGCCGGGTCTTGTGGGCATTGCCGCTGACGATACGGATGCAGAACGAATCGGAAGAGTAGCCGAGCGCAACCAGCCACGGCCAGCCAATCACCGATTCGCTTCGCGGGCTCGCTCCGAACCGCGAGCGCCCTTCTTGGCGTGACGGCCAGCGGCGCGGCAGTCCGCCGCCATGGTCTTGGCTCGCTTTTTGATGACTCCGCTGATGTCCCGGCGTCGACTCAGCCGTTTCAGATACTTCTCGTACTTTGGATTGAGATCGGGCTGGATCTGGTCGAGCGCGTAGTTCAAGAGATGCTCGTCCAGCAATAGATTCAGGCCTCTGGCGAGGACCATGGGATCGTCCGTGGCTCGATACCTCGTGAACAACTGGCCCTGGCGGAACCAGGCGCGCGTCGTCATGCGGTCCATGAGCTGGCGAACGATTTCCGGATGCTCGTTGGATATGTCGCGCTGCTCGTTCGGATCCGACTCGTGGTCGTACAGCTCCAACCTGTCGTGTTGGAAATCCTCGATCAAACGAAAGCGCCCGTCGAACAGCGACCGTCGCAGCAAGTTACCGAGCCCTCTGTAGGCCTCCGCATACGCGCCGCGGCCAGGCTCGCGTTTGCCGGCAATCGCAGCGATCAGACTCTGCCCGTCGTAACGGGCGCACGACTTCGCGAGCTCCAGGACCTCGCAGAACGTGGGCACCAGATCGACCAGCTCGACGGGCGTGGTCACGACGCCAGGCTTGACACCGGGAAGCTTGAGCAACAGCGGGACATGCAAGAGCTCCCGATACAGGTTGAGCCCGTGGAACTGTCCTCCGTGATCGCCAAACTCCTCGCCGTGGTCTGAGGTGAGCACCACGATCGTGTCCTTATCGAGCTCGAGTTCGCGCAGCGTGCGAAGCAGCTGCCCGACCTGCTGATCGTCCTTGGCGATCTCCCCGTCGTAACGATCGATTGGCCGATCACCGAACGGGAACTCTGGTTGCTTGTCGTAGGGCTCGTGCGGGCCGTTGTAGTGCAGCCACAGAAAGAAGGGCTTGTCGTCACGGGCGGCTTCCTTGAGCAGCTTTTGCCCCACCTCGGTCAAGCCCTTCGTCTTGGCGACGGTGTCGAAGCCCCGATCCAACGCGAACAGCTCGATGGGAAGCGCGGCCGTCACGGCGTGCGTGGCGTAGCCGTTGTGCTTGAAGAGCTCCGCCAAGAGCTCGACGTTGTCGGCCACTCGATACCAAATCGAGCCCCCGACTTTCGGGATCTTCTTCCCTCTAGAGAGCGCCTTGTCCTTCAAGAACTCGCGCAGCGCCGGGTCCGTATAGTCTCGCGAGATGTTCGACGGGTACAAGCCGCTCATCACGGACGGAAACACCTCTATCGTCTTGGGAGACGAGGACAGCGCTCGCGAGAAACGTACTGATTGGGCAGCCAGCGCATCGATGTTCGGGGACGTCTTGCGCGTGTAACCGTAGACGCCCAAATGGTCGGCGCGGAGCGCATCGATACTGATCAGCAGCAGGTTTTTGCCCTTGAGCTGGGGCACTTTGTACTTCTCGGTGCGGTGCGGCTCCGGCCAGGCGGCGCTGGTGCCCGAGCAATCTTCGTCGAGACCATTGCCCGGCAGGTCGAACTTACCCGGCGTGATCCGCGCGTCGAACGGCGCGCAGTCCGACCCACCCATCAAGCTCGACACGCCGTCCTCGTCGAAGTCGCTCGTGGTGCGCAGATTGTCGACCAACTTTGCAAAGACGACTGATTGCGAAGGTCCAAAAATCGCCGGACGCACCAGCTCTAGAGTCACGAGCGCGCCCACCGCCGCGACGAAGGACGCTCGCGTGCCCCAACGCCATCCCCAGCGAGCAAAACGCGCCTCGAAACGTGGCCTGCTCCCTCGCAGCGACCAGAGACTCAGGAACACGGCGTTCACGCCGAGCGCGGCAAGACCGTAGTGGAAGTCGTCGTACAACCCGACGAACAGGCTGGTGTCCATCCAGTAGCACGCGGCAGCCATCGCCAGGGCACCGGCGCTCACGCCCCTGAACAGCCACACGGACCGCTCTTCGGGCGCCCGGCGAAACATGGCATCGAGCGCGCGCGCGCCCGCCAGGGCAATGAGAAGCGCTGTCGGATACATGGCAACCGCGATCGTGCGGCCCACGCCCCCGAGATCCGCCCAGTGTTCCGTGATCCAGCTGCTCGGAATCCACGCGAGCAACCCCGCCCAGGGTAAGCACGACAAGAAAGCGCGGAGCCAGACCTCGAATCGCGCGCCGACGCGCTTGCCGATCCATGCGCTTGCGCCAGCACTCGCCCAAACCCAAAGCGCGAGGAGCGCTGCAAGGAGCGCCAAAACCACGACTTCGAGTGCCAGCAGATAGGGCGCCAGGAGCCAGTGGTCGCCCGTGTACTGGCCGCTGATGATGCTGACGTAGTCGGCGACGCCCACCAGCAGCGCGCTCGCGAGCCCCAGCTGCGCAAAAGCCTCTGCGACGTCATAGGTGCGCCACAGGAGGCGTAAGATGCGCGAATCTGGCATGAATTGACGCGATGCGAAAAACCGGGTCCGGTGACGAATTCGTGTACACTCTCGTAGGGCTCGGGGCAACCCAGCCTCGAACGTCGGCCAGGAACGCCCGGCCCTGCGGTCGCTCGCGGCGTGATCGGCACGCTTCGCCGTCCTTTCGAAGCTGGGTCGCAAGTTCACCCAGCGTGCGTGCGTCGAACTTCGACGATGTGCGCGCGTGCGCGAGGGTGTGAGCGCGACGAGGCCGCCCGTGAGCATGAAGCGCGCACGGCGCCGGCAAGGTTCAACCCACCGACGAGTTCGTGCCAGGCCGTCTTCGGCTGCTTGCAACTCGGCAGGTCCAAGCGCTCGCTAGCCAGTGCCGTGGCGCTCAGTCGCTCGCAACCTGCGGGCACCGATGCGCTGGGAGCACCGGCGCCTCTCGCGAGCGCCATGCCCAGAACCGGCCCGATTCTCCTGGCGGAATACGCCAATTCGCTGTCCACTTCATCTGACAAACAAGTCTGGGTGCTCACAGAGCGCCAACGTTTGTCTGAAGCGTTAGCGGCGAGGACTCTAGCTCGTTGCTTGCAGCAGCCGTCCACTCCATTGGACACTACGACCCCGATGTGATCTGCGAGTCTCAGCGAGCGGTGCGCCCTTGCTCAGCGAACGCGCCCGACGAATGAAATGAGTATTGAGCAGATGGGAGCGTAGTGTTATTAGTGGCACAAAGGTTCGGAGCAAGCCCAGGGAGCGACGAGAGCGGGCGATGCGTGCCAGCTGAAGGTTGGGCCTAGTCGAAGGGTTCGGGGCTCAAGCCATTGCTCATACTTCGACGCAGAGAACGTTGAGGGGGCGATCAGCAACAGTTGGTGCGCTGGTTGAAGCTTCGGCGAATACCACCTCGTCGATCGCAGATCAGCGTCCACTCATGGGCGGCCGGGAGATACTGGACATGGCAACAGCGCGAGCAAAAGGCAGATCCGACAAGCGCCAACGAGGGGCGGTCATTCACTCACGCGCCAGGGTCATGCTCCAGGCGGGTGCTAGAAAGGTGGTCAGGCCGCTTTCCCTGTCTATCGTGCTGGCGCTGCTGATCGCGCCCATAGCTATCAGCCTCGCGCTGCAAAGCCTCTGGGAGTTTCGCGACGACTCACCTGAGCGCGGCGCCGCGGTCAGAGCCAAGGACAAGTTCGGACCCGGCTACGATGAGGTGCGCTATCTCCCTCAGAACTGGACCACTGGTGAGAGCGCATGGTTTCACAATGTCAACCAAGGCTCGGATCTCCTGCCTTACGATTTCTTTCTGTCGCTCACGTTGGCGGGGAGCGACGAACCTCTGACGTCGGCACGTAACGTCGAACGCTGGAGGTACCTGCCCCAGATAGCCACCAAACGTAATCCCGACGCGCTGCCTGTCGGATTTGCACGAGACGAGTATCAGGGGCGCGCGTACGTCGGGCTCACTTGCGCTGCTTGCCACACCGCGCAGGTGAACTACAAAGGAGTGGGATTGCGCATCGATGGCGGCCCATCGATGGCGGACATGCAAACGTTCATGCGCGACCTCGTCGACGCGGTGAGCGCCGCGGCGCAGCTGGATGCTCAGGGGCGCTGCAAGAATGCCGTTTGCCAGCAGTTCGTGCAGCGCGTGCTCGCCCGCGGAAACTACGACACCGCAGCCGACGTCACTGCCGATCTGCTGAAGACCCAGCGACGGCTGGTGCTCGACGACATGAGCAACCGGAGTGACAGCCGCTACGGATTCGCTCGTCTCGACGCCTTCGGAAGGATCTACAACCGTGTGCTGGGCCGCATACTCCGCAAGGAAGACCTGAAGGACATCCTGCCCGACATCTATAATTCCGCCGAGCTACCTGATGTGCAGAAAACCCTCGAACCGATCCTGACAGACAAAAAAGCTGGCGAAGCAAGAGACGCCGAAGCAAAAGACGCCGAGGTAATGGAGCGGGCCGTGGCGCTTCTTTCGGGGACGCGCCGACAGAAGCTGATCGACGCCATCTTCAACCCATCCAGTGCCCCCGTGAGCTATCCGTTTCTTTGGGACACGCCCCAACACGACTTCGTGCAGTGGAACGGTATCGTGTCCAACGCCACATTTGGCCCGATTGGTCGCAATGCCGGCGAAGTGATCGGGGTGTTCGGCACTCTAGATTGGAATATCCAGGATGACGGATTCTCCTTCTCCGCCCTGGTTAGCGGCCAGAACCCCTTCAAGCCGCACATCAGCTACGAGTCTTCCATCTACGTGCACAACCTGCGTCGCATCGAGGCGCAATTGGCCAGGCTCCAGTCGCCCCAGTGGCCAGAAGACGTGCTAGGCAAGATCAAGTGGGGTCGCATCTACAATGGGAAGATTCTCTTCGCTCAATACTGCGTGACTTGCCACACGAACATCGTTCACGACTCGCCGGACCGGCGCATCGTGGCGAGCTTCACCAAACTGGACCCGATCGGCACCGACCGAACCATGGCAGAGAACAGCCTGAACTACGCTGGGTACAGCGGAATGCTGCGAAATCAGTACGTCGGCTTTCCGGTAGGCGGCGTGCTGATCGAGCGAACGGCCCCCGTCGCCGTACTACTGACGCAGGCGACCCGTGGCGTGATCGCCGAGCCGTACCCGAATGTGAACGTCTTTCGCCGCGCAGCCGATTGGGTGAGTGACCTCGCACGCGCCTTCGTCAGCAACGAGATCAGGGCATCCATCAAAGCGGGCAACTACGACCCCGACACGACCGCCGCGCCTTTCGTTTCATTGCTCGCCTACAAGGGGCGGAGTTTGAATGGCATCTGGGCTACGGCTCCCTACCTGCACAACGGTTCCGTTCCAACACTCTACGACATCCTGCTGCCGAAGCGGCAGGCAGGCAGTCCCGAGGGAGACGAGTATCGCCCCGATACCTTCTTGGTCGGGTCGCGCGAGTTCGACCCGACCCGAGTGGGATTCGTGAGCGAAGGCTATGACGGCTTCGAGTTCGACACGTCGCAAGCCGGAAACAGCAACGCGGGGCATGAGTACGGCACCGTCAACGATACGCGGCCCGGCCTCAGGCCAATGACGCCCGACGAACGGGGCGACTTACTCGAATACTTGAAGACCTTGTGAGCGAAGGACCAAGCCGATGGCACAGAACCCCAGCTACCTCGACCAGTTCGACAGTGCATCCGAGTCCGAAAAGTTCCCGCTCGTGCGCCAGTGGATCGACAGCGAAGCGCTGCCCTTTTTCAAGGAACTGCGCGAGCGGCGCCCCATCTTGGTTACTCCGCTGGGCACCCTGGTGGCGCGTTTTCACGACGTCCGCGAGGTGCTGGCTCAGCCCAAGGTGTTCACGAACGCGTTGTACGTACCCAAGCAGGGGGATGGTCGCTACTTGATGTCGCACGACGACGACGCGCTGCACACGCGCGAAAAGTCGATCATGCAAGGCTTGCTCAACCGCGACGATATTCCGAAAGTACGTGCGCTCGTCACGGCCTTGTGCAACCAGGTCCTCGACGATGCGAAGGACAATCGTCTGGAAGCGGCCTACGCATACTGCCGTGGGGTTCCGGCCGGCCTGGCCCAAAACTACTTTGGGCTCACGGGTGTCAGTCGCGAAAAACTGATCCAGTGGAGCTACTGGGCGCAGTACGACACGTTCCACAATCAGCCCTTCGATCTCCGATCGGATAAGGACGAGAAGCGCATCCACGATGAGAATGAGAAGCATGCTGCAGAGCTGGGTAAGTACATCGCGGAACTGGTTGCGCATCGGTTGCTCGTGACCAAGCTCGGGCGACCGTTTCAGTGGCTGAAATGGCTGTGGGCGCGCATCTTCGGGAGTCGCCAGCTGAGCGATGACATCGTCGGTCGCATGTTGCGCTGTAGCTATCCAGGCGAAGTGGACTTCAACTTGGAGCGTCTGGGCGTGAACGCTGCTGGGTTATTGATCGGCGCTGTCGAGACCACGGCGCGGGCGGTCGCCCAAGTCGCACAGTACCTCATGCAGCACCCGAAGTGGTTCGCATTGGCCAAGAACGAGGCGCGCCTTGCCGATCCTTCGCGCTTCGACGCCATCGTTTGGGAGGCGTTGCGCTTCGTATCGCCGTTCCCCTACACGTTTCGCCAATGCGCGGTCGAGAGCATCGTGGGGCGAAGTAGCGGCTACGCCACTGCCGTTCAACCCGGTGACTACGTACTCTGCTTGACCCAATCTGCCATGTTCGACGCCGTAGCCTTCGACAACCCCGACGAGTTCGATCCGAATCGCAACTGGTACAGCTACTTCCACTTCGGCTTCGGGAGTCATGAGTGCCTCGGCAGATACGTGGGCATGGTCATGATTCCAGAGATGGTGCGGCAGCTCTTCTTGCGTGGCGATCTCGAGGCAGATCCGATCGACTACAAGGGCGGCCCCTTCCCGGAGCGCTGGCAAGTTCGCTGGTCGAATGGCACGTAAGGCTCGATCGTTCCGGTAAATCTCGCGTCCCCTAGTTTCTACGGCTTGGTCTAGTTCTACAAACCGGACAGCGGAGGGCAGCTCGACAAGGAAATGGGGCAGCACGCAGGCCACCGTGCAGAACCTCACGGGCACTACTTGGCTGTGCGACATCAGCTGGTGGCGCCCCATCGACCTTGCAGTCGTGGACGGAACGTTCGCCGTCGAAGCCTGCGCATTCAAGCGATATTGGGCCGGCTTGGGAGTCGCGAAATAGCGGCCGCGGCCTCGCCAACGTGATCTGAACCCGAGGCCGAATCCGGAGCACCACGCACCCGATCACCGTGCCAGAAGGCGCGCGCTAGCGGACCCGTGCCCGCGCTGCGCTATAGATGGCGCGCATGGTCTTGCCCTTCTTGGTTTCCGCTTCGGACACGAGCTCGAGCGCACGGCGTGGCGCGCTGCAAACGCAGCACGGCACCATCGAAACGCCGGCGTTCATGTGCGTCGGTACGCGCGCCACGGTCACGGGCTTGGATCCAGAAGATCTGCGCGCGGTGGGCGCCGGAATCTTGCTGGCCAATACCTATCACTTGCTGTTGCAGCCGGGGCCCGAGCTCTTTCGTCGCGTCGGCGGCATCCACCGCTTCATGGGCTGGACTGGACCGGTGCTCACCGATTCCGGCGGCTACCAGATCTTCTCGCTCGCCAGTGACAGGACGGTTCGCGAAAAAGGCGCCACCTTCAAGAGCTACGTCGACAAACGGACGCACCTGCTGTCACCCGAGCGGTCGATCGAGGTTCAGACCGCGATCGGCTCCGACATCATGATGGTGCTCGACGTTTGCCCCGACTCCACGGCGGACGAGGCCACGATTCGCGAGGCCATGGAGCGCACCAATCGCTGGGCTCTGCGCAGCCTGGCGGCCCGAACCAACGCCCAGCAGGCGCTGTTCGCCATCGTGCAGGGTGGCGTAGTGTCCGAGCTACGCCGGGAGTCCGCGGCATTCCTCACGGCTCAGCCGTTCGACGGCTTTGCCTTGGGCGGTCTGGCTGTCGGTGACACGCGCGCGCAGCGCGAAGAGATCACGCATTCGTCGGCCGCGCTGCTGCCCGCGAATCGCCCCCGCTACCTGATGGGAGTGGGCACACCGCCCGATCTGCTACAAGCGATCGCCGCTGGGATCGATCTGTTCGATTGTGTCCTGCCGACGCACTTGGCTTGGCAGGGCACGGCCTTCACCTCGACCGGGCGCGTGCGCCTGAAGCGCTCGGCGTGCGCCGCCGCGGACAAGCCGCTCGACGACTGCTGCGCGTGCTCCACCTGCCGGCGTTTCACGCGCGCCTACTTGCATCACCTGTTCAAGTGCGGCGAGCCGCTGGGGCCGCGCCTGCTTTCGATTCACAATCTGCACCACTATCTCGCGCTCATGGCCGAAGCTCGCGATGCTATCGAGGCTGGCGCCTACACGAGTTTCGCGCGCGCCAAGCTTGCTGCCATCGACCGACACGAACATAGCGAGCTTTCGCTCAGGAGCTCTTCACCCGACGACCCGAGCTGACAACAACTGCCCGGACGAGCAAGCTCCGCACGCACACCGCACGGGCGGTAACCGTCAGCCGGCGTCGTCCGATGCGTCGGCGTCGGCGTCAGTGTCCGTCGCGTCGTCAGCATCCATGTCGGCGTCGCCAGCGTCGCCAGCATCGCCAGCGTCGTCGTCGCAAACGCAGCCGCTACAATCGCTGCCCCCTGCACTCAACGGCCCCCCGCAGCAGCCCGCGATCAAGGTTGATGCCGTCGCCGCCGTTAGCAGGACTAGTAGTCGCCAGCGCGTGACGGGAGGGAGTAAGGTCATGCTACGTCAGAAACGAGTATACCGTGATGGTCGGTCGGATACAACTTGGCGGCCGAAAACCGTCGATGTCGAGCGGCCTCAGCAGCCGATCCGAGTCGCGCATCCCAACGCTGGTACGTGGATTGCTTTTTTCTCCGGACACCTCGAAACCCAGCAATCTTCACCGGTAGGTTCGCTGGCGGCAAGCTCGCGCAGCCGCCCACCATTCACGGTTCGGTGAGCCCCGCATTCGAGAGCGTTCGAGCGGCCTTCGTCGAAAATTTTTCGCAGCGCGGCGAGCTTGGTGGTGCCTGCTGCATCTACCAGAACGGCGAGAAGGTCATCGATTTGTGGGGCGGTGTGCGAGACCGCATCAGCGGTGAGCCGTGGCGCGAGGATACGATGACTATCGTTCATTCGACCACCAAGGGTCTGGCGGCGATGGTGATGGCGCTCGCCCATTCGCGCGGCTGGCTCGACTGCGACGAACTAGTTTGTCTTATTGGCCGGAGTTCGCACAGAACGGCAAGGAACGGATCACCCTGCGCCAACCGCTTGCCCATCAGGCGGGCCTGTTCGCGTTCGACGCCGAGTCCAGCAACCATCGGCACACACCATGCACTATGAACTAACACGGCCTGGGGAGCATCCAGCTAGGTTCGTCGCTACATGCGACGAAGCCCCGCTCGCGGGACGTCCGGTAGCTCCAGGTACCTGAGCAACG
>Ga0315910_10001420_pt1 | contig 21968 bp, 15 predicted proteins | sample EdamamesoilMG_FD_204470 | JGI IMG/M metagenome (GOLD analysis project Ga0315910, IMG submission 204470) | Garden soil microbial communities collected in Santa Monica, California, United States - Edamame soil | ecosystem: Environmental > Terrestrial > Soil > Garden | place: USA: California... | reverse complement strand
CCCGCGCCGCGACGGTATTGTCTAACAGACCGGATAAAGTCGCGTCAGGGCCGGAACTGAAAGACGAGCTCGGTCTGTCGCACGAGGCCCATCTCGTCTCGCGCAGCTCGCTCGACGGCCGCAGGGTCTTCTTTGACGCGGGCCACCTCGGCACGAAGGCGGTCGATCTCGCGGGTCAGGCGGCGCACTTCCTCGTCTGCCCGCATTCGCTCGTCCTGAAGCGACCTCAGGCGGCCAAGGCCGCTCGGCGAAAAGACGAGCAGGGGGACGGCGACGGCAGCGCCCACGATCAGGGCGAGGGGGAACACCCGTCGGGATAGGAGCGCGCGGGGGGTCGCCAAGGTCCCCCACCATCGCATGCCCCCCGGGCCCTGGCCAAACGTCCGGGCAGGGACCCACGGAATTTTGCGGACGAACAGGCGGTGAGCCGGCTATCGTCTGTCCCCCTGCCGAGCGGCCGGCCCTTTCCTTGGGCCCGGGACGGCCCCGCGGGACGACGTGACGGAGCCATGATCGAGACGGACCTCTTGCGGGCGGAGCTCGAACGGTCGTTCGAACTCGACGAACTCTTGCACCTTTGCCGCGACCTTCTCGGGTTCGACCCCGACGTCGTGGGCGGCACCGCGGCCAAGGCCTCGTTCGCCGGCGCGCTCGCCAGCTACGCGAACGAGCAGGACGCGGTGGAAGCGCTGTGCGACGCGGTGCTCGCGCTACGGCCCGACACGAGCCAGGAGGTCCTGAACCTTCGCTCGCGGGGCATCGTGCGCGAGGATGCGCTGCCCGAGGCAGGCGAGCTAGGTCCCTTCAAGCTCACGCAAAAACTCGGAGAAGGGCGCTCGGCGATCGTCTACGCGGCAACGCGCGGCGAGCGACACTTCAGGGTTCGCGTTCTCCGGTACGAGGCCGCGCGTGACCGTCGCGGCCTGCACCGCTTCCTGACCGTGAACCGACTGATCAGCGAGATCGAGCACGACTACCTGCCGCAGCAGCTCGAAGCCGGCACGATCAACGGCCGGCATTACGTGGCGCACGAGCTGGTCGAGGGTGAGACACTCGCCGAACGCGTTCTCCGTTCCGGCCCGCTGCACGTCAACGACGCGCGCCCGCTGCTCGAGGCGATCCTCGAAGCACTGTCGGCCCTCCACACGCGCCGCATCGCGCACGGGGATCTCCGGCTCGAGAACGTGGTGTCGCTCCGCACGTCACAGGGAGCTCTCCGCGTCGTGCTGCTCGACGCCGGCTCTGATCGGCTCCGGGTGCGCCCGCGGGTCGGTAGCGGCCGAAGCGAGCTATTTTCCACCTCCGCCTCCGTGAAGACGGCCGCCCCGGAGCAAATCCGCGGGCTCGACTCCGATCCACGCAGCGACGTCTACTCGTTCGGAGCGATGGCGTTCGAGCTGCTCACGGGCGTGCCACCCTTCCCCGTGGGCAACGCGCTCGACGCGGCGTTCGGCCACCTCACGCGCGAGCCCCCGCTCGCGAGCCAGGTCGCGCCGCGCGGCTGGGTGACCCCCGAGATGGACGACCTCCTCAGCAACTTGCTCTGCAAGGACGCCGCGGCACGTCCCGCGGATGCCGCCGCCGTGCTGGAGACCCTCGGTCAGGCGCAGCGCGTCATGAGCATCGCGCCACCGATGTCCGCCGAGGCGGTCGAGGAGCTCCTCGCACGCCTCGCCGCCGATCCCTCGGACGAGAGCTGCGCGATGCAGCTGGAATCGTCCGCTGAGGGTGCACCGGAGCGGATCTCGCAGGCATTCATCGACGCCGCGCAGGGGTTACCGGCCGAAGAGCTCGCGACCAAGAAAGCGCTGCTCTATCGCGCCGCGCGCATCCACGCCGGCCGTCGCGAAACGCTCCCGCTCGCGGAGGCCGTCTACAAGGACCTCATCACGCTCGACACCGACGATCGCGTCGCGCTCGGCGGTTTGTCCGACGTTCGGCGGCGGCTCGGCAAGTTCGAAGAGCTGGTGGAAACCCTGCTCGAGCGGAGCGAACGCGTGCCGACACGTGGTGAGCGCGCGCGCATCTTCGCCGAGATCGGCCGCATCTACGCGCAGGACCTCAAGGATCGCGATCAGGCGCTAGTCGCCTTCACGCAGGCGCTCAGCGAGGATCCGCGCCAGGCGACGGTCGCGGCCGAGATCGAACGCATCGCGGGAGCGCGCGAGGACGCGTGGGGCGACGTGCTCGGCAACTGCACGGAGGCCGCGCAGAACACCGACGTCCCGGCGGAAGAGCGCACGGCGCTCTATCTCCACGCCGCGCGCTGGTACGCGGACAAGCTCAAGCGGCCGGATCTCGCGCTCCCCTGTTACCAGGCCGTCGTCGCCATGGATCCCGCGAACGAGCCGGCCCTCGACGGCATGGCCAGGATCTACCGAAAAGCCCAGCAGTGGTCGGAGCTCGGCACCGTGCTCACCCGTCGCGCCGACGCGTCGCCGAGCCCGGCGCTGGCCCGCGACTACCGAGCGGAGGCCGCCGAGCTGCTCGAGCTCTACCTCGGTGACCCGGCGTCGGCGCGCAGCATGGTGGAAGCGATCGTGGCCGAAGATCCGGGTCACGTGGCGGCTTCGAACCAGCTCGTGCGGCTCTGCGAGCGAGCGGGCGACCACGGCGCGCTGCTGAAAATCCTCGAGGCCCGTGCCGACGCGCAGCGCGGCGAGGACAAGGTGAAGACGCTCTGCAGGATCGCGGAGCTTGCCGAGCTCAAGCTCGGCGACGATCGCGAGGCGGAGCGCCGCTACCAGCTCGCTCTCGACCTCGACGCCCGGAGCCTCGATGCCCTGCGTGGCCTGGATCGCCTGTACAGCAAGGCCGGGCGGTTCCAGGACCTGCTCGTGAATCTCGATCTTCAGATCGGTGCGGCCGCCACCCCACGCCAGAAAATCGCGCAGTGGGAGCGGATCGCCGCCATCCACGAAGAGGAATTCCTCGATCACGACAAGGCGGCGCACGCGCTCGAGCAGGTGATCACCCTCGACCCGAGTCACGACACCGCCCTCGGCGGCCTCGTTCGCCACTACCGCGCGCTCGAGCGCTGGGACGAGGCGGTCGAGCTCTACGAGCGTCACGAAAAGCTGATCACCGAGGCCCCGCGCCGCCTCGCGCTGATCCTGCAGCGCGCGAAGCTCCTCTCCGAAAAGCTCAGCGCGCCCGATCGCGCGATCCGGGCGTACGAGGAAGCGCTCGCGATCGAGCCCCAGCACCCGCAGGCGCTCGAGGCGCTGGCACGCCTCCGGGAGTCGGCGGGTGACGCCGATGCCGCGCTGACGGCGATCGACGCCCTGGCGGCCAAGGCGACCTCGCCCGACGCCCGCGCCGAGCAGTACGTGCGGGCGGCCCGCCTGCTCGAATCGAGGGGCGATCGCGATGCGGCGATCGAGCGCTACAAGCAGGCTCTCGACGCGCGCCCGGGCGACCTCACCACCGCGGCGGCACTGCGCGAAGCGTACGTGGCGCGCGGCGACGTGAACGCGGCGATCCAGCTGCTCGAGCGCGCGATGGAGCACACGGAGGGCGATCGCGCGAAGGCCAAGCTCGCCGGCCAGACGGCGGCACTCTACGCCACCAAGCTCAAGGACCCGAAGCGCGCCGAGGAGGCCGCCAAGCGCGCGATCAAGCTCGACCCGACGAACCTCGACGCGCTCGTGATCCTCGGGGACCTCGCGCTCGACGACAAGCGCTACCTCGAGGCCGCCAAGCACTACGAGGTCATTGCCGGACGCGCGGAATCGCTCGAAAAGGGCGAAGCCGTCCGCATGCTCATCCACTACGTGGACGCGCTGGCTCTGTCGGGCTCCACCGAGCAGGCGCTCGTGCCGATGGACACGCTGCTTCGCCTCGCCCCCGACGATCCCGCCGCCCTCGCGCGCGTGGCCCAGGTCACCTACGAGCACGGGTCACCGGCGCGGGCCGCCGAGTTCTACGGCACGCTGCTCACGCGCTTCGAATCGGCGGTGAGCGAAACGGAGCGCTACGTCGCCCACTACCGGCGCGGCGACTCGCTCAGGCGGTCGGGTGACCTACGGGGCGCGATCGGTCCGCTCGAGATCGCCGCCGATCTCGACTCACAGAAGGCGGAGCCGCTCACCGGGCTCGAGCAGGTGTACACGGCGCTCGGGCTCTGGGAAGACGCCATCCGCGCCAAAACGCGGCACCTCGACATCGCGGACGGCAACGACCGCGTCCAGCTCCTGCTCGATATCGGTGAGATCGCCTCGAGCAAACTCGGGGATCGCACGCAGGCCGCCAAGAGCTTCGTCGCCGCACTCGAGGAGCACCCGGACGATCGCCGCATCCTCGCCAAGTTGATGCAGCTTTACAGCGAGGAAAAGGACTGGAACAAGCTGGTCGAGGTCGTGCTTCGCCTGGCGGATTTCGTCGAGGATCCGAAGCAGCGCATCAAATACCTCCACACCGCGGCCATCGTCACCGCGACCGAGATCGGGGACACCGCTCGTGCGCTCGATTTCTACAATCAGGTGCTGGAGCTCGATCCGGGCTTCGAGCGCGCGATGAACGAGGCGGCCGAGCTCTACTCCGATCGCAACGACCACGCGGGCGTCGAGCGGCTGGTGCAGAAGATGCTCGAGCGAGCGACGGCGACCGACGACCAGCAGGCCATGCTCGGGGCGTTCACGCGCCTCGGCGAGCTGTACGAGCAGAAGCTCGGCTGGACCGACAAGGCCATCGACGCCTACGAGGCCGCCCAGACCCTCGACCCGGAGAACCGCGAGCGCGCGGAAAAACTGTCCTCGCTCTACGCGAGCGCCCCGGAAAAGTACCTCGACAAGGCGGTCGCCACCCAGGCCGTGCTGCTCCGGCAGAACCCTTTCCGCCCCGAGTCGTACAAGACCCTGCGCCGCCTCTACACCGAAACGCGGCGCGCGGACGCCGCCTGGTGCCTGTGCCAGGCGCTCACGACGTTGAAGCTCGCGGAACCCGACGAGGAGCGCTTCTTCAAACGCATGCGCTCGGAGACGGCCGCCACGGCGCAAGCCGTGCTCAGCGGCGATGATTGGCTCAACCTGTTGATGGACGCGAATGCCGACCCGCTCCTGACCGCCGTGTTCGCGCTGATCGAACCCGCCGTGGTCATGAAGCGCGGGCAGTCGATCGCCGAGCTCGGCTACGACCCGCGCTTCGCCGTCGATCTGACGACGCACCCCGCGCCGGTGTGTCAGAGCCTCTACTACGCGGCGGGCGTGTTCGGGATGGACCTACCGCCGGTGTTCGAGAATCCGAACGATCCGGGCGGCCTCGGCTTCCTCTTCGCCCGGCAGCCGGCGCTGACGCTCGGTGCGACGGCGCTCCGCCCCGACGTGCCGCTCCGGCCGGCCGCCTTCATCGCCGGCCAGAAGCTCTCGTTCCTCAGGCCCGGCAGCTACGTGCGGCACGTGCTCGCCTCGGGCACGGCGCTGAAATCGTGGCTCTTCGCCGCGATCAAGCTGACCGCCCCGCACTTCCCCGTCTCCGCCGAGCTCGCCGGCGCGGTGGCGGAAGCGATGCAGGCGCTCGACGCCGGGATCCAGGGCCAGGCCCGAGACCAGCTGACGCGCGTGGTGGCGAAGCTCCTGCAATCGGGGACCGCGCTCGATCTCAAGCGCTGGGTGGCCGGCATCGATCTGACCGCCGATCGCGCGGGATTCTTGCTCGCGCACGACCTCGAGACCGCGGTCGCCGTCATTCGCGCGACCGACGCGGCGTCGGCGGCCGTGTCGCAGGACGAACGCTTTCAGGAGCTCGTGCTGTTCAGCGTGAGCCCCGCGTATTTCGAGCTGCGGGACCGCCTCGGCATCGCGGTCGATTCCTGACGCCTACTTCTTCTTGGCTGGCGCGCCCGGGTTCGGTGCGAAGGTCGGCCTGCCGAGCGCGCCGGAAACGCGCCACGCGTAAAAGCCGTCCGAGCGCCTGGCACGCCGGTTCTTGGGATCGAGGTCGAACGCACCGGACCTCCCGAACAGGGCCTTCGTGAGGTCGTCCTTGTTCGTGTAGCGATCGGTGAACTTGAACTCGGCGGTCAGGTTCAAATAGCTCTGGTCCGGCTGATCGCGGAGCCGGATCCCGCCGTCGGCGGAGAGCTCGAGGTCCGGTCCGTTCGCGCTGAACTGCGTCACCTTCACCTGGCCGGCCTTCACTTCCGCGGCGAGAACGAGCTCACCGGCGTCGAGCTTCGGCAGCGCGATGATGTCCCGGATCTTCGCCTTGCCGTCACCGACCGAGACTCCGCTCACCTTGAGCGCGATCTTACCGTTCGCCTTGCTCAGACGCGCCTCGGGCGAGGTGAGCTCGATGGTCCCGGAAAGCGCACCGGCGACGGGGAGGCCGAGGAGACCGGCGAGCAGCGGCGTCTGGCCGAGGTCGAGCCCCTCGATCTCGACGTCCACGTTGCGCTCCGCGTCGGAGTCCGAAATCGTTCCATCGACGCTGCCGCCGAAGGCGTCCGCCCCGAACGTCACCGTCCGCCGGCCAATCAAGAGCGACAGGATCGAGAGCCGCGCGTGGGCGTGCTCGATGCCGGTGACCTTGGTCTTGCTCTTGGCCTTGCCGGAGTGGACCTCGTCGGCCTTCGACACCAGACGCACGCCCTCCGCCTCCACGCCGCTGAACCAGTACGAGTCGAGCTCGTCAACCTCGAGCCGCATCGGATCGGGCCCGGTCTGGCGAGCATTGAAGTCGCCGACGATGCGGCTCTTCAGGCGATCGTAGGGGAACGTCAGGTAGAAAAAGATCACCAGCAAGAACAGGTAAGCGGCGCCGTAGCCGACGCCGGTCAGGATCCTGCGCAAGCGCGGGGTCACGGCTCCTCCTCCTCGGCCGCCGCCTTCGACGACGGTGCGCTCGCGTCCGCGGGCACGCCGCCGTCCGGCGTCGTCGCCGCCTTCGGCTCGGCCTTGCGATCGAACGCGCTCACCACCAGATCGACGTCGTAGGAGTCGGGCTCGCTGCCGCGCTTCCTCACGTTGATCTGCGTCACCTTCACGGGGTAGCCCGAGGTCTCGATCCGCTCGAGAAACTTGGCGAGCGACAGCATCCCGATCTTGCGCAGCGTGACCTTGGTCGAGCGCTCTTCGAAGCGCTTGCCGCGCGGCACCGCTTGCCGGTCCTGGCTCTCCGGAATCTGGACGTTCGTCTCGGATGCCAGCCGGGAGAGGAAGGCCTGGAGCTGCGGGGCCGGGCGCGCGTAGCGCTCCGTGAGCGCCCCTTTCTCTTCCTTCGCCCGCTCGACGACGGCCGAGCTGTCCCTGATCGCCGTGATCACTTCACGAACGCTCTCCACGTCCGAGCGCTGGGTGTGGAGCACCGCGTAGAGCGCCATCGGCGGTGCCAGCACCGCACCGAAGAGCGCCACCGCGAACGCGACGCCGAGCAGGCGGCGCTCGCGGTCGTCCAGGCGCTCGAGCCGTTCACGGATCGTCACGGCGTCTTCTCCTCGGCGGCCGACTTGGTCTCGTCGCTCGCGCTCGCGTCGCTACCCGCTTCGGTGCCGCCCTTTTCCGTGCCTGTTTTCTTCTTCGCCCCGGGCTCGCCGGGGCACTTCACGTCGTACTCGAGCACGTACTTTTGCCGGGTCCCGTTCACGACCTGGGTCACTTTGCCGATCTTGGCCTCCGCCGTGCAGGGATGCTCACTCACCTTGTCGCGAACCGTCGACGCCTCCGCGGTCGAGCCGACGATGCCCTGCACGCGCACGTGCCCGCGCTGCATGTCGAGCTCTTCGATGTCGCTGGTGATGCTGGTCGGGATCGCCTTCGAGAGCTCGACCATGACATCGAAGGCGTCGAGCTTCGGCATCGGGTCGCTCTCGCTGGGGTTCTTCGCCTGCTCGAGCAAGCCGAGCGCCTCGTCCGGGTCGCTCGTGCTCTTTTCGAAGGCTTCCTGCGTCACGCGCTCGAGCTCCATCTGAACCGCGTCGCGTTCCCTGCCGAGCGCCCGGAGCTCCGCCCAGACCGAGAAGAGGAAGCTGACGACGACGGCGCTGCCGAGACCGATCAGGAGCGGCGCCTTTTCCTTCAGGAACGAGAAGCCGCGCTGGAAGGAGAGCGCTCCGCGGCGAAGATCGATGTCGTGCCCGCGACCGGCGGCACCAAGCGACAGCGCGATGGCTTTGGCGAAGCGGGGCAGCCGCTCGGCGTCCTCGGCGGTCACGTCGGCGATGGCGAGCCGCGGCAGCGCCGTCACCGGCACTCCGAGCTCGTAGGCAAAATACGCCTCCGCCCCGCTTGCGGCCGCACCGCCGCCGACCAGGTGGACGGCCCGCACCTCGGCCTCGCCCTCGAGCGCGAACGAGAGCAGCGTCTGACGGATCTCGGCGGCGAGCGCCGGCGCGCCCTCGGGCAGACTCTCCACGCCCCGCGAGAGGGTGCGGACCTGCGCGGCTTCGCCGTCGACCAGGATCGTGACCTCCGTGCGGCGGCCACCGAGATCGACGAGCGCGACCGGCTCGGGACTCCTGAGCTCGGGCGCAACCCCGACCAGGTTCGCGAGGGCGAGCGCGCCGTGCCCGACCCGGTCGGGTTCGCGACCGATCGAGGTTTTCAAGAGGTCGATACGGGCGCGGGCGTGCTCGATCCGGGCCGCGCCGGTCAGGACGACGATCGGGTCCTTGGCGGTCTTTCGGCGCAGCACGCGGTAGCCGTACACGAGCTGGTCGAGATCGACCGGGATCGCGGATTCGAGCTCGAACTGCAGGATCTCGTCGATCTGCTTGAGCGCCGTGGCGGGCAGGCGAAGGCGATGCGTGAACGTGAGGTGACCGTCGACCGCCACACCGACGGCGTCGACATGGTCCATGAGCGGCGCCGCCGCCCGGCGGATCGCCTCCTCGAGCGACTCGGCTCCGTCCACCGGCACCTCCGACAGCGCCTTGAGCGCGAGCCTTCGGTAGCCCACGTCGAGCAGCGCCACGTTGATGACGCGCGAGCCGATGTCGATGCCTACGAAGCGACCCATGAAACCTTACTCGCTCCTAAAATACACGATACTGCCGCCCGACTGCGGCTTCAGCACTTCATCGATCGCCGTCGCCGCCTCTCCGCCCGGATCCGACTTCTCGGCGGCGGTTTTGGCGGCGTCGAGCAAGCGGGGATCGACGCCGGGCGGCGGAGCATTGCGAAAATCCACGACAGCGTGCAAGCGCGTGCGCGTCTCGCGGGTGCCCGAGCCGACCCGGCCGGTGGCGTAGATGCTGAAGACCTTGCTCTCCGTGCTCACGAGCTTTTCGAACTCGGCCGCGCTCTTCAGCTTCACCGGTTGCACGCCGAGCGAAGCCAGGATCCCGCCGAACATGCCCGTTCCACCCAGCGCCGCGGTGAACACCTTCGCGGAGCCGAACAGCGGCGCGCCGCGGGTGAAGCCGCGCACCATCGAGAGCGCCATCAAGAATTTCGTGGCCTCCGCCGGGTCGACGCACATCGGCGTCACCTCGCGCTCGACCTGCGAGCAGACGAGCGCGAGGACCGTCTGCGGATTCGCGGTGTTCACGTTGACGGCGCCCTGACCCCAGACGGTGAGCACGCGTTTTTCCGGCGCGTCCGGATCGGGGTCGACGAAGGTGGCCCAGAAATCCTCGCCCATGCCGCGCACGCGGCGGAGCTCCTCCATGCTGTCGAAAGCGGCGTTCTTCCGCTCGTACGGATGCGCCAGCATCGTGTAGAACGAGTCCTCGGGGCTCGCGGCCTGCGCCGTCTGCGTGGCGAGATCGCAGAACGCCTGGTCCTGATCTTGATCCGGGTCGGCCCAGTCGATGATCGCCGCGCAGACGTCGGGGCGATCGGAGAACTGCCCGTCGGCGTCTTTGGTCGAAAACAGCGGGTCGTACTGCGGGCCGGCGATCAGCCCTGCGATCTGCTGGCCGAGCCGCACCTTGGAAAAGGTGTCGCCGCGTGCCGGTGCGTTGACGTTGATCTTGGAGTCCTCGTCGACGATGTGAACGTCAAAGCCGGCGCCGTCGAAACCCAGACTCTTGCCGAGCTTGGTGTCCACACCGGCGAGCAGCGCGAAACCCTTCATGCCCTCGGCGTCGTTGAACGCCCCGAGCACGCGGTCCGCGTGCTCCCACACCGGGATCTGCGGCGGCGGCCCGCCCGGCATGAGCAGCATCAGCATCGGCGCGACGGCACGACGGATCGTCGGCTCCGTCGCGATCAATAGACGCGCGAGATTGATCGCGCTCTTCGCCGCGTACTCGCCGACCAGCTGATCGCGCGTGGAGAGCGCCCCTGCGAAGTCAGCAGAGCTCTCGTCCTGGCTTTCGGTGAGCATCACGGTGAGGATGGTGAGCGCGCCGAGCACCAAAATGAGCGCTACCCCGCGCCGCCGCCGGGCGTGCGACCAAACGATGCGGCGCTTCTTTAGGGGGCTCATTGGATGGCGAAGCTCAGGGGTAGCTGGATCGGGAGCGTGACCGTGGTGACGAAGCGCAGAGGGTCGCGCCCGCGCTCGGAGGCGCTGCGCCGCCCGCCGTTCATGACCAGCGTCACGCGGACCTGGAACGGCATCCGGTTCGGCTGGCCCGCGGCCTGCGTCGTATCCCAGGTGTCGGACCACAGGCTCGTCGTGGGATCGAGGTACGATAGGTCGAAGAGATCGATGTCGGTCGCCACCACGTCGACACGGCCGCCTTCCTCGGGTTTGTCGTCGAGGTCGACGCTGCTCCGCCGAAGCAGATCCGTGGTTCCGGGCTCCTCGAGACTGTCGCCGCCGAAGTACGAGACCTCGAGCTGATCGGTGACGTGCGAGTTCCGGTCACGACGCACGTTCGAGAACGTATTGAAATCGATGCGATCGGCGGGATTCGCGACGTGGCCGATGAAGGCGGTTTTCTGGGTCGCGAGCTGCACGTTGATCGGCACGTGCGACGACAGGTAGGCACTCTCGAGGTCCTTCACGAAGCGCTGGAGCGCCAGGCGACCCTCGCGATAGCGCCCCTGAGTCCGCGTGAGCCCGTCCCGGCTGCGCTGCATGCCGGAGAACGCGCCGTAGAGCAGCATGGTGATGAACGCGAGTACCGTCACCGCGACGAGCAGCTCGACCAGGGTGAAACCCGGCGTCCGGCGCGTGCGGAGCGACGTCACCGCGCCCCCGTGGCGGGCGTCGTGCCCGTTCCGGGCGTCGTGCCCGTGCCCGGCGTCGAACCACCCAAGGCGCCGCCGAGCAGAGCACCGATCCCCGTCCCGAGCTCCGTGCTGCCGGCGGCCACGCCGCCGTCGAGCTCCTCCGGTGGTGGCTCCTGGGGGTGCGTCACGTACTGCGTCACGTCGAGCGTCCGTTCGCGCACGCCTTCGCGCCAGTAAACCTGGACGACGACCTTCCGGATGCTGGCCTCGAGCAGGGGCTTCAGGCTCGGGTAGACGAAACCCATGGCGAGCGACGCGATGCCGTCGCCGCCGCCGACCGCGCCACTGAGCTCGGTGGCAAGCGATCCGATGTCGGGTTGTTCACCGAGGGCCGCACCGGCGCCGGGCTGCGTGAGCGCCATCAGTGAGGCGAGCGGGCCGTCACCCTCCGTATCGAGCGAAGATCCGCCGTCGCTCTCGCCGTCCGTGAGCGGCGGATCCGGAAGCTCGACCCGCAACACCTTGAAGCGGCACTGGTAGCCCTCGGTAACCTCCCCCATGCAGCATTCACCCTCGCTCTCCTGATCGAGCATCGGGTAACCCTTCTGCAGGAGCTCGAGCTCGAGCTCGCTCATCTTGCAGCGGGCAAGGCCGGTGGCGATGCTGATACGCTCGGCGCGGTTTGCGCTCGCAAAGAGCCCCGTTTGCGCACCGAGCAGCACGGACAGGCCGAGGCCGAGGATGGCGATCGCCATCAGTACTTCGAGCAGGGTGAAGCCTCGCTTCATGGCGCCGCTCGTTCCCCCTGATCTTCCTCGCGGTCGGTGCGAGGCTCCGGGAAGTCGACCAGCCCTTTCTCGATGCGCGTGCGCCCCGTGAGCGCGCTCACCATGACCGTCAGCGCCGAATCGGAACCCACCTGCTTGAGCTGCACGTGGGCGCGCTCGGTCATGCCGCCGGGCCAGAAGTAGACGTAGGCCCGCCCCGAGCTGATCGGATCCTCGTCGTGCTCGGTCTGGACCGAGACCAGATCGACGCCGGCACCGAGCTCTCGGCCTTCCGGGGTTTCGGCAAAGGTCGCCACCGGCCTGAACGAGGCGCGCGCGGCCTGAGGACCGTCGAGGATGCGGTCGCTTTCCGCCTTGGCCGCCTGCTCGGCCTGCGTCGCCGCCTCCGCACCGCCCGCGGGTGCGGTCTTCTCGCGCAGCATGCGCGAACCGGTTGCTTCCTCGAGCAGCACGCGATCCTGGTCGAGATCGAGCACCAGCCTGGTCGGGTGACCCGAATTGTTCGAGCGCGCGAGCCCGAGCCGAACGGCGCTGGCGATCAGCGTGCTGCCCGCGCGAAGCCGCGAGGAGCGAAGCATCCCGGAACCGAACACGGTCGCACCCGCCAAGAGCGCGATCAACACGATCACGATCAGAACCTCGACGAGTGTCACGCCGAGGATGGCGGCCCTAGAGCGCGTCTCTCGACCTCGTGAAGAGTTGCGGAGCTCTAGGCACCCGCGAAGCGGGTGAGGGGGAGAAAAATGGCGCAGCCATTTTTCCGGGGGCGGGACGCCCCCGGGAACAGAGCTAGAGCCGCGCTGCGAAGCAGCGCAGCGGGCGAAGCCCGCTTCAGAACCAGCGAAGCTGGTTATGCGCTGGGCTCTAGCGCGACCGGTCTTCACGTTCACTCGCCGGCGGCGGGAGCCGCTGCACCCTTCGGAATGTTCACGTCGTCCTTGGTTCCCTTTTTCTTGTCGGGCCCCGTCGACGAGACCGTGACCTCGTCCTCGCTGCAGGTGAGCGTGAAGGCCTGGCCCCACGGATCCGCCATGTTCTGGCCAGGATCGAGCAATTTATCCTGCACCAGCTGGCTCATCGTCGGGCAGCTCGACTCGTTGTTCGTGGCCTGCCAGGACTGTGCGGCCTGGCGGATCACGCGCGCCGCGCCCTCGGCCGTCTTCACCTGTGCTTCCTTGAACTTGGGAAGGGCGAAGAATGCGACGCCGCCGGCGACCATGGCCAGGATGGCGACCACGATCAGCACCTCGAACAGCGTCACGCCGCGGCGCGCCTTCGCTCGCCGAATTTGGGTCAGGATGTCGTACATGTTCGGGACTGTTTCCTTCATCGGATCCTCTCGTTCATTCGATGCGATCGAGACCGCCGGGTTCGCCGTCCGGTCCGTCGCTCATGAGTTCGTAGCTCGTTCCGTCGAAGCGCCCCGGACAGACGAGCCGGAGCGGCCTGCCCCAGGCGTCGCGCGGCGCCGCCTCGAGATGGGTCTCGGTCGCCAGCGCTTCCAGCGTCGGTGGACACCCACCGTCGTGATCGGCGAGGTAGGCCTCCACCGAGCGCCGCGCCTCGAGCAACGTCGAGCGCGTCTGGCGAACACCCGCTGCGCGCCGCTCGCGCGCTCCGACCCAGGTCACGAAGCTCACCACGGCCACGACGAGGATCACCGGCCGGAGCGGCCCCAGGCGCACGAAGCGCGAGAGGCCGCCCCTGCCCTCCCAGGGAAACAGCAAGCGTGGAATGCGGCGCGGGATCATCCATCACTCCACGAGTTGGTTCATCTGGATCAGCGGCATCAGGATCGCCATCGCGATGAAGCCGACCATCCCGCCGAGGAGCACGATCATGATCGGCTCGAGCAGGCTGGTCAGCGCGGTCACCCGCGTCTCGACGTCCGCTTCGTAGGCGCGGCTCACGTTCTCGAGCATCGCTTCGAGCTGCCCGGTCTTCTCGCCGACCGCGATCATGTGGGTCACCATCGGCGGGAACGCCTTGCTGCGCTTGAGCGGCTCCGCGATGCTCTCGCCGCCGCGGATCGAGCCGATCGCCTCGGATACCACCGACTCGAGCTTGGCGTTCTCGAGCACGTGGCGCCCGATCTCCATCGCCGGCAGGAGCTGCACGCCGCTCGACAAGAGCGTCGCCAGCGTGCGTGAGAAGCGCGCGACCGCCACCAGCAGCGTGAGCCGGCCGAACAGCGGCGCGTTGAGCCGGAACGTATCCCAGCGCATTTTCCCGCCCGGTGTCCGCTTCCAGCGCTGGAACAGGTACACGGCGAGGCCGCCGCCGCCGATCAAGAGCCACCAGAAGCCCGACACGATGTTGGAGACCGTGATCAGGAGCTGCGTGTACCAGGGCAGCGCCTGACCCAAGCTGTCGAACACGCTCGTGACCTTGGGCACGACCGCCACCATCAGGAAGCCGACGAGCCCGGTGCCGATCACCGCCATCAAGAGCGGGTAGGCGAGTGCCCCCGCGACCTTCCCGCGCAGCCGCGATTGACCCTCCATGAAGTCCGCGAGCCGCTCGAGCACCGCCTCCAGCGTCCCCGATGCCTCGCCGGCCGCCACCATGTTGACGAACAGCGGCTGAAAAACGCGCGGATGTGCTTCCAGGCTCTTCGCGAAACTCGTGCCCGCGTTGAGGCTCTCGCGCACGCTGGTGAGGATGCGCGACAGCTGCTCGTTTTCGACCTGCTCGGTGAGCGCCTGGACCGAGTCGACCAGCGGCACGCCGGCGCGCACCAGCGTCGCCAATTGACGGGTCATCACCGCGGTGTCCGAACCCGACGGCCGCTTGAACACCGCGAAGAGATCGACGTTCTTCTTCTCGCGCGCGACTCGCTCGGCCTCTTCGGTGACCTGCGTGAGCAGGATGCCTTCGCGGCGCAACATCGCGCGCAACCCTTTGGGGTTCTCCGCGTCGCGAAAGCCCTTGACCGACTTTCCGCTCGCGACTTCGACTCCGCGGAACTCGAAGACGGCCACGACGCATCGTCCTAATCGACGACCACGTCGTCTTGGGTGGCGGCAACGACTTCCTCCACCGTGGTCAGGCCTGCCAGCACCTTGCGGGCGCCGTCGTCGCGAAGAGAATCCATGCCTTGCGCCTGCGCGGCGCGTTTGATCGTGCGCGCGTCGGCACTGTCGAGAATCAGGCGCCCCACCACGTCGTCCGCCACCAAGAGCTCGTAGATGCCGAAGCGACCGCTGAAGCCCTTGTTGTCACAGCGCGCACAACCCCGGGGGCGGTAGAAGGTCGGCAGCTCGCGGTCGCGCCAGCCGACCGGCTCGTAGGCCACGTCGTGAACCTGGTAGCGCGGCGACGGCACGCGTTCGTCGCGCTTGCGCGTGCGTTCCGGGTCGATGCCGATCTGCTCGAGCTCGTAGGGGGTCGCGGTATACGGCTCCTTGCACTCCTGGCACAGGCGCCGGACCAGACGCTGCGCGAGGATCGAGGCGACGGTGGAGCGCACCAGAAACGGCTCGATGTCCATCTCGACGAGCCGTGTCACGGCCGAGGCCGCGTCGTTCGTGTGCAGCGTGGACAGCACGAGGTGGCCGGTCATCGACGCATGGATCGCGATCTCGGCCGTCTCGCGATCACGGATCTCGCCGACCAGGATCACGTCCGGGTCCTGGCGCAAGAACGCGCGGAGGGCACTGGCGAACGTGAGCCCGATCTTCGGCTGCACGTGCACCTGGTGGATGCCGCCGATCTCGTACTCGACCGGATCCTCGGCGGTGAGAATATTGATGTCCTGGGTATTGATGCGATTCAGGCACGCGTAGAGCGTGGTCGTCTTGCCGCTACCGGTCGGCCCGGTGACGAGGATGATGCCGTCGGGCCGCCGGATCATCTGATCCATCAGCTGAAAATCGCGCGACGAAAAGCCGAGATCGGTCAGATCGAGCAGCACGGTCGACTTGTGGAGCAAGCGCATGACGACGCGCTCGTGGTCGCGGCTGGTCGGGATCGTCGAGACGCGCACGTCGATGCTGCGGCCGCCGATCTTTCGCGAGATGCGTCCGTCTTGGGGCAGGCGCTTTTCGGCGATGTTGAGGCCGGCCATGATCTTCACGCGCGCGATGACGGCGCTCATGAATTGCCGGCTCGCGCGGCGCGAGACGTAGAGCTGGCCGTCCACCCGATAGCGGACGAGCACCTCGCGCTCCTCCGGTTCGATGTGAATGTCGCTGGCACGCTCCTTGACCGCCTGCGACAAGAGGCTGTTGACCCAGCGGATGATGGGAGCGTCCTCGTCCGAGTCGAGGATGTCGATCTCCTCCTCGTCCTCGTTCTTCTTCACGGGCTCGAGCTCGCTCATCGTCGCCCCGCGCTCGTAGACGCGGTTGATGGCGTCGATCAAAAGCTCCGCCGGTGCCACCGAGAGCGCGAGCGGCTTCTGGAACATCGCCCGCACGTCGTCGATCGCGCTCGTATCGAGCGGATTCGAGCAGATCACGGTCACGCCGTCGTCCCGCTCGCTGGTCACCAGGATGCCGTGGACCTTCGAGTAGGTGATCGGCAGCCGCGTTGCCGCCGCCATCTCGACGCCATCGATCTCCACGCTCTCGAGAAAGGAAAGCCCGCACTCGGCGGCGAGCGCTCGCGCCACGTCGGCCTGGCTCGCGAGATTCGACTCGACCACGAGCTCGAACAGCCCGCGCGGCTGGTCGACCTGCGTCACGTAGAGAGGCTCGAGCGCCTCCGCGCTGACGGCCCCTCGTCGCACGAGGATCTGACCGAGCGCGCGCTGCGGCATCATTCGGAGCGCTCCACGTTCACGCTGCGAGCGATCGGGTTGATGATGATCGGCGGCTCGGACTCGCTGCGCTTGCCGCCCGTGCGCCGTGCCGGACGCGCCTTGGGGCGGGCCTTGGGCTTCGGGGCGGCCGCGGGCTGCGATTTCGGCGCCGGGCCGGACAGCTGCGTCGCCGAGCTCTCGCGCACCGAGGTCGGGAGCTCGATCGGCGCGCTCGGCTCGCGATCGGTGTCCTCGTCCGGCCTGCTCTCCTCTTCCAGCCGGTTCTGTTCCTCGATCGCCGCGTACGACTGCCGGATGTCCTCGACCAGGCCGTTCGTCCGCGCCCAATCACGCGGCGGCGACCAGTCGCCCGAGGTGAACACGAAGTAGCGGTCGATGAACTCCTGCCGCTCCTGCATCTTTCGCTCGAAGATGCGGCGCAGATCGGTCTGATCCCGGATCACGTGCGGCGTGAGGATGAGGAGCAGGTTCGCCTTCCGCTTGGTCGTCATCGAATGACGGAACAGCGCGCCGAGTACGGGCAGATCGCCCAGCACCGGCACCTTTTCCCGCGCGGTGACGTACTCGTCCTTCATCAGACCGCCGATGACGACCGTCTGCTGATCCGCCACGACGACGGTCGTGTTCGCGGTCCGCTTGGTGATCGGCACGGCGCCGAGCTGACCGATCGGGGCACCCGCCGCGCTCGATTCTTGCTCGATCTCGAGCCGCACCTGGTTCGACTCGTTGATGTGCGGCGTGACCTTGATCTTGTTACCCACGTCCTGGCGCGGCGCGCTGAACCCGCCGTTGATGCCGAGCAGCGGCGACAGGGCACCGAGCGTGGTGGCGGTGGCAGCTCCCGCGAGATTGGTCGCCGTCCCACCGCCGAGGTTGGTCTGTAGTGGGATGTTCTCGCCGATGTTGATCTCGGCGGAGACGTTGTCGGTCGCGATGATGTGCGGCGTCGCCAAGAGGTTCGCCTTGCCGTCGGTCGCCAGCGCGTTGAGCACGATGCCGAACGCCGGGATGCTCAGGCCGGGCCCGAGCAGGTTCTGCGTGCCGGGGATCGGTGTGCCTTTCAAGCCCGCCGCGAAACCCTGGAGCAAGCTCGGATCCGCCGGAAACGCGAGCGAACGGCCGCCGTTGAACCCGGTCAGAAAGAGCGGATCGTCGGTCCCGCCGCCGAAGCTGTAGCCACCGTGGGCGGCCACGCCGAGGTCCAGCGTGTCGGAGACGGCGAGATCCATGATGACGGCTTCGATGAAGACCTGCCGCCGGGGTCGATCCAACTTGTCGACGACCAGGCGAAGCGTCGCGTAGTCGCGGGCCGACGAGGTGACCAAGATCGAGTTCGTGCTCTTGTCGGGCGTGACACGCACCTCGCCGTCGAACATCCCGCCGGCGTTCCCGGCGCCCGCCGCCGCGGGCTGTCCCTTCGGCACCTGCCCGGCCAGCATCTGCGTCAGCGTCTGCGAGAGCTCCTCGGCGATCGCGTGCTGGAGCGGGAGGACGTGCACCTTCCCGGTGTCGGTTCCCTTGGTGTCGAAGCGCTTCAGGAGCTCCAGCATGCGCAGGTAGGAGTCCTCCGTCCCGACCACGATCAAACTGTTCGAGGTGTCGTCGGCGACCACGCGGCTCAAGCCGGCCGCACGATTGGCCGCCGCTCCAGGCGTTCCGGGCGCAGCGCCGGGCGCCGGCGCTCCGATCTCGAACAGCTCGTTCAGGCGCTTCGCCATGTCGGCGGCAGTGCCGTGGCGCACCGGCTCGATCCACATGTGCTGGCCCGAGCCACCGATGTCGACCTCCTCGATGATGCGGATCAAGCGGCGCACCTGCGTGGCGGTGTCGGTGATGATCAGGAGGCGTCCCGGAGCGTACGGCGTGATGTCGCCGTCCTTGCTCTTGAACTTGGTGAGGACGGGCAGGACCTCGTCGGGCCCGATGTTTTCCAGCCGATAGAGCCGCGTGACGTAGCGGTCGGCGTCGGGCACCGGCTCACCGCGCGCGACGACCGGCGTCGGCTGCGTCACCACGCCGCCGCTGTCGATGATCTTCAAGAAACGGCCGTGCGGAACGACCGTCATGCCGTTGGCCTCGAGGATGGACAGGAACGCCTGGTACGCTTCGTCGAGCGTGACGGGCTCCGGCGAGACGACGGTCGCCTTGATCTGCCGCACCTTCGCGCCGTAGATGAAGCGCCGCCCCGTGAGCCCGCTGATGTGATTCACGAGCTCGGCGAGATCCGCGTCTTGCAGGTTGAACTTGACGAGGTGGGCGCCGGGCTTGGCCCGGTAGGGCACATCCGTCGCCTGCGCGATTTTCTCCATCGTCGTCGGCAGGGGCCCGCTCGCGCCAGGCGGATCGCGATCGGCGCCGACCGCCGGCGCCGGTGCCGGCGTGCCCGGTGCCGGAGCGCCCGGTACCGGCGTGCCCGGTGCCGGAGCGACGGCAGGTGCCGCTGCCGGAGGTTCGGCCTTCGCCTTGGCTTTCTTCGCCTTGTCGGACTTGCGCGTGAGGACTTGGTTGCGCGGCGCCTTCGGCTTGTCGGGCGTCTGCGCATCGACCGCAACGGGCGCGACGAGCAGGCCGGAAGCGACGACCATTCCGCGGAGGAGAGGAGTAAGCGGTCTCATTTGATGTGGTAGTCGATGCTCACGGGCGCCCCCTTGCGGCTCACCTTCACGTTCAGGTTGCTCGCGGTACGAAGCCGCGCGTACGCCTCGAGCGCCTTCTCCGGGCTCGCCATGTTGTAGCCGTTCAGTGTCTCCAGCCGGTCGCCGTTCTGGAGCCCGAGCGTGCCGAGCAGCGTGTCCGGCCTGATGCCGAACAGCCGGACGCCGAGCACCTTGCCGTCCTTCTGCTCGGGCACGATGCGCGCGGTGCGCATGAGCTCGTGTTGTTTCTCGAGGATCTGGTCGATCACCGTGCGATCGATCTGGAATTCGGTGTCGCTCACCTTCTGGATCTTCGAGGCGATCTCCGGGGGGATCGACGGCGCGCCGCGCGCGGAGCCCGGCGGGGGCGTGGCGGGGTCGGCGGAAGCGGCCGGAGTAGGCGCGGCGGCCGCGGGCCCGGGCGGCGGCTGGACCCTGAAGAGCACCACCTGGCAGAGCGCGCCGGTGCTCGAGAGCCACACGGCAGGGCTGTCTTCGAGCGGGTTGTAGCCGATGTACTCGACCTTCTTTCCCGCCACGTCATCGCCCACGCGGCGCATCCGCGGCCGGGGCTCACCCGAGCCCTGGAGTGCCGCCACGGACCAGAGCGGATCGACGGATTCGGTGATGATGAAGGCAGCAACGCCGTCGCAGACCGTTGCCGTCAGCGGGTCGTGCGTGTCGAGCTCGTTCGTTTTCGGGACCGGGGTCGCGATCGGCTTGGCGTTCAGCGGGCCGGTCACCGAATCGAACGGGTTGCGGTCGATGATCGCCTGGGCGGAGCGAACCTCGCTGCCTTCCCCCGACGACCGGCGGTGCCCGGGCGCTGCGTGCACGGCGCTCGCGCTCGGCATCGGGCCGATCAATGCCGCGCCCACGAGCTCCGTCGCCCCACCCGCCTGGAAGTACGCCGCGAGCGCGACCAGGAGCAGCACGATGGCCGGGAAATACTTACGGAGGAGGGGGTCGAGAGACAAAGGTCCAAGCCGACGTAAGCGAGCCGCGTGCCAGCTGCTAGCTACCCCATCAAACCCTAGAAATTCCAGCGCTTTTTCTCGAGCAGGCGGACCTGTCCGGCGGCCTGTCCCGACAAGGTGACGGAAAAGGGGCCCCTGAACGCCCGGTCACGACAGTTTGTCATCCGCCCGGAGGCAGGTCGGTCTCGCCGAGCTTCCGGTAGATCGTGCGCGCCGAGATGCGGAGCAGCTGCGCCGCCAGGGGCTTGTCCCCCTGGGTATGCCGGAGCGTTTCGCGGATCATCCGCATCTCGACCTCGTCGAGCGGCGTGCCGATCGGAAACGTGAGCGCCGACGGCGCCGGGGCGCTGGCCTGAGCCACGGCGTCGGGAAGGTCCTCGATGCGCAGCACGTCCCCGCGACAGAGAACGGCCGCTCGCTCCACCACGTTCTCGAGCTCGCGCACGTTGCCGGGCCAGGCGTAGTCCGAGAGCCGCGTGGCGACCTCGTGGGGGACGGTGAGCCGCGGACGTCCGTTCTTCTTGCAATACACGCCGAGGAAATGATCGACGAGCAACGGCACGTCCTCGCGCCGCTCACGCAGCGGTGGCGCGGTGAGCGCAATCACGTTCAGACGGTAGTAGAGGTCCTCGCGGAAACGTCCCGCTTCGACCTCGGCGCCGAGATCGCGATTGGTCGCCGCGATGATCCGCGCGTCGGTCTTGACCGTGTTGCCGCCGACCGGCTCGTACTCGCCCTCCTGCAAGACGCGCAGGATCTTCACCTGGACGGCCTGACTGAGCTCGCCGATCTCGTCGAGGAGCAGGGTGCCGCCCTTGGCCCGCGCGAAGCGACCCTCGCGGCGACCGACGGCGCCGGTGAAGGCTCCACGCTCGTGACCGAACAGCTCCGCCTCCAGGATACTCTCGGGGATCGCCGCGCAATTGACGGCCACGAAGGGGCCCGCCATCCGCGTGCTCTTGCCGTGGATGTAGCGCGCGAGGAGCTCCTTGCCGGTCCCACTCTCACCGAGGATCAGCACCGTGGCGCTCGAGGGCGCCGCCTGCGACGCCACGTCGAGCACGCGCCGGAGCGAGGCACTCTGTCCGACGATCTCGCGCGCGGTGAGCAGCTTCAGCTCCTGGCGCAGCGAGCGGTTCTCGACGACGAGCGAGTGGCGCTCGGCCGCCTTCCTCACGCTCTTCACGATCGACATGCGCTTGAGCGGTTTCTCGACGAAGTCGTACGCGCCTTCGCGCATCGCCTGCACCGCCGTCTCGACCGTCCCGTAGGCGGTCATCACGACCACCTCGGTGTCGGGAGCGACCTCCTTGATCGCGCGCATCAGCTCGACCCCGCTGATCCCCGGCATCATCAGATCGGTGAGCACCACCTCCACGCGATGCTTGCGCACGAGATCGAGCGCGCCCTTCGCGCCGTCGGCCACCAGCACGCGCATCTTCTCGCGCTCGAAGATCTTCTGGAGCGAGGCGAGGTTCGACGGCTCGTCGTCGACGACGAGCACGGTCGGGCCCTCGCCGAGGCTCGCGCGCGCGGCCGGGGACGTTTCGTCACCCGATACAGACATAGTGTCCATGAGTAGACACTATGTCACGACCAATGCCCTTTTGTCAAAGCCGCTTTTTTTCGGCCAGTTCCTTGGGCAAAATGAAGTCCTCCGGCGAAAGAACGAGGCGTTCGACGCGCCGATCGGTGGCGAAGGCGTCCAGGATCTCGTCGAGGTCCGCTTCCTTCACCCGCCCGTAGAA
>Ga0315910_10001419_pt1 | contig 21983 bp, 6 predicted proteins | sample EdamamesoilMG_FD_204470 | JGI IMG/M metagenome (GOLD analysis project Ga0315910, IMG submission 204470) | Garden soil microbial communities collected in Santa Monica, California, United States - Edamame soil | ecosystem: Environmental > Terrestrial > Soil > Garden | place: USA: California... | reverse complement strand
TGTCATTGCTGACCGTCGTGACCTTGAAGGCTCGCCCGCGAGTGACGCCGCGAAGGCCCATTTCAGCCATGAGGCGCTCCACTGTGCAGCGAGCTGTCTTCACGCTCTCGCGTTTCAACTGCCGCCACACCTTGTTTGCTCCGTAGACGACGAACTGCTCGTCGTACACTCGACGAATCTCGCCACGCAGCTCCTCATCGCGTTTCTGCCGAGCAGGACGACGCTCGGGCTCGCGCCGTCGCCTCGCATGCTCGTAGTACGTCGACGGAGCGATGGGCAAAACTCTGCACATCGGCTCGACTCCGTAGACGCTCTTGTGATCGTCGATAAACGTCACCATCACTTCGGTCTGCGGTCGAGCTCCGCCTGGGCAAAATACGCTGAAGCCTTGCGAAGAATTTCGTTCGCTCGTCTGAGTTCATGTACCTCACGCTCCAGGTCCTTGATGCGCGCCTTCTCGTCCGTCGTCGGCCCGGGTCGCTCACCCGCGTCACGCTGCGCTTGCTGTGCCCAGGTGCGCAACGTCTCGGGTGTACAACCGATCTTCTCGGCCACTGAAACCGCCGCTGCCCAGTCCGAGGCGTGGCTCGCTCGTGTTTCCTTCAATAGCCTTACCGCTCGCTCCCGGACTTCCGGTGAGAACCTGCTCTGCTTTCCCATGATTCCATTCTCCCAATTTTTGGAGCCTCCGGGAAATCCGGGGCGATTCACTTGTCAGGCTTGGCCAGTTCGCCGGTCACCTGGCGCGCGCCGATGAAGGCCCACCGCTTGAACATGCGGTCGTTCACGTGCGAGCGGTAGAGAATAGGATGCCTTTCAATGAAATCGAGGTCGTCGGACGCTTGCTGAGTTCGAAGCTTGTAGATGGCTACGTATTCAGATGGGAGCAATCGACCGTAACCCAACTGACCATCTGGCAATGGGATCCTAAAGAAAGCTCCTGCGCTCTTGGAATTGTGCTTCGACATTTCTTCTGCAACCTGTCCGCATGTACCCCCGCTTCTTTCGATCCTTAGTCTTCGGTGGAAATCACTCTCAGACTTCCATCCGCAAGTGATAGCTCGGTCTTCTGCTGATTCTCATCGTAGAGGATTCGCGTTTGAGTGATCTCGGGGTGTACTTTCATATCGTCGAAGATCTGTTCCCAAATCAGTCCTGCATTGGAATCGTAGCACCTTACGCCCAGCTCCCAACAGAGGAGGATGGAACCATTGATGACGTGGAAAAAACAGTAGTCGAAACCTTCCTCCATCAACGGGGTTCGTTCCATTCTGCCGACTTCGACGATGGATCCACTCAACAAATCGATCTTCAGCACGCAACTGCCGTGTTCTTCGAGAAAAACTACACTGTCGGAGAACTCGTGCAGGAGAACGTCGTGACCAGATAAGCTATCGCCTAGCACATCAACCATGTACCTGCGGGCGACTCCGTTCGGTAGGTTTACATCCAGAACTTGAACATCAAAGTGAAATGTGATCACCACGCCTGTTTCGGAAAGATACTCTCGTTCTGCCATTGTGACTTCTTTCATGGGCCTGCTTTCCCAAGTCCCCGCACCTCAAACTGAAGCGAGCGCAATGCTTTCGCGAATGCGACATCAAGGGTGATGATCGGTCTGCCTGTTAGTATACCAGTGGTTCCGATGATTGCGTCGCCACTGAGTCCCTGAATCTTGTTGAGATCCGGGAATTCTTGCCCTAGCTTTCTAAATACGCTCGCGTCGGTGTGGGCGGCAATCGCTCCACGTAACCGCGCTTGGGTGAAGATGTCCACAACGTCTTCGACGATCGGGAAGGAGCGAACGAATGCTGCAGTGCTGGCATCGAATCCCTTGGTGCCCTTCAGAACTTGTTCCTCGACTTCACGAACAACCTGTTGACTCACAACCGGGACCTCTCCTGGCTTCAAGGCGCCTCTGCTCTGCTTGAAGTTCTTGACCGCGTTGGTGTCCAAGAGCACCTCTTTTGGCTTCGGTGGTAGGGCCTCACCCTTCGGATTGTACGTCCTCGCCTTCGCTGCTGCCTCATCCAACGGCCCCGACGCGTTCTTCAGCGGGCCAGCGCTCGGCTTTGGCGCATCAGCAACGGCCACCGCCTTGGAAGCGGCACTCGCCTCGGCCGTCGCCGCTTCGGCTGCTACCGCCGTTTTCGCTGCCTTAGCGGTTGTACTCGTAGCCTCCGCCGCAGCCACCACCTTGGTAGCTTTGGCGGCCTTCGCGACCTTGAGAGCCTGCAGCCCTTTCGCTGCTGGCAGCACGGTGAGAGCTACGTTCACCGTATTACCAAGTGCCTTGGCCGTGTGCTCTCCGGCGGCCCGTGAGTCGCCGCGTGCCACCGCGTCCACCGCGGCTGCACCCTCTGTATAAATCGCTTTCGCCGACTCCACCGTGGCGACCGCCATCGATTTCACAACCCGCACCTGATTTTGGATGCTGATGGTCTCCAGGCTCTTGATCAGCGCTTCGCCGCCGCGGATCGTCGCTTCAGTGTCGTCGTTGATCGCTCCGTAGGCCAGATCACCCAGCGCTTCCCCTGTTTTTTCAAGATAGTTATTGACCCCTTTGGCCGACTCCACCGCCCCGTCAACGAAGTCACCCGCGGCCTTCTTTACGGCACCACCAAAGCCGCTCCAAAATCCGCCCTCCTCCTCCTCACCCGTTGGATCCTGCAGGCGAATGGGATTGTTGGACACATAACGGTAGCGATTGACGACCCCCGCGGTTTCATTGGGATCCGCAGATGTCCATCTACCGAGCCACGGCGCGTAGTACCGTGCTCCGTGGTAGTACAAGCCGGTCTCATCATCCTTCTCTTTTCCGGTGTACCGATAGCGCTTCGCTGACACCTCTGCGCTGTCGGAAAAGAGATGAAACGCCGTCGAACCAAACGGATGGTACTCCTCATAACTGATGACGTTAGCCGCAGGGGAGCCATCCACTTCGATTGCCGTGGACCCCAGCGAGTCGTCCAGCTGATAGCGAAACCGCGCATTCAAGAGCGGGATGCTTGGCTCCAAACCAGCGACGTCCACGGTCTTGGTCTCCACCATCGCTATCCGTCGCGCGTTGTCCTTGACGTGTAAGGTTTCGCGCTCCAGCGCCAAAGTCCCCCCGTCACGCCGTCGATACAGTTCGAAGTCGCCCAGGTAGATGCGTTCCTCAATGCGTGCGCCGTGCACGTACACTTTGCGCACGCGCTGCCCACTTCCGTCATACACAAAATAGGTATGCTGCTCATCCGCAGGGTTGGTGGTCTCCTCCTTCAGCGTGTGTCGCAGTCGGTCGGCATAGTCCCACTCCAGTCGCCTCAGGTGCGGCATGCGCGTCATGGCGCCATGCAGGCCCGCGCTGTTTGCGCTGTCAGCTTGGTACTCATAGCGCGCACTGAAAATTCCGGACACATCGCCTGGTACGCTCGTTGCGCGCAGCCGGTTCGTATCGGGGAAATAATCGTAGTTGCGACCCCAGCTTTGGCTGTTGCTGATACCGGTGAGATGCCGCATCAATGTGATGTTACCAACGTGGTCGTAGCTCAGCTCTTCTCGGTAATCTCTCAATCCGCTCAGGTCGTTGCCGTGGGGCACACTCCCCAACGGTGGCTCGACTTCTGTCACCTGCTGACCGGCGTGCTCTCGTCCTGTTGCCGTCAGCAGCTGGTACGTCGAATCATAAACGTACCTGCTGTTTCCATCCCCGAGCGCGCTCGCCAGATCGGGGTCCCAGTCGGCGTCATCCAGTTTCTCGGTGACGTTCCCGACAGCGTCATAAAAATACCGCAAATCTTGGAGGCGGCTGCCGTCGCTGCGCCTGGTGACTTGGCGCAACAGCCGACGTGTGACGCGGTCGTACTCGTAGCTCATGCGATGGGACGAAGTCCCGCTTCCATCATCCTGATGCTCCGCCAAGAGCCGTTGACCCAGTGCGCTGTAGTCAAGGCCAAAGATGACTCGCGTAGAGCTCCCGGTGCCACGGACGTCCACCGTTTCACTCTCCAGATAGTTCGCGACGTTGTACGTGGGCACGTGCACGCTGCCGTCCGGGGTGGTCCGCGACGTGATGCGGTTGAGTGCGTCGTAGCTCGTCCTCGTTTCGAAGACGTCCGCTTCTAAAAGGGCCTCCGCGGCGCTTTCAATGGCGTTCGGATCAGTCTCGGTAGCAATGGCGCTCCAATCAACGGTGTCTTGGTATTCTTGAGCAATGCGACGCTGCGCCCAGAGCACATTGCCCTTGAAGTCCATCTGTGCAGTCTTCACCGCCCCAGCCGTGTCCAACGTCAGGTAGACGCGCGTGCGCAGATTCAACGCCTGGGCCGGGCTCGCTGCGTTCGGATCCGTATTCTGTGCGCCGCTTGGATCTAAACTTTCTCCGTAGACGATTCGGCTCACCAAGATCTCGGCGCCAGCCGGTGGTCTCACCCAAGCGTGAGTCACCCGTTGCGCCGGATCGTATTCTGAACGCTGGGTGAAGCCTCGAGTATTCCACGCGCGCAACCCTCGCCCTTCGACGTCCTGAACGGCTAGGCGCGTGCCTGCATCCACTGAAATCGACCGAAGTCTCCGTCCAAGAACGTCGAAGACTTGCTCCAAGCTGGCAGTAGCCGGCACATTCAATCCCAATGCACTCGCCGAAGCTGTGTCGTGCTGACGCGCATCATAGATGGCGAGCGTATTGTCTTCGACGTCCAAAACCGTGCGTGTCTTGAGGTAAGTGTCTTGCCAAACACCGGACGCGTGATCGAGCGCGCGACGGTGCGCCACAGCGAGAAACTCCCGACCCAGTGAATCTAAGTAGACGATTTTTGGCGTATTCGCGTGTTGCGCACTCAGCCACGCCGCCCGCGTGTCCGGATCTGAAGGTTCACTCCCGTTCGGATCGGGCGCGCCGCGATCGAGGTACCACTGCGCGTGTTGCGCCGGGTCCGTGGGGTGCCGGCAGGTATCATTCTGATCGAAGCTGGTCTGACTCCACGCGTCAAACTCCACCTTCGTGAACGTGCCGTCGGGCAAATCCGTGCGGATGACGCGGTCAATCGAATCGTAACGGATGATCGGAGTGACGCCCCACTCCACCAGGTCTGCCTCATCCTCGTACCCTTCCGTATCGCTGAAAAATGGCTCGTATTGCTTTACGGGATTGCCCTTGTTGTTGAAGATGGTGCGGCCGGTGCCGACCCAGCGCGGGTCGGTGGGCACTTGGATGGGCTCGTTCGTCGCGGGGTCGCGATTGATCGTGCCGTCCGCCAGGCGTTCGGGGGCGAGGCCGCGTTCAGCTTGGACCTTCTGTTGCACCACGCGACCAAAGCCGTCGCTGTAGGCGTAACTCTCCTGAAAGCGGGTGGTGGATGTGGTAGGTCCGTGCGTTTCTTTCGCGATCGTGTGGACGAACGCCGGCTCTTGGCGCTCTTCATACGCCAACAGATCGTACTGTAGCCGGCTCGTCGGGTCGTCGATGGTGTCGCCCAGGGCCTCGCTGGCTTTACCCATCACGGCCGTGGCGATCACCATGCCCAGGGCGTCGTGGCGCACTTCGGAGCGGTTCAAGTTTGGATCGGTGACGCGGAAAGGAGCCAGAATGCGGTAGTCGTTTTCGCTTTGGATGATGTTACCGACGGGGTCGGTCGTGGTTTCTGGAAGGAGGTGGTAGCTGTCCCAGCTGACACTGCTCATGCCACCAAACGGGTCGAGGGCAGCGCTGGGTAGGTAGAACTGGCTGGCTCCTGAGAAGAGGGCGCGGCCGCTCTGGGTCCAATATTCTCCGTTGCTTTCGCGATCGAGGTAGGCGCCTTCGCTCGTGAGCAGGCCTGGGTCAAAGGCGCCGGTCACGCCCACCAGGGCAGTGCTCTCGTCGATCAGAAACTGGACTTGGTTCGCGGTAAGCGCGAGTTGGTAGGTCTTGTAGGGCAGCGCGCGCGTCCCAGGATCGCCAAGCGGAGCTTCTGTGGCGTTGTCGTCGGCGTAGAACGTCTGTTGCTGGCGATCCAACAGCCGTCGGGTGACGCCGCTAGCAGGGACCGGGTCGTCGAAGCGGATGTCGCTTGCGCCGCCGAGGGCCGTCTCGAGATCGGAAAGCGTGACGAGTTGTCCGCCCGCCCAATTCAGGCTCAGATTGTGGACTTCGTACGTGCGCGACGCGTACTGCGTGCCCAAACGGTAGGTGCCCGTCGCGCTATCCTGATGCGTATGGTCCGCCTCGCTCAACGTGGCGTAGTGCGCTTGTTGCTCGGGTTGGCTCCCCGCAATGCTCGGATCACGCCCGCACACCAGGCTGATGCTGCGCCGCACGGCACCGTAGCGATCCACATCGAGGGCAAACTGGTGACCGACGCGTGGATCAGTCAGATTGCGCTCGCTGGAGATGGTGACCGTTTCGCGGTTGTACGCAAAAAAGACGCCGAACTTGTCCTCTCCGCGGCTCGGCTGAAGCCGCCGCACTTGCTGATTGGCCTCGGTGATGACGTAGGGCAGCGCCTCTTGCTCGCTGCCGTCGATGGCGTACACCTCCGTGCGCAGCGGGCTGCCCTTGAGCGCCCGCGCCGCTTCGCGCGCGTCCTGGATGCTGTGGTTCGCAACCAGCTGGACATTACCGGCCGCATCCAGTTCTTCCAGGCGCAGATTGTCCTCCACGAGCAGTGGTGGTGGACCCTCTTGGAAGTACTCCTTCTGCAGCGCAAGCTCCAGACGCTCCTTCTCCAGCCAGGCGCCGGTGTGAAACCAGCTGATGGTGCGCACCGGAGATTGATAGAGCAGTGGATCTTGCCCTTCTTCGGCGAAGTCCTCCGCGTCTTCAGTCTCCACCCGGGCAAAGCCACGAAACTCCCGCTCGTAGCCGTCGAAGAAGCCGTGGCGGTAGCGGTAGCGGCTGACGAAACGGCCGCCGCTGATGGCATCTTGTCGCTCCATGCGCTCGACGACTTGCACCGGGAACGGCAACCGGGTGAGCCACTCAACGCCGGCGCGCTTGTCCTCGAGATAGAACTTCGTGCTGCTCGCGTAGGTGGTGCGCGTGACGGCGCCCAGGTTGTTGTTCACCTCGGTGAGCAGGTGCGGCTTTTTGCTGTCGAGCAGATCGACGTAGAAGATGTTTTGGCTGGGGTTCGCAACGGGGCTGCTCCACACCAGGCAGCTGGTCCCGGTGCCCAGAAGGTCAGTGATGTTCGCTTGGGCAACGTTGTCGACGGGGGGAAATGCGGTGATGACCGTACCGTCGCCGAGGGCGTTGCCCGCGTGGTTCAGGTAGAGCGTGGTTTGACTGCGACCCAGGTAAAGCAAGTCACTGGTGCCACTGCCGTCGACGTCCCCAAAGCGCACCCGGGTGGGGCGAAACTCCTCCGGGGTGGTGAAGGTGGGGCAGTTGTCGAGGACGATCTTCTTGCCAAACCGCCCAAAGCCAAGGTTGGGCCAGTAACAGACCTCGCCGTTGCGCACGCGGACGATGTCCACCAAGCCGTCGCCGCTCATGTCGGCAAGTTGGATGCTCTGTTCCCGGTCATTGAAGACCACGCGCGGTCCGTCTGCTTCATCGAAGGGGATGGGGACGCGCTTGGACTCCTCGAAGCCCTGCTTCGCTCTCGATCGGTACCAAACAAAAGCTTGGTCCTCCGTGATCAGGATGTCCGCGTGGCCATCCCCGTCCAAATCGATCATGCGCAGGTTGGGGTCGTTCCAATTGACGTTGGGGACGGTTTCAAAGCCGCGCAGGGGTTCGAAGTCACCCTCGGGCGTGCGCTCGAAGTACCCGCTCAAGGACCTGCTGCGCGCGACGAGTTCGAGGCGACCATCACCGTCGATGTCTTCCAGGGTCTGGGCGCCGCCGAGCGTATTGGGGCTCGGCTGGGTATGCAGACGTCGCGGCGCCGCCAGTTGTCCCCCACCCTGGTTCGCCTTGTAAAACCAGCCACCGCCTTGATCGATGAGGACACCGGGGATGCCCTCACCATCGAGATCGAGCCACTGCTTGCGTGCCCCGTCGGCTCCGCCGACAAGTCCTTCCAGGCTGCCTTCGGGGAGCGCGCGCAGCTCGTCGCTCAGTATTGGACGCTGGTAGTCGAGGGAAAGGCGCGGCATCTTGCCACTGTCCCAAGTCGCGCCGTTGAAAAGGTAGCCCCGCTGCTCGACGCCGATCAGGTACGTGAAGGCTGACCCCGGCTCATAGTCGAACTCCGTCGCCCGCACGAAGAGCGGCGTCGGGTCAAAACGGTGGAACATCAGCACGCGGCGGCACAGCCGGTAGGTGCGCACGTCGAAGCCCGAGCGATGGCTGGAAAACGGATCTTGCCGCACCGGCCAAGCATTGTCCTCTGCAGGGCTGGGCACGAAGCTGGGGGTGGCCGCCTGATGTTCGCCGTAGTCGAACACCATCTCGAACAGAAATTCCTCGGGGGCCGCGCCCGCCTCGGCCACTCGATTGCCGTAGAGCACGCGCTTCAGATACGTCTGCGCACGGGCAAAAAACCCTGGAACGGTGGTCGAATAGTCAAACCTCGCCCTCTCAGCGGGGTGCGAGGGGTCCACCCCCACCCCGTCCTCGCGCTTGTACTCGTAGCGCGTGACGTTGCCCTTATCGTCGCGTGTTTCGGCGAGCATCCAGGAGAAGATCTTGGCGTCCCGCCCGCGCCCCACGATGTCCAAGTCAGCGTTGGGATCATCCGTGGGGTCAAACACACGGCAGTCGATGCGCGTCCCATAAATGTGCGTGACGTTGTCCGGCGTGGTCACCCGCCAGTGCACGTCGCCATCCGTGTCCTGGACCCAGCGCTCGATGCGCGAAAACGACCCTTCGATCCGGGGGCGGTAGGCGTAGATGTGATATTGATTGGTGGGATCGGGCGGTCCGATGTGCTGACCATTTTCGTCGAGCACCGGCACCAGATCCTCCGCCCCGGACAAAAGATACGTGTCCGTCTCAAAGTTGGGCTCGTCCAAGTAGCGCGGTAACCCTTGGTCCGTCTTGCGGGTGATGCTCGGCACGGACAGGCTGAACCCCAGCCCAAACGGCCCGTTCCCCGCGCCGCTGCTGTAGCTGAGGCCCACTTGCGGGCCCTGGCCGCCGCGGCTGGGCGAAGCTGGCAGCGGAATGGACAGCCCCGCCGTGCCAGTGACCGCGTTGACCTCGAACTTTTCACCCATGCCACGGATGGCGCCACCACCCGTGGGCAACGTCAGTGCGGGCAGCAGCGACTGAGCGTTGGATCCGGAGCCTGAGTCTTGCCCCTCCTCTCCAGATTGTGCGCCCCCCTCCTTTGAACTGGTCGCAGCGGGCGCGCTTGGCCCCAGCTTCGTCCCAGCCTCGGGGCGAGCATCAGTTCTGCTGTTTGGCTCGGTGGGTCGTGTCACGGTCTAGCTCTCCCCAGCACAACGTTTGGATCTTCTTGGCTGCTTTCTCTCAAATGGTGGGCGGAACCACGCCTTCGATGATCGGGATGCTGGCCGGAGGATCCGCTTGGTCCTGCAACTGAAAGAGCGCCTGCATGCCGGCGATTTTCTGCCGGATCCACGTGTTACTGGTGGCCTCGGTCAGGAGCTTGCGCAGCGACTGCGGGGTGACACGTTGGTCGTCGGGCAACACCCCGAGCCCGTGGCGCACGATGCGCAGGGCGTTCTCCGTCTGATCTTTGCCATGAGGAAAGATCACGATCGGCACGCCCTCGTAGATGGATTCCTTGATCGTGGCGAGACCGCCGTGCATGAAGACGACGTCTGCGGTTTTTAGGATATCGAGCTGCGAAACCCAAGCTTCGATGGTCACATTCTCAGGCAGGTCGTTCGACCCCGTGCTCTCGTCGACCCCATACTGCACGTTGAAGAACTCGAGCAGCTTGTCACCCACTGCCAAAACCAAGTGGTAGTCCTCCATCTTCTCCGTCTTCATCATGTCGATGAGCGCCTGAAAGAAGACCTTGGCTTTGTCCTCATAGTCGGAGACTTGAGACCCAGAAGTGGCAAAAATGACCCGCTTTCCTTCAGGAGTGGGCAAGGCAGGAGGGACGTCCGTCGGGTCATCAGACAGCGAGGCGCGTGCAATCATCGGCTCGACGTAGTGAGTCTTTTCCCCGTGCTCCCAATCATCGTCCGCAAAGTCAAAGTCCTCCGGGCACGGGATCAGTTCTTCCGCTTCCAAGAGCGGTTCTAAGAACTCCTCCAGCGTGATGTCATCCCTACCGGTGGCGCCGCGCATGATGGCGTAGCGCAGCTGTTCGGGCATGTAGATCAACTTGCCACGCGCAAACGTCGCTGGATCTTCCTGAGGATGACGCAAGAACGTCGTCAAGATCATCAGCGGAATACCGTAGAGGTAGTGGACGATCAGGGCTTCCAGGCCGACGAAGTAGCCAGCGATCAACAAGTGGGGTGCGTCGGCTGCGGTGAAGACACTGTCCAGTTCACGTCGTACCAGCGGCATCAGGTGATGCGGCTTCCAGCGTTGCCCCACCGGCTCCAGGGCGTCCGCCACGGTGTGTCCAATGGGGTAAATCTTGGAGAAAATCGGCTGAAACTCGGCGTTGTACGGGGAGACAATCTCTTGACAGTCGGGGATGCCCATGAAGCGCACGCTGTAGGTGCGGTTTTGAAGAGACTTGGCCAGGTTCACCGCGGGCAACCAGTGCCCGTGTTCGCGATACAAGTCGGGCCACAGCATTACGTTGGTCATGTTCGTCTTCCTCGATTCAGGTGGTGGGCACCACGTAACGGATGGTGACGAGAAGGTCGTCGACCACGTCAGGCGTGAGGTTGGTCTGAGTGAGTTGCCATTGTTCCGGCTGCCACTCTTCGACGTACGGAATTGTGGCGCTGCGCACGACGTTGGTCGCGCGCACGTTGTCCTGAATTCCTTCCACCAGGGTGAAGGTCCCTGGATCGGTCGGCGCAGCGGTACCGAGCGCCAGCTGCAGCGTGGGCGCAGCGGTTGGAGCTGCTTTGGTGATCAAGGTCCAATCCACCTCGGGTTGGAAGGGGCGAAGCTCGTAGCGCTGTTGACGCAGCAGGTAGTGGAAGTGCTCCGGGCGAAGCGTGAGGGTAGCGGTGCGGTCGGGAGAGGTGAGCAAGCGGTGCAGCTCATTGGGGAACTCACGCTTCATGCTGAAGACGCGCACCATGCCTGTGTCCGCGGTGCCGTTGGCCACCAGCTCCAGCAGGTGGTTCAGGGCGTTGGCCAGTGCCTCGTTGGCTCCCTGCTTCAACGAGCCACCTGCGTCGCGCGCCGTGTAGCTCATGCCGAGGATCACGTCGCTGATGGTGTGGTAGTCGAACTGTCGAGCCACCTCAGGCAACTCCAGGCGCCAGCGGCTGATCGCTCCGCTTCCTTCGAAGGGCAGGTAACGTTCGTCGTTGAAGTTCAGTTCGAACAGGCCCGCGTCGTCCTGCGCCGAACTCGTCGCGATGCTCTGGATGCCGCCCACGCTGTGTGAAAAGCGCGGATCTTCGAAGCCCTTATACGAATAGTCGCCTGGCTGCGCGGTAGCCTCGACGCGAATGGCGCTGGTCAAAAGGCTCAGTTTGGCGCTGACCGTAGTGTACGGTCCTGTGACGCACGGAATGGTCACACGCACCGCTTGGATGCGCCGAAAGTATTGTCCGGGGAAGTCGAGATCGAAGGCCACCTCGGGGATGGAGAACTCACACGAGCCTGTTTCCCGCAGAGTCTGTAGTTGGTAGGGGTTCAGAGTCGCCAGCGAGATCTGCTTGGTCAGTTCAAACTCGCGCTTGTCCTGCTCCAGATAGGCGATGTCCATCCGACGCAGATCGTGTCCCAGCTTTTCGCCAGCCAACAAGCCTTGTGGGCCGTCCATGTAGCCAAACTGAATGAAGTCCGAATCGGCAAGACCGAGCTCGTAACGGAAGGTCCGCTCGGCCGTCTTCGCGACGTCGTAGGCCAAGGTGTAAGCTTGACGGTAGGTGCGCGTGAGCTCCTTGGCCATCCACTGGTACAGCTCCTTGTTCGTGAACTTTTCCTGGAGAAACGTCTGCACTTCTTCGGACTGTTCGATCTGCACTTCTTGATTGGCGAGTTCCTTGCGGGCGATCTCCGCGCGGATTTCGGCCGCTGCGATCTGCTTGTCGATTTGGGCGATTTCAAGCTCAGCCTGATCCGCTTGCAGGTCCCAATCCTCTTGGCGGCGATCATAGCCACCCAAAGTACTGGCCTGGGCGCTGTCGGAACGCACCGCGCCGGACGCCGTGTTGATGGCAGCAGCAATGGCGGTAAAAATCGCATTGAGGTGCTGCCCACCGAACTCGGCCGTGGCGGAGAACGCTCCCGCGGCCACTTGGGGGATGGCACCCAACGTCCCAGCGATGGTGTTCATGACGCCCGCTGTGATGTCCAAGCTGCGCGCGGTCTCCGCCAGTTTGAGTGACGTGTTTTCCTTGTCGTTCTTGTATTCGCGCCCCGTATATTCTTCGAAGCGGTCGACAGCCATGGCACGCGTTCCCAAGAGCGCCTCGATGTTCTCCTCGGCCTCCTTAACCTGCTCCTCCCGCACCTTCGAAGTGAGCTTGAGAAGTCGAATCTCGTGACCTTGACGCAGTAGCGACAGCTCTTCTCCATCCTTCTTTTCCAGGGCTGAGAGCAACGCACCGCCAAAGGACTTGACCTCGCTTACGAGGTCAACGGACTTCTGCATCCACACGCGGAAGCGGTAGTGGGGCTGAGGACGGTTAAGCTGCGCGATCACCGTGCTCAAGTCGATGCCCGCCGCGGCAGCCTTGACCAGCAGCGCCGGGTCGATGGGCGGTTCAAACAGCGCCAAGGTGCGCTTGATGCCATCGATGTTCATGCTGTTGCGGATCTTGAACAGACGATCGGCCACCGTGTCCCAATATCCGTCCAGTTTGGTGTTGCGCGGAATGCTGAAATACAGACTCTGCAGCGACATCCCCTGAATGACTTCTAACTGCGGATTGCTGCGATCGACCTCCTTGCCGGCCACGCTCTCTGCGTTGCCAACCAGCAGACTCTCCACTTCCACGAGGACATTGGAAAAGTCCGTAATTGTCTGGGCTGCCAGCTCTCGATAGGTGTAGCGGGGCTCGGTGGTAACCGGTTCGATGACTTCAGGGCGATCACCCAAAATCTCTGCCGCAAGCACGTACAACTGCGTCGCTTCGTTGATGGACTCGAAGGTGTCCTGTCGAAAGAGCTGGTCGGCCCAGGCGATCAGGTTGTCCAAGTACTTCATCACCGTCGCCTTCTGGTAGGCGGAGATGCGCTGCCTCGCGATGAGATGCGGATTGAACGGGTTCTTGCGCCAAGCGTCGATGAGTTTGCGGAGATCTTCGCGCTCCTCCACCGTGAGGCCCTTGGTCACGCCAAAGACGTCGAGCAGCGTTTCATCTACCTCGTCGTTGGCGAAGAACGGCAGGAAGTTCCAGTAGCGAGCGCCGGGCGGCAAGGCGTAGGCCCAGCTCTTGCTCTTCTCGTAGGTGTTCAGGTCTTGACGCGGATCGAAGACGAAGTGGTACCACTTCATGGCATCTTCGAAGCGCATTTGCTGGCTCAGCCGATCAGCGATCATCAGCGGAACGTGGAAAAATAGCTCCCAGTTGTAGATCCCCATCGAAGTCCCGTACTCGAAGGACACGGTGGGCCAGGGGTACCAAGGCTGCACCGCGCTGGTCGGACGATACTCCACCTCAAACTCCCGCTGCGCCACCCCGCGCGCCATGTAATCACCGGCGATCCGGTACCCCAAGTACAGCGACCCGTAGTAGCTATACTTGTTGGAGTACCCGCTCACGTAGCTACCGGCCGTGGTGCTGAGATAGTTGTTGGAGTAGTTATAGTAGTAGCGATAGTCCGCCGTAGGCAGCGCCTGCACCAAACGCTCCATGATGCCGGCTGGACCCTTGGCGCGCAGCGCAGTCATGATGTCGTCCATCACCGGATGATTGAATGTCGTAAAATGCACGCCTTGTTTGACCACGCCCGAGAGGCCCGGAACCCTGCGCGTCTCTCGGTGTAGCCCAAAAAGGCCAAGTCGTGACGTCTCGAAGAAGAATGGCTCGTCCAGACTGGTGCCGAAGAAGCCAAGGTTCGTGGCTACCGTACGATGTGTCTGATACACGCGATTGAGCAGGGTCTCGCGATTGCGGAAGCCGTAGCGGTTCTGCGGCAACTCCCCGTCGACCTCCCAAGGACCAAAACTCTCAGCCGCGTTGCTGATGAGCGTGACGTGGCGCGGGATGTTCGAACTCAGCGTCAGATTGTATTTCTCGACTGTCGCGGACTCCGTCCCGTCTCCATCGACCGAAAAGATACCCAAGCGCTGAGGCATGATGTACGCATTTTGCTCGTTTCGTTGACGTACTTTCTCGTCGAAGGCCTGTCGCGCCAGCTGCTCAAAGAGCGGCACGAGCGCTCCACCGAACAGCAGGTAGAAGAAGGAGTCGCGGAGCGCATCGCGGTACGCCTCAGCGTCAAACTGAGGAAAGATGGGCGTTGGATCGTTGGTCTTGATCAGCTCAAAGCGAACGGTGCCATCTGTCTCGCCCGCTGTGCGAAAGTGGTAGTACTTGGTAATGGGGCGGTCGTCTTGCGCCCCGCGGTGGTAGAGATTAACTGGTTCGTAGTCGATGATCTTTTCCTTGCTTGCCTTGGGTTTGGACCACTTGCCCGACACTGGGCTCAACTTGGACCAGATGAAGCGGACTTCGACCAGCGGGTCCACCGCGTCTTCCTCGTCTTCTTTGGCGACCTTCCCCTTCTCCACCGCCAGCGGCCAAGCGATATGGAGCGCGCCGTTGACGACGGCGGGCGCTACTGAGTCCGCATCAATCTCCAGAGGGATTTTCTTCCAAGGTGAGAACGCGCCATCGTGAAACTGCGCCCCATCGAAGGTGCGGTGGTAGTAGGTGTACGGGGCGGAGCGTGTGCGCGCGACCACGTGGAGCACCTTGGTCACCCCAGCCGCAAAGACCGACTCAAAGCAGGCGCCAATCACGAGCAGCTTGGCAACCTCCTCCATGCCCTCGGCGTACTGAACGAGCAGTTCTCGCGCGCGCTCGTCCGTGACCTCATCCTGGAGGAGTTGATCTTCGAGCGTCTTGAATAGGTCCGTCTTGTCGTCGCGGAGCTCGGGCTCAATCCAGTTTTCGGGCCACAGGAACACCTTGCGGTTGGCCTCCCAGACCCGATAGTTGCGCATCCAGGACCACTGGTCCTTCTTGCGTTCTAGTTCGTAGAGCGCACTCTCGCCCTCAAGTCCCATGAACACGCGCTGCACGAACAGTTGCACCACGTTGAGAGCCAACTTGATGCGCGAGAGCTGCACATCGGGCTCCATCTGCGAGTCGATGAGAAAATGCGCGTACATGTCGTTGGCGTCGACGAACTGCGGGCGACCTTGGCGCGAGGTACCGTCAGTCAGCACTCCGACCAATGCATCGCGGTGCCGTTGCCGCAGCTGATCGCGCAGCGGCTTGAAGGCCTTCGACCAGTTGTCGTCGCTGTAGTTCGAGCGCAACGCGTCGCGCAAAATGGCCGCAGAACCTGGGGTGGGCAGTCCCTCGACGATCAAGGTGAGCACCTGCTGGGCAGACAGAGCTGTGGTGCGCAGCAGCCTCATGCACTGAGCGAGCACCTGCCACGTCCACGGATCGGAGTACGAGGGGGGGCTGGTCCACAGCGCACCACGCAGCAGCGCGAGATCAGCTGACTTCCAGCCGCTGAGCTGAGCGGCGCGCTCATCAGTCCAGGTCTGCCCCACGGGCCAGTACGGCTCCTCGAGCCATTGTCGGACCAGGTTCGTTTCGTCGAGCGAGACAGCACGATTGACCGACAGGGCATCCAGAAACGGGGTAAACGTGCTCCAAGCGATGGGCGTGGTCGTGTCCAAGGGAAGTTCGTCCAAGATGTCGAACCGGTCGCTCAGATAGACAAGTTCGTCCCTGGCCAAACCCAGGGCATTCGAGAGCAATTCAGCCTGGTACAGCTTCAAGTGCGCCGGCATGAAGAAGGGTGAAAGAGCACCCGTCCCCAGGACACGCGGATCGTCGTTGTCCTTTTTGGCCATGATGCTGATGGGATGTGGGCCGCCATAGCTCACCTGGATACGCACCACCGTTCCGGCGGCCGTGTCGGGCAGCTGCGGATACAGCAAGAAGGTTTGCTCATCGTACACCTCCACCACAGGGGTTTGCGCTGGACCGCCGTCGATCGAGAGCGTGACCGTCCCTTGTAGACTAGGATCGACGCTGGCCAGCGCCACGACAGGTTGGACGTGACCGCTGCTCGGCACGAGCCAACCACTTTCCCAAGTCGTGGCAGCGCTCACCGAGGTTCGGTCGATCGCGTCGTCGCCGGTATTCCACCCGCTCAGACCGAAGATCCAGTCCGAGATCGCGGGGACGGCCGTGTCGGCCAAGCTGGTGAGCATCTGATTGAGCAGGCGGTCCACCCGGTCCCGGCTGGCCCCGGTGATGGCCGTGGCAACGTCAACGGCGGCCGTGGCTCGCGCACGCCGCACCAACTCCGGCCGCAAGCTCACCCAGAGCGACCCGAGGCGAGCCTCCTCGTCCAAGGTGGTGTCGACGAGCAGATCTTGAAGCACCGCATCGATCTGCGCGCCGAGGGCAAACGTGAGATAGCGGCGAAAATACCCTTCCTCGTCGCTGGGAGCCGCGCCGGGTGGGCGGGAAAGTACATCCAAAATGCGAGGGACGCGCTCGGCGGGCATCACCTCACCCAAGACCTGAGCCAGCGCATCGCGACCGGGCACCTCTCGATCGGGGTAGCGTTCCAGGATCGACTGCCCCGCCGTGGTGAGTAAACCGTGGAGCTCGGCGTCGGTGCCCGCCGAGGGCGCGAGGCTGCGCCCCTCCAGGTCGAAGTGACGCAAGACATAGTCCAGCTGTGCGATCGAGGCGCCCGAATTCTTCAGCCGCGCGATCTGCTCGGCTGCGTCGAAGAGTGAGCTGATGCGCGCTTGCACGCTGGTGCTGTCGGCGAACGCAGAAATGCCAAACAACCCGTCACCCGCGCTGGTGTTGAACAGCGAACGGTACTGCTCCACACTGATCCTTTGTGCTTTACTGAGCACGGCCACGCGTGCCATCGCCGACAGGTGCGCCACGCTGAGGTCCGTGAGGCTGGGCGACACGACGAGATCCCACAAGATGTCCATGTCGGGGGCCTTGAGACCAAGGGCCGCACGAATGTGGTTCTTAAAGCCGTCCACCGACGTCAGCTGCTCGCCCGTCCCCCAGCCGGTGATGGGCACAGACGTCAAAGTACTTTGCCCCAGCTGTTCTATCGCAGAAAACTCGGGCGTACTGGACGCTCCCTTCTTGTAGAATTCGTCGAACTGGCTCCGCGGGTTGCGGCCGGTGCGGCGAAGGTCCAGATCGGCGAGCAGACACATGCCCTCACGCACCTCCAACCTCCAACTCTGCGTCAGTCGTTGAAACTGTGAGAGAACGGTGAGCGCACTGGGGACACTGCCCCCCTCGAGCACCATCAGGTAGCGGTCAATGTCCCGGATTGTCCAGCCAAGCAGCCGTCGCAACCGCAAGATGTGGTTGATCAGCCCCAGGCGCAGTGACTGACCCCCCTCGGTGAGGTTCGTGAGCTGAAAGCGGTAGTAGTTGCAGTTGAGCTGATCCTCGGTGGATGCGGCGATGCCAATCCGGGGGGAGGTGCTGGCGTGAACGAACTCCGTATCCAGCAGCTCAAGCACCTGGGCATACTTGAGCTGAGAGCGATTCATGAAAATCGACATCTCGGCCAACAGCTCGTACCACTGCCCGGTCACCAAGATCTTGGGGCTCTCCGGTCGAGGAATGGTTTCATTGCCCGAGCCGCTGAATCCCCAGAAGTTCGCTACGCTGGCGCCACTGAGCAGGACGGCATTGGCCTCGCGTGCAGTGAGTTCGAGGTGTTCGCGCGCCAAGGACGGGTCGGCATACAGCGTGCCGTTGGCCGGCTCAGGCAGCGCTGGGTCGCGCCCCCCTCGAAAGTGAAAGATCATCTCTGAGCGATTGGAACCGCGCTGCGAGAGAAGCAGCTCTTGCTCTTCTCGTCCGAGTTCCAGCGGCAAATGCAGCGGGTAGATCGCGCTGGCGAGCACGGTGGCGGCGCCTTCGTTGTAGTGCTCGGGAAAGACGTCGAGGTCAGTCGCGGTCTTGCTGGTTTGCTCACTTCCAAAGGCCACGATCGAGGTATCTGGGGCGCTTGTGGCCTTTGACAAGCGGAAGCGCCAGGAGTCGTCCTCGATCACCCACTGCATCGTCGTCGCAGGCTGATGCAGTACGCTGTGCTTGACGACTGCACGCTCGGTAAGGAGGTAACCAGCTGCGGCCATCGTATCCATCACTTGGCGTCGATCGGCGTTGTTCGGGTCGGTGACGTCGACCGCGCCTTCCAAACTCGCCGTCGTGAACGGCCCTGCGGCCCCGGAAGTCTGAGGGATCCTGCGGGGAGACAGCACGTTCTCCAAAACTTCGATCACCAGGTCGATGTACGGCAGGACGCGGTCGGTGTTTTCACACGTGACCTCAATGTCGGCCAAATCCGGGCGTCGCGAGAGTAGGCGATTTTGGGGACCGTCCTCGATGAAGCGCAACAGGTCCGTCAGGTACGCACCGGGACTGAGCACGGTTTGGCAGTGGCGCGACGCGCAGCTGTTGAGCGCTCCAAACAGCGTCACCCAGTTCGGGAACTTGTCGGAACCAATGACGGACTCCGGCAAATCCTGAAGGCTCGTCGCGGCGGGGACGACGGCCATCGTCTCATTGTCCACCACCTTCTGATAGGCCCGGAGCAAGGCGGAATAAACTTCGCTGGCGTAGTGCTTGGCCTTTCTGTGTACGGCGAGCGCGTCGGTCAAACCAATCGCCGGCTCCAAGCGGACCACGAAGTCAGCCTCAGTCACGAGCGAAACACTGACTGCTGAGCCGTACCCCGCTTCAATGAGCGCGGTGGCGACTTCGTATTTGGGCGTCAGCCGATTGACGCGCTGCAGCTGCTTGAGGCGATCGACGACCGCCTGATCGACAGTGAGGCCTTCGTCTTCGATGTACTTGTCGATGGGCGTGGAGGCCAAATCGAACTCGGGATTGTCCTTGATGAAGTCCGCCGCCGCGCCGAGCACCGCATCACCACTGCTTGCGGCGTCATTCTCCGCTTCTCCGACAAAACGCACCTCGGGCTCGGCGTCGCCAAAGATGTCGTACAGCCGCTGCGCGTAGGCTCGGGCCTTCTCCTCGGAGGTCTTGCCGGGGACGTCGCCAGGGAACTTGCCTGCGTTGTAGCCGACGTGGTTCGCGGCGTAGGTCAGCCAGTCGCTTCCCGACGAACCGTCGAGCGGCACAGTCGCCAGATCGGCCGCGACGTGCCAATCCTGACTGCTCTTGTTGTCGTAGAGGGTTTTGACGATCGGCAGATACTGATCGACAAGCTCGTACACCTCGAAGACGAAGAGCAGGCTCTCGGCCAGTGTCTCATCGAGCACATCGGGCACCAATGTGTCCACGAAATCCTCAAAAGGCCCGACGAAGTCGTAGGATCGCTTAGCAATCTCGGAGCGCTTTTCGAGTGCTATCTGCTCGGCTTCGTCTTCAGTGACTGAACCACTCATGTAGGCGTACTTGTTGACGACCACCGCCATGAGCTCCGTCTGCCACAGGGGGCCGTCTTCCCCTTGGCCCGTTCCCAGGAAGAAAGCGAGCACCTCCGCCCACTGCGCCTGCACAGGACTGGCTGCGTCGGGCGACAGGCGATCACCCAGTGCCACTTGAACGATGTGGTGATTGATGGCGTCGACCAACACGCCATAAAACTCCGTCGGCTCCACTGACAGGAGCTGATCGAGCGTGCTGCCTTTGCCCGAGCGCACCAAAGCATAGATCACCTCGGGATCGAAATCGTCGAATGGAGGTAAGGTGGACCAATCAATGGCCTCGTTGATCTCGATCGCGATGAGACGAGCCCGCACGTAGGCGCGCAAAAGGTCCTCCGGCAACTCGGTCGACTTGGCGATCAGCGTCAGGTACTCGGATCGCTGGTCCAGCTGGATCAGAAACGCCTTTTGAGCGGCCGGATCGGCGCCCAGGCAGGGAGCCACCTTCTCATCGATGCGTGTGTACTCCGACCCCACGGTGACGGACACGGCGTCCACCTCGATGTCCACTTGCAGCCGCGCGGGTGCATCACAATACGGATTGGTGCGCGCCAGCTCCTCGTCGGGCTCTTCCAGCGTGCCGGTCTTGGCATACAAGAGCAGGTTGACGCCCGTCGCGGAGAGCTCCCCAGCGCAAGGTGCGGGGGTCGCGCCGCCCGACGGAGCAGCATAGTGAATTTCGTAAGCGCCGCGTCCGTCCGACAGCGCGTGACCCAAGAAAATTTCGACAATGCCTGACGTGGTCCACGACAAGTGAAACGCTTCAACCACGACGCCCGAGACCGGCAGATCGAGGGTGTTGGTGATGTCACCAAAGACCATGCGGTCGGCGGTGGAAGCGGGCTCAGGAAGGACGATGTCGATGAGTGTGTTTTGCCCGACAGGACCAGTGGGCGATGCCTCTTTGAGGAGGCTTCCCTCGGTGTCGTAGTACTTCGCGACCAGGTTTGGCAGATCGTGGGAGGTGCCCCCGTTGTTTTGAAACGCAGCCTTGGGGAACGTGACCGAGTAGATGCCCGTACTGTTCACGGTTGAGCTGCCCAGGATGGCCGTGTGACCGTTGGTCACGTCGCACACCTGCACGCTGCCGACCGTAACAATGGCCCCCGTGTGGTCCGTCACTTTGCCCGTCACGGTGAACAGGATCGTGCCGCCCCCCCCTGGCGGGATGAGTTCGTCACTGAGCCCGATGATGATCTTGACGGTCGATCCACCAGGGACATCCTGAAAGACCTTGGTCATGTGCAGCTGCTGCTCTGAAGTACTGACCACTTGAAACTTCAGGTCCAGCAAGTTGACTACGGGCGGATTGTTTTGAATGACGACATCTTGCCATCCTCCCGTACTGGGATTGTAACCGCTCTGCCCTCTCCACGCGTTGTTCGCCTCGAATGCGTTGACGCGAGCAACCTGATTTTGGTTCGGACGTGTTCCGTCTTGCCAATAGAGTTCGATGTGGATGATGTACGGATTCGGAATAGCCATAACTCTTCCCACTTGGTCACAAGCGCAGGACGAGCAGAATCCAGCAAAAACTGAGGGATTTTACGCGCAAAAGTCCCCTCAGGTCCCCACCAGAGAGTTCACTCCTGGCGCCTGGACCCGCCCCTTGTCCCAGTTCAATTCCCAGCTCGGCAGATCGCGAGCTATCTTCGCTGATAGAACAGACCACCTCTTGTCGTCAACCCACAAAGCTCACAGACACATCATGCGTGAGCGAGCACCGCCTTCCACTCAGCACGTGACCTTCCATCGCTAACGCCCCGCAGAGCTGCGCCGATCACTAGAAACCGCGCGGTCAGCAGACACTGCGCACTCAACAAGAGCCGGCATCGAGCACGAGAAAATCACTGAACATGCTCGCCCGAGTACGCGCTCGCACATAATCACTCCGCAAGCACTCACGCTGCCGACACCAAGATTTACTTGCGCGTTACGTGCGCGTCTTCGACGCGCGCGCCTCCTAGCTCAGCCACTGAACAAGGCTTGTGCCGCTGCGCTACTTGCACCGCGGAGCGCCAGGCTGGTTGCGTGCGCGCCAGGCGTAGGCTGAATTTCTGCGTTTCGCCTTGCGTACCGGCGCCTGGGCATGACGCAAAGCACCCGAAACAAAGGCGCCGCTACGCATCCAATTCAAGAACGTCCGCTACCAATTCAGCTGCCGCCGCCTGCAGCCACGCAAAGAAGAACGGTCCCAGTACCGGCATCGCCAAGAGCGGTGCACACACCAGACCAAACCCCAAACATTCGAAACGATGCCGGGCCATGAGCTCCGTCTGTCGCGCATGATCCAAGCCCCGCGCCTCAAAATAGGGGTCCAACAGCTCGCTGCACACCATCCACGCCGCGTTGCCCCAGTGCAGCGTAGCCGCC
>Ga0315910_10001418_pt1 | contig 21994 bp, 13 predicted proteins | sample EdamamesoilMG_FD_204470 | JGI IMG/M metagenome (GOLD analysis project Ga0315910, IMG submission 204470) | Garden soil microbial communities collected in Santa Monica, California, United States - Edamame soil | ecosystem: Environmental > Terrestrial > Soil > Garden | place: USA: California... | reverse complement strand
CTGCAGCATGCGTGGTGGCAGGGAGACCCCCGTATCGACGCGCCGTGCTTGGATGCGGATGTCCTCGTCGGCGTCCAGCTCCACGATGTGGAGCAGACCGGCTTCGGCATCCGCTACATAACAACGTCCGCATGGCTCAGAGCAGATGAGCCCACCAAGCGCGAAGGCTGGTCCCTCGAGCAGCACCTCTTCCTTTTGAGAAGTGAGGTCAAAAGCGAGTAGGCTGTCGGGGCGTCCGGCGTCCGGCCCTTCGAGTGCCCCGAACGTGGTCAAGAGCACGACATCACGGCTCAGGTGGCTCACGCCAAACCCCAGCGGTCCACGGCGAAAATCAGCTGCTCGCGTGCGCGACACTTCGCGCCAAGCGCCGGGACCCTGAGCAAGGTCGAGCACGACCAATCCCGACTTGGAAGGAGCCTCCTCGGCGGCTTGGTCCACCAGACCAGTGCAACTCACCACCAAACTGGATTCGTCGGGGCTCAGCGATAGCCCCTCACAAACTTCTAATCCATCGATGGTAAACCGCGTGACTTCGCTCAGGTCATCGCGATCCAAGACCAAGAGTTGGGCGTCGCGTGCCGAGCCAAATGATGGGTCCAGCCGGTTGAGCGAGACGATGACTTCGTGCTCCAGAGCAAGGAGTGCGCTCGGTCGCATGCGCTCGTCTTGACTCCCCCCGAGATCGATGCGCCCAGCGATGGTCATGTCCTTCGGATCGACGACCAGCACGTCATCGCCTTGATCGAAATCGTCCTCGCCCGGGTGGGGGTTATGTTCATAGCGGGACACCAGCGCACGCTTGTCATCCAGTTGCAGAAAATCCCGAGGATTGGCGTCAAATCCCGTGCGCACGTTGAGCTGGCCGCGCACTTCCGCCGTGCGCGTGTCCACAAAACTAATCACGGACGCGGGGTACCGATCAATCAAAACCAACTCATTGCTCTTGCCAGCAGATGGGAAGACGACGTCCCCACCGAGGGGCGCATTCAACTCGACCTCGGCGGAGCCGGAGTGAATGAACGATGCACTGCGCAGCTCGCCCGACAGGTCGAACAATGCCACGTTGGTGGACACGTAGTCGGTCTGTACCAAGGCGACGCCATGGCCGCAGGCGCGACCGTCTGAAGCCGTGATGAGTTCGAGCTCGACCCCGCCCGTCGATGAAGCTCGAGAACTGCACGCCATGCCCCAGCTGCAAAACAGCCCGATACCGAGCGCAAAGCTCAGCGCACGTCTTTGGTCAGTCGCAACTGCCATGCACGATCCCCACCGCGTCGAGGTCAAAGCCCATGTCATCATCGGGGATGTCCGACACCCGCACATAGCGCGCCGTGGCGAGCCCCACGTCTGCCAGGTCAAATCCGTCTCCACCCGCTTGCTCGGGATCAAACACGTCCACCTCCGGCTGCTGGGGATGCGCAAAGATGGGGCGCGTGCCCGCGCAACCTTCACCCGTCACTTCGTCACAAGGGAACGCAAACCATTGCTCGCCATCTTGGCTGACCTCGACGCGACCGAACTCCAAGAACCCCTGGTCCTCGTCGCCTCCGACCCAAAACCCATTTTCAAACACCAAAAGGTCCGCCCCCGGACCATCGATGATCGAACGCCGACCAAATGCCAGCACGACGTGTCCACCATTGCCCAGCGACGCAACATCGAGGGAGCCAGCGCAACATCCCCCGCCTCGTGGACCACCCAGCACGATGTCGGGTAATTGGTCGTGCCCATAGTCCTCCCCGTCGCCCCAACTGGCTTGGACGATCTCTTCGGCAAAGCCGACAAGGCCCTGTGGGCAATCAACGACCTCGTAGTCGGCTCGGCTCGGCGCGCCACCCGCCCCACTGGGCTCGGCCTCGCCTCCGGTGCCCTGCGGTGAGGAGGGACTCCCAGCCATTCCAGCCGGTGACGAGCCCGTCCCCCCCATTGCCTCCGGCGCGACCGTCTCACCCGCATGGCAGCCATGACCCAGCAGCAAAAACCCCAGCAGCACGCTGGCTTGTCGTCGTTTCGTCCCAGCGCCTCGAGCGCCGGTGGGTGAGCCAATCTTCACGCCGCGGAGCATAGAGACAAAACCCTAGCGCGCCAGATGTCTAGCTGACCGTGGCCCAGTTCCCGTCGGTGCGGCCCAGTGCGTCAATGTCGCGCTAAGATTGAGTCCTCAACACCGAGATTGACGTTGAAGTCTTTGGCGAAATAAAACTGCGCCCACTCCTTGGACGCGCTCGAGAGCGGAGACGGCGCTTTCTTGAAGTTGGGCTTGAAGTCGCTCAGACAAGTCAGCGCAATGAATGGGTCGATGCGGCGCGCGCGACGCACCTCGTTTGTCTTGGAGACAAAACCGTAACGCTCCATGCACTGTTGGTCCAAGACGCGGGCAAACTGTTGAGCCGCCTCCACGTTCGATTGGTCTGCGCCCAAATGCCGTTCATCCATGGCGCTCCGACGATTGCGCTGCACGATGAGTTCGAGGTGCAGATGCGGTTGGATACTGACGTCCTGCGCGTTGCCGGTTTTCCCTACTTCGCCCACCTGGTCTCCGGCGTGCACGTCGAACCACTGCTCCGGACTGGTAGGAGTTCGACTCAGATGAGCAAAGAAGAACGACACCCAAGGGTGCGGTTGGTTCTCGATCGCAAAACCGGCGGGCACCGGACACACCACCTGCACCCAAGAGCCAAACGATGGACTGGCCCCCACCATCATCTTTCCTTCACACGGCGCGTAGACCGCCGTTCCCACAGGTGCGAGCAGATCTAGGCCGTTGTGTTCCCCGTGAAAACGCGGGGCACGAAAGTAGCCTTGCCCGCTCTGATCGATGCGCACGCCGTGATCGATGGGCAACACATACGTCCAGGGAGCGTCCGTCCGACGAGCTCCAGGCACCGTCTTTTTCTTGGCCAGCTCCGGCATGGGACCCAAAGAAAAATGGAGACCGTCACCGCCATCCTTGCTCGCCAGGCTGCACGCAGCCGTAAGCGCCGTGAGGAGCAAGAGCGGAAAAGCTTGTTCGATCGATCGACGTGTACGTGGATTGGCCATGAATGACTTGAAATCAGAGAAGAGCCGCAGCGACCGGTGCTTGAGCCGGAACCGCCACAGGCGCAGTTGCCCAGGCACGCTCAGCTGCAGCCGCACCAGCCCCAGGACCAGCGACATGGTGACCCTGGAACTTACCCCGTGCGCCTGATGCAAGGCGAACGCCACATGCTGATAGTGATGCTGCCCACCGTGGGCAGAGGGACGGAAGACACGGCGTCCCAGCCAAACAGAGCGCTCGCCCTGCGCGCGTGGACTGGCCGACGGCACGTGCGGCCAGGGCCGTGTCACCGCCCCGACCACAGGCTCATGCGCTCCGGATCTTCGCCTGACATGCTGGGCCATAGCTTGCCCTCGCATACAGCCGCCTTATCGGGAAAGTTTTTTGCCGCACTAAATCTTGATGTGCTGCCAATCACCCTTGGCAAACTTCCACACCATGATGAGTGTCAGAAGGACCACATAAGTGGCCGCCGCGCTCCAAATTCCCACCAAGCCCAGGCCACAGCTAATGCCGAGCACCCATGCCAAAGGCACCAAGCAGGTAAAATGCAGGATGAGCTCCACCACCATCACGAACACGCTGTTTCCGGCGCCAAACAGCGCCTGGGTGAGGATCATACCCACGGCGATCATCGGGGTCAGAATCCCCATGATCCGCATCGGGTCGAGCGCGGCCTCGCGAACGGCAGGACTATTGGACACCACAGACAAGATGGCCTCGGGGAAGATCACACCTTCGGCAAACCCGACAACCCCAAAGATGGCCAAGCCGAGCTTGACCGAACTCCATCCAAACATGGACGCCTTCTTACCGTCTCCCTCTCCCAGGGATTGACTCACCAGCGTGGCGGTCGAAGTACCAAACGCCAAACAAGCGGTAAACGTAAGCTTGAGAATGCCAACGATCACCATGGTGGCCGCGCCGTTGACCGCCTCGCTCTTGGCGCCAGGACAGCCCGAGTTCACCACTTGGCTGCCCTGCATCGAGTCCAGGTGGCTCACAATCATGGCAAACAAGGCAAACCCGCTCATCACGGCCAAGGTGGCGATGGCCGAGGGTACCGATAGCCGCAGGATGCCCCTGACGAGGGCGGGCTCAAACTTCTTGAGGCTAAACGGCTGATAATTGACCCGATATTTGTGGCGAAACGCCCACAGCACCATGATCATCAAGCCGATCCAGGTCGAGATGAACGCGGCAAACCCAGCGCCGGCGATGCCCATGCGCGGCGCGCCGAACTTGCCAAAAATGAACATCCAACACGCGGCCACGTTGATGACGTTCATGACGATGGAACTCACCATGTGCACATGAGTGCGCCCCACGCCGTCAAAAAATGCCTTGAAGCTGAAGGTGACCACCATGGAGGTGATGCCCAGCAAGCGCCAGTTCAAATACTCGCGCGCTGCCTCGCGCACCGCGTCCACATGGATGAGCGCGGACAAAAGCGCCGGCATCACCAAATACCCCACGATGGTAAAGGCAACGCTGGCGGCCAACGAAAATAGCCAGGAGTTGAGCAGCACTGCGCCGGCGCTGCTCGGCTTACCTTCGGCGATGCGGCGTGCGGCGATGGCCTGTGTTCCTACGGAGATCGCGCTCAGGGAACCACCAAACGCCCACAGCACGATCAAGCTGGGCAACAGGGCAGCTTGGGCATTGGAACTCTCCGGACACGGCAAGTGCGAAAAGAACACAATGTCCACTTCATTGACGATGCTCTGCGAGAGCATCGCCAACACCGTGGGCATAGCAAGGCGCAGGATGACTGCGTAGGGGTTGCCACGAGTGACTACGTGAGACGTAGTGGGCGCTAGATCTACCATGAAAGTTTCCGAATCGTCCGCTGGGGGCAAGCACCCTTTAGCAGCGGGGGCATTTCTGCGTCAAATCTGCCGCGGGCATGCCGGCTTCCGGGGTGGGGCGCGCCCACTCAGCGCGTCGCCAACTTCTCGTCGCTGAGGTACTTTTCAAGCAAGCTGCGTGCCTCGGCAAAGTGGGGATATGTCTCGAGGGCGCTGCGCAGTGTCGTCACGGGATTTCCGCGCAATGTGGCCTTTTGCAACTTGGCCAGAGCGAGCATCGACTGCTCAGACCCGGCATGTTCCGCCCAAAATTGCGCGGCCGCGTAGGCTTCACCCCAAGCGCTCACCGCCTGCGCGGTCTGGCTGAGGCCACGCGCCACCTCGACGTTGCCCGGGTGCTTTGCCCACAGTGCCTTCATCTTGTGATGCGCATTGATGCGCGCCCCGCGTTCCTTGAGTTCCAGGATCTCGTCCACCTCGGGCGTCAGCGGATCGAGCGGGGCGTGGGGCGCGGCGTCCGCTGTTACGGAGCGCGCGGGCTCAGGTGTCTCGGCAGCTTGCGGGGCGTCGAGGTCAATGACCTCAGAAGCCGCCTCGCTCGCTTTGGCCTCTGCGTGCGCCTGCTGCTCTGCGTCAAAAACCAAGCTGGCCAGGGCTGGAGTGGCTGCTGGACGCGGCGTCAAGTTCGCTTTTAGCGCCCAGCCAACGGATACCACCGAAAGAAAACTCGCTGCGGCGCTGAGCACGACCAGCCGCGAACGCCCCGATCGGCGTCGCTCTGTGCGACGCTCGGCCAGCGGACGCAACGCCTCGAGCAACTGAGCCGTGGCAGAGAAGCGCTTGTCTGCATCTCGTTGCAGCATGAGCAAGACCGCCTTTTCGACGTTCTTGGGGATAGCGCGTCCAGGTGCAACTTCCGTCGGCAACGGCGGCACCACCGTGATCTTGGAGGTCAACAGGGCAGGCAACGTGGGCGCACCGTCGGCGCCGAGTGGATGCGGGACACGTCCGGTGAGCATCTCATAAAACACTACGCCAAGTGAGTAGATGTCACTGCGTACGTCAGCGGGGCCACCCGCGGCCTGCTCAGGAGAGATGTACTCGGGCGTACCCACGACGACTGGCGCATCCACGCTCTCGTCTTGCTCACGACGCATGCTGCGTGAGACCCCAAAGTCCAGTAATTTGATCTCACCTTCGCTCGTCAGGAAAAGATTGGACGGTGTGATATCTCGATGAATGATGCCCGCAGCGTGAGCGGCACCGAGGGCTTGCGCGGCGTCGCACACGTACCGCACGGCTCGTTGCCAGGAGATGGGCCCAGCCTTGAGCACATCCTCGAGCGTTTGACCGTGGAGCAGCTCCATGGCGTAGAAACAACGCCCCTCCGCAGTGACCCCAAAATCGTGAATCTCAACCAATCCGGGGTGACGCACCCGGGCCAGCGCGCGCGCTTCAGAACGAAACTTTTGGCGTGCCGCGCCACTTTGCACAGCGACCTCAGGCATGAGCTTGAGCGCAATCGTGCGGCCCAAGTCCACGTGGCAGGCTTCCCACACTTCGCCCATCCCGCCACTAGAGAGCCGACGTGTGAGGCGGTAACGGGTGCCCGCCAAGAGCCCGTCTGCGCCCTCGGCATCGAAGGCGGGCGGAGCGGGAGATGGTTCCGGCACACCGGGGCGTGAGGAGTGGCGCTGTGTGCCTTGAAGCACGGAGTGGGCATGCGCCACCCGCCGCGCGAAATCAGCGCGTGAGCGCGCCGGTTCCGCCGGGTACAGTCGACTCATCAGCTGAGCGATCCGGCCGCGCACACTGCGATCACCATCGGCTAACGACGGCGCCAATTTGAGTAGCTCGACCAAATCGAGCACAGCCATTTTTGCCTGCGCGTACCGTGCTTCCAAACTGTGGGCGGTCATGTTTGAAAGGATTTCATCCAGGCGTTCGGGGCAGCCCATTTCAGGCGACAGCCGAGGCAGGGGCCGATTTCCGTGGGCCACCTGCGCCTGATGCTCCACGGGGTCGCCCTGCAGGAAACGTCGACCACTGACCATCTCCCAGAGCATCACGCCCATCGCGTAGATGTCTGCCGGAGCACCACCGGGGATCTGATTGGCCACCTCGGGCGCGACGTAACCAGGCTTGGCGTAGACGATGCCTGAGACCGTGCGGCAACGGCGGTTTTCACCGCGAGCCGTGCCAAAATCGATCAGCTTAACGTCGCCGCTGTAGCCCACCATGATGTTTTGGGGGCTCAGATCGCGGTGCGCGATGTCGAGCGGCCGACCTGAGGCGTCCTTACGTTCGTGAATGTGTGCGAGCGCATCGGCGAAGCAGACTCCGATTGCCAGCGCGTCCGCCCAATTGACGGCAATCCCCAGCTGATTGCTGCGCGCGACGATCTCACCCAGATGACGACCTTCCACGTACTCCACCACAGCGTAGGGGCAGTCCTCTTCATCTGTGGCTGAATCGATGATCTGAGCCACACCGGGGTGTTGCAGCTGCGCCTGGATTCGAGTCTCGTCCAGGAACCGGGCGCGAAAGCTCTTGTCCTCCTGGTGCTCGCGCCGGATTTTCTTCACCACACACGCGCGCTCTGCCCCCTCGATACCGCCCGACGAGGCCAAGTAGACTTCTCCCATGCCCCCCCGGGCGAGCTTGCGCAGCAGGATCAGCCGACCAAAATGCCGGGGCAAGGTTCCCGAAAATTCCGCGTCATTGTCCACGTTGTTCTGTGATTTCATGGAGATATCCAGGTTGCTCTGCTCACCCATGCGCCCATGGTGCCCATGTGGGATAAAGTAATCAAGAAAACGACAATTGTTCGCCCATCCACGGTTTGACACGGCGCTGGGGAAGCAAGGACACAAGGCATGGGTTGTGGTCACGAATGCCCTGAGTGGGCCAATTGGTCGAGTTTTCGACACAGTCCGGAACCCGCCGTTTTTGGGGGTTTCACTTTCGCAAAAGTCCCCTAGCCTCGCGCTCCGATTCGATTCGAGGACATCCTGCTTGAACCGCACCTGCCTATCTCTTCCCCCTGAGCCCGCCCTGGCGCGCAGGCTCTGCGCGCGGAACGAGCACGCCCGGTTTTTGCATTGGTTGTGTGTGACGAGCGCCGTGTTCTTGACCTTTTTTCTGGCACCCTCATCCGCCTCCGCCCGAAGCATCCCCATGTGCAGCCAGTGGGCGGAGTCCATCGCGGCCCCCCCCCCCTTCATTCCCACCGACGACGACGGTGTGGCCCATGGCTGTGACCAAACGTCGACGATGTCGATCGCCGTCGACCGCGGCAACGAGTCGCCACCGCGCATCAGCACGCCCAACGCGCCCTCCCAGCAGTTCGCGATCTTGCCCCGACCGCTCGTCTATGGCCCGGCCTCGATGGACGCCCCTTGGCCCGTGATCGAAAGTTTTGAACTGGCCCTGCCAGAACACCGTTGGCTCCAACTACGTCCTCCAGCATGAGCTGAGTGGTGTTGGTTGAGTTGAGGTACCTCCGCTCAGCCGACTACCGACAGACGTCGCATACGAGCAATTTTGTCAGATCCCGGTTCGGATCCCTCACTTGGGACCCGCCCGGAAAAAACGCACATGCGCTTCAAAAACGAAGCGCAGACATGATGAGGAGAAAGCAAAATGAACAAAGGAACCGCCATTGTCGGCTTCTTCATTTCATTCCTTGCGGGAATGTTCCTAATGTGGGGCATCGATCGCAGCGGGGGAATGGAGATCGCCGCAGAAACAGCTTCAGCCACTGGCGAAGCTGATCACAGTAAAGCAGCCATCCCAATTACGGCTGAAGACCCGACGTGGGGCAGCGCCACCGCGCCGGTCACCATCGTTGAAATCAGCGATTTTGAGTGCCCTTATTGCGGGCGGGTCAACCCCACGCTCAAGAACCTGAAAGCCAAGTACGGCCCAGACAAGCTGCGCATCGTGTGGAAGCACAATCCGCTGCCGTTCCACAAAGCTGCCCGTCCGGCGCACGAAGCGTCCGCAGCAGTCATGGGTCTGGGAGGCAGCGACGCCTTCTGGAAGTTCCACGATCTGTTGTTCGCCAACCGTCGCGAACTCACCGAGGAAAACTTCAAGAAATGGGCCAAGGAGTCTGGTGTCGACGAAGCCAAGTTCGCCGCCGCACTCAAGGACAAGAAGTACGCAGCTAAGGTGGACGCCGACTTGGCGCTCAACCGCAAGCTGGGTGCCACTGGCACCCCGGCGTTCCGCATCAATGGTGTGGACTTGAGCGGCGCTCAGCCCGAAGAGAAGTTCACCGCGGTCATCGACGAGCAGCTCGCCGAGGCCAAGAAACTGGTCGCAGCTGGCACCAAGCCCGAGGCAGTCTACCCCACACTGGTGGCCAAGAACGCCAAGACACAGCCCGCCAAGGAAGAGGCCGCCGGTGAGGCACCTCCTCCCGACACGACGGTCTGGGCAGTCCCGGTGTTCGAGGACGATCCCAAGAAGGGTGGCAAGGAGCCCCTCGTCACGATCGTCGAGTTTTCGGAGTTCCAGTGCCCCTTCTGCAAGCGCGTAGGTCCCACCATCAAGCAGGTCCTCGACAAGTACAAGGATGACGTGCAGGTGGTTTGGAAGGACAACCCCCTGGGGTTCCATCCTCGTGCCAACCCGGCAGCCAACGCGGCCCGCGCCGTCTACAAGGCCAAGGGCGACGCCGGATTCTGGGAAGCTCATGACCGACTCTTCGAGAGCCAGCCTAAGCTTTCCGACGAGGAACTCGTAGCGGCCCTCAAGGATTTGGGTGTGCCGGCAGCAGCCATCACCCAAGCCATCACGGACAACAAGTTCGGCGAGAAGTTCGAGCAGAGCTCTGACTTGGCGCAGGACTTTGACGCCCGCGGGACTCCACATTTCTTCGCCAACGGCATTCGCATCAAGGGCGCGCAACCCGTCGCTGAATTCGAACGCGTGATCGACGAGCAGATCAAGAAGGCCAAAGCCTTGATCGCCCAGGGCACACCCCGGGCCAAGATCTACGAGACGATCATGAAGGAAGGCAAAGCTCCCCCTCCTCCCGAGAAGAAGGACGTGGGGGCCGCCCCAGCCGATTCTCCGGCCAAGGGCAGCAAAGGCGCAAAGATCGTCATCCAGGAGTTTTCGGACTTTCAGTGCCCCTTCTGCAGCCGCGTGAACGGTACGATCAAAGAAGTACTCGAGAAGCACGGCAACGAGGTCAAGGTCGTGTGGCGCAACCTGCCGCTGCCCTTTCACAAGGATGCACCCTTGGCGGCAGAAGCAGCGTATGAAATCTACAAACAGAAGGGTGACGCCGCATTCTGGGAGTACCACGACAAGCTGTTCGCCGGTCAGAAGGAACCAGGCATAGCCCGGGAACAACTGGACAAGTACGCAAGCGAGATCGCGGGCATCAACCTCGGCGCATTCAAGAAGGCTCTCGACGACCGCACGCACAAGGCGCGCGTCGAAGCGGATGCTGAGGCAGGCAACAAGGCTGGCATCAACGGCACGCCGGGCTTCGTGGTCAACGGTTACTACATCAGCGGTGCGCAGCAATACGGCGCATTCAAGAAGGCCATCACACTGGCCAAGAAGGACCTGTAACCATCGGGTCCTCAACGATAAGAAGCGGAGTCCACACGGTCTCCGCTTCTTCTTTTTTCTCCTATAAAAATCCAGTCGTCATGCCACTGTTCAACTCGCTGTCTCGCTTCCACCTTACGCTCGCTGCCTGTTGCTTGCTGCTGCTCTCAGCATGCGCAAAGCCGTCTTCGACCAAGACCCCAGACGACGGCCCAAAAGACACGGCACCTGCATCGGCCGACGTCGGCGCCTTGGCTCCGGGTGAACCGCTCACGCTCATCGCCGCGGAGAGCGACGATGCCGTCGAAGGAGCTAGCGACGCGCAGGTGACCGTGGTGGCTTTCTTGGACTTTCAATGCCGCTTCTGCGGCGAGGGGTTTTCCACCTTGCAAGCGTTGCGGACCAAGTACTCCCCAAAACAGCTGCGCATCGTGTTCAAGCACATGCCGCTCGAGTCGCATGAGTATGCGGTGCCCGCGGCCGTCGTCGGTCAGGTCGTCGCGATGCAGGCCGGATCCGCGGCGTTTTATCAATTTGCCCAGCAAGTCTTTTCCCAACAAAGCCAACTGTCCTTCGAGAACTTGGCGAAATGGGCAGAAGAAGCAGGGGTCGGTCAGCAAGAGTACAACCGCCGCGTCTCTGAACCAGCCACCCTCGAGCGCATCATCCAAGACGTGACCGTAGCTCGTCGCTTGGGGATCGAATCCACACCCACATTTTTTATCAATGGCCGATTGGTTGAAGGCGCGCAGCCGCAAGCCTTCTTTGAACAGATGATCGACCAAGAGCTGAAGCTCATGAGCGACGCCCAAGGGTCCTGGTCAGCTCGCTACCAGGCGCGCGTCGCCGAGAACATGCGTTCGAGCTTGGTCAAGACCCTGCTCGGACAAGATCCGCACGACTATCGTGTGCCGGTGGATGATTCACCGACGAGTGGTCCAGCCACTGCGCCCATCACGCTGGTGGTATTTTCAGACTATGAATGCCCTTTTTGTAAGCGCGGCGAGGCCACGCTCAAGCGAGTGCAACAGGCTTATGGACAAAAGGTGCGCATCGTCTTCAAGCATCTACCTCTCGATTTCCACGAATCAGCACGTCCGGCAGCGCTGCTCGCCAGCGCGCTTGATATCAAGTCGGGTCAGGAGGCCTTCTTTTCCCTCAGCCGAGAGCTATTTGAGCGCAGCCCCCAAATTGGTCCATCGGTTTTGGAAGAGTTGGGCAAACGGCATGGACTGTCTGTGAGCGAAGTGAAGGCGGCGATCAGCGGCCAAAACACTTTGGCCAACCAACGCCTAGAGCGCGACATGTTTCTGGCAGAGGACGTGATGGCCCAAGGCACGCCGCACTTTTTCATCAACGGAAAACGCCTGGATGGCGCACGACCGTTCGAGCACTTTGCCGCACTCATCGATCATGAACTAGAGCGAGCCCAGGAGCTCTTGGCTCGCGGTACCCATCCACAAGACCTCTACGCGGAGCTGCAGAAAGACGCGCGCTCCCCAGGCGCGCCGACGCGCGTCGAACACGACCTTGTCCGGGCAGGCCATCCGTTGCGCGGCCCCAGCACCGCCCCCGTGACCATCCACGTGTTCTCTGATTTTGAGTGCCCCTATTGCCGTTTGGCTGAACAGAGTTTGGCCGACCTGGTGAAGGAATACCCCGGAAAAATCGCCCTCGTGTGGCACGACTTTCCGCTACCTTTTCACGAGCGAGCGCGGCCTTTGGCGCAAGCCGCTCACGCCGCTTACCGCCTGGGTGGGGACGCCGCCTTCTGGAAAGTGCACGACGTCATCTTTGCCCTCGAGCAAGCTGAGCCGAATCTCACGGATGAGAGCCTCAAGTCGGCCCTCAGCGACGGCCCTTGGACGTGGGAACGCTTGCAAACCGAGGCGCCAAAGCCCGAGCACGACGCAGCCATCTTGGCCGACCAAGAGTTGGCCAAACAGCTGGGGATCGACGGCACGCCGGCGTTCGTCATCGGCAACTACTTGGTCACTGGTGCCCGCCCCGTCGAGTACCTGAGGCGAGTGGTGAACATGACCCTGAGCGAGCAGAGCACAGGGGTTCAAACCGCGGCTCAGCCGGGCACCGCGGCTCAATCGGGCACCGCGGCTCAGCCGAGTAGTTCCTCCCCACCCGGGAAAAAGTAGCGCGGCCTCACGGACCTTCCGCGCCATCAGACAGCGTGGAGCGCTGCTTGATGGTCGTGATTGCCTCGGCCAGGCTGTTGTCTCCGCGGAGACAAGTATAACAATCCCCTTGTTCTTTGGGATCGCAGCCTGTCGTGCGGCTCAACTCCACGAGCTGCGGGAGCGCGCGTCGATCACCCACAACGGCAGCGCGCCGCACCAGCGGCAGAAAATCCTCGCAGGATTGGGCTGCTTCGAGATCCATGACCAGACGCAGTGAGGGCGCAGCGACCTGTTGCACGTCCGCACGGGCAAGGAGTTGCTCCGCCTCGGCGCGGACACGCGCTTGCACACCTTTGGTGTGGGCCAAGTCGTAGATGATGTTGACGCCAGCGGCCCCCATCGGTCCCGTGAGCAAGCGAAAGCTGGCAGCGCGCACCTCATGAGCTTGCGTCGTGCGAAACAATGCCCCTGAAACCTTGGGATTTTCGTTCAGTTTTGGATCGAGCGCCAAAGCCGCGCTGGCCGCTTGAAGTGCGAGAGTGTATTGCTTGGTCAGCGCATACTCGAGTGCAAGCTCGGCTTGGATGATACCCTCACCCGGATGAGCTTTTGCAAGGGACAACAAGGCGTCCATACCCTGTGCCTTGGCCAGGCGGAGCTTCTCTTCCATCTCATCACTGACCGTGCTCGCTAGCGCATCATCCTCGGCGCGAGGAGGCGGCAAAAGCAGCGGGGCGGCAAGCGGAGATTTTTGTGTCTGGGGCTTGCGCCCAAAATGCCACGCCGAAAGAGCGCTGAGCACAACCAACCCCGCGCTGAGCGCGAGTGCTCGGCTTCGCCATCGCGGGGAGGGAGCGCTGGCCAGGGTCTCGAGACTGGTCTCGAGCTGCACGAGCCGCACAGTGAGCAGCTTGACGTCGGCAATGCGGTTTTTTGGCTCGGGCGCCAGCATCTCGCCGAGCAGTTCTTCGACCTCCCTCGGCACGGGCATGGAGACAAATTCGGCCATGCGGGGCAACGGTTTGGACAACTGCTGCCCAAGCAAGCTGACGGCCGGGCCGATGTAAGGGCGGCGTCCAGCAAGCATTTCAAAAAATACCACACCGAGCGCATAGATGTCTGCGCGGCCGTCCACCTGTTGGCCGAGCGCCTGTTCGGGTGCCATGTACTCGGGCGTGCCGTAAACCATCCCAGCCAAAGTGAGCGGTTTGTCAGCACCGTCCGTCGGTGCTGGCAGCTTGGCAATGCCAAAATCGAGCACCTTGATGTAGTCGTGTGCGGCAGCTTGCTGGTCGTGTGCTACACCGCGCTGGCCATGCGCTGCACTATGCTGACCCTGTGCTGCACCGTGCTGCCCATCAGCCGCACCATGAACGAGCAGCAGGTTGTCCGGCTTCAGATCACGGTGCACGATGCCGAGCGCGTGAGCTGCCTCGAGGGCGGATGTGACCTGGAGCACAATCGATAAGGCCCGACGTAGGGACAGCGGACCCGCTTTGATGAGTTCGGAGAGCGGAATGCCTTCGATGTATTCGAGTACCAGGTAGAAGCTACCATCGGGAAGCTTGCCAAAATCCGTCGCAGCAGCCACATGCGGATGCTGCACCTGAGCCGCGGCCTGCGCCTCTTGTTCAAACCGTTGCACCATGTCAGCAACATTGCTCAGGCGCTGGTGCAAGATCTTCAGCGCAACTTGTTTGCGCATGTGGATGTGCTGTGCCTGGTAGACGCGCCCCATCGCGCCAGCGCCGATCAGACGTTCAACCCTGTAGCGATCAGCGAGCGTTCGACCGATGAGGTCCTCGTCCTGCACCTGAGCCTTGTACCAAGAGCGTCCAAGGACAGACACCTCCGATCTGTCCAAGCGACATTTACGTTCAAAGTGGGACTGTGCTCAAACGGCAGTTCACGGAGTAGCAGGTGATGCCGGCACTGACTGGATTGCGGGCGCGGGCGCAGGTGGAGCAGGCGCGGGGACGGGCGGTTGCGCCGGTGGAGACGTTGGAGCCGCCACAGGCGGAGTGGGCGACGCGGTGGCGCCCGGCGCTGGACTGGGCGCAGGCGCCGGCTTGGGTGCAGGCCGTGGCCTAGGTGCCCGCACGGGCGCCGGCTTGGGGGCGGGCTCCGGCTCCGGCGCGGGAGGCGTGGGCGACGCGCTGGGCTCGGCGGTTGGGGCCAGGGCTGGCACGGGCTCAAGCTCGAACGGCGTGGCCGAGAGTGCGCTGTCGGGGGCCGGTGCAGCAGGGGCTGCACTGGGAGCAGGCTCAGGAGGAGCTGGCGGAGCAGCGTCGATGACCGGCTCGGGGGGCGACGGGCGCGCGGCCGGCTGATTGCCCTGCTTGGTGAGGAAGTAGATGCCTGCCGCCACGACCAGCGCAATCAAGATGCTGAGCAGTGCCCTGCCGCGGCCCTCCTCTTCCTCCTTGCGCTGAGTAGCTGGCTTGGTGGCGCTACTTTGGGCGCGACTGTCCGTGGGTGGGTGGTCCTTGGCCGAGTCGCATTTGGAAACCTCTCGCTCCTTCGTCTGCGAGCTTTGATCGGTGGAGCCGCGTTTGACCGGCACCTCGCCCAGATCGGCGGTCTCGGCGGTCGCCCGCCCGCCTTCTGATGAACTTGTTATGTCGGCGCCCGCGAGTCGATCTGGCGGAGGCGCGGAGTCGCCGTAGGTGTCCGCCTTGCGCAGCGCGTCCTGCAGCAATTCCGCGGCCGGCTTCATCACAGTGGGGTCTTCTGGCGCCGCCTGCGCCGGTGGAGGCGTGCTCGGGAACATCCTGGGCTTTGCGTCAGGCAGGTGTTCGAAGGCTCCTTCTTGCCCCGGGGGGCGGCCTTCTACCAACTTATCGATGACCGCGCGCGACGCGTCATCGATCTTGATGAACTTGATGCCCATCCCCGCGGGATCGTCGGGCGAGTCGCCATCCAGGTCGCGCTTCCAGACGACACGTCCGACCCCCTGCATCACTCGCTGTTCTTCGGCAATCTTCACCTCAAACTTGAGCAAGGTGCCGGGAGGAAACGGCGAAGGGGTCTTAATGAACATGCCACCCCGGCTCACATCGTAGGAATGGTGTTCAATGAACTCCCCCAACGTGGCGCTGCGATAACGCACAGTCATCGAAAGGACCTTGGTGCGCCGATCTTTGCGTGTATTTTCGCCCATGGACTGCCCTGCTTCCGGAGTACCAACCGGCCTCCGGGACTAGGGCGCATCCTAACCACAAACTGCCGAATTCGCCCAACTTTCCGTGAGAGCAGAGCGAGTGGTGGACGCGCACCCACCGTCCATGCCGGCCATTGTGCTTTCACTGGAAAACTTCACGTTGCCCCGCTCAGGAAACGGGGAGCAACCCTGGCTGCGCTACAGGTCAGTGGTGACCGAGCGCCGTGGTCGATTTTGACCTCTCATGACTTCATCACACATGTTCAGTTGAAAGTGCATGCCGCGTCGAGTTCGAATGCGCTTTCACCATGTGTGTGCATCGGCACAGTGCAACCTCGCCACAGCCAAGACGACGAGGGTGATGAACGTGACACACTCGTGACTCACAGAGCGTGCGGCCGAATGCCCAACTCACAAGAGAGCAATTGCATTCCCTCAGCTGAGGAAAATTCAACAATGTGGGGGCGTGGTGTTGTGTTTCGCCACAGGGACCAGCGCCGTGGACGCGGAGTGAAACATTTCACGCGATCACTGGGGCTCATCGACGCGCCGCGATTTGATCAGCGAGCCGCACTTGCATCAACCCATCGTGGCGGATCGTGCGCGCTTGGTTTGCGCAAAAAAGAGCCTTGCGTCCCCGTTTCCGATGCTCCACTCTGGGTAATGTCCATGCGACATTATCGAGCTCACCAGCGCTTCATAGTCAAACTTCCACTGACGGTGACGTCCATTCATCGCTCCGCATGCGCTAAGGGGACCACGCTGGATCTCGGTGTCGGCGGTGCCGCTTGTGAACTCGATGCTCCCATGCGCTTGGGCGAGCGAGTCCAAGTCGTCGTCACTGTGGATGTGCCTCGCGTGCTCAGTGGCGAAGTGGCGTGGGTGGGTTGGGCGGAAGGCAGCGCGGTACGGGTAGGTATCCGTTTCCACAACGAAGACGTCGAGGAACTCGCCTGCGTGCTGGACGCTCTCGGCGTGATGAGCGCCGAAGTTGGCACGTAAAGCCGAGAAGTGACGTCCTACGCACGCCTGCGTTGTCTCAAAACTGATCCTTCATGCGCCTGAGTTCAGCAAACGTCAGGGCCTGTAGCTGCTGGGGGTCATTGCGCAGCACGGCGTTTTGATACGCTTCACCGAGCACGGCCTGTTGCAAGAGCGGATCGTGAGCATTCAAAAAGGGGTTGGTTGCTTTCTCCAGAGCAAGAGGCGCACTTGCGCAACATCTATTTTCGGCGCGCTGCAGCGCGACCTGCTCGCTTCTCAGCGACACACTGGGTCGGTTGAACACGGCACTGGCAAAACGCAGATTGGCTAGTGTGTACTCGTGCCCAGTGAACATGACCGTCTCGTCCGGCAGCTTGCCCAATACTTCGACCAGGGAATGATGCATCTGGGCAAAAGTGCCCTCGAACAAGCGACCGCAACCTGCACAAAACAAGGTGTCCCCAGTAAAACACATTCCACCCATCACGTACGCCAGTGCACCTAAGGTGTGCCCAGGCACGTGAAGCGCAACTACGTGCATGTCACCCACTGAGAAAGCTTGCTGGTCCACGAGCGGCATGTCCAAACCGACGATGCGCGCCCGCTCGGAGTCATGCCCATAAATGGGGATCCGGTACCGACGTGTCAACTCGGCGTTGCCCCCCACATGGTCGTGGTGATGGTGCGTGCTGAGAATGGCCAGTGGCGTAAGCTTGTGCTCTTTGAGAGCGAAGATGATCGGCTCCGCTTCACAAGCGTCCACGATCACGCACTTTTGGCTCTGGTCCGACGAGTAAACCAGATAAGCGTAGTTGTCCCGCAGACACGGGACAGCCAACACCCGCCAAGCACCCAAGTGGAATGAGGTCAGACCGTCCATGTCTTGGACAGCAGGGTGATGCTGGCGGACGGGCCCCGCAACCGTCCGGCGAGCGCCGGACGATTTTTCGGCGACAAAGGCCGGATGAACGAGCTTTAGCTGCCCATCACTCAGCTTCGCCCTTTTCCGAAACACGAAGTTGGGCTAACTACCTCGCCCGCAGCTGATCCACCCCCGAGGGGTATCGGCGCCCGTAGCTCAGCTGGATAGAGCGTCGGCCTCCGGAGCCGAAGGTCAGAGGTTCGAATCCTCTCGGGCGCGCTGTTTCGGCAGCGCCGGCCACTACCCCATCTGTTTCTTGGGGACAGAGACCGGAGCCATGCCGTACTTCTTTAACCTATCTCGCAAAGTCGAGCGCGGGATGCCCAGCGTGCGTGCAGCCATGCTCAAGTTGCCGTTGCACTCTCGAAAGATGTCAGTGATGACATGCTCTTCGAGTTCGGGCAGCGAGGTGAACGCCCCACTCTTTCCAACCAGGGCTGTGCCACTAGAGGGCGGAGCGCTGGGCCATGGCTCATGGCCGGTCACAGCTTGTTCAGCAAGACCTGGAGCATCAAACGCATGATTGGACCCGACGTCACGGACAAACTTGGGGAGTTCAATCGAGTGGGGTGCGACTGAACCAGAATGCGTGTGCTGGGACGCTCGCGCTGCTTGCAGGGCCGAGGCCTGCACGACACCCTGCTCCGCTCGATCGAACGAAAGCTCCATGAGCTTTTGCAGTTCGCGGACATTGTCTACCCATTCATAGTTCATTAACAACTCAGACGCTTGCGGCTGAAGCGTCACGGTCGCGCAACCTCGCGCCTCACTCATCTGCTCAAGGAAAGTGCGCGCAAGCTCGGCAATATCCAATGCGCGCTCCCTCAAGGGCGGAATGGAGACAATGAAGGTCGAGAGCATTTGAAAAAGTTCAGCCGGCAAGCGACGGCGCACCTCGACGAAAGACAGCCGCGTCGCAGAAATGACCCGTACCCCGGGTAGCTCGCTGTGCCCCACTGACTGCGACACCATCCCGTCTCCGCGCAGCTGCTGCAACTGCTGGTGCAAGAGTCTGCTCGGGGCTCCCGACAACTCCTCGATGCCACGGAGCAAGAGTGTGCCCCCGCCCTGCCCCAGGAGTGCCTGCCAGGCCTGCTCTAGCCGCTCAGGGGTAAGCGTCTTGCACTCCGCGCTCAGGAATGTCCCCTCGGGTGAGGTAGAGCCGTGGATGATGCGAGCCACCAGGGCTTTGCCTGTACCCGCTTCACCGCAAACAAGGACGGACCAGGGCGGAAGTGCGGCCAAGCGGCTCAGCTGTTCACGGAGCAGTACAATGCCCGGGGCATCTCCGAGGAGGCAGCCCACCGTCGTCCCTGCTCCCGGAGCCGCACATTCGTTTTCACCTAACACAGTCGTTTCCACCAGCGATTGACACAGTGTGAGATCTACCTTGGCGAGATCACCCAGTCGCTTGAAGCGGCGCCAACATGTCAGGATTGATCGAGCCGGATTCACTGTCCAGTTCAAAGAAGGACTCGCTCACTGCGGTCGGGAAATGGCTTGTGCGAGCCAACTACTGCTCACGCTCGGCGGCGCAGACGCTGCCCAAGTTGCGCGGCGGAAGCACGCAGACCGCAGTGGGGGAGTGAAGAGAGGCGAGCTGTCGAAATCCGTCACTGTCCGCAACTGGACTATCGCACTCGGGCAATTGTCTAACGTCGATACGCCACAGAAATGCCGGCGTGCAGAAGCGGTCGACCCCAGGTGATGTCGAGGTCTTGCTGGGAGTTTCTAAACACCGGGGCGTCGATGAGTGAACCCCCTCGTACCTGCGCCAAGACACCAATGCCAGACGAGAAGAAGCGACCCACCATCACGTCCGCTTGAACGAGCCACGTCCCGTGGTGCGCGGCGCGCCGCTGTGTGGTGGGATCTTCCACGGTGAAGGTCACTTGATAATACCCGGCCACGACGCCCACTTGGCATTCCCATTTCGGACCGCACCCCAGGCGAACTCCCGGTCGAGCGAGCAGCGACCAAGCGCTGGCTCGCGCTCGATCTTCGCCGAACTCGATCGGCCCAAGCCCCCCAACCACGTGGCCCACAACGCCCAAGGAGGCCCCGTGATAGTCCACGATGATCCGTGCCTCCCCGCCCGCGAGCACAGAGGGAACTGACGCCGCCCATTCGAGCGTCGGGCCCACACTCAACAGCAGGCCGAGCTGGGTCTCTTCTCTCTTGCGCTCACGTTTCGGTGGAGTCGACGCAGCCGGGGTCGCCTTCCGAGGTGCATCCGGTTTCAGTGCAGGTTGTGGAGGCACGTCGACCTTCTCCTCCGGACCCTTGAATTGGGTGAACTCACGAACCAAAGGCGAGACCGCGTCGGGCTTTAGCTCACCACTGCGCAGCGACTGCAAGAGCACGGCCCGCAGCGACTCTACGGCGCGAACCGCGACGACCTCAGGTGTGATTGTTTTGTGACTCAAGTCCGCAACCTGAATCATCGTGCTGTTGGACGCGAGAGAACTCGCGGTGATTTCAAGCCGCGTGTCTTGGAGGACAAACTCAATGCGTCCCAGGTCCACGGGAACTTGACCACAAGGAGCTGGTTCAACCGTAAATCCAGCCGCGGTGAGCTCGGCTCGCACCCGAACCAATGCTTCGTTCACGGTGTCATTGGTGGGCTCCTGAGCACACACCTCAACATCCGCAGCGTATCCGATGTCCGGGACGAGCAAGAAAACGAGCGCCACGATCGCAAGTGACCATCTCAAGACACGGTCTGTGACACGAAACGTGACCGGCCGCACGGCCCGAGCATGACGCGCTGATGGGAGCGAGCCTCTGGAGCGGCGCGATCGCCTGAGCCACCCGATCACTACTGAGCCTTGCGGCCCTCGGAAGATACGGCGCGGGTGTCGGACGACGCAGCACGGCTCAAGATGCTGCTCGCCGTTGCGGCATAGGGCCCCTGGGGAAAGCGGGCGAGGTATTGTTGGGCAACTTGCGCCGCCGCAGTCGCGCCCCGTTCCTTTTGGCTCAATTGAAGCTTTCGACCCCACGCTTCCTGGACGTAGACGCCCCGAGGACTCGAACGCAAGTAGGTTTCATACCTGCTGAGCGCAGAACCTTGCCGACCCCGCTGTTCATCCAAGCGACCCAGGAAAAACGTCGCATTCAGTCCGAAGACTTTACCAGAAAAACGCGAAGACATCCGGACCCAAACCCGCTCTGCCAGCGCAAGGTGTCCCGTATAACGCGCAGCCTGCGCCAACTCCTGAAGCTGATCCGCGGGTGCATGATCGAGCAGTGAGGGTATCCCCTGTGCCTGCGCCATTTGCACAATCTGCGCGAAGCTCCCTTGCGCTGCTAGCTCGTGAAAGTCCACGTTACCTCGACCGGACGGAGCAGCACCACTGCGTGTGTCTCGGGTCGCTCCCGGGAGCTCTCCCGCATCGAGATCAGTCTCGGCGGCGCTGACGTCGGCACTACCCGATCGATCCAGATCAGCCAGTCCAGCTGCTGCGCCGTCCGCCGAACGGCCATCCGCCAACTGATCGGGCACATGCAGATGCAGACCCTCACCAGCGCGCACGCGACGGCTGCTCCCGTTGGGCTCCATCACGTCCACCACACCAGCGCGCATCTTCAAATCCATGCTGGAGGTTTCCGGATCATAGGCCAGACGAAACGCGGTTCCGACGACTTTGATCAAAAATGGCCCAGCGAAAAACTGGTAGTTGGTATGATCCTGATGCACGACCTCCACATCCAACGTACCTTGGGAGATCCGCGTGATGACCACACCGTCCGAAAGCGCAGCGAGACGCACCGTCGTGTGAGGCTGCAGGTTGATTTGGCTCTTGTCCGAGAGCCGAATGCCCACAGGAATGCTTTCGCTCGCGATCAAATGACCGCGCCCCGCGTCGTCCGGCCCGATGGTAGTGCCATCCACCTCGAAGTGCATGCGCCCGTCGCCATGATAGAGCGCCACTACTTGGCTCTCGAGGCTGTTCCAGCCACCTGCCGTCCACACGCCGCCCGCCAGCGCCGCCGCTGCACAAGCAGCAGCCGCCAGCCAAAGGCTCCCTGTCTTGCGCAAACCGCCGATCGGACGGCGCGCGCCGGGATGAGTTGACCCAGATCGCTCGGCTGAAGCCAACTGATCGGGGTGGCTCCGCAGCTCGATGCGGGCCCAAATACTTTCTTCCAGCGCCGCGCGCGCTGCGCCTGAGCGAGTTCGAAGCACCACGTGGTCCGCCGCAAGTTCTCTATAGACCGAACCGATTTCGTCCGCGCTCACGGGCTGGGCACTCGTCGGTGATTCCTGATTACGGTGAGCCATGACTTTAAACGGGCCTCCCGTCGCGCTCGTCCGCACCGCGCGACAGTTCTGCATGGGCAACTACGCCTGCCTCTGACTCAGGCCCGGCGTCATCA
>Ga0315910_10001417_pt1 | contig 22024 bp, 17 predicted proteins | sample EdamamesoilMG_FD_204470 | JGI IMG/M metagenome (GOLD analysis project Ga0315910, IMG submission 204470) | Garden soil microbial communities collected in Santa Monica, California, United States - Edamame soil | ecosystem: Environmental > Terrestrial > Soil > Garden | place: USA: California... | reverse complement strand
AGGAATGAGCAAGCCGCTTCCCCTCCCCGACGGACCGATCATCGTCCTCGTGGAGCCGCAGGACCTGGTCAACATCGCGAGCGTCGTGCGGCTCGCGAAGAACTTCCAGATGGGACAGGTGCGCCTCGTGAAGCCGCGGGTCTTCGACCCGTACCGGATCGAGGGGATCGCCCACAGCACGGCCGACGTCGTCGAGAAGATCGGATTCCACGATTCGCTCGAGGAGGCGCTCGCCGACTGCGTCTTCGCGGTCGGGATGACCGCGCGGGGACGCGCCCACAAGCGGACCCTCATCCGGCCCCGCGCCGCCGCGGAACAGCTGGTGGAACGGGCGGAGGAAGGGCCGGTGGCGTACGTGATGGGACGGGAGGCGAGCGGGCTCACCAACGACGAGCTCGACCGCTGCCACGCGCTGGCCACGATCCCCACCAACCCCGAGCACAGTTCGCTCAACCTGGCCCAGGCGTGCGGGATCCTCGCCTACGAGACGATGATCGCGCGGGGCGGGGAGAAGCAGAAGACCAAGTCGCCGCGCCGGAAGGGCGGGGGGGCGGCAAAGGGGGACCAGCTGGGGTGGCTCTTCGCCGACTGGGAGCGCGCGCTCACCGGGATCGAGTTCTTCAAGACCCGCCAACCCGACCAGGTGCTCCGGACCCTCCGGGAGATCATCTACCGCGCCAAACCGGAGGTCCGGGAGGCAGCACTGGTCCGGGCCATGGGGATCGAAGTGACCCGGTTCCTGGAGCGGAAGGGACTTCCGGTGCCGCCGCGGATCACGCCGGAGGTGGATGCGGGGGAGGAGGAGTAGGAGCAGGGAGTTTGGAGTTCGGAGGGGTGATGACCGTGGGTCGGGGATTCCCCCCGGCCCTTTTTTGGGTCCCCTGGAGGTTGGGCTGGGTAGGTCCCTCCTCCCCAGAACCGGAACGACTCCAGGCTCCCCACTCCAAACTCCCATCTCCACTGTCAAAAAACACGACAATCCACCGAATTTGGGTCGCCACTGTCTATACATTAGACACTTTTGCGGCCGTTTCCCCCCTGTAACACCCATTACTGGCCTAAATACAAGTCCTGTGGTACTTTACGGCTCCCTTAACACGCCGTTGGCCGGAGGACCCTTGGGTCGTTCTGCTGCGTACTGGGCCACCAACCTCTATCCTGACGCGCGGATCGAGCCGAAGCCTGCCGCTCCGTACCGGGATCTCCCGGTGCTGGAGTCGAGCCGCTTCCGGCAGCTCCGCGATGGACTCCAGAAGGTGAGCGGGGTCGCCGAGCATGTGCGGTTCCTCGGGCCGACCTGGAAGTGGACCTGGGAGTACGCGATGGGTCAGCGGCGGCTCTGCTGGCTCCACGCGATGCAGGGGAGCGTGAGCGCCACCTTCACCCTCACCATCGACGAGGAATCGAAGGCGCTCAAGCTCAAGCAGCTCTCCTCCCCGGTGAAGTCGGCGATCCTCTATGGCCAGCGGACCGGACCGGTCCGGTGGTGCTGGATCGAGTTCACCGACCGCAAGATGTCCGACGGCTTCCTCGGCTTCATGAAGCGCAAGGGGGAGTGGATGGCGGCCGAGATGGTCCCGCCGGGGCGGAAGAAGGCGGCCAGCTAGTAGGGCGGACGGCCCCGCCAACCTCCCGCGGAAGCGCAGGAACACCGAGGTTCGCGGAATTTGATCATGGGGGCGCCTGGGAGAGACCTTCTCCTTGCGCCCCCATCGTTCTTTTTCAGCGGACCTCCGCGCTTCAGCGGTTCGGTGGGAGGTTGGCGGCGGGTAGCGGGTAACGCAATTCCCGACCATAGCGCTCGGCTTTAACTCTATATCTGATAGTGGGTTGTGAGGTCGTGAAGGGTGCTTATGTTTACCCCCGTTCCCAAACTCCTCTGCACCCCGGTGAACCAGATGCGGAAGCTTTCCCTCCTCGGTGGCGGCGCGGTCGTGGCGATCCTCGCCGCGGTGGTGCTGTGGCGGCCGTCGAGTGCCCAGTCGCAGGACCCGGTCACGGCGGCCCGCACCCTCACGGCCGCCGATAGCGCGTCGTTCCGGGGGCCGGTCCAGCCGATCTTCTTCCGGCACGACCTGCACGCCGGGCAGTTCAAGATGGACTGCCAGTACTGCCACTACTCCGTCACCGTCAGCTCCGAGCCCGGCATCCCGTCGCTGCAGACCTGCATGGGGTGCCACGTCGCCATCCCCGGGAGCGACTCCGCGAACCGCGCCGAGATCGACAAGCTCAAGAAGGCGTGGAACGAGAAGACGCCGGTGGAATGGAAGCGGATCCACTTCCTCGCCCGCCACGTGCACTTCCCGCACAGCCGCCACGTGCAGGCGCTCGGCAACACCGCCTGCGCCACCTGCCACGGCGACGTCGCGCGGATGCCGCAGGTCTACAAGGTCAACAACGTGAACAACATGGGGTGGTGCATCACCTGCCACCTTGAGCGGAACGTCACCCGCGACTGCACGGCCTGTCATTACTGAGGTACGTGGTGCGTGGTACGTGGTGCGTGGATCGCTCCCGCGCCCGTAGACCACGTACCCAGCACCAAGTACCACGTACGCATTGAGGGAGCTTCGATGTCCAACGAGAAGCCCGAGAACACCATCGACCGCCGCAAGTTCCTGACCGTGGTCGGGGCCACCGGCGCCGGCGCGGCCGCGCTGAGCGGCTGCTCCACCGACCGGGTCCAGAAGCTGGTGCCGTACCTGGTCGGGAACGAGGACCAGATCCCCGGGATCGCCACTTTCTACGCGAGCAGCTGTGCCGAGTGCTCCACCGGGTGCGGCATCCACGTGCGCACCCGCGAGGGACGCGCGGTGAAGCTCGAGGGGAATCCGGCCCACCCGGTGAACCAGGGGAGCATCTGCAGCCGCGGGCAGTCGGCGCTGCAGGGGCTGTACAACCCCGATCGCCTCAAGTCCCCGATGGCCCGCCAGGCCGACGGGAGCTTCAAGGAGATCACCTGGGATGAGGCGATCAAGCTCCTGGTCGAGAAGCTGAAGGGTGCCGGCGGGAAGCTCGAGGTGGTCTCGGGTCAGGCGGCCGGCACCTTCGACGGGTTGCTCGAGGCGTGGACCAAGGCGCAGGGGGGCACCCTCACCCGCTGGGAGGCGTTCGGGCTGGAGCCGCTGCAGCTCGCGAGCCAGCGCGTCTTCGGGCGCGACGAGATCCCGCTCCACGACTTCGCCGCCGCCAAGCACATCGTCTCCTTCGGCGCCGACTTCCTCGAGACCTGGCATTCCACCGTGGAGCAGGAGCGGGGCTTCGCGGCGTCGCACGGCTTCACCTCGGGGGCGACCGCCAAGGCGGTCTACGTCTCCCCCCGGATGGACCTCACCGGGATGAACGCCGACCAGTGGGTCCGCGTGAACCCGGGGAGCGAGGCGGTCCTGGCCCTCGCGATGGCGAACCTGGTGCTGAGCGAGCGGAACCGCGCCCCGGCCGACGCCAACGGTCTCCGCGGGATGCTCTCCGCCTACACCGCCGAGAAGGCGGCCCAGCTCGCCGGCCTCACCGCCGAGCAGGTGAAGCGGATGGCGCGGGAGTTCGCGTCCGCCACGCCGTCGCTCGCGGTGGCGGGCGGCGTCGGGTCGCAGCACCGCGAGGCGCTCGAGCTCTGTGCCGCGGTGCACCTCCTCAACTACGTCGCCGGCAATGTCGGACAGACGGTCAAGTTCGGCGCCGGGATCTCCCGCGGCGACGGCTACGGCGCGATCGAGCGGCTCTTCGCCCGCATCGATGCCGGCAATGCCGCCGTGGTGCTGGTGCACGAGGCGAACCCGCTCTACGCCCTTCCCAAGGCGGGGAAGTTCACCGAGCGCTTTGCCAAGGCGGGATTCCGGGTCTCCACGTCGAACATCCTCGACGAGACGGCCGCCGCCTCCGACCTGGTGCTCCCGAACCTCCATTCCCTGGAGCGGTGGGACGACACCCGCCCCCGCGCCGGTGTCACCGGGCTCATGCAGCCCGTGATGGAGCCGGTCTTCGCCAGCAAGCACACCGGCGACGTCCTCCTCCAGAGCGCCCGCCAGCTCGGCGGCAGCGCCGCGGCGGTGGCGACGGCGGCCGACTTCAAGACCTTCCTCCAGAACGCCTGGGCGGCGGAGGCGCGCAAGCGCGGTGCGGCCGACGCGGTCCAGTTCTGGCGCGACGCCCTCAAGGACGGCGGCCTCTACGACCGTGAGCCGGCGCCGGCCGCGGTCCGCCTCGCCTCCACCGCGTCGCAGACCAAGGCGAGCGGGGCGGCGTTCGACGGCGACGGGGAGTACACCCTCATCGCCGCACCCTCCCTCACGATGTATGACGGCCGCGGGACCAACCGCCCCTGGCTGCTGGAGCTCTCCGACCCGGTCACCAAGATCACCTGGTGGCACTGGGCCGAGGTGCACCCCGAGACGGCGAAGGACCTCGACGTCCGCGAAGGGGAGATCCTCGAGCTCACCACCCCGCACGGCACCATCAAGGCGCCGGTGTACGTCTTCCCGGGGATCCACCCGGGGGCGATCGCCGTCCCGCTCGGCTGGGGCCACACCGCCTACGGCCGCTACGCCCAGGACCGCGGCGCCAACGTCCTCGACCTGATCGGGAGCCAGGACGGCAACGGCTTCCTCCCGTACCAGGGGACCAAGGTGCGGGCCCGGGCCACCGGCGAGTACCGCAAGGTCGGCAAGACCGAGGGGCACAACCGGCAGCTCGGCCGCGGCATCGCCGAGATGATGCCGGTGACGGCGGCGGTGAAGGGGCTCACCCTGCGCGAGTACTACGAGCAGGCGGGGCACCCGGAGCACGAGATCAACACCGAGCGCGAGCTCGAGGCGATCGAAGGGTTCCGCGACAGCCAGCTCGAGAAGCGGAAGCACGGCGACTACGCCAAGGAGCACCCGCAGTGGGGGATGGTCATCGACCTCTCGCGCTGCACCGGCTGCTCGGCCTGCGTCACCGCCTGCTACGCCGAGAACAACATCCCGACCGTCGGTGAGGACGACATCTACCGCGGCCGCGAGATGACCTGGATCCGCATCGAGCGGTTCTGGGAGGGGGGCGAGGCGCCGGACGAGCCGCTCGAGGCGCGGATGGTGCCGATGCTCTGCCAGCACTGCGACAACGCGCCGTGCGAGCCGGTCTGCCCGGTGTACGCGGCGTACCACACCGCGGACGGCCTCAACGGCCAGGTGTACAACCGCTGCGTGGGGACCCGGTACTGCAGCAACAACTGCCCGTACAAGGTCCGCTACTTCAACTGGTACGCCTACAACAAGAAGGCGTTCCCGGAGCCGCTCAACCTGCAGCTCAATCCCGACGTGACCGTGCGCGGCCGCGGGGTGATGGAGAAGTGCACGTTCTGCGTGCACCGGATCCGCGGGGCGCAGCACCAGGCGAAGCTCGAGGGTCGCGAGCTGGTGGACGGTGACGTCGTGACGGCGTGCCAGCAGGCGTGCGCGTCGGGGGCGATCACCTTCGGCAACATGAAGGACCCGAACAGCAAGGTCGTGGCGGCCGCGCGGAGCACCCGCGCCTACCACGTCTTCGAGGAGCTCAACGTCCGGCCGGCGGTGACGTACCTCGCCAAGGTGCGGCACACGGAGGAGCACAGCTGATGGCCAGCGCCACGCAGCATCCGACGCAGACCCACGCCGAGGTCACCCGGGACGTCCTCGCGACGCTGGGGACGCCGACCAGGGGGTACTACATCCTCCTTGGCAGCGTCGCCGCCGCGCTCGCGGTCGGCCTGGTGACCTTCTTCTTCTTGGTGAAGGACGGCCTGGGCCACGCGGGGTACACCCCGCCGGTGATGTGGTCGGTCTACATCACCACCTTCGTGTTCTGGGTCGGCATCGGCCACGCCGGGACGCTCATCTCGGCGATCCTGTACCTGTTCCGGAGCCCGTGGCGGACGGCGGTGTACCGCGCCACCGAGGCGATGACGGTCTTCGCCGTCATGACCGCGGCGCTCTTCCCGATCGTGCACATCGGCCGGCAGTGGATCTTCTACTGGCTGATCCCGTACCCGAACGCCCGGTTCCTCTGGCCCAACTTCAAGTCGCCGCTGGTGTGGGACGTCTTCGCCATCACGACGTACTTCACCGTGTCGACCACGTTCCTGATCTTCGGCCTCATCCCCGACGTCGCCGCGGTGCGCGACAAGGTCTCGGGGTGGCGCCAGAAGGTGTACGGGATGCTGGCGCTGGGGTGGAAGGGGACCGACGAGCAGTGGCGCCACTACAGCCGCGCGTACCTGTACCTGGCGGCCCTCGCGACCCCGCTGGTGCTCTCGGTGCACTCGGTGGTGAGCTGGGACTTCGCGATGGGGATCATCCCCGGCTGGCACGGGACGATCTTCGCGCCGTACTTCGTGGCGGGCGCCATCTACTCCGGCGTCGGGATGGTGTTCACGCTGCTCATCCCGCTGCGCAAGGCGCTCAAGCTCGAGCACATGATCACCACGTACCACTTCGACAACCTGGGCAAGCTCACGCTGCTCACGGGCTGCATCCTGTTCTACGCCTACGGGATGGAGTACTTCGTCGCCTGGTACAGCGGCAACATGTTCGAGCAGACCACCTTCTGGCGCCGGGCCTTCGGGCCGATGTGGTGGGCCGGCTGGGCGATGATCATCTGCAACGCCTTCGTGGCCCAGCTGCTCTGGTTCCGCAAGGTGCGCGAGAACCTCACGGCGCTCTTCGTCATCTCGATCTTCATCAACATCGGGATGTGGTTCGAGCGCTACGTGATCATCGTCTCCTCGCTCGGCAACGACTTCGACCCGTGGGCGTGGGGCCTGATGAACCCGACCTGGGCCGACTGGGGCATCCTGCTCGGCTCGTTCGGCTGGTTCGGCCTCTGGTTCACGCTCTTCTTCAAGCACTTCCCCATCGTGGCGATCCAGGAGATCAAGGAGATGATCCCGATGCCGCGCCGGAAGGGGGCCCACTGATGTTCAAGGCCAAGTCCGTCCCGGGCGTCCTCGGCTCCTTCGCGCACATCGACAGCGCGGTGGACGCCATCAAGGGACTGCGCGCCCGCGGGCACACCGACCTGACCGTCTACTCGGCGGCGCCCAACCACGAGCTGGAGGAGGCGCTGGAGCACAAGATCTCCGCCGTGCGCCTCTTCACCCTCGTGGGCGGCCTCACCGGCGTCTCGGCGGGGCTCGCGATGACCTACTGGACCTCGCTCGACTGGCCGCTCCTGGTGGGTGGCAAGCCCATCGCGACGGTGCCGCCCTACGTGGTCATCATGTTCGAGCTGATGGTGCTCTTCGGGGCGCTCTCGACCGTGACCGCGGTGGCGCTCCTCTCGCTCCGGAAGCCCACCACCGGGCTCGCCTACGATCCCCGCTACACCGACGACCTGGTCGGCATCTTCGTCCCCTGCGCGCCCGATCGCGCCGGCGACGTGGAATCGCTCCTCAAGCAGGCCGGATCCGTGGAGGTGCGTCGTGCCGCGTAAGCTCCAGGCGACCATCGCCCTCGCCGTCACCCTCCTCACCGGTGGCTGCAACTGGTACTACAACGAGGTGCCGAGCATCGACGAGGCGTGGTACCTCGTCCCCTGGTTCGATCACATGATCGCCCAGCGCTCCATCCACCCGTACAGCCGCGCCGACGTGCCGCGCTACACGGTGGACGGCACGGTGCCGATCACCGGCGGGGAGCGGGACTGGCGCGCCGGCCCGATGGTGTTGACCAGCTATCCGTTCGACACCACCGTGGCGAAGCGGCTCGCGAACCCCACCAGCGGGGTCCCGACCGCCCGTGGGGATACGCTCTACAACATCTACTGCGCCGTCTGCCACGGCACCGACGGCAACTCGGCCACCGCCACCGTCGGGCCCCGCATCGGGGCGCCGTCGCTCCTGACCGACCGCGCCGGGAAGCTCGCGGACGGGACGCTCTACTCGATCATCCGGTACGGACGAGGCGTGATGCCGATGTACGGCGACAAGGTGACCCGGCCGGCGGACCGCTGGGCCATCGTCAACTACGTGCGGCACCTGCAGTCGCAGGCGCCCGCGGTGAACACCGGCGCGGCGGGGGGGAACTGATGTCCGACGCGACCCTGCGCACCCGCCTCGCCACCCGCTCGATCGCCGGGACCTGGACCCCGTTCCTCGCCGTCGGCGCGACCCTCGCGGTCGTGGGTCTCGCCCTCTTCTTCGTGAAGGCGTTCGGCGCCGACGAGGCCGAGGCCGCCCGCGCGTGGCACCTGTTCCACGTCAACTGGCTCTTCTTCACCGGCCTCGCCGGCGGCTCCATCGCGATGGCCGCGGTGCACCGCACGGTGTATGCCAAGTGGAGCGGGGTGATCATCCGCTTCGCCGAAGCGGCCAGCGCCTTCCTGCCGTTCTCGATCCTGGGGTTCCTCCTCATCTTCACGGCGGGGTACCACCACATCTACGGCCCGATGGAGCACCAGCTCCACGGGCTGGGGCACGGCAAGGCCCTCTGGCTCTCGTACTGGTGGATGTTCCCGCGGCTCCTGCTGAGCCTGGTGGCGCTCACCTGGCTGGGCTACAAGTTCGTCTGGAACAACATGAAGGGGGACTTCGCCGACGCCGCCCTCGTCGCGACCGGCGAGCGGAAGGCGCGGTATGAGCGGTGGAGCGCCGGGTACGACGAGGCGTCGACCACCTACCGGCTGCACTACATCGCGCCCGGGTACCTGGTCGTCTACGCGCTGGCGTTCACCTTCGTCGCGTTCGACGGGATCATGGCGCTGCAGCCGCACTGGTTCTCGAACCTGCTCGGCGGCTTCTACTTCATGGGCTCGTTCCTCGGCGCCCACACCCTGCTGGCGCTCACCATGATGTACGGCGCCAAACACCTCGGGGTGAACGACCTGGTGAGCCCCAAGCAGCGCCACGACCTCGGCAAGCTCTGCTTCGGCTTCACCGTGTTCTGGGCCTACCTGATGTGGGCGCAGTTCCTGGTGATCTGGTACGGCAACATGCCGGAAGAGACCGGGTTCGTCTTCGCCCGCCTCTGGGGGCACTGGCTGCCGGTGGGCCGGGCGGTCCTGCTCGGGATGTTCGTCATCCCGTTCATCGGCCTCCTGGGAGTGGCGCCGAAGAAGTTCCCCGTCACCCTCGGGATCTTCACCGCCGTGAGCCTCTCGGCCCTCTGGCTCGAGCGCTACCTCCTGGTGGTCCCCTCGGTCACCACCGCCGATGGTCCGATGGTCGGGATGGCCGAGCTCGCCCCGACGATGGGGCTCCTCGGGCTCTTCCTCCTGGCTTACGCCCTCTTCGCGCGGACCTTCCCGATGGTCTCGCCCCGGCTGGCGCTCGCCGCGCTGGTGGCGGAACGGAGCCACGGCCACGGCCACGAGTTCGGGCACGAGGAGACGCCGCAGGACTACGCGATGCCGACGGAACTCGACCGCCGCGAGCAGAAGCGGTAACGACCCGGCGGTGCTGGACAAGGAAGCCCTCCTCGAGTCGGGGAGGGCTTCGTCGCTACAGAAGGTGCTGGGTGCGGGTGCTGGGTGCGTGCCGGTGCGGGTGCTGGGTGCGTGCCGGTGCGAGTGCTGAGTGCGTGCCGGGTGCTGGGTGCGTGCCGAGTGCGGGTGCTGGGTGCGTGCCGGGTGCGGGTGCTGAGTGCTGAGTGCGTGCTGGGTGCCGAGTGCCTGGTGCTTCGATGCGAAGAGGCCGGCCTCGTCCGCGAGGGGTCGACCCCACGCCCCGCGCACCAAGCACTCAGCACGCACCCAGCACCCAGCACTCAGCACTCAGCACGCACCTAGAACCCGCACTCAGAACCCGCACTCAGAACCCGCACGCAGCACCCAGAAACAAGAAAGACCCCGGTGCACAATGCCGGGGCCTTTCCTGCTTCCGTCGGTCCGAGGGGTAACTCTTGTCCGACGGTCTTTCTGGAGGTTCGGCGTTCAACTCCCCACTCCCACCTCCTGACTCACTTCGTCCGCAGCTTCGCGAGGAGCGCCCGGAGCGAATCCGCAGGGATCCGCGCGGTCATCAGGAGCATCCGGTTCCCGGTCCGCATGCTGACCGAGCTCGGGGCGTCCGCACCGGCGGCGGAGGAGGCGACCGCGCTCCGGTCGAGTGCCGCCATCTCGTCGGCGGGGCCCTCGATGGTGCGGACCAGCTCGCCACCGGTCAGGACCTGTTCCACCGCCACGAGGGAGCTGGAGGAGGCCGGTGCGTCCTGCACCTGGATCTGGAGGACCGGGAGCCCCGCCACCCGGGGCACCGTGAGCCCCGCGTCGATGGCGCGCTCCAGCGATTCGGTGCGCCAGACCCCGGACGCCGGGACGGTCGGCGCGCTCGACAGGGTGTCGAACTCGAGCCGCTCGATCGGGCGCGGGCGGGAGGCCGTCGGGGTGACTCGGGGGGCGGGGGAGCGCGACGCGACCACCGGGGTCACCACGGTCGTCGCCGCCGGGACCGTCGGGGTCGGAGAGAGCAGGGTGTCCCGCGTCCCCGCGAGCTCCTCGGCCCGGGTGTGATCGAGCCACCAGTGGGAGCCGTACCCGAGCCCGATCGCCGCCACCAGGCTCGCCGCCCACACCCCGGCCCGGATGATCCGGGCGCGGCGGGCGGTGGTGAGGTGGTGGCGCCGCCGGAGCTCGGCCCACGCCGGGCGCTGGATCGACCGTGCCGGGGCGAGGGTGGCGAGGAGCGCCGTGGTGCGGTCGCGGAGCCCCGCGATCGCGTCGCGCTCCATCCGGCAGCGCGCGCACCCCGCCAGGTGGCTCTCGATCTCGACCGCCTGGGCCCGGCTGAGCGCCTGGTCGAGGTAGGCGTGAAGTTCTTCTTCAGGAATGTGCCGCATCGTCCATCTTCCCCGCCGTCAGGCGTTCGTGCGCGGCCACGAGCCGCTTGCGCGCCCGGGCGAGGGTGGTGCCGACCGCGCCCACGGCCAGGTCGGTCTGGGCGGCGATCTCGGGATAAGTCAGCCCGGCGTCCCACAGGAGGAGGACCTCCCGGTCCCGCGGGGTCAGTTCATCGAGGGCCCGGTGGACCGAGGCCATCCGTTCGTCCTGCTCCACCAGCTCCTGGGCATCCGGCTCCGCGGCCGGCATCACGATCGGGTCGTTGGTCAGGAGCGTCAGGTGCTTCTTCCGCCGCATCGCCGCCCGGGCCTCGTCACGGGCCAGGTTGGCCGCCACCGCGAAGACCCACGCCCGCGGCTTCTCGGGCCGATGGTTCATCGCCCGGACGAACACCTCCTGCGCCAGGTCGTGGGCGCGGTCCAGGTCCCACACCCGGCGGTAGAGGAACCGCACCACCGAGGTATAGGTGCTCTGGTAGAGTTGTTCGAGCTCGTCGGCCATGCTGATCCGATCTGGGGTCGCGGGTCTCGGTGCCGAGCGGGGCGAGGGATGGCGGCCCCAGACTTCGGGTGCCGCGTCCCCCGTCGGGGACTTCCCTGATCCAGGGACCGCCGTCCTGCATTCCCTCGACGGACACCCCGTACCCGGAGGCGCCGTCGGTTATAGGACGCTGGGACCGGCAAAGGGATGCACAAGGAGCGGTCGGGCGGCCGGGCGGCCCGCCCCGTGCCAGAATCTACCCCTCCTTGTGGCTCCGGCCTGACTTCGACCGACCGCCTGACCGACCGGCCGCCCGACCGCCCGTGAACACGCACCCCGGATGCTCCCCCCGGCCCGCCTTGGGCCAATCGAAGCAGAGGTCGGGCTTGGCGGTCTGCCCGTCCTCCCGGAGCCTCCCGTGGAGCGCGCAGGCCCCCTCCCCGTCCAGGTAGCCGCAGGCCGAGATCATCTCGGCGCCGAGGCTCCTGGGGGACTCCCGCTCGATCTTGCAGAGGTAGGGGGAGAGCCGGCTCCGGACCAGGGCCTCGAGTCGCTTCTCCTTCGGGGTACAGAGGATCTCGATCTGCAGGTCGCGACAGCAGGCGGAGCCCCGGGTGTGGTCGGCGGTGGTGCAGGGAGCGCCAAGGCAGGGGTTGGTCCCGGAGACCACCGGGAGGGCCTTCCTTGCCGGGGCGGGGGGACGGACCTCGCGGGTGACCTGCTTGAGCCCCTCCAGGAGGACGAAGCTGTCTCCCCCCAGCTGCCGGGGCTGGGCCGGGCGGCGGGGCGGGCGGGGGGTGGCCCTGGAGTAGCCGTGGGCGGCGCACCGCTCCTTCCTCTCCCCCCGCTTGAGGTGCTTGCAGCGGAGGTGAAGGGTGGCGTCGACGAGGAGGTCCTCCCCGACCCGCCGGGGGGTGCCGAAGTCGATCTTCTCTGTGTGGCCCAGGAGCCAGGTCCCCTCGTGGTCGAGGGAAGGGATGCCGTCCTCCAACCCGCCGACCTTGAGGGTGACGGCGAGGCGCTGGCATTGGGCACCCATCGCGGTGCAGGGGGGTGGGGTGGTCAGTATTCCTCCCTACTCGCCGGAGAACGGCGGTCGGGGTATATTTGTGAACTCGTTCACAAGGGGTCGGCCACGAGGGTGTCGACGTGGACGGGACCCATTCATCGATTCCGGACTCAGGGGGAAAGTAAGATGCGTGCGACTTGGCTGGCGACTGGTGCGATGGTCCTTGCGGCTTGCGGCGGCGGCGAGAAGCCGGCGGACACTGCGGCCGCTCCTGCGGCCCCGGCGGCGACCGCCCCGGCGGCGGCGACCGGTGCGACGCACACCGTGAACATGGAGCTCAAGGGCTCCGCCTACGTCTTCGCCCCGGCCGAGCTCTCGGTGAAGGCGGGCGACGTGGTGAACTTCGTGAACGTCAGCGGCGGCCCGCACAACGTCCAGTTCCATGCGGACAGCATCCCGGCCGGCGCGGCGGCGGTGCTCGATGCGAACATGGCGAACCGGATGGGGCCGCTCCAGGGGGAGCTCGTCACCGTTCCGAACGCGGTGTACGCCGTGTCGTTCGCGGGCGCTCCGGTGGGTGAGTACCGCTTCACCTGCCTCCCGCACGCCGCGATGGGGATGCACGGGAAGATCACCGTCCAGTAAGCCGGACTGCTGGGTATGGACGGGCTCCTCGAAAGAGGGGCCCGTTCTGTTTGAGTGCTGGGTGCGGGTGCTGGGTGCGGGTGCCGGGTGCGTTCCGAGTGCTGAGTGCTGAGTGCTGTGTGCGTGCTAGGTACCAAGTGCCTGGTGCTTCGATCCCGCGATGGCACGCAGCACCAAGCACCCCGCACGCACTCAGCACTCAGCACGCCGCACCCAGCACTCTCACCAATACCCCACCCCCCGCACCTCCTCCAGATCCCGCCGTCCCAGCCGCAGCAGGACCGTCGGCACCACGAGCCCGACCACGACCCCCACCACTGCGTCGACCGCATAGTGCATGTGGCAGTAGATGGTGCCGAAGGTCAGAAGGATCGCCGGGACGAGCAGGAAAGCGCCGAGCCACCGGCGGCCCAGGAAGGCGGCGATCACCGCCGAGGTGCTGGCCGCCACGTGGGACGAGGGGAAGGCGGCGCCGAAGGAATTCCCCTCGGCGAGGGTGGCATAGACCAGCCGCGCCATCGGGTTGTCGAGGACGATCCCGGTAGGGCGGGGGAAGTAGTTGTACGGCCCGGCCACCGGGAAGAAGACGAAGATCAGGTAGCAGAAGAGGAAGGTCCCGCCCTCGATCAGGATCGCCCGGCGGGCGTTCTCCCGCTCCCCCTTGAACGCGAAGTAGAGCACCGGCGTCGGCACCACGAGGTAGTAGCCCCAGTAGGCGCCGTGCAGGATGGTGCTGAGCCAGGGGTACGGGTACTTCTGCCACCACACCTCGCTGGGGAGGCCGCCGAAGAGCGCCCGCTCCCACCCGATCACCAGCTCGTCGTGCACCGGGAGGGTGACCGGACCGTGCAGCACGTCGAGCGCCCCGTAGAGCCCGATGAGGATGAACGCCGGATAGAGATCCCCGCACACCCGTCCCACCGAGCCGAGTCCCGGGCGCCGGACCAGCCAGACGAGGGCGATGATGAGGGTGTGGCCGAGGGCCACGCCCGCGTTGCCCGCGGTGACGTCGAGCCGGGTAAGGGCGACGACGGTGATGATCGCCGCATAGGCGACCACGATCTTGTCGATCAGGAGGAAGCGCGGCGACCCGCCGGGGAGTTCTAGCGCAGCCATCCGGCGTCCTGGTAGGAGCGGTAGGTGTCGGCGAGGCCGGTGGTGAGGTCGACCCGGGCCTGCCAGCCGGTGACGGCGGTGAACGGGGCAGGATCCCCCGTCCACGCCTCCTGGTAGAACTCATTCGCCTTGTCGGCGCGGAGGATCGTCTTCCGCTTGAATGCCGCCGCGAAGCCGCCGGTGAGGGTCAGGATCCCCCGCGCCACCACCTCCGGGATCCCGATGAGCCGCACCTCGCGTCCCATCGCGCGCCCGATCCGGCGTACCAGCTCGGCGCTGGTGACCACCTCGGGGTGGTTCACGTAGAAGGTCCCCCCGAGGGCCCGGTCGGCCCCGGCCGCGGCGATGCAGGCGTCCGCCAGGTCGATGACGTAGATCGCCGACATCTCCAGCGAGCCGTCGCCGAAGACCGGCGCCACCCCGGCGCGGGCCGCCTTGAAGACGGTGAGGAGGTTGTCCTGATCGCGGGGGCCGTAGACCGTCGGGGGCCGGAGGATCACCCAGGGATGGGTGGAGCCGCGGAGCACCGCTTCCCCGGCGAGCTTGCTGCGGCCGTACATCGTGACCGGATGGTCGTCGCCGGCGTCCCGCTTGGGGATACCGCGGCGGGCGGGGCCGCCGGCCGCCATCGAGCTCACGTAGATGACGCGGGGGCGGGTGGGCGCCTGGGCGCTCGCCGCCAGGACGTTGGCCGTGCCGTCGCGGTTGGCGTGGAGGAACTCGGCCTCGTCCACCGCGCCGGTGAGTGCCGCCACGTGGATCACCACGTCGGCGGCCGCCGCCCCTTGCTGGAGCGCCGCATGGTCGTCGAGGTCGCCGCGCACGAGCGTCACCCCGCGCGCCGCGAGGCCCGCGGCCTTGGCAGGCGAGCGGACGAGCGCGGTCACGGCGTGCCCGCCGGCGAGGAGCCGGTCCACGAGGTGTCCGCCTACGAAGCCGGTGGCGCCGGTGAGGAAGACCTTCACAGGGACGTGACCGAGGCCAAGGGCCTGGGGAGGTCCGATCCAACCGTCGGAGCGGGAAGCGTGCTCGGCCTCCCCTGGCCCGTGGTCCTAGGCCCGGACAGCACGGTCATACATCCGGTACGTCTTGTACACCACGAACCCCATCTTCTCGAGCCCCAGTTTCATCGCCGGGTTGTCCTCGAGGATCCACCCTCCCTCGCCCCAGCCGATCCCCACGGAACCGGCCCGGCTCCAGACGTGGTGATACAGGGCCGAGTCGAGACCGCGGCCGCGGAACTCGGGGATGACGCCGAGGAGCGGGACGCGGGCGCGGGTGAACTTCTTGCGGAGCTTCCACCAGAGGATGGAGAGCGCGCCCTTGATGATCCCGCCGTTGCGGTTGTTGCGGAGCGCCTCGTTCAGGTCGGGGATCGCGAGCCCGAACCCGACCGGCTCCCCCTTCCGCTCGGCGAAGATGACCATCTCCGGCATGATCACCGGCTTGAAGTCCTTCGCCAGCTTGTCGATCTCGGCGTCGGTCATGGGGACGAAGCCCCAGTTCTTCTCCCACGCCTTGTTGTACAGCTTCTTGATGGTGTCGACCTCGTCCTTGAAGCGGGACATGTCGAGCGACCGCAGGGTGATGCCGTAGCGCTGCAGGGTGAGCTCCACCGCGCGCACCAGGCGCTCGGGGGCGGGGACCGGGTGGGCCGCGTTCCCCCCTTCGTACGCCAGAAGGTCCTTCGCCTTGGTGAACCCCGCCCGCTCCAGGAGTCCCTGGTAGTAGGGCGGGTTGTGGGGCATCATCACCACGTTCGGCGTGTTGAAGCCGTCCACCAGGAGCCCGCATTCCTCGTTCACCGAGAACGAGGAGGGGCCGCGGAGGGTGTCGAACCCGCGGGCGCGGACCCACCGTTCCGCCTCCGCGAGGAGGGCGTCGGCCACGGCCTGGTCGTCGGCGCACTCGAAGAACCCGAAGAAGCCGACCTTGTCCTCGTGGATCTCGTTGTGGAGGCGGTTCTCGATGGCCGCGATCCGTCCCACCACCTCCCCGCCGCGTTCGGCGAGGAAGTAGTCGGCCGCGCCGTGCTCGAAGTAGGGGTTCTTGGCGCGATCCAGGAGGGTCGCGACCTCCATACGCAGCGGCGGGACCCAGTACGGGTCCCGCGCGTGCATCCGGTACGGCAGGTCGATGAAGCGCTTCAGATCCGCGGGCGTCTCCACCCGGCGGATGACGACGTCGGTCAGATGACCCCCAGTTCCTTGCCGATCTTGGAGAACGCCTCGAGCGCCTGGTCGATCTGCTCGTGGGTGTGGGTGGCGATCAGGCTGGTGCGGAGGCGGCACTGCGAGGGCGGGACCGCCGGGGCGACCACCGGGTTGGTGAAGACGCCGGCGTCGTAGAGCTTCCGCCAGAAGACGAAGGTCTTGTCCATCGCGCCGATGAGCACCGGGACGATCGGCGTCTTGGTCTCGCCGATGTCGTACCCCATCCCGCGGAGCCCGTCCTGCAGGCGCCGGGTGATGGACCAGAGGTGCTCGCGCCGCTCCGGCTCCTTCTGCAGCACCTCGAGCGCCGCCAGCACGCCCGCGGTGTTGGCCGGGGGGAGCGAGGCGGTGAAGATGAACGGGCGGCTGTGGTGCTTCAGGTAATCGATGGTGTTGGCGGTGCTGGCCACGAAGCCGCCCACCGAGGCGAGGGACTTGGAGAAGGTCCCGGCCACGATGTCGACGTCGTCCTGCATGTTGTAGTGCGGGCCGGTGCCGTCGCCGTGGGGGCCGATCACGCCGAGGGCGTGGGCGTCGTCCACCGCGAGGACCGCGCCGTACTTCTGCTTGAGCCGCACCAGCTCCGGGACGTCGGCGATGGTCCCTTCCATCGAGTACACGCCGTCGACGATGATCATCGAGCCGGTGGTGCTGCCGTGCTTCTCGAGCAGCCGCGCCAGCCCCTTGTAGTCGCCGTGGTTGAAGCGCTGGGTCTCGCCGTAGGAGAGCCGGGCGCCGTCCACGATGCAGGCGTGGTCCAGCTTGTCGAGGAAGACGGTCTCGCCCCGCCCCACGAGCCCGGAGACCAGGCCGAGGTTGGCGCCGTAGCCGGTGGAGAAGACGATCGCCGCTTCCTTCTTCAGGAACTTGGCGAGCGACTCCTCGAGCTGCAGGTGGAGGTCGAGGGTGCCGTTCAAGAAGCGGGACCCGGTGCAGCCGGCCCCGTACTTCACGAGGGCGCGCTGGGCGGCCTCGAGGACCTTCGGGTGGTGGGTGAGGCCCAGGTAGTTATTGGACCCCAGCATGATGCGCTTCTTGCCTTCGATCACGACCACCGTGTCCTCGGACTCGGAGATCGGCTTGAAATACGGATAGAGGCCGGTCCCCTTGAGGTCCTCGGCCTTCGTGAAGCTGCGGCACTTGTCGAGCAGTGCCTGGGCCTGCAGGGTCGGAGTGTCCACGAGACGCATCCTGCCAGGGGGGGTGGACGGGGCGGCGGGATGCCGCCCGGGATGACCCCCATCGGGTCGCGTAAATGTAGGTCTCGGAGAGGGTTGAGACAAGATTTGCGGGGGGAAGGGGGAGTTGGTGATGGCTGGCACAGCCCCCCGATCTCGCCCCGGTGCAGATTGGGGTGTCGGTCGTCGTCCTAGGGTGGGGGTGCAGGGGTTTGCGTTGGTTGCGCCGACCGCTCCGAGCGCCTAGCGTTGAGTTCCTTGCGGACATCCCGTCCGCGATCCCGGAGACCACAGATGCAGACCAGAATCCGTGCGTGCGGCGCCCTTGGCGTCCTGGCGTTCCTGCTCACCGCGGACCTCGCCGCCCAGCAGGGCGTCCCGGTCCCTCCGCCCCCGGGGCGGCGTGAGATCCCCAACCTCGACATCTCCCAGGACGGGGCCTGGCGCGCCAAGACCCGCCGGGTGCAGGAGGCGCGTCGCGCCGCCCTGGCCCGCCGCGACGTCCAGGCGCTCAACGCCCCCAGCGCGGCGATGCAGGTGACCGGTAACTTCGTGGTCCCGATCGTCTTCATCGCGTACAGCGATACCGTGGTCACCGGGGCGACCCCGGTCATCGGCGACACCGGGCTCTACCGCTCGCTCTTCTTCAGCGCGAACCCGACGGCGGAGGTGACCCCGCGCCCGTATTCGCTCAAGACCTACTACGAGCAGCTGTCGAACGACAACATCACCTTCAACGGCGGCATGTACGGGTGGATCAATACCCCGTTCTCATACGCCTTCGTCGGGAACAACTGTGCCGCGGTCTTCTGCGCCGGCTTCACCACCCGCTTCGGCGCGATGCTCCGGGCCGGGCTCGACTCCCTGAATATCCCGGCGCGGCAGGTGGACTGGGGGCAGTATGACAACGACGGCCCCGACGGGAACCCCAACTCGGGGGACGACGACGGCTTCGTCGACTTCGTGACTTTCGTGCACCCTTCGCTCGGTGGCGAGTGCGGCGGGGCGGGTGGCGGGCAGAACGGGAACCGGATCTGGGCGCACCGCTGGACGATGCAGTCGGTGAGCGGGAGCGTCTACACCACCAATACGCCGCGGACCGGTGGCGGGACCAATATCCGCATCAACGATTACACCGTGCAGAGCGCCCGCGGCGGCAACGGCTCCTGCACCGCCGGTGCGATCATGCCGATCGGGACCGTGGCGCACGAGACCGGCCACGCCTTCGGGATCCCCGACCTTTACGCGACCTCCGGGAACAGCGAAGGGGTCGGGGAGTGGAGCCTGATGGGGAGCGGCAACTACGCCCGCCCCTACAGCCCCGCCACCTGGGACGCCTGGTCGCTCACCGACCTCGGCTGGATCGCGGTCGACACCCTGACCACCTCCCGGTCGGTGACGCTCAATCCGGTGCAGACCAGCGATACCGTCCTCCTCGCGGCGATCGCCGGGACCGACGAGTACTTCCTTCTCGAGAACCGGGCCTTCCAGCAGAGCGATACGGCGCAGATGGTGAATGCCTTCTCGCGCCCGAAGCGCCCCGGCCTCCTGATCTGGCATATCGACCCGAGCGTGATCGCCGCCGGACGCCTCAGCAACTCGGTGAACGCCGGCGCGGTCGAGGGGGTGCGACTGATCCAGGCCGACGGCCTCGGCGACCTCCAGGCTGGCGCGGATCGCGGTGACCTCGGGGACAGCTACCCCGGCAGCACCAACAACCACAGGCTGAGCTACAGCTCGAACCCCGCCTCGCGCAATAACGCCGGGGCGAATGCGGGCTTCGTGATCGACTCGATCTTCCAGGTCGATACGGCGGGCGCGGTGAAGTTCCGCTTCATCCGCTCCGCCCCGTTCCGCATCACCTCCACCGGCGCGGGCGCCGGCGCCGTGGTGACCATGAACGGGATCGCCGGCACCGCGGTCGAGGAGATCTACGGGCTCGGCGACTCGGTGACCATCTCCGTCGCCGACTCCCAGTCGGTGAACGCCGGCCGGACCCGCCTCCTCTTCGCCAGCTGGAGCGACGCCGGCGCACGGCAGCACACCATCGTCGCCGACGGGACCCCGGATACCGTGACCGCGACCCTCACCGCGCGGCACCGGGTGAACTTCGTGGCCAACGGATCGGGCACCGTCGGGACCTCCGGCCCGGCGACCAACACCTTTGTCGACGCCGGCACCCCGGTGACCCTGACCGCCACGCCCACCGGCGGCGGCCTCTTCACCAACTGGACCGGCGACACCACCACGACCAACGCGTCGCTGGTGCTCCCGATGGGGCGTCCGTACAGCGTCACCGCGAACTTCAGCGGTGCCGTGGCCGTCTCGTACGACCAGGCCACCGACGCGATCCTCGGCATCACCCCCCTGACCGGGCCGCAGGCGACCTACCTGGACGCGCTTGGCAATAACAACGCCACGTACGACCTCGGCGACTACCTCGCCTTCCTCAAGGCGAACGGCTTCGTCACGGCCCCCGAAGTGATGGCGCGCATCCTGCGCCGCAACTCCATCTCCCCGCGCTAGGAGCAGCGACCATGCGTTCATTCCGGATCCTCGGGCTCGCGCTCCTCGCCGCGGTGGTGACCAGCTGCGGGAGCAGCGGCGGCGACGGCCCCGAAGAGGGGTGGCTCCGCCTCACCCTCGATACCCCCAACGCCGGCGACGGCGCCATCCTCTTCCGCATCCAGGGGGGGGAGATCGATTCCATCCTCGGCGGCGCGATGATGCAGGACGGGAGCTTCAACCAGTTCACGACCTTCATGCGCGTCATCGTCGCCGGTGACCTCGTCGACGGACCCCTCGTCTACATCCGGGTCCCCGACATCGCCGACGTCGCCGACTACACGGTGACCATCGAGCAGGTCGCGGCCGACGCTCCGCCCCACGCCCAGCGGAGCCTCACCGGGTACTCCGTGAGCGTCGCGGTCGACGAGTAGGTCGGCCGGAAGTCAGGAGTTCGGAGCGGGCCTCGGCGACGGGGCCCGCTCTATTACGTAGAACTCCGCCGACCTCGCACGAAAACGCGGAAGCGCGAAGGTGCGCGGAAGGCCACGTTCAGTGCATCATGCCGTGCCGTCGAACAGGGAACTTCTCTGGGTGCGGCCTGCAGGTCCCAACGTGCTGGACAGCGACGATCCAGCCTTGGGACCACAAAGGTCCTGGTCGCTGCTACCGGAAACGGAGCTCGCCTGGCCGGGGAGGGTTCCGCCTATCTTCGCGCTTCCGCGTTTTCGTGCGGGGTGCACGGAGCCACCGCGAGTTCCCCGTTCGCGCTTGCTCCCCGCTCTCCGGGACGTGAAGTTCTCGGGGTCCCCACACCGGCCACCATGGATCGTCGCCGCTTCCTCGAACTCTCCGCCACCGCCGGTGGGATGGCCCTCGCCGTCTCGGTCGCGGCGTGTCGGAACGATGGTGAGACGTCGAGCGGTGGCGCCGCCTTCGCCCCGGACGCCTGGATCCGGATCGCCGGGGACGGGACGGTCACCGTGATCCTGGCCCGCACCGAGATGGGGCAGGGCGTGAGCACCGCCCTCCCGATGCTCATCGCCGAGGAACTCGAGGCCGACTGGGAGACCCTCCGGGTGGAGCAGGCGCCGGCCCACTCGGCCTACGGCAATTCCGAGATGCAGGCCTCGCTGATGCTCACCGGCGGGAGCAGCTCGGTGCGTGAGGCGTGGGAGCCGCTGCGGCGGGCCGGTGCGACGGCGCGCACCCTCCTGGTCACCGCCGCGGCCCGACGCTGGGGGGTGCCGGTGACGGAGTGCCGCGCAGAGCGGGGGCGCGTCTATCACGTCGGAAGCGAACGGCAGGCCGGGTTCGGCGAACTCGCCGTGGATGCCGCCGCCCTCCCGATACCCGCCGAGGTCCCCCTCAAGCCTCCCGCCGAGTGGCGGCTCCTCGGCCGCTCCCTGCCGCGCCGGGATGGACGTGCCACGGTGACCGGGACGGCGCAGTTCGGGCTCGATGTCCGGCTCCCCGGAATGCTCTACGCCTCCATCGAGCGCGCACCGGTCTGGGGCGCCACCCTCGCCACCTGCGACGACACCGCGGCCCGTGCGAGCGCGGGGGTGCACGACGTGATCCGCTTCGCGGACCGGGTCGCGGTCGTCGCCGACTCGCACTGGCAGGCGATGCAGGGACGGAAGAAGCTGGTGCTCACCTGGGACGAGGGGCCGCTCGCCGGGCTCTCGGACGCTACGATCGGCGAACGGATGCGCGCGATCGCGGATGCGGGGGAGGGAGGGGTCGCCCGCAATGAGGGAGACGCCATCGCCGTCCTCGCCTCGAGTGCCACCACCCTCGACGCCACGTACGAGACCCCGTTCCTCGCGCACGCCACGATGGAGCCGATGAACTGCACCGTCGATCCACGCACCGGGGAGGTCTGGGCACCGACCCAGTTCCAGGATGGTCCAGCCTTCCTCGGCGGCGGCGGGGCGCGTGGCGTGGCGGGGAGTGCCCTCGGCCGCGGCCCCAATCACACGAAGGTCCACACCACACGGGCGGGGGGCGGCTTCGGGCGCCGGATGGAGGGGGACTTCGTGCGGGACGCGGCGGAGGTCGCCGCCCGGATCGGCGTCCCGGTGCAGGTG
>Ga0315910_10001416_pt1 | contig 22029 bp, 15 predicted proteins | sample EdamamesoilMG_FD_204470 | JGI IMG/M metagenome (GOLD analysis project Ga0315910, IMG submission 204470) | Garden soil microbial communities collected in Santa Monica, California, United States - Edamame soil | ecosystem: Environmental > Terrestrial > Soil > Garden | place: USA: California... | reverse complement strand
GCGGCGCGCGATGCGCGCGCCGCAACCGGGCGTGATGGACAGATGCCTGGCACCAGTTTTCACCGCCTACTTGGCGAAGGGTTTGGTCGACAGCTCGTTGCGCTTGTTCTCGACCGTCTTCCAGTGGTCAGCGTCGGCGGGGCCGGGCTTCTTGGCGGTGATCACCGGCCAGGCGGCGGCCAGCGTCGCGTTCAGCTTCAGGTACTCCGACCACTTCGCGGGCAGGTCGTCCTGGCTGAAAATCGCCTCGGTCGGGCACTCGGGCACGCAGGCGCCGCAGTCGATGCACTCGTCAGGGTTGATGGCGAGGAAGTTCTCGCCCTCGTAGAAGCAGTTGACGGGGCACACGTCCACACAGTCCGTGTACTTGCACTTGATGCAGGGTTCGGCGACGACGTAGGTCATGTCTTGCGGGTGGTCTAAGGGCCAAAGCGGGCCGAACAGGATACCGTGGCGACGCCGAAGTGTCTGCACGCCGCCGCCCGAGTCCGCGGCCGCCGGCTACTTCGGCGGGAGAGGCAGCACGAACACGTTGCGGAACCAGGCGGCGAACGGATCGGTCACTTTGGGCGCGCCGTAGCGCTGGAAGCCGATGAAACCCCGCGCCGGCCGCGCGGAGAACGGCGGGTGCTCCCCCACCGGGACGGTCGACGTGTCCACGTCGTAGAGGATCAGGCCGTTGAGCGCGACCGCCAGCCGCGTGCCGCGGTAGAGCACCTCGTAGCTGTTCCACTCGCCGATCGGCCGGTAGCGCTTCCATCCCGCGGGCAGCGAGCCGTAGAGGCCGCCCGTCAACTGGTAGGGCAGGAGCTTGGAGTTGGTCTGCGCCTCCCAGTTGAAATCGTCGAGGATCTGCACCTCGCAGCCCTGGTACGAGGGATTGCCCGCCCCGCGCGCCGAGCGCAGGTACAGCCCGGAGTTCGCCATCCACGCGATCTTGAAGTCCGCGCGCAGGCAGAAGTCCTGGAAATCCTCCTTGGTGTGGATGTCGCCGGAGTCCTTGGCCGGCACGTGCAGCACGCCGCCTTCGAGCTCGTAACCGTCGCTGGGCCCGTTGAACTCCCAGTTCGACAGGTCGGGCTCGTCGAGCAGCGAGCGCCAGCCGGCTTGCGCGGACTTCGCCGCGGGCTCGACCGCGCCGTCGGCGTGCTCGACGAAGGTGCCCGGCTCGAAAACCGGCAGTTCGCGCACGCGCACGTTCTTGAACTGCACCTTGTTCGAGCGCGGATCGTCGCGGTCGCCGTGCACCTGCAGGCCGATCAGGCCGCGCGGCGCGAATCCGGGCGAGCCCTCGGGCACCTGATGGTCCATCACGAGCTCGCCGTTGAGGTGCACGACCAGATGCATGTCGAAGCCGGTGCAACGCACCTCGACGTGATTCCACTCGCCCTGCTTGTACTTGTCCTTGCCCGTCGGGTTGTGCGCCAGGAATCCGTCGGAGTAGATCGCGGCGATCTCGCCGTCGGAGCGGTGGTCGAGCGTCACCTGCGCGCCGCGTCCCTCGGGCTGCATGCGCACGAAGATCCCGCTGTCGAAGGGAAAGTCCATGCGCACGTCGCAGGCGAACTCGAACGAGGAGTAGGGCTCGGCGGTGTAGATCAGTCCGCCGCGGCCTTGGTCGTCGACGCGCCCGGTGATCGCGCCGTCCTCGACGCTCCACAGCGCATCGCCGTCGTAGTGACCGCCCTGGGTGACCCAGCCCGCGAGGCTCTTGCCGTCGAAGAGCTCGCGCCAGGGGCGTTCGAGGTCCGGCTCGACCTGCGCCGGCGCGGAGGAAACCTGACAACCCGGCAGGCCGAGCAGGGCGAGGGACGTGGTGGCGAGCGTGAAGAGCCAGACAGGGCGCATGGAGTTCCTATGCATAAGGAAGAGTGGAGGCTTGCGGTGGTGTTGTAGCGCATGCTTCCCCGCCAGCGGTACGCTCTGCCCTCGCTCCCGAGCCCTTTTGCAACGACCGAGGACCCCATGAGCCAATCCCGCCGCGACTTCCTGTTGTTCAGCGCCAAGCTCGGCGCCCTCGGATCGCTCCTGAGCCGGGCCCGCGGCCAATCCGGCCAGCAGCCCGAGGCCGGCAAGCCGGCGCCCGCCGCCAAGCCGCCGCTGTTCGAGATCTCGCTGGCCGAGTGGTCGCTGCACCGGGCGCTGCAGTCGGGCTCGATGACGAACCTCGACTTCCCGGTGGCCGCGGCGAAGGATTACGACATCCGCTGCGTCGAGTACGTCAACTCCTTCTTCAAGGACAAGGCGCGCGACGCGAAGTACCTCGCCGACTTGAATCAGCGCTGCCGCGATCACGGCGTGAGCAATCACCTGATCATGTGCGACGGCGAGGGCGAGCTGGGCGCTTCGAAGAAGGAAGCGCGCGCGGCCGCCGTCGAGAACCACAAGCGCTGGGTCGACGCGGCGAAGAGCCTGGGCTGCAAGTCGATCCGCGTCAACGCCGGCGGCGACGGCACGCGCGAGGAGCACCAGAAGCAGGCGGCGGAGGGCTTGGTCGCGCTCGCCGAGTACGCCGGTCCCTTGGACATCGACGTGATCGTCGAGAACCACGGCGGAGTGAGCTCGGACGGATCTTGGTTGGCCGGCGTCATGAAGCTCGCCGCGAATCCGCGCGTGGGCACGCTGCCGGACTTCGGCAATTTCAATCTCGGCGACGGCAAGCAGTACGACCGCTACCTCGGCGTCAGCGAACTGATGCCTTTTGCGAAAGCGGTCAGCGCCAAGAGCCACGACTTCGACGAACAAGGCAACGAGACGGCCACCGACTACGAGAAGATGCTCAAGATCGTGCTCGCCGCCGGATTCCATTCGTGGATCGGGATCGAGTACGAAGGCGAGCGCCTGTCCGAGAAGGACGGCATCCTGGCCACCAAGGCCCTGCTGCTGAAACTGCGCGCGAAACTCGCCTGAACCGGAACCACGAACGAATGAGCGTCTTCCACGGCAGCCTCGCGCGCGTCCTCGCGCGTGGCGCATTGGCGTCGATCCCCCTGGCCGCCGCTTCGCAGGCCCATGCGCAGGAAAAGTCCGACGATCCCTTCGCGCCTTTCGTCGCCGCCGCGTCCGACGAGGGCGCGCAGGCGATGGCGCGCTTCAAGCTGCCCGAGGGCTGGAAAGTCGAGCTGGTCGCCGCGGAGCCGCTGCTCGCCAACCCGGTTTGCTTCTACCTCGATCACGACGGCAAGACCGCCTACGTCGGCGAGACTTTCCGCCACCACAAGGGCGTGACCGACATCCGCGACCACATGGATTGGAACGACGACGATCTGGCGGCGCGCACCGTCGAGGATCGGGTCGCGTACTTCAAGAAGCACCTCGGCGACAAATTTGCCGACTTCGAGAAGGCCTGCGAGCGCGTGCGGCTGTTGCGCGACACCGATGGCGACGGCGTGTTCGACAGCGCGCGCGTGTTCAGCGATCGCTTCCGCGACGCGGCGGCCGGCATCGGCGCGAGCCTGCTCTCCTACCGCGGCGACGTGTTCTACACCTGCATCCCGAGCTTGTGGCGCTTGCGCGACAAGAACGGCGACGGGCGCGCGGACGAGGAAACAGAGCTTTCGACCGGCTACGGCGTGCACGTCGCCTTGCTCGGCCACGACCTGCACGGCTTGCGCATCGGTCCCGACGGCTTGTTGTACTTTTCCATCGGCGACCGCGGCTTCAACGTGCCGCTGCCCGACGGCAAGCGCATCGAGTACCCGCAATCGGGCGCCGTGCTGCGCTGCAACCTCGACGGCACGAACCTCGAGGTCTTCGCCAACGGCCTGCGCAACCCGCAGGACCTGGTCTTCGACGCGCTGGGCAACCTGTTCACCGGCGACAACAACTCCGACGGCGGCGACAAGGCGCGGTTGGTGCACGTGGTCGAGGGTTCCGATTCGGGCTGGCGCCAGGCCTACCAGTGGATCACCGAGCCCGACATGCGCGGGCCGTGGAACGACGAGAAGCAGTGGCACCCCTATCCCGAGAACCAGGTCGCCGCGATCCTGCCGCCGATCGCGAACTTCGCCGACGGCCCCTCGGGCCTGACGATCGATCCGGGCACGGGCATGGACCGGCGCTTCCCGGGTTGGCTGTTCTTGGCCGACTTCCGCGGCGGAGCGAGTTCCTCGGGCGTGCGCGGCTTCGAGCTCGTGCCCAAGGGCGCGGGCTTCACGCTCGGCGAGCAGGAGCAGATCTGGTGGGGCGTGCTGGCGACCGATGTCGACGTGGGGCCCGACGGCGCACTCTACGTCTCGGATTGGACCGAAGGCTGGAACCAGACCGGCAAGGGCCGGCTGTACCGCGCCTTCGATCCGGCGGTGCGCGACTCTGCGCCGGTTCGCGAGACGAAGCGCCTGCTCGCCGAGGGCTTCGACCAACGCGAGACCGAGGAGCTGGCCACGCTGCTCGGCCACGCCGACCAGCGCGTGCGCCAGGAAGCGCAATTCGCCCTGGTGCGCAAGGGCCCGAGCAGCGCCTTGAGGCTCGAGCAACTCGCGACATCCTCCACCGCGCGGCTCGTGCGGCTGCACGCGATCTGGGGCCTGGGCATGCTGCTGCGTCAAGGCGCGGGGCGAGGCCCCGACGTGCTGATGATGCTGATGAGCAGCCCCGACGCCGAGGTGCGCGCGCAATGCGCACGCGTGCTCGGCGACGCGCGCGAAGCCGCGGCGACTCCGATCTTCGTCCAGAGCCTGCGCGATCCGGCCCCGCGCGTGCGCATGTACGCGGCGATCGGTCTCTCGCGCATCGGTGCCGCGGATTGCGGTCCGGCGCTGATCGAGTTTGCCGCCGCGACACCACCGGAAGAAACCGTGCTGCGCCACTGCGCCTCGCTGGCCATGAGCACGTGCATGCAGCCGGCTGAATTGTCGGCCCTGACGACGCATGCTTCGCTGGTCGTGCGGTTGGCCGCCGTCGTCGCGCTACGGCGACAGGAGAACGACCTGGTGCGCGTATTCCTTCACGACGAGGACCCGGCCGTCGCCCTGGAGGCTGCACGTGCGATCTACGACGTGCCGATCGAGGGCGGCATGAAGGCGCTCGCCCTGCTCATGCGCAAGCGCGGCGACGAGTACGCCTTCCAGCGACGAGCGATCAACGCCAATTTCCGCCTCGGCGGACATGGAGAGGCGCTTGCACTCACGGAGTTCGTGCTGCGCAAGGACGTCAGCCTGAAGCTGCGGCGAGAGGCGATGCTGCGGCTCGCCCAGTGGGCCAATCCGCCGAGCCGCGATCCCGTCGTCGGCGCGTGGCGGCCGATCGGCAAGCGCGATGCGACTTTCTTGCACGAGCTCGTCCCGCCTATCGCCCTGTATTCGGAGCTGGTCGCGGAGCCGGAGCTCGCTCAGGATTGGATCCGCGCCTGCGTCGACAACCGCGTGATCACGGCGGTCGACCTTTTGGTCGATTGGATCAAGGACGAGAGCCTGCCCGGCGCCGTGCGCGCCGACGCTGTGCGCGGCTTCATCGCCTTGATGGACTCGCCGGATCTGCCGCCCGCGCTGCGACCGATGACCGGCACGCTGGTCAGCATGATGGTGGCCACGAGCAACCACGAAGTGCGCGCGGCGGCGATGGCGGAGCTGCCCAAGATCGCGCCGGAGCAGGCGCTGGAGCTGGCCGTGGCCCTGCTGCGCGACGGCGACCTGCACGAGCGGCGCGCCGCGCTGAAAGCGCTGGGGCAGATCGACACGCCCGAGGCCGTCGATGCGCTCGGCGGACAATTGGACCGGCAGATCGCGGGCCTGTTCCCGACCGAGCTCGCGCTCGATCTCGCGCTGGCGGCCGAAAAGCACGACAGCTCGAAGCTCAAGCGCAAGCTGAGCGCGTTGCGCGCGCCGCGCGAAACGGAGCCGGCGCTGGCCGCGTACGTCGATTCGCTGTACGGCGGCGACGCCAAGCGCGGCCGCAAGCTGTTCCGCGAAAAGAGCGAGCTGGTCTGCCTGCGCTGCCACAAGATCGAGGACGGCGAAGGCGGCGACGTTGGCCCCGACCTCGTCGGCCTGGGCTCGCGCTCGACACGCGCCGACATGCTCGAGGCGATCTGCGATCCCAACCGTGCGATCGCGCAGGGATTCCGCAACACGATCCTGTTCCTGAACGACGACACGCACCTCGAGGGCCGCGTGGTGTCGCAGGACTCCAAGCAGATCGTGCTGATCGACGCGCTGGCCAAGTTGCACGAAGTCGAGCTGAGCGAAATCGCCGAGCGCCGCGAAGGCCAGTCCGCGATGCCCGCCGACCTTGTCAAGCACATCTCGCGCGAGGAGATGCGCGACCTGATCGAGTACCTTTCGAGGCTTTGAACATGCAGCACATCGACCGTCGTTCCCTGTTGAGCAGCGCTGCCGCCGTCGCCGGCGCCGGCCTGACTTTCGGCACACGCGCGCTCGCGCAGGACTCCGCGACCACGGACGTGCCGTTGCGCGGCACGAAGACCAAGTTCGCCGCCAACCTGGAGATGTGGTGGGGCGGCCTGCCCTTCCACGAACGCATCCAGGCCGCGCACGCCGTCGGCTTCACGGCGTTCGAGTTCTGGCCCTGGCGCGGCAAGGACCTCGCCGCGATCTCGGCGGCGATGAAGCAGACCGGCATGGTCTGCACGCAGTTCACCGGCTGGGGTTTTTCGCCGGGCATGAACGACCCCAAGAACCATGACAAGCTCGAGCAGGAGATCCGCGACGGCTGTGCCACGGCCAAGACGCTCGGCGCGAAAATGATGTGCGTGGTCGCGGGCAACGACATCAAGGGCGTCAGCCAGGAGGCGATGCATGACGCGGTGATCGCGGGATTGAAGCGCGTGGCGCCGATCGCCGCGGACAACGACATCATCCTGGTGCTCGAGCCGATGAACATCCGCGTCGACCACAAGGGCCACTGCCTCTACGGCTCGCCGAACGCGATCAAGATCGTGCGCGCGGTGAATTCGCCGCACGTGAAGATCCTCTGGGACCTGTACCACATGCACATCTCCGAAGGCGACCTGTGCGGGCATTTGCGCGAGGGCATCAAGGACCTGGCTTACGTGCAACTCGCCGATCACCCCGGCCGCCTCGAGCCGGGCACGGGCGAGATCCACTACAACCGCGTGCTGCGCGAGCTGCACGACCTGGGCTACACGGGCTATGTCGGCGTGGAATGCAGTCCGAGCCTGCCGGAACGCGAGGCCGCGCGGGCGCTGGCGCGGGCCGACGTCTGGTAGCGCGGGCTCTCTGGGTGAATCTGGTGCGACACCGTACACCCAGTCTGGCGCTAGAGGTCGATCGTGCGGCCCTGCTCGAGGCTCGTGCGCTCGGCTTCGAGCATGCGCGTCAGCGCCGCGGCCTCGGCGACCGTTGCGGCGAGTTCGCTGTCGCCGCGCGCGATCATCGCCAGCAGGTGGCGCACTTCGCCGTCGTAGCCGGAGTGCGCCGGGAGCTCGACGGCTTCGCAGCCGCCGCCGCGCGAGAGCCGCAGGCGCGGCTCGCGTGAGAAGTCGAACTCGGCGGTCGCGTTCTCGAACACGACGAGGTAGCGCATGCGGAAGGTGAAACCGGCCGTGTGGTCCCAGCCGCCCTCGGCGACCACGTGCGCCGGCCCGTTCTCGAACCGGTAAAGCGTGGTCACGTGATCGAGCGTTCCGCTCGAGGACACGCTGCTCGGCGCGCCGAAGCACCAGCGCACGAAGTCGGCGTCGTGGATGTGCAGGTCGAACAAGGCGCCGCCGCTCTGGCCCGCGTCCTGGTAGAAGGCCGGGTTCCAGCCCGGGCGCGTGCCCAGGCGCGAGAACACCGCGCTGCGCACCGGGCCGAAGCTCCCGCGGCGCACGTGCTCGCGCAGCCAATCCCAGCCGGGCCAGAAACGCATGCACATCGCCGGCATGCACAGGCGCTGCGAAGCCGCGGCTGCGTCGGCCAGGCGTTGCACGCTCGCGCTCGAAAGGCCCAGGGGTTTCTCCACGAGCACGTGCTTGCCCGCTGCCAGCGCCGCGATCGCGAGCTCCACGTGCGTCGCGGTCGGCGTGCAGATGCTGACCAGGTCGACTTGCGGATCGGCGATCAGCTCGCGCGGATCCTCGAAGGCGCGCACCTCGCGCGGATCGAACAGGAAATCGCTCTTGGCGCCGGTGTCGAAATTGCCGCCGGAGCCCGCGCGGCCGGCGCGGCGCTGTGGATCGGAGTCGGCGACCGCCACCAATCGGTTCGAGAGTCCGGCTGCGTCCGCGGCGGCGAAAGCCGCGAGATGCGTGCGGCCCATGAAACCCAGGCCCAGGATCCCGATGCGCGTCGCGGGACGGCTCATGCGAAGGGCTCCGCCAGTTCGCGAGCCGCGCGCATGTCGTCGATGCGCCGCGTGCCCGCCTCGCGTTCGATCATCCAGTCCACGCGCACGCCCTGCTCGCGCAGCACGCCGAAGAACTCGTTCCAGCGCACTTGGCCCGTGCCCACGCGCACTTCCTCGCCCCAGGTGCCGGGGCTGGCCGTGGCCGTCGCGTCCTTGAGGTGCACCTGCAGCACACGCGGCGCGAGCTCGCGCAGCGCCGCCACCGGATCGCCCATGCCGTACAGGATCATGTTCGCGGGATCGAAGTTGATGCCCGCCGCGGGACGCGCGAGATCGGCGAGCACTTCGAGCAGCGTGTCCGCGCGCTCTTGGCCCGTCTCGAAAGCCACGCGCACGCCTTCCGCTGCGTAGATGTCGACGAGTTCGCGCAGGCGCGCGAGCAGCAGCTCGCGCTCGGGATCGCTGCGCTCGTGCGGCAGGAAACCGGCGTGGAAGCTGACCAGGTCGATGCCCAGCCGGCGCGCGAGGACGGCGTTGGCGCGCGCGGCGAGGCGGTTGGCCTCCCAGGTCGCGGCCGGGCGCACGCCGCCCGTGCGCTGGATCGATTCCAGGCTGGAGTAGTCCTCGCCCTGCATGCTCATCATGCCCGAGCGCACGTCGATGCGCGCCGCGGCCAGCGCGGCTTGGGTTTCGCCGACCGACCACTCGCCTCGGCGCAAGGGGTCGAGGTGCAGCTGCACGCAGTCGACTCCGATGCCGCGCAGCGAGCGCGCCAGATCCGCGGGGCCGCGCGCCTGCAGCGACCAGGAGCAGGCGCCGATCCGCTGAGCTTTCGCGCTGGCCCGCTGCTGGCTCATTCGACTCCGGTCGCGGGCTCGAACTCCCAATCGGGCTCCGGCGGCGGCGGCAGCGCAGGCTTGGAGCGCGCCTTCTTCGTCGCCTTGGCCGCGCGACTCGGATCGAGCGCGCGCTCCAGCTCGGCCTGCGTGATCGGACCGGCGGCGACCACGCAGCACGCGTCGGGATGGAAATGGGCGCGCGCCACGCGGCGCAAGTCCTCGCGCGTGACCGCGGCGAACTCGGCCGGCAAGCGCAGCAGGTTGTCCTCGGGCAAGCCGTGGCGCTCGGCGCTGATCAAGTAGCTGGCGCGGCGGCCGGCGCGCTGGAAGGAAAGCACGAAGGAGCCGACCAGGTAGTCCTTGGCGACGCGCAGCTCGTCCTCGCCGACCAGTTCGTCCTGGATGCGGCGGATCTCCGCGCGGAAGCCCTCGATCGCGGTGGCGACGTGCTGCGGCGAAGTACCGATGTAGGCGGCGAAAGTCCCGGGCAGGATGCCCGCGGAGGAATGGATCGCGGCGTGCACCGTGTAGGCCAGCCCCAGTTCGTCGCGCAGCTTCTTCGAGATGCGGTTGGTGAATCCCGGCCCGGTGCCGAGCACGTGGTCGAGCACCACCAGCGCCGCGTAGTCGGGGTCGGCGCGCCGGATCCCCAGGTGACCCAGGTGCACGTGCACCTGCGCGCGCTCGGCGTGGAAGGTCGCGAGGCGCTGCTCGAGCGGCGGGAATTGCGGCGGCGTGGTGACGATGTCGCTGCCGGTTCTCCAACGCGCGAGGCGCTTGTCGAGCAGCGCGCGCACGCGCTCGGGCTCGACGTCGCCGCAGACGGCGATGATCGCGCGCGAGGCGACCCAGGCCTCGCGGTGGAAGGCGGCCAGGTCGCCGCGCGCGAGCTTGCGCAGCGAAGCGATCGTTCCGGCGCTCGGGCGGCCGAGCCAGTGCGAACCGTAGACCAGCCTGCGGAAGCGCTGCTCGCCCTGCACGCGCGGATCGTCGCGTTCGATCTCCAGACGATCGAGCAGGCGCTGGCGCTGGCGCTCGAACTGCGCCTTGGGAAAGGTGGGCTCGACCAGCAGCTCGCACAGGAGCTCGAGCAGCAGCTGCGTGTCGCGGCCGGCGATGTTGGCGCTGACGCTGCTTGCGCTGCCGACGATGCTGCCGCCGGCGGTCTCGAGCAGTTCGGCGATCCGTTCGTCGTCCTTCGTGCGCGTTCCCTGGTCGAGCAGGGCGCCGGCCAGGTACGCGGTGCCTTCGCGGCCGCGCGGGTCGAGCGCCTCGCAGCCGCGCACGTGCACCTGGGCCGCGGTCACCGGCGCATCGGGCCGTGGCGAGACCAAGAGCAGCGCACCGCAGCGCAGGCGGAAGCGGCGGAACGGGACCTCGAGCCTGGGCAGCGGCCGCATGCCCGCGGCGCCGGCCGCGAGCGAGCGCTCCGTCTCGGATCGCAGGCTGCGACTCATGCGCGACGCACGCCTTTGCGCACGGGCTTGCGGGCGGCGGACCTGGGCTTGCGCGGCTGCTTGCCGTTGGCAGCCGCCTTGGGCGTGCACCAGCCGACCACGCGCGACTCGCGGCCCAACAATCGGCGCGCGCATTCCTGGATTTGCGCGGGCGTCACGCGCTTGACGCGTTCGATGGCCTCGAAGGCCAGCGTCCAGTGCGCGTCGACCGCGTACTCCCCCACCATCTCGGCCAGGTCGGAGACGGTCTCCTCGTCGTAGGCCTCGCTGGCCTCGAGCATCGCGATCACGCGCTTGAGTTCCTTGGAGCTCACGCGCTCGTTCGCAAGCCGCTCGAGCTGCGCGTCGATCGCCGCTTCGAGCACGGCCGGCTGCGCCGCCGCCGCGCACTCGGCGAAGATCCAGAACAGACCGCCGTCGACTCGCGCGTCATTGGAAGTGCTGACCGTGGTCGCCAGGCCGCGCTCGACCACCAGTTCGCCGTACAGACGCGACAGCCGTCCGCTGGCCAGCAGCGCGGCGATCACGTCGAGCACGTCGTCGTCCTTCGAGCCGACCGCGCTGCCCGGCCAGACCATGCACAGGCGCTTGCCCTGGTCGTCCCACGTGAGCGACAGGCGCCGCTCGCCCGCGGGCTTTTCGAGCTGCGGCCGGAAGCAGTCGGCCTTGGCGTACTCCACGCCCGCGGCGATGCCGCCGAGCTGCTCGCGCGCGGCCGCGAGCGCGCGCTCGCAGCTGACGTCGCCGGAGATCACCAGGGTCGCGTTGCCTGGATGGTAGAAGCGGCGGTGGTAGTCGCGCATCTCCTCCACGCTCAGGCGCTTGAGCGAATCGGTGTAGCCGATGATCGGGCGCCGGTAGGGATGGCGCTCGAAGGCGGCGGACTGCACGGCCTCGGTCAGCGCGCGCCAGGGATCGTCGTCGCCCATCGAGAGTTCCTCGAGCACCACGGCGCGTTCGGCGTCGAACTCCTTGGGCTCGAGCAGCAGGCCGCGCATGCGGTCGGCTTCGATCTCCAGCGCCTTCTCCCAGCGGTCGGAGGCGAGTTCGAACCAGTAGGCCGTGTGGTCGAAGCCGGTGAAGGCGTTGTTGCTGCCGCCGAGCTCGGTGGTGCAGCGGTCGACCTCGCCTTTGGCGAAGCGCGCCGAGCCCTTGAACATCATGTGCTCCAGGAAGTGCGAGACGCCGGCCTCGTGCTCGCGCTCGTTGCGCGAGCCGACGCGGTACCAGAGCATCACGGCGACAACCGGGTCGCCGTGGCGCTCGACCACGATCACGCGCAGGCCGTTCTCGAGGCGGTGTTCCTCGATGTGCGCGCCCGCGCGCTCGGCGACGGTGGTTGCCTCGGAAAGCCGCGTCTGCTGCTTCGATCCCATGGCGATCTGCCCTTCGTGGCGGTCCAGGCCAGGTTCAGCGGCGACGGCCGCCGGCCCGCGGCTTGCCCGACGAACGTGCGGCTCCGCGCGAGCCTCCGCGTGCGTCGCCGCGGCGATCGCCGCCGCGATCAGTGCCGCGGGCGCCGTCGCGCGAGTCCTTGTTCCTCCCGCGAACGCCGCCGCGTGTCGCGCTGCCGCCGCGCGTGGCGCTGCCGTCGCGTGTCGCGCTGCCGCCGCGCGTGGCGCTGCCGTCGCGTGTCGCGCTGCTGCCGCGTGCGGCGCTGCCGCCGCGCGAGCCGCCGGCGGCCGGGCCGCCTCGCGAGTAGGTCTTGGCTCCCGCGCGTGCTCCGCCGCGCGCCGGCGTTCGTCCGCTGCCGCTGCCGCGGCGTTCGTAGCTGCGCGCTCCGCTGCGGCCGCGCTCGCCGAGCTCCGCGGGCGCGCGCTCCTCGCCCTGCGCTTCCGCCGGCTGCGGTCGCGGCTTGCGCGTCGTGCTCTTGATGCGGAAGTCCTTGGGCTCGTGCCACTCGCGGCGCGCGCCGCCGAAGCGCGAGCGCCGTTCCAGGCCATCGGCGCGCGGAGCCTCGCTGCGATCGCGCCCGGTGCGCGAAGGCCGTTCCTTCTCCGCGGGCTCTCCGGTCTCGCGCGCGAAATTCCCGTGCGCCGCGCGCGCGAACAGTTCCTCGGCGCGAGCCTTGTCGTGGGCGACGTCGAGTAGGTCGGCGACCTCCTCGGGCGTCAGCGGCCGCCACTCGCCGTCCTTGAGGCGGCGGTCCGACAGCGCGCCGATGCGCACGCGGTGCAGGCGCAGCACCTTGTATCCCATGGCCGCGAACACGCGCCGGATCTCGCGGTTCTTGCCTTCGCGGATCGTGACCGTCAGCACGGTGGCCTCGCTGGCGCGGCGTTCGACGTGGATCGCGGCGCCCGAGGTGCGGCCCTCGGACAGGCGCACGCCTTCGGTGATCTTCGCCAGCGTCTCGTCGTCGATGCGCCCGCGCACCTTGACCAGGTAGGTCTTGGGCACGCTGTGGCGCGGGTGCGCGATCTGGTTGGTGAAGTCGCCGTCGTTGGTCAGGACCAGGAGCCCGCTGGAATCCTCGTCGAGGCGGCCGACGCTGAAGATCCTGCCCTTGTTGCGGTCGGTGATCAGGTCGATCGCGCGCGGGCGCGCCTCGCGCGGCTCGTTGGTGCAGACCACGCCGCGCGGCTTGTTGAGCAGGTAGTAGCGCTTGCGTACGCCCAGGGGCTTGAGGATCACGCCGTTGACGTCGACCGATTGCCGCTGCGGATCGATCTTGGTGCCCAGCTCGACCGTGGGCTGCCCGTCGACCGAGACCTTGCCGGCGACGATCATCTCGTCGCACTTGCGGCGCGAGGCGACGCCCAGCTCGGCCATGAACTTGTTCAGCCGCACCAGCCCGTCGGCCGGCACGTCCGATTCAGGCTCGGAATCGCCGGAGGGGTCGGTTTGGGATCGATTCTTGGCCATGGAAATCCCTTCGGGGCCGAACAGGGTACGCGCCAGCCTCCAGCGGCGCCACCACGGACCCGGGCGAGCCAGGGCCGGAGCCTCGCGCGGCCGCCGGTCAGCCGCGAATCAGGCGGCGGGCCTCGGCGCGCGCGGTTTCGTGCGCGGCGCCGCCGGCGATCATGTCGGCGATTTCCTCCACGCGCGCCTCGCCCGAGACCTCCTCGACGCGCGTCGACGTGCGACCGGCCTGCACGGACTTCGAGACGCGCAAGTGGCGGCGTGCCAGCGCCGCGATCGCCGGGATGTGCGTGACGCACAGCACCTGGTTGTTCGCGCCGAGCTTGCCCAGCTGCGCGCCGACCGCCGGGCCGAGGCGGCCGCCGACGCCGGAGTCGATCTCGTCGAAGACCAGGGTGCGATCGCGGTCGGCGCCGCTGAACACGCTGCGCAGGGCCAGCATGATGCGCGCGGTCTCGCCGCCGGAGGCCACGTCGCGCAGGCGTGCGAGGCCCTCGCCCGGATTGGCCGCCAGCAGGAACTCGATGCGGTCCATGCCGCGGTCGCCGAAGCGCGCGCGATCCTGTTCCAACGCGACGAGCAGGCCGTCCAAGGGCGGCGCCGCGTCCTCGGCTTGCGGCGCTGCGGGCGCCTCGTCGGCCTCTTCGATCGGGGTCGAGTCCTCGTCGCCGACGCGCTGGCCCAGGCGCATGTCGAATTCAGCGCGCTCCAGCCCCAGGTCCTTGAGGCTCTTCTGCACGCCGCGCTTGAGCTTCGTCGACAACGCCTTGCGCGCGCGGCGCAACGTGGCGCCGTGCTCGAGCAGCTGCGCGCGCGCGGCGGCGGCCTTGGGCCCGATGTCGTCCAGCGAGCGTTCCTCGCCGCTCCAGCGCTCGACGTCGGCCGCCAGGCGGGCGCGCAGCGCGATCAGTCCCGCCGCATCGCACTGGTACTTGCGCTCCAGCCGCTCGAGGAGTTCGAGTCGGGTCTCGACGGCCTCGAGCCGCGCGGGATCGCCTTCGACGCGCGCCGCGAAGCTGCGCAGCGTGCGCGCGGCTTCCTCGACGTGCACGGCGGACTGCTCGAGTTCGTCGCGCGCGCCGGCGAGCGTCTCCACCTCGCGCGCGTGCAGCTCCAGCAGGCGCTGCGCCTTGCGCAGCCGGCCCAGCAGCGCGGCATCGGAATCGCACAGCTCCTCGACCAGGCCGCCGAGCAGGCCGCGCAGCCGGTCCGCGTGGCGCAGCAGGTCGCGCTCGACGCACAGCTCGGCGCGCTCGAGAGGATCGACGTGCGCGGCCTCGATCTCGCCGCACTGGAAACGCGCCAGGTCCAGGCGATCGCGGCGTTCGGACTGCTCGGCGCGCAGCCGCAGCTGCTGCTCGACCAGTTCCAGCCACTGCCGCCGCGCTTCGCGGTAGTGCGCCAGCGGCGCGTCCAGTCCGCCAAAGCTGTCGACCAGGCGCAGCTGCTCGGCCGGCTCCAGCAGCCGCTGGTGGTCGTTCTGCCCGTGGATTTCGACCAGCCGCGAGGCCAGCTCGCGCAGCACGCGCAGAGTCACCGGACGGTGGTTGACGTAGGCGCGGCTCTTGCCCTCGTCGCTGACGCTGCGGCCGATCACCAGCTCGCGCTCGTCGTCGGCGCCCTCCCAGTCTTCCTCGAGCTCCGGCAAGTGCTTCGCGATCCAGCCGCGGGCGCGCGAATCGCGCGCGCCCAGGTCGAAGCGGCCCTCGACCGAAAGCTGGTGCGATCCCGCGCGGACCAGCCCCGGCCGCGGCCGCTGGCCGAGCAGCAGCTCCAAGGCGCCGACCAGCAGGCTTTTGCCCGCGCCGGTCTCGCCGGTGATGACGTTCAGCCCCGGTCCGAAGGAGAGCGTGCACTCCTCGATCAGGGCCAGCTTGCGGATGGACAATTCGAGCAGCATCGGGATGGGGCTGGAGTCTCGCCCCGCGCTGCGCGCGCCGCAACAGCGCCGGGCCGTCCTGGCCCCTGGACCGGCTCACAAAGCCGCCGGTGGCAGTCCTCAGCGCTTGTTCTCGACCGGAATCTCGATCGGCGCGGGCGCCAGGCTCAGGCTGTGCAGGCGCAGACGCTCCAGTTCGGCGCGCGCGCGTTCGGGCAGGTCGCTCGCCAGGGCGCGTTCGAAGGACGAGGCGGCCAGACGCCAGTGCTCGGCGGCCATCAGCTCGACCCCGCGCGCGGCGTGGATCAGGCTGCCCTCGGTGAACGCTTGCTGCAAAGTTGCCAGCGCGACCAGTTCGATCCAGGGCTTGCCGCCGTGCACCTGGCGCACGATGGCGGTGGCCTCGAGCCGGCCGTAACGCGGCGTGGCTTCCAATAGGCGCTCGCAGGCGCTGCCGCGTCGCGCGAAGAGCATCGAGGCCGGCGCTTCGAAGTCGGCGCGCTCCCACAGCGGCTGCTCGTCGCCCCAGGCGACCACCGCGCGGTAGTCCTCGGTGCCAAAGCGCGTCAGGAACGGATTCCAGGCCTGCGGCTGGCTCTCGACGGCCAGCGTGAAGCGCACTTCGCCACCCAGGTAGTCCAGCGGCTGGGCGACCACCTGGGCCAGGGCAACCCGGGTGCCGGTGATCGGCGAGGCCTGGTCCGTGCGGTGGCCCTTGCTCACCGCCATGCCGGCCAGGATCGCGGCCAGGCACAAAGGCAGAAGTCGATGCAGGTGGCGCATGGGATTCCTCGCTTTCCTGGTCGACCGCACGGCGCGCCGGCTGGAGCGGTGGCCCGATCGCAGCCCGCCGCCTTCCCAGCCGTGGTATATGCCAGCCATGGCAGCGGCGAATCTCGCGCAGCGGCGCCTCGAGCCCGAGGCCATGGACGACCCGGCGGTCGATCCCGGGCTGCACCGCGACGCGCTGGCGAAGCTCGCGCAGTTGAACCGCCTGGCCGGCTGCTCGGGCATGCTGGCCAGGGAGCTGGCGCGTCTGCGCGGGCCGCTGCGCGTGCTCGATCTGGCGACGGGCGCGGGGGACCTGCCCTGCCGGCTGATGCGGCACGCGCTGCGCGAGGGCCGGCCCTGGCACGTCGACGGCGCCGACATCTCGCCGACCTCGATCGAGCACGCGCGCGCGCGCGCGCTGAAGCTGCCGCAGGCCTCGCGGCCGACGTTCCTGGTGCTCGACGCGCTGCGCGATCCGCTGCCGGCGGGCTACGACGTGCTGACCTGTTCGCTGTTCTTGCACCATCTATCGGTGGAGGACGCGCTGCGGCTCCTGGCGCGCATGCGCGCGGCCGCGAAACGCGCGGTCATCGTGCACGACCTGCTGCGCTCGCCCGGGGCGATGCGCCTGACCTGGCTGGTGACGCGGCTCTTGTCGCGCAATCCGCTGATCCTGGCCGACGGTCCCTCGAGCATCGCCGCGTCTTTCACGCTCGAGGAAGCTCGGCAACTGGCCGCGCGCGCCGGGCTGGGCGCGGCCGAAGTTTCCGCGCGCTGGCCCTACCGTTGGATGTGCACCTCGATCCATGGAGAACGCTGAACGATGAGAAACCTCGCCCTGCTCGCCGCCCTGCTGTGCTGCCAGTGCGCCGCCCCTGCGACGACGTCCTCGAGCGAAGTTGCGCTGGCGCACGCGAGCGAGGCTGCGCTGCGCGAGCGCGCGCTGGCCTTCCTGCGCGAGAACATGCCGCCTGCCGACGTCGGCGTGCTGAGCGAGGCGCTGCTGGAGCAGCACGTGGATCTCGCGCTGCAGGCGCGCCGCTCCTTCCCCTGGGCGGCGACGGTGCCCGAGCCGATCTTCTTCAACGACGTGCTGCCCTACGCGGTGTTCGACGAGCCGCGCGACCCGTGGCGGCGCGAGCTGCTCGCACTGGCAGGGCCGCTGGTCGAAGGCTGCACGAGCGCGAGCGAGGCGGCGCAGGCGCTCAACCGCCAGTTGTTCGGCAAGCTCGGCCTGCACTACAGCACCGAGCGCGAGCGCGCCAACCAGAGCTTTGCCGAGTCAAGTGCCAGCGGCAAGGCCTCGTGCACCGGACTCTCGATCGCGCTGGTGCAAGCCTGCCGCGCCGTCGGCATCCCCGCGCGCGCGGTCGGCACGCCGAACTGGGCCACCAAGCCGGGCAACCACACCTGGGTCGAGATCTGGGACGGCGACTGGCATTTCACCGGCGCGGACGAGTACGACGCCGGCGGCCTGGACCGCGGCTGGTTCGTCGGCGACGCGGCCGCGGCGCGCAGCGACGACCCGCGTCACCGCATCTACGCGACCTCCTGGAGGCGCGGCGAGGAGTTCTTCCCGATGGTCTGGAGCCGGAACGAGCGCGGCGTCGCGGCGGTCGACGTCACGTCGCGCTACGCCAGGCCCCTCGTTGCCGCGCCGGCCGGCGCCGTGTTCGTGCGCGTCTTCGATCGCCGCGACGGCGAGCGCATCGTGGTCGAGCTGGAATTGCTCGACGAGTCCGGCACGGTCCTGCAGCGCGCGCGAACCCGCGCCGGCGGCGCCGACTTGAACGACATGCCCAAGCTCGAGCCGCGCGCCGCGGCGAAACAGTCGCTGCGGCTGCTGCGCGAGGGCGAGGCGCGGATCCTGGAGCTGCCGGAGATCGGGGAGGCGCCGCTGACGCTCGAATTGGCCTGGGACGAGCTGGCCTCGGATCATGGCTCGGATCCGTGCGTGAGCGAGGTCCGCCAGTGGCTGGCTCGCGCAGCGGCCGAACGCGGACCGGCGCCGGATTGCGCCTTGACGCGCGAGCAGGCGGCCGTCGTGCGCGGAATGTTCGCCGAAACGCGCGCCGCGGAGCTTGCGGCGGAGCGCGGCGCGGAGATGGAAGCCAAGGCGATCGTGCTGGGCGAGCGCACGCTGCGCTGGACCGAGACGAGCTTCGGCGAAGCCGCGGCGGGCTCGCGCAGCCTGTGGATCTCGATGCACGGCGGCGGCGGCGCGCCCAGCGCGGTCAACGACCAGCAGTGGAAGAACCAGGGCGGCCTGTACCAGCCCGCCGAGGGTTTCTACGTCGCGCCGCGCGCGCCGACCGACACGTGGAACCTGTGGCACGAGGCGCACATCGACCCCCTGTTCGCGCGCCTGATCGAGGACTTCGTCGTGCTGCGAGGCGTCGATTCCGACCGCGTGTACCTGCTGGGCTACTCCGCAGGCGGCGACGGCGTGTGGCAGCTCGCGCCGCGCATGGCGGATCGCTTCGCCGCGGCGGCGATGATGGCCGGCCATCCCAACGAGGCTTCGCTGCTCTCCCTGCGCAACCTGCCCTTCGCGATCTTCATGGGCGCCGACGACGCGGCCTACGAGCGCAACAAGGTCGCGCGCGAGCGCGGGGAGCAACTGGAGGCGTTGCGCGCCGCCGACCCCGCAGGCTACGAGCATCTCGTGCGCATCTACGAAGGCATGGGGCACTGGATGAAACGCAAGGACGCCGAGGCGCTGCCCTGGATGGCCGAGCGCGCGCGCGCCGCGTGGCCGCGGAAGATCGTCTGGTTCCAGGACGACGTCGTGCACGAGCGCTTCTACTGGCTGGCGCGCGCGCCGGGCAGCGCACGCGCCGGCGAGCAGATCACGGCCGAGGTCGACGGCCGCACGATCCGCGTCAGCGCCAACGGCGTGCGCGAGCTGTGCCTGCTGCTCGACGACGCGCTGCTGGACCTCGACGCTCCGCTCAAGGTCGAGATCGACGGGGTGCTGCGCTTCGAGGGCCGCGTCGAGCGCAACGCGCTTGCCCTTTGGGGCAGGCTCCAGGAGCGCTTCGATCCGCCGGGCGCCGCCTGCAGCAAGCTCGAACTGGAGTGGTGATAGACTCGGGTCGGCGCGGGCTCCGCCTGCGACTCAACCGAGGATCACCCATGCGACTTCTGCTTGCGTTCGCGCTCTCCTGCCTCGGCTCCGCACCGCTGCTGGCGCAAACCACGCTGCTGGCGCGCTACAGGCTGGACGAGACCAGCGGCACGATCCTGGTCGACGAAGGCCCCAACAACCTCTCGGGAACCTACGTGGGCGGAGCCACGCTGGGCGCCGCCGGTCCGGTCGGCACCTGCGTCGACTTCCTCGAGAGCGCCATCGGCCGCGCGGACATCGCCAACCATCCCGCGCTGGCGAGCATCAACTACGACATCAGCTACGCGGCCTGGTTCCGCACGCGCTCGGTGACCGGCTACCGGCGCGTGTTCGCCAGCCAGGACGGCGGCATGGGCGTCGGGCTGTTCTACAACAACCTGCTGTTCACCACGCGCGGCGTGCAGGACTACGTGCAGAGCGCCGGCATCCAGATCAACACCTGGTACCACGCCGCCTGGAGCTTCGACTCCAATTTCACGGCGCGCTTCTATTTGAACGGCCAGTTCATCGGCAGCGTGCAGGGCAGCGGACCGGCGCAGCCTTCGACCGGCGAGTTCCACGTCGCCTCGCGTTCGCCGACGACGGAGTTGTGGGATGGCGAGATCGACGACCTCCAGATCTACCAGGGCGTGCTCGCCGACGCGGACATCGCGCTGCTGTTCGCCCATCCCGGCCTGGCGTTAAACACCAGCGTCAACACCTACTGCATCGCCAAGACCAATTCGCAGGGCTGCACGCCGCAGATCGGCTGGGCAGGCGCGCCCAACGCCTTCGTGCCCGGCGGATTCACGATCAACGCCGTCGACGTGCGCAACAACAAGAACGGCCTCTTGTTCTACGGGATCAGCGGCCCGAGCTCGGCTCCGTTCCAGGGTGGCACGCTGTGCGTCAGCCCGCAGATCAAGCGCACCGGCGCGATCAACTCCGGCGGCAATCCCTTGCCGGCCAACGACTGCAGCGGCGTGTACTCGATCGACATGAACGCCTTCGCCAACGGTCTGCTCGGCGGCGTGCCGCTGCCGCAGCTCAATCTCGCCGGCCAGTTGGTCCACGCGCAGTTCTGGGGCCGCGATCCAGGATTCCCCGCGCCGTTCAACACGACCCTGACCGACGCGCTGCAGTGGACCGTGGGACTCTGATCGCTCGCGCCCGGGAATCGACGCAGGGCGAGCGCACGGGAGCCTCCCGGCACTGGTCGCACCGGTGCTGATGTTCGGGGCCAGCTTCGTCACCTCGGCGAAGTGAGGCAGCGCGGCTGCGGGCGCGGCGCCTGCGCGCAGCCCTCAGGGGACGAGCAGCTCTTGCGCGCTGCCCGAGTGCAGCTGGACCGGCCAGGGGCTTGCCAGCGGGCGCAGCAGAGTCGCCGCGCAGGAGCTCTCGGCTCCGAGGAAACACTCGAAGCGGCCGTCGAGCAGCGGGCTGGCCCAGAGCTTCTCGACCTCGGCCGGCCAAGTGGGGTGCTCCAGCTTCAGCACGCCGCTGGCGACGCTGCCGGCGACGGAGCTGCGCACGCTGCCGCTGGAGAAGTGCGCGGGCTGCGACGCGAGCTCGATCCGAGCGGGTTGGGTCGACTCGATGCGCACGCTGCCTTCGGCGTAGGCCTTCCATCCGCCCACGTGCACGAACAGCTGGTAGTCGCCGACGGGCAACTCGTCGAGCTGGAACGGGACCTGGAACTCGTGGCCGTAATCGAAATGGACCAGGCGTCGATCGACGAGCGCGTACTCGACCAGGCCGCCGGCGAAGGCAGCGAGCCCCGGCGGCGGCTCGATGCGCACCTCGAGCGAGCCCTGGCGACGGATCACCAGTTCGAGCCGGCGGCCGCGAGGCAGCAGGCGCAGCTCGTCGGACATGCCCAGGTCGCGCCGGAACGCGACCACGTTCAATTCGCGGTCGGTCTCGATCGCCAGTTCGAAGCTGCCGTCCGCGCCCGAGCGGATCTGCGCGATGCCCGCCATCGCGGCTTCGCGCGCGTCGATCGCCGGGCTGGCGCTGACCAGCGCGCCTTCGACCGGCGCGCCGTCCTCGTTCACGACCCGGCCGGCCAGCAGGTCCTCGTCGCCCAGTTTGCGCAGCGCGAGCGTGATCGAACGCGGGCCGTCATGCTGCAGATCCACTTCATCGGTCCTGCTCGAGAAACCCGCTGCCGCCGCGATCACCTCGCAAACTCTCGACTCCAGCGTGGCGCGGAACTCGCCGCGCGCATCGCTCTTGCCGACGGCGGGAAAGGTCGCGTCGTCGTCCAAGGCACCGATGCGCACGGCGGCGTTGGCGATCGCGTTGCCTTCGGTGTCGACGACGCGCACCAGCAGTTCGCCGAAGGCGAGCTCGATGCGCGCGCCCGCCTCGCCGGCCAGCTCTTCCCAGCGGATCCGACGCGTGACGGAGAGCGACGCGACGCTCACTTCGACGTCGACCCAGGGAACCTCGCGCGCTGGACAGGCCTGGAGCTCGAAGCGGCCGTCCGCATCGGCCTGCGCGCGGCACAGCATCACCGGGCAGGACATGGTTCCGCTGCGCGGCTCGTTGGCCTGAACCCAGGCGCGCGCGCCGGCTTCGAGGCCGGAGATCACGAGCTGTCCGTGCAGGCGCGTGCACTCGTCCATCAGGACGACGATCTCCTCGCGCAACGGGATCGCGCCGAAGCGTCTCGATCGCTCGCCCCGGCCGACCTCGACAGTGCACAGGGCCTCGTGCGGCGTCGACTCCGGCTCCAGGCTCAATCGCACCGCTCCGCTCGAGTCGGTCGTGCCGCGCGCGCCCGGCGATCCCCGCTCGGGCGACCACCAGGCCAGCTCGACTTCGAGCCCCGCGAGCGGGCGCCGATCCCCGCGCGAGAGCACC
>Ga0315910_10001415_pt1 | contig 22031 bp, 21 predicted proteins | sample EdamamesoilMG_FD_204470 | JGI IMG/M metagenome (GOLD analysis project Ga0315910, IMG submission 204470) | Garden soil microbial communities collected in Santa Monica, California, United States - Edamame soil | ecosystem: Environmental > Terrestrial > Soil > Garden | place: USA: California... | reverse complement strand
CACTCAAGTGAGTGGGGCGGGGTGTCCCGGTGACCGGGTAATACCCGCTATTTCCGGTGAGACAAGTGCGACAATTGATTCCATCTCGCCCTTCCACGCGCCGGACCTGCGATCGGAGCAACGCCACAGCGATTGTGGAATACTGAACACATGTAAGTTTAAAAGATTAATCATTTCAAATAATTGAAAAAAACACATGCCCGAAAGCTGATTTTTTTGGCAAAAAACTGGCCAGACATTCAGTGTTTTGTGTACAGAGGTTGGTATGGAAACACTGAACAAAAATATCCTCATTGCTCTGCTCGATTGCGCTCAGAACGACCTCCCCGCCAGCGTCCAAGTGCTCGCTCAGGAGCTGGGTGTGTCCCGGCGGGAAGTCGCGGATGCCTTGAATGGCCTGGTGCTCGAGGGGTTGGTGCGGGGCGAAACTTGCCGCCTCACCTTCGTTGGGCTCATGCACGCCGCTGGCGCGCGGGCAGCGGCCGAGCGGATGCGGACCCGCCGCTCACAAGCCGCGTGAAGATAAGCTCGCGTCCTATTTCACGCAGCACAATGTTCATTTTACGGAGCGGAGCGCCCGAAGAAACTGCGGCGCATCCACAAAATCAGTGAAGCGATGGATCTCCTTCCCCTGTGAGTCAAACAGGATGACCGTGGGCAGTCCCACCACCTGCATGCTTTTCATGCTGGCGACCACCCGGGGGTCCTCGTCATCGGTGGCATCCACCTTCACAGCGTGAAACCGTCCTGCCTCGCGTGAAACGCGGGGATCGGCAAACGTCAGCTTCTCCAATTCCTTGCAGGCCCCACACCAGGCGGCCGTAAAATCGACCATCAGCGGTCGCTCGCTCTTCAAGGCTGCACTGCGGGCTGTCTCCAGCGCATCGGTTTGCCAATTGAGTACCCTTGCCGGTTTGGTGAGGGCGATGACCAGCACAAACGCACCGCAGGTGGCGACGAAGGTACCCAAACCTTTGAGGAATCGGTCGGCGAACAAGGGGCTGCTGAATTCGCGATGCACGGCCCCCACCGCGACACCAAAGACCACCGCGAGTGAACTTGCGATCATCACCGCGTGGGACGGCTCAATCCAAGCTGTGATGAAGGGAAATGCCGTGGCGAAGTAATAGAGCGCGACGACGGAAAGGACGATGGCCAAGATGCTCTTGACGTGGACCATCCAGGCGCCGCTCTTGGGCAAACGCACCGCAAATGTTCCGACGATGAGAAACGGAAAGCCGAGGCCCAAAGAGAACGCCAACATGGCCAAGGCGCCCACGGTGCCGCTTTGGGATTTGGCGATGTAGGTCAAGATCCCGGTCAGTACTGGACCGGTACACGGCGCCGCGATGAGGCCGCACACCAGACCCAGACCAAAAGCTCCTTTTGGTCCCACGCCGCCCACCTGCGCCAGGCGATTGGTGAGAGAGCTGGGTAAGGCCAATTCAAACGCGCCGAGCATGCTCGCCGCCATGGCCACGAAGAGTAGGGCGATGCCCGTGAGTACCCACTGGTTTTGCAGGGCAGCCCCAAAGAGCGAGCCGGTCATGCCAGCGAGCACACCCAGGGGCGTAAACATGGCGACGATACCCAGCACGAACGCGCTGCTGAGCCCCAGCCCGTGCAGGTGACTTTGCGACTGCTTGGCACCAAACACGCTCACGGTGATGGCGATCATGGGGTAGACGCATGGCGTCAGACTGACGAGCAGCCCGCCCAGCAAGGCGACGCCCGCCGCAGACAACGGACCTTTTGCCAGCGCACTTTCAAACTGATTGATGGAGCTGGCCCAGGCGGGGCTCACCCATCCGCAGAGGATGAAGGTGAGCGCTAGCAGTGAGCAACTAAGCAGTGGTTTTTTTGAGCAACATCCGGGCATGGGCGATCTCGCCTTTGAGACTCAGACATTTAGCGCGAGGAGCGTCTTCAATCCGCTCCAAAAAACGCTTCAGATACCGCGCCGCTGCCGAGTAGTCCCCCAAAAGGTAGCAGAGCTCGCCCAAGATCCACTGTGCGTACCCTTTTTGAGGGAGACCGCTTTCCAATTCCTCACGCAGCCGCCGTAAATGGGGGATGTCGTTGCCGCGCTCGGCCTCGGCGAGCGCCTGCTGCGCCTGGTACAGCGCCGTGTCAGGGCCTGCACAACGGCTAGCCTCCGCAAATGCTTCCACCGATTTTTCCAGCTGCCCACTGAAGCGAAGCAGCGCGCCCAAGTGACCCAAGTGGAACGAGCGCCGACTCTGCGGGCACACCTTGGAGGCGATGCGCACATGCTCAATGGCTTCATCGACGCGTCCGAGACCGAGCGCTGCCCGCGCTGCGTCTTGCCGCGCGATGTCGCCGAGTTCTTCCAAGTCGATCATGCAAAGGGCAAGATCGTAGGCTTCATCATGTGCTTCGACATCGAGCGCGCACTGATACAACTGGCGCAAGAGCAGCGCCTTGAGTTCGGCATCGTCTTCATGCTGGGAGGCGTAGGCCTCCAGGCCTTTCTCAGCCCACTCCCGTTTGGTAGCGCCGTCCTTGCTCCCGAGGGCGCGCAGCAGAAAGTCAGTTGCACTGGGTCGCACCGGGGCCTTGGATGGTCGCTTTTTCCCTGAAGCGACGCCGGGCCCGCGAGCGGCCAAGCTCAGGGATTTGGATTTTGGCGGCACAGAGCCCGAGTCGGTCACGATAAAATGGTAGCAAGAGCCCATCCAGCGTCCAAAAAAAGTCCAGCTCAGTGGCTGGCGATCGGTCATACAACGTCCTATGGGCTAGCCCTGAAGGGCGGCGAATTGGCTGACTGCTGCAGTCACCCTGCGTTTCTTTTGCTGTAAAGTTTCTGTCATGAGCACTAAATTCTTGTCCAAAGTCGTCAAGCTGCGCCTGCTCATTGGGGCGACCCTGCTGGTGGGATGCGGCCGTCCTGCAAGTGAAGGGGAATGCCGTGAAATCCTCCGCACTGCCGCGCGGCTCGAGCTCAAGGCGCATTTGGGCAATGATCAGCTGATCGACGCTGAACTGAAGTCGATTGAATCCTCCATGCAGGCGACCATGATGGAAAAATGCGTTGGCAAGCGCATCACCGAGGAGAAGTTGGGGTGCATCCGCCAGGCCAAGACGTCTGAGGAGTTGTTCGGCAAGTGTTTCTGAAGCCGCGCCCCTCAACAGCAGATCGGCGCTCCTGGCGATGGACTTGGGTCACGACCATGGCCTGTGTCTTAGGATGCCAGCCCCAGCTCAGTGCGGACGAATGCCGGGCCCTGTTAGATCACTACACTGAACGTCAAGTGGAGCAGGCGCGCCCCTCGACCAATGCGCGCGGTCGGATTGAGTTGCAGCAAGAGGCGCAAAAAAAGGCGCTCATCGACCCAGAATTTCAGCGCTGTCCCCAAGTCGTCTCACGCGCCCAGTATGACTGCGCGATGGCCGCTCACAGCGCCGATCAGATCGAACGCTGCCTGTTGTAGTGCCCGCAACGGCGCTTGCTGACGGAACGCCGGCGAGCAAACCAACACGATGTCGCGCAGCGACGAGACGCGATTCACTGCGCTCGCCAGTCATTTTTCGCTGCGGCACCCACCCGCTCACGAAGTGAGCGGTGGGTGCCTTCGCTCAGTCGGGACACATCTGCTTCGCTGCGTTGTTTCTTGTTGGACCAGGGGCCCAAGCCCCTGGTCTGGTCCTCGGTGCGCTATCGCGCACCTGCGGCGCCGCCGACCACGCCAGCGACAAGCCAACGATGTTCGCGCAGCGAACGAGCCGCGGAAAACCGCCGCCGACCAAGTGGGAGGCGCCGGATTTTCCGGCGGAAGGTGGGAGTGAGGAGACGACGGCTATGCCGGCGCGACGAGAGGGGCCCTGCTCCTCTAAAAACCAGTCCAGCGCGCCAGACTTTGCATGACGGATTGCATGTCGGGTCGGCTTTCGAGCAAACCCGACATGGGATCACCGCGCAGCTCTACCCTACTTGGCACGGTTTCTATGGTGAACAGAGCGGGATCGAGTGCGAGGTGAACTTCGTTCCAAAACAGCGGTGTGGAGACACGTGCACCGGGAAACGCGCGCACGGAATACGGCGCCACGATGGTGCGCGAGCGCCCGGTCTGCCCGGTGTCGATGTAGACCTTGTCAGCGCGCTTATCCACGCGCCGCTGCATGGTGGCGATGTCCGCGTGGCGGCTCAGCACGATGCGTCCTAACAATTCACACATGAGTTTTGCACTCTCGAAGCTGATACCTGGGCCGAGCGGCACAAGGACATGCAGTCCGCGTTGTCCACTGGTTTTGGGGAAGCCCACGAGGCCCAGTTCGTCCAAGATCTCGCGCAATGACAGCGCCAAGCGCACTCCGTCGGCGAGGGGACGTTCACCGAGGTCGAAATCAATGGTGAGAAAGTCACAGTGGGTCGGCGACGTCTCACGCCCGGCAAGCACATGCAGCGGAATGCAGCCAAGATTCGCGATGTGCAGCAGGGCGTCCACGCTGTCCACGATGAAAGCGGACTTGTTGCTGCCGCGTTCACGCTGTTTCTCTTCATCGTAGAGCTCAAACGTGCGCAGCCAGGGGGGCGACTTTTCTGGTGCGCGCCACTGGTAAAAATTCTTGCCGTGGATGCCATCGGGATAGCGCACCAAGACGACGGGGCGACCTTTGAGGTGAGGCAGCATGGCCGGGGCAATCTGCGCGTAGTAGTCGATGAGATGGCCTTTGGTGTAGCCGTCCTCGGGAAAGTAGACCTTGTCCAGATTGGTCAGTTGAACGAGACCGGAGCTGAGCGGTCCGCGCTGGGTCGAGGGCGCAAGAACGCTCGGTGCAGCGTTCAACCTGGACAGCTCCTCATCGTCATCGCTGGGGCGAGCTCCGGCCGGCGCTCTGAGGGTGCAATCCATAGCGGCCTTCGCCTCATGGATGCCCTGAAAAGAAGCGGCGCGCAGGTGTCCGGAGTTGGAGTGCCCTTGATGTTTGACTTTGATGACCAACTGGGGAGCCGTGTACGTGGCGCGTACGTCATCGGGGATGGTGCAGCAGGGCTCTGGGGTAACGATGTCCTTCAGCATCTTGACCAGTGCGATGCGGTCGCGATTGGAAAACCCGGTGCCCACCCGGCCCTGATAGACCCAACCAGCTGGGCCATACTGAGCGACCAACAGCGCCTTGAGGGCGCCACGCTCGCCTTGAGAGTAACCGATGACCGCGTAGTCCTCATCCACGGCGCGCTTGAGTTTGATCCAATTTCCAGACGCCTCCGGTCCTACGCTGTACGGGGTCCCAAGACGTTTGACGACCATGCCTTCCAATTGCTGCTGCTGCACCAGGGACCACAAGGCGTCTCCGTGCTGTACGATGTGATCGAGGGTGCGGGTGAAGCCGCTACCGGGCAAGATTTGCCCCAGCAGCTGTTTGCGCTTCTCGAGAGGCACGTGCCGTAAATCAGTCGCGCCCAGCTTGAGCAAGTCGAAGCCAAAGAAAACAACGGGCACCTTGTTTTGGGCCTGTTGCACCTCACCTGGCCGTTTTGCCATGATGCGCGGTCCGAGCAGGCCAAAATTGGGACGGCCGTTTTCATCAAATGCCACGATCTCGCCGTCGATGAGCAGCTCACTGACTGGCAGGTGCTCAAGGCAGCGCGCGATGTCCGAGTAACTGCGCGTGCAAGAGCGCCCCGAGCGATAACGGAGGCTCACCTCGTTGTTCAGCTTGTGGGCGAGGATGCGCACCCCGTCCAACTTCAACTCGTACAGATGGTGGGGCGAACGATGGGGCGCTTGTCCGTGCTCGACGACCATGGGTAGAGCCTGATCAAGTGGCGCTTGCTTGGCGAGCATCGGGTGCGCGGCGGCGAGCTCTTGGGCGGCGTGTTCCCACGCTTGACCAAGCTCTACCTTGCGTTTGAGATCAGTGACCGAAAATCCACTCACCACGCTGCGTGGGTGCAGCTCGGCTAGGTTTTTTCCCGGAGCGGCAAACTGGTCGTTTTTCTTGATCAAGAGCCACTCCGCCGCCATGCCTTGGGTGCGAGCCAACCCTTGCGCGGCTTTGCGCCGGCCCGTTGCGATCAAGGCAAAGCGCCCCTTGGCCTTGAATCCGGACAATACGAAGTCGAGCTTGCCCCGCGCCATGCTCTGCGGGCCGTCCGCTTCGAGCAGTGTGTACGTGCCCGTGTCCCACACGATCATCGCGCCGGCCCCGTAGTTGCCCTCTGGGATTACATCCTCAAACCGCAGATACTCCACGGGGTGATCCTCGGTATGCACCGCCAGGTGTTTTTCAGACGGATCGAGCGTGATGCCTTTGGGAATGGCAAAGCTCTGCAGCGTCCCACCGATCTCCAGGCGCAGGTCGTAGTGCATGCGGCTGGCGGCATGTTGGTGGATGACGAAGCGCCCGCCTCCCGCGTCGCTTCTGACTGTATGTTCAGCACCGAAGGGCTCATTGGTCCCGGCGGGATCGCGTTTCTTTCGGTATTTCTCCAGCGGGTCGGACATGAGCGTCGCTCCACCCATCATGAGGTGAAAAGTTTGGTGATGTACTGCTCCCTCAAGCTAACATGCACATTCTATGGCGGCTCGAGCAATTGCCAGTGGCACCATCTCTTTTGGTCTCGTATCCATTCCGGTCAAGTTATATACGGCCGCAGTGAGTGAGCAGGTGCGTTTCAATATGCTGCACGACAAGTGTGGCTCGCGCATCAAGCAGCAATTGTACTGCCCCGTGGACGATGAAATCGTGCCACGCAAAGAGACCGTCAAGGGCTATGAATACGCGGACAACGTGTTCGTGAAGTTCGATGACACTGAGCTCAAGGCGCTCGAGGCACAAAAAGACAGCAGCATCAGCATCGTTGAGTTTGTTCCTCTTTCGACCTTCGACCTGATCCAGGTCGAAAAATCCTACTATTTGGGGCCGGATAAAGGTGGGGACAAGGCGTATCGATTGCTCAGTTTAGCGATGAGGACTTCGGGCAAGGTTGCCGTAGGGAGTTGGGCCGCCAAGGGCAAAGAACAATTGGTGGTCATCCGCCCGTACGAGGATGGGCTCATCTTTCATCAATTGTTCTACGCGGACGAAGTGCGCGCCTTTGCCGACGTGGACACTGGTGCAATTTTTGACTTTCACGATGCGGAAAAATCACTGGCTCTGCAGCTGATCGAACAGCTCTCCCATCAAGCCTTCGATCCTGCCAAGTATGAGGACTCCTACCGCAGTCGTGTGCTCGCCGCGGTCGAACAAAAGGTAGCTGGTCAGAAGATCCAAGCTGCACCCGAGGCTCCCAAGGCGCAGATCATCGACTTGTTCGAGGCGCTCAAGCAGAGTCTCAACCCAACCGCGACGTTGGACCCCTCACAGGCCCTGCCGCCCATCAAGGCCGCAGAAAAGCCCAAGCGCTCGCGCAAGTCCAACACAGCATAAGCTGAGCGCACCCGTTGGTTACCCAAAGCCCATGAAACTCATCATCCAGATCCCTTGTTACAACGAGGAACTCGCTTTGCCCGTGGCGCTGTCAGAATTGCCCAAGCAGCTGCCCGGTATCGACGAGGTCGAGGTGCTGGTGATCGATGACGGTAGTACAGATCGCACCGTGCAAGTTGCCAAGCAGTGTGGCGTACAGCACATTGTAGGGTTTTCCAGCAATCAGGGGCTGGCACGCGGCTTCATGCTGGGGATCCAGACATGCCTTTTGCGTGGCGCCGATATCATCGTCAACACGGACGCCGACAATCAGTATTCGGCCGCGGATATTCCTGCCCTCATCGCCCCCATCCTGAGCGGTGAGGCCGACATGGTGATCGGCGCTCGCCCGATCGCGACCATCGAGCACTTTTCACTGGTCAAGAAGTGCTTACAAAAGTTGGGCAGCACCGTGGTGATGATCGTGAGCGGCACCCGTGTGCAAGACGCGCCCAGCGGGTTTCGTGCCTTCTCGAAAGAAGCCGCGCTCAGTTTGAACGTGTTTTCTCGTTACACTTACACGCTGGAAACCATCATCCAAGCGGGTCAAAAGAACCTGCGTGTGGTCTCCGTTCCAGTTGGGGTAAACCCTGACTTGCGTCCGTCACGCCTCGTGAGCAGCATCACCGGCTACGTGCGCAAGTCGATGATCACCATCGTACGCATGTTCGTGGTGTATCGGCCCTTTCGCTTCTTCATGTTGCTGGGTGGCATGATCTTCTTTGCGGGGTTCTTGATTGGGGTGCGTTTCGTCTATCACTATGTACTCGGCAGCGGCACCGGCAAGATCCAGTCGCTCATCCTGGCGGCGGTGCTGCTCATGATGGGGTTTCACACCATGTTGCTCGGATTCGTGACGGACCTGCTCGCGGTCAACCGCAAATTGCTCGAGGAGTTGCAGCAGGCCGAACGACGGCGACAGCTCTTGATGTTGCAATCGGAGCGCAGCTCGTCCCGCCCGCCTGCTGCCACGTTCCTTCGTCAAAAAGTTGCCTCTCCGGATTAGGCCCGTGTACGGCATGAGGGACATGCCAGCACTCACTCGAAACGCGACCATGGTCGTGATTGAATTTTCCGCCGCGTGGCCGCGTTGGCTCAAGCCGGCCGGCAATGCGGACATGGCAGTGGTGGCCCAACACTATGAGGGGCACCCCAGCTCGCTCGTCACTCAGGTGGCCACCCGAACCACCCGCCTCGAGGCAGTCGGATGGAACATTGATCGCATCGTGTTGGTGTCCAATGGACGTATGGATGCGGATGCAATTGCGGCTCGGTCCATCTTGGCCCGTGGTCTACTCTCGCGCTTGCGCTTGCTGGGGCGTGGCGAGTTGATCCTCACAGTGGAAGAACGACTGGGGCGCAGGGCCGCCGCCGATGTGCGCGCGCTCTCGGCTAGTTTGGAACGCTCGCTGCGCGGAGCGCCGGTGATGCTCACCGCACGCATCGGTGAGCGCTCCTGGCATGGTCACGAGCAACTGGCGGACAGCGTGGTCGACCGGCGTGTGCCGCCGGGACGTCGCGCCGCCGGCTGAAGCTGCCCACAGGGGTCCTTGAGCCCGGGAACGCCGAGGGCCGGGGCTCTTGCGGCGAGACAAGCTGCGGTCCACGTGTCATAAGCCCGCGCGTGAGTGCCCAGGTGGACCGCTCGGACGAAGATCTCCAATGGCCGCTCGTGCGTGAAGCTATCGCTAGCTTTGCGCTCAGCGCTGTCGGCAAACGTTTGGCGCTGGAGCTCGATCCCGCCGCTGATCAGGAGGCGGCCGAGCTGCGTCAATCCGTGGTCGCTGAGGCGCTTTCCCTCAGCCGTGCTGGCTTCCCCATTCCGGCGGGTGAGTTCACTGAGCTTGGGGACATGCTGCTTCGGGTCGAGCGCGGCGCCAGCGCAGCGGGCACTGAGCTTGCGCAATTGCGCGGCGCACTGCGCGTTGCCTTGCGTCTCGAGCGGTTTGGCTCCGCGCACGCGGACAGCGCGCCGCTCATCGAACGGCTGCTCAATATCGACCCGGAACTCAGCGTGCTGGTGCGCGCAGTGGATGCGACGATCGACGAAGCTGGTCTGGTGCTCGATGAGGCGTCACCAGGCCTCAGCCAGGCGCGGCGCGAGGTGCGCAAGGTCCGCGACGAAATCAAATCCAAGATGGGGCAACTCCTCACGCGCTACCGTGAGGCCCTGCAGGACGGGTACTTTGCGGAACGCGATGGCCGGTACGTGCTGCCTGTGCGCACCGACGCTCCGTTTCGTGTCGATGGCGTGGTCTTGGGAAGCAGCGGCAGCGGCTCTACTCTTTACGTGGAGCCGCACGAATTGGGCACCTTGGGCAATCGTTTGCGCCTTTCGGAGGGTGAAGTCGAGCGCCAGGTGGCCATCGTTTTGGCGCAACTGAGCGAGCAAGTACTGCCCTTTTGCGACGAGGTCCGGTGGGCGCTTGAAGTGTGTGGTCGCGCCGATCTTCTGTTTGCTATCACGTGTTTTGCCGAACGCACCAAGAGCCAAGTGGTCGCCTTTGACGATCCCGGCGAGATGCACGTAAAGGCGGCGCGCCATCCATTGCTGTGTCTCACTCTGGAGCACGTCGTGCCCAGCGATCTAGGCATGAGCGCGGGGCAGGCGCTGATCTTGTCGGGCCCCAATGCGGGTGGCAAGACCGTGGCGCTCAAGACCCTGGGCCTCTTGGCGCTCATGCAGGCAACGGGGCTGCCGCTGCCGGTGGCGGCTGATTCCAAAGTCGGGTTCTTCGACGACGTGCTGTGTGACATTGGGGATGATCAGTCCCTGCTCATGTCACTGTCGACGTTCAGTGGCCATATTGAAAGAGTGGTGCGCGTGCTGGAGGAGGCCGGACACGGCACCCTCGTGCTGTTTGATGAGTTGATGGGAGGCACCGATCCTGATGAAGGTGCCGCGCTTGCCATCGCGACGGTGGAGGCGCTGGTGGCCGCTGGGGCCAGTGTGTGCGTCACGACACACTATGAGGCGCTCAAGAACCACGCACTTTCGCATGCTCGGTTTCACAATGGCGCAGTGGGCTTCGATTTCGACAAGATGGAGCCCACCTTCCTGGTGACGATGGGGCGGCCTGGAGCGTCGAGTGCCCTCGTGGTGGCCGAGCGGTTTGGTCTGTCGTCGTTCATCACCCAGCGCGCCCTTCGCTTGATGCCGCAGGACTTGGCCGCCGAGCGCCAAGAGCGCATCGATGTGGAGCGCGCCACTGCACGGCTCGAAGCCGAACGCGCGGAACTCCAGGCCGTACGGGCCGAGCAAGCAGAGCTCAACCGCCGTCTACAGCGTCAACTCGCAAGGGAAGAAGAGCGACAGCGCAGCGAGTTACTCCGCGAAGGCGACGCGCTCCGCGCCGAGGTCAAGGCGGCGCGCGCCGAACTGCGCCGCATCCAACAAGCGCTCAAGCACACTGATCGGCAAGACCTCAATCAGCTCCAAGCTGATCTGGATCGCGCGGCGCGGGTCGACGCCGTCGGGGGACCACTGCATCAGCATGCAAAAAGCCAAGCTGAGCCCCTGGCCAAAGCTCTGCCGGAACAAATCGCTGTCGGTAGTATGGTGCGCGTTGCGGGGTTTTCCATGCTGGGCGAGGTGCTCGAGCCGCCCAAGAAGGGCAGCGTACGCGTGCTGTTGGGCGTGATGAAAATGAGCGTCGCGCTCAGTGACATCAGCCTACCCAGTCCAGGTATGGTTGCTGCTCCGCTGAGCAAAGCGAGCGCCAAACGCCCACTGGCCGCGGCGCCTGCTGCCCCAGCGTCGGTCAGCATCGTGCGCAGTCAGGACCTGACCGTTGATTTGCGCGGACAGCGGGTGGAGGACGGCCTCATGCAGCTGGACCAATTCATCGAAGGGTTGCTGCACCACCACGAGCCGGGTGGATACGTGCTGCATGGCCACGGCACGGGAGCCATGAAAGAGGCAGTTCGCACTCACCTGCGCGCTCACCAGTGCATCACGGTCTCGCGTCCGGCGGAGCGAGACGAGGGTGGGGACGCGTTCACGGTGTTTTGGTTGAACGTCTGATGTGCCCGTATGGTGGGCTCAGCAGCGTTGGGTCAGTTGCCTCCGGCGAGCGCGCAGCACAAGGCGCCCTCCACGACGTAGCCAGCTTGCTTGAGGGCTTGCGCGCAGGCATCGATGGTCTTGCCCGTGGTGATGACGTCGTCGACCAGCCACAAGCGGGTCCCCGGGAGGACACTGTGCGCTTGCAAGTGAGCCGGGCGAGCGATGAACGCATTTTGCACATTGTTGGCGCGCTCGTCGCGATTCAATCGGGCCTGCTGCTGGGTGGCGAGGCGGCGCCGGAGGAGGTCGAATTGAACCGAGACCCGCTGGTGATGTCCGATGACTTGGGCCAAAAGTGCGCTTTGATTGTAACCGCGTTCCACCAAACGCGCGGGGTGTAGGGGCACTGGCACCAGGGCCCTGGAGGTGGGCGGTACGGCAAACAAACGCGCCAAGCTGCCGCCCAAGTATCCTGCCAGCCACGTCTCTTCACCGTACTTCAGCCGCGCAATGTGCTCCTGCAGCGGGCCGCCGTAGCTGCCCAGCGCCCAACATTGCACGCCTCCTTTGGTTTGACGACCCAGGGGTCCGAGCGCGCGGCACGCCCTGCAGATCCCCAAGCGGTAAGCACTGCCGCACGAGGGGCAGCGGCCACGGCACAAACACACACACAAATACGCGAGCTCCATGGGGCTCTACTCGGCCGGAGCCGTGCGTCGTTGCACGAGAATTTGTGCGACAACGACCCCGCGGTGCCGCTCGCTCCTATCGGTCAGTTGATGCCCAGCAGCAAACTCATGGATCGTTCGTCTGCCGGGGTAAACTGAAACTGATCGAATTCATCACTGCGGGCCCAACGGAATTCATGCACGTTGCGTGAACTGGGCTCGCCCGCCACGATCGTGCAGGCGTACAAATGAAGCTCTACGGTGTAGCGATCATAGTTGTGGCGCACGGTGTTCATGAGCTCCGCCACTTCGATCTGTACGCCCAGTCGGTGCATCACCTCGCGCGTGAGCGCGCTTTGATCACCCTCGCCCGGTTCCACCTTGCCGCCGGGGAACTCCCAGAGCAGCGGCAAGACCGCTGACGGGCGCCGCCTTGTGATCAAGTAGCGGCCGCTGTCTTCAATGACCGCCGCCACTACGATGATGGCGTCCCCAGGAACTGCGTCCGTGGTCATGGTGCGTCTCACGCAACGTCCAGGCGGAACACCTGTTGACCCATCAGCAAGATATCGCTGGGTGCGATCCTGTGATTCTCGCGCACCCGCACGAACGTGCCGTTGGACGAGCCAACGTCGGTGAGGTACACGCGTCCGTCGTCCCCCGGACCTACGCGACAATGCAAGCCTGAGACGTAGCCATCCTCAGAGAAGAGTATGTCACCGCGCTCGCGCCCGAGGTGCAAGCCACGCGTAGGAATGGGGAATGCATTGCCCGTGGTGTCACGGCCGATGACCAGCGCCAGGCGTCCCACGATCCCTTTGGCGGGACTGCCAAACTTCTCGACTCCCGCGACCTTAGGGTCACTGACCAACGCCTCAAATCGCACAATTTCCTGGCCAATGCGGAAGACGGAGCCCGGTTCCAGCAAGTAGGGCACGCGGGGTGTCAACTTGACGTAGACGCCATTGAGGCTGCCCTCATCGCGCACCAGGATCTCGTTGCCGCGGAAGGTGAACGTGGCATGGCGGGGACTGAGATAGCTGTCTCCCGCGAAGATGGTCCCGGTGTCACGGCCCACGGTGACCGTGGGTGAGGTGGGGAACCGATAGGCGCCGGCCTCGCTGCCATCGGCGCGCAACGCGGTCAGCGAAACATGCGGTCCAGCAGCTTCGACAGGAGCTGCTGCGCTGGCGGCGGCGACCACTGCTGGTGCTGCTCCGCCCAATTTGTAACCACAAGCGGCGCAGAAGCGATTGCCTGGCCCATTGGGGTGACCACATTGCGGGCAACCCGGGTCAGCCGCGATGTTGGGTACCGGATTGGGCGGCGGCGTGTTCACTACGACGGGCTTCACCGGTGCGGGTGGCGGATCACTGGCCAAGACGGTCTTGTCCGCAGCAGCGACGTGCGCGGCCATCTTGGGAGGAAGGCTTTCCGCTTGGAACTGCTTGGGGGCATCTTTGGGAAGTTCAGAGCCACAACCTAAGCAGAACTTGTAGTGGTCTTGATTTTCTTTGCTGCACTTAGCGCACTTGATCACGGATGACCCTCCAGAGGTCAAAGCCAGGCTGGCGGCAGGGATGGCTTTTCGGACCCGTCCCGCGCAAACCTCCACCCTGACTGAGCAACGTATTGGAACTGCTGGATTATCGTCTGCTCGTGCAGTCGGTCAACTGATGGCCGTTTTTTCCCGAATTCCCCCTTGTCGCGCGCACCGCTTGCCAGCGTTGTCGGCCCGCCGAGCGGGTAGTCGACCGCGGCGACCCGGTTTGTGCGTCCTCATCAACTCGAGAGGATCTTCAGTGCCTTACGTAACAGGCCGGCCAAATCGGCCTGTGCGTCCGGTCCATCCATGAGGGTCTTGCAAGCCCGTTCGGCCTCCGCGGGGCGATAGCCCAAGCCAGTGAGTGCGGCGATGAGACGCTCGGCTTGTTGACCCGGTGCGCGCGCGGCGCTGCTGACGGGGCTCGGGTCGAGGTGGAGTTTGGGAAGTTTGTCCTTGAGCTCGAGCACCAGGCGCTCGGCAGTCTTTTTTCCCACCCCGGGGACCTTGGACAGTTTCACTTTGTCTTCGCTCTCAATCACGGAAGTGAGTTCCGCCACCGAAAAGACATTGAGCACCGACAAGGCCAACTTGGGCCCGACGTTGGGCACATGAGTCAGTTGGCGAAACGCCGCGCGATCATGGAGCGAAGCGAATCCAAAGAGCTCCAGCGCATCTTGGCGCAAATTGGTGTGGACGTAGACGACGACGGAGTCAGGCGCATCAGTTTGGCGCGCGCGCGCGGCTGTGCCCAGCGGACATTGCAGTTCATATCCCACTCCGCCCACGTCCAAAATAAAGGAGCCCGTGGGCTCTTCATGCACCACCTTGCCTTGTAGACGTCCAATCATCCCGGCGTCTTAGAAACAATTGCCGCCAATCAACAGTCGAAAAGCGCCCCCTGAGCCTCACCCTGCTTGCGCAGAGCCGACACGGCGCGACCGTTCGAGGATAGGTTGGGTTGGCACTGGATCCGTCGGCGCAGAGCCGGCAAGCTCCACCACGATGACATGCACACAATGGTTGGGCCGTTCCGCACTGAGTTTCGGATTTTTCTTGATGGTGACCGGGTGCGGAGGTTCCTCGAGTGAAACGCCACTGCCCCTCGAGCCCGTACCCCATCCGGCTGAGTCAGCCAGCGGCAGCAGCGAGCCTCCGGCCTCGGACAACGCGGCACCGTCCGACTCGGCACAGTCATCTGAACCATCAGAGCCGTCCGAACCACCGGAGCCGACGGCTACGCCCGTACCCGGCTCCTCATGATCTTTTCCAGATCACTTGAAGGCGCAATCACCGGCGCACGCTGCGTCGGCGATTGCTGCAGTTGAACGGCCGTACTTCAACTGAAGCGCGTTGCTTTCCGTTGAAGCGCGGTGCTTCAGTTGAACAGCGCGCCCTGCTGGATCCATGCGCGGATCTTGGTCACCTTGTCAGGCGCAAGCGGGTAGGGGACGGGACTCGTGGTGGTTCCCTCACTCTGGGGCATGCCGTCACCGCAGGGATACGGATTCTCGTCGACATCCACGCAAGCAATGCTGGTGACCAAGGGGGCAGGCGCACAGCTGAGACCCATGTGGTTTTGGCAACCATCGATCTTCATCATCAAGAAGCTATTTTGCCAGTTGCCCCCAGTTACGAGCGGAGCGGACGGAGCAATCTTGGAATTGCTCGAAGTGAGATACTGGACGAGAGCTTGTTGTGAGGCGTCGTCCAAGGCCATCTTGGGAGAACCCATGCTGAAGGCCAACCCAGTGGTGTCGGGCGTCTGGTGGCATCCGCTGCCGCCGCTGCACGCCTCAAACAGGATCGGGTTGATGTCGGTTTTGAAACTGACCGCAGTGGTCAGGTCGGCGCCAGTCACGTCGGGCGGGCACGTGCTGGTCGGCTCGCAGAACGAGTAGCCCGAGGGGTTGCCGCCGGCGCCTGCTGGATTCCCGCCGCCGCCTGATCCCACATCGCCGTCCCCGCTCGAATTGGAGGGAGAGCAGCCACCTGCCACAAGACTCAGGCTGGTAAGAAGGCCAAGAAAGGAGGTGGTGAGAGTGAGACGTCTACTTAAAATCATGGTGTCCATCGTTGTAGCTAACTTGGGTGGATTTTCATCCAGGCAGAGAGGAATTTAGGAAATTTGACCTGAACAGAACTATGTTTTTACGCTAAAATTAACGACCCGGTGCCCTGGGTGTGATCACTCGAAGACACCTAGCGCGTCTGATGAACCGGGGCTTCGTGTCCAGCAACCTGCCGTTGTCGTTTTCTCGCATGTCCCGGGGCAGAGTTGATCCAGGGGACGAAGGGACCACAAACCGTGAACAAAAAACCATCCCGTGAACGGCACTCGGCAGCCAGCACGGGTAACGGATCAGAACTGTCCCGAGAGCGCCAGACCCTGGTAACCAGGCGCAACCACGGGCAACACGCTGGGGTAAAAGAACCGCGCGCCCGCCTCAGGCTTGTGCTTCCACAGCGTGTACCAAAAGTATGCGCCCACGATGGTGAGGGCCGCGCCACCACTGGCCACGCCAATGCCGACGGCGCGCTGGGTCTTGCCGCGCTTGTATTTGTCTGACTCGTCGAGTGCATCAGCGACGTCGTCCGCCATGTCCTTGGTGGGGCAGTCCCAATTGCGACCTTTGCGATCACAATGGATCGTGTCTCCCGTCTCCGGATCGATGACCTGTTCACCGTTGTCGTCCAGCAGGGTCACTTCGTGTTGGATGCGTTGTCGCTCTTCACTGATGGCCTTCTGACCGAGGGCCGTGAATGTGGCGCCCACCGCGAGGCCCACGACACCCGCAGCTGTCACCACCACCGGCCACACGGGGCGCGCGGCCTGGTGGTCATCGGCGCCAGTCGAGGGCTCCGATTTGGTCTGCTTGGCTTCTTCGGCCTGTTCCCCAGCGTTTGTAGCTTGCCCGGCGTTTTCCTGTTGCTGCTGCACGCGCGCCTTGAGCTTGGCGATGCGCCGTTCCACAGCAGCGCGATCCTCGAGCGCGGTGTCGCGCGCGACGTACGTCTCGAGGGCAGCGACTGCGCGGACCAGGTCCCCATTGAGTTCGTAGGCGCGACCGACATTGAGCAAGAGTTTGACCGCCGTGCAATCCCGACGATAGGCGTCCTCCCAGTACAAGATCGCGCGCTCGTAGTCGCCCTCCTCGAAGGAGGTTCTGCCCGCCTGAAATGCGCCCTTGGCCGCGGCGACGTCACCCTCACCTGGCGCACCTTCGCAGGCGGGGTAGCTGGGCGTCTCGGTGGCGGCTTGTTCCTCGGTTGGTGGGGTGGCCTTGGCGGGCGAGTCGGCACCGCGCTCAGCGTAGACCGGTGACACAACCGAGCCGCTCACGGCCAAAGTCAGCAGCGCAACCAAGCCCCGCGTGCGCAGGCTGGAGCTCCCGCTGGCCCGTGTGGAACGCGATGGCGGTCGAGGACTTACGTTGGTCGGCGTCGGTTGTCGCATATTTTTCAAACGTCCCCGCGGTTCACGGGGTTGAGCGGGCCCGGCGGTGCCCAAGATAGCTTTAAATTTCACCGGTTACCAAAAATTCAGTGCGTCAGCGCGGCTGGCGGTGATGCGGCCCGCTCGTCGCAATTTGCGATGGGACATGCGCTGTGGCGCCGGTGGAGGAGAGCAAACTTGGCCGCGGGTGGTCAATCGGCTGCACGGCCGTCACGCAACGTGTTATTGCCTCCCACCAAAGCGACCTGCCCATGATCGGTGACAAGAAACAAATCCTGATTGCAGACGATGAACCCAATCTTCGACGTGTCTTAGGCGCGCAGCTGGCCCGGGATGGCCACGATGTGCACCTGGTCGCTGACGGGGGAGAGGCGCTGGGGGTATTGCGGGACAATCACATCGACTTATTGATCTGTGATCTCAAGATGCCCGTGCTCGATGGCATGGGGCTGATGCGTCAAGCCTTGGCTAATCATCCGCACCTTCCCGTCATCATGATCACCGCACATGGTACTGTGGACAACGCGGTCGAGGCGCTCAAGACCGGCGCGTTCGACTACATCACCAAGCCCTTCGATCAGGGCGAGCTGCGGCTCATCGTGCGCAAGGCGCTGCGAACCCAAGATCTCTCGGCAAAAGACGCCACTTCAGCCCACCCCGGCGACAACTGTCGCTACGGCATCATCGGACAAAGCACCGCCATCGGCGAGGTGTATTCGGTGATCGAACGCGTCGCGGACTCGCCCACCACGGTGCTGGTGACGGGGGAGAGCGGTACGGGTAAAGAATTGGTGGCCCGGGCGCTGCATGAATCATCGACCCGCAAGGATCGACCATTTATTAAAGTAAACTGTGCAGCCATCCCTCGTGAGCTGATTGAAAGTGAGTTCTTCGGTCATGAGCGCGGTGCCTTCACCGGGGCCGTGGCATCCAAGCCGGGCCGCTTTGAATTGGCCAGCGGTGGCACGCTGTTTTTGGATGAGATCGGCTCCATCCCGCTCGAGACACAGGTCAAACTGCTCCGCGCCCTGCAGGAGGCTGAATTTGAACGCGTGGGCGGTGTACGCACACTCAAAGTCGATGTGCGCTTGGTCGCCGCGACTAACACTGACCTGAAGCGACAGATCGAAGAGGGCACGTTCCGGGAGGACCTGTTTTATCGTCTCAACGTGGTTGGGGTGCGCTTGCCGGCGCTCCGGGAGCGCGTCGGCGATATCCCGCTTCTGGTCGAGCACTTCATTGAAAAATACAACCAGCGTTTGGGCAAACGCCTACAAGGCATGAGCAACGAGGCGTTGTCGCTTCTTTCTGCGTATGGCTGGCCCGGCAACGTGCGTGAACTAGAAAATGTCATGGAGCGCGCCGTGCTCTTCGCCGACGATGAGCGCATCAGCGCGGAGCATCTGCCCGGTGAGTTGCTCAACCTGCGTGTCCCGAGTGCGGAGGCCGTCAACGAGGCTGAGGTGGGGCTCAAGGAGCAGGTGCGGGCCGCGGTGAGTCAACTGGAGCGGCAGCTCATTCAGCGCGCGCTGGAGCAGATGAACGGCAATGTCACGCATACGGCGCGGGTGCTCAAATTGTCACGCAAGGGTTTGCAATTGAAGATGAAGGAGCTGGGGCTGCGTGAATTGTCCCTCAAGGGTAGCGGCAAGGACGGCGACAATTAGTCGTCGCAAGGTCCAGTTGCGGTGCGCGACCTGGCTCACCTTGGCCAGCGTGCTGCTCTGCTGCGAGCCATGGGATCGCGGCAAGCTGTGGCTGAAGCAAGTTGTGGGCGCCGCCCCATCATCGTCCGTGGCGGCCTTGGCCGTGCCTTCGGGCGTGGCGTCGACGGCGGCGGGGGGACCGCCGCTTGGCCCACCTGCAGATCGGCCGGAGCCAAGACCCGGCATGGTGTACGTCCCACCTGGTGCATTGGTGGTCGGAACTCCACCCGACCGACGTCCGCGGCGAGCCGACCGAGAATTGGCCGGCGAGCAAGTGATGCTGGACGGCTACTACATCGATCAGTTTGCATTTCCCAATGAAGAGGGAGCCATCCCGGTCACCAACGTATCACAGTCGGAGGCCGTCGCGCTGTGCGTTGAACAGGGCAAGCGACTGTGCAGTGAACTGGAGTGGGAGCGCGCCTGCAAAGGGCCCGACAACCGAACGTTCGAATATGGGGACACTTATCGGGAAGAGACGTGCCGCACCGGACGCCAGGCTGCGCTCATCCCCAGTGGCTACAACGTCGGATGTCAAAGCGACTTTGGCGTCCACGATTTGCATGGCGGGCCGTTTGAATGGACGCTCGACAGCTACGGTCGAGGCAGTGAGCGGGGTGAGGTCGTGGTCAAAGGCGGAAACGCGCGCGACGGGGAGGTGGCTGGTCGTTGCGCCAACCTGGAGCCCGAGGATCCGAACACTCGCTCGGGTGGGGTGGGTTTTCGTTGTTGCGCGGGGCCACTCAACGCGACGCGCATCGAGATAGAAAAGAAGTTCTCACCCGGGCTCATTCCGCGTGTCTCGTTCGATCAACAAGTCGAGAAGAGCTTGATTGCTCACTTGCCGGAGGAAGCCAAGACAATGTTGCTCGCAGGGGGGGCCATTCGGCGCGAACGAGTGTGGTTGTGGCGGCCCGTTGCCAATGAGGAGCTGCACTTGATCGCCTTATGCGGACGCGGTCCAAAAGGGCCTCACGCCACGCGTTGCGGGTTGTTCCTGGCGCGTCTCTCACCAGCCCGCGTGCAGCCGCTCGCCTGGGTGGCGAGCGGCCAATGGGTAGCCAATTTGCATCGGCCTGGTCCCCACGAGATGCTGTTTTTGATCGGCGGAGATCAGCGCGGCAGCTTCAAGCGTCTGATCCGTTATCGTACAGGTGACGTTTCGGTGGGAGAACTGTCGTGGGGTGGCGTCAAGTCGATCACTCGGCCTCGTCATTAGGCCAAACCGGCTAGGGCGCGATGTCTGCGCAATCCACCAGTTCCAGGTGTTGTGCGGCGGCTGCGGGGTTGCATGGCCAAATCTCCACTACACCGCTCACCTCGGTGAGGCACATGGTGGACGCGTGGAGAGCATACAAGAGGAAGTCACCTTCGGTGGTGAGCGTCTGACCAAATCGTTGGTTGTAGACGGGGTGCGGGGCATACAAGACGAGGGGCGTGCCTGCTGTGGGGGCCGCGTAACGCACGTCGAGATTCATCCCCACCGACTCGTTCCTGTAGCTGAGGCCGCCGTTGCCCTGATCAATGACCACCCAAGCGTCACGAGGCCGTTGCGTGCAAGCATGCGTCTCGATGACGTATCCGGGATCAGTTCCTAACGTTGTAAATGCCCCCCTACCCAAGCAGTTTCCAGACTGAGTGAAACGCAGCATGTGCAGGGTTTCACCGGGTAGGGAGACGGACGTGCAACTATCTAAGGGAGGCTCTTCCTCGGCGGGGTCCCCGGCATACCCAGTTTCACCGGTTGAGCTGGTGGTTGCACCGGATCCTCCCTCTGATGTACCAGAATCAGTCGTCCCACCTCCGCTGCCCCCAGCTGCGGACGGCATACACTCTGCCGAAACACACGGACCGGCCGCTCCCCCCGAGCCGGAGATCGGAAAAAAGTCGTAGATGGTCTGCGAACACCCTCCAATCACAGACCCCGCGAGGGCGCAGGCCACCAGCAATTGTCGCAGTTTTCGCATCGTCGAGGAACTGTAGCGCATTTCCACGCAAATCTTGAGCCCTTGTGGCCATTGCTGACACTGCTCTACTGATAACTCCGGTGCAAACCTGGAATCACCCCACGATGCAACTCGCTCGCGCTTCTCGCTCCAAAAGTACCGCTCGCCCCGGCGGCGCTCCTCTGTCCTGCGAGGGGACGGGTCGACACGGCGAGGCGCAGCCTCGCGCGCCGCGCCTCCCGCCGATGCTGCGTCCTCGACCGATGCGACATGCTCCCCTGTCGCTCCATACGTGCTTGAGCCGACATACCAGCTCCAGCCGACATACCAGCTCCAGCCTGCGCTCGATTGAACAGCACTGGCCTTCCCTTCACCGGGGTTATGTGACAGAGTGGTCGTTGGAGTCGTGTGAACTGCTTCGGCGTTCGGTTGCGCAGGGTAGTAAAATTCCACGTGGGGTGTTCTCCCCGAGCTCCTCGTCCCCAGTGAACATCTTGCGCCCCTCGAGGTCCTTGCATCGAGCACCCAACATGAGTCTCTCGCAGATCCCAGTTTCGCTTCGGGACGCCCGCCTGTTCGATGCGATTCAGAGCGGGTCGGCGGACTGGAAGCACCAGTTGTTCCAAGAATACCTGGGCTTGGTGCGTGGATTGCTCATCAAGTCCATGGGCCCGCAGGCGGAGGTGGATGATCTGGTCGCGGAAGTGTTCGTCGGCCTCTTCGAGAGCGCTGGAAACATCCGTTCTGCCGCAGGCCTACGCAGTTACGTGGTGTCGGTAACGATGAACACGGCGCGGCGTGAGTTTCGCCGACGCAAGCGTTTCAACCTGTTTTTCCTCCGGGATGAGGGCCAGGAAATCGCCGAGCGGACGGCAGGTTCCGATGATCCCAAAGCCAAAGCGGCCTTGCTCCAGTTGCACCGCATCCTCGAGGGACTCGACCATGAGGAGCGACTCATCTTTGTGCTGCACGTGCTCGAGGAGCTTCCCTTGCAAGAGGCGGCTGCCAATTTGTCGGTTTCGCTGTCGACCGCCAAGCGACGCTTGAAGCGTGCGAACGAGCGCATCCGCAGGCGCGTGGCCTCCAATCCGTTGTTGTCGGAGTTCGTGCGTGAGCGCGGCGCGGGGGCTGATGACGCCGGGCCCGAGTCAGAGGCAGGCGTAGTTGCCCATGCAGAACTGTCGCGCGGTGCGGACGAGCGCGACGGGAGGCCCGTTTAAAGTCATGGCTCACCGTAATCAGGAATCACCGACGAGTGCCCAGCCCGTGAG
>Ga0315910_10001414_pt1 | contig 22037 bp, 21 predicted proteins | sample EdamamesoilMG_FD_204470 | JGI IMG/M metagenome (GOLD analysis project Ga0315910, IMG submission 204470) | Garden soil microbial communities collected in Santa Monica, California, United States - Edamame soil | ecosystem: Environmental > Terrestrial > Soil > Garden | place: USA: California... | reverse complement strand
CGTGCTTATGCTGATATCGAAGAATTCAAAGGTGCGCAGGAAACGTCGGGCGCCATTCTGGAGGCGAAGGTGGATCTTACCCATCCATTGCTCTATGGCTACTCGGAGAACCTGCTGCCTGTCTTTTCATCGAACAATCTATTCATGGAAAAGTCAAAAGGTCCCTATAGTAACCCTGTGGTTTTTACGGATACACCGGTACTGAGTGGGTACTTATCAAAAGAGAACCTGGTGAAAGCGAAAGCAAGTTCCGTAGTGGGTGTCTCGGTCGTGGGGCAGGGCCGTGTGATCGTATTCACTGAAAATCTTTGTTTTAGAGGATTCTGGTTTGGCTCAAACAAAATGCTGATGAATGCTATCTTTTACGGGCCATTGATCAACACAGCCGCAGCACGATAAATTCAGTTTTTGACGGAATACTGTTCATTGCGTACACATTTAATAAACAAATTTATGCGGGTACTACTTCATTTGTCCTTACTGCTGGTAATTGTTGTGTCATCGCCAGCTCAATCGGTGAAAGTAATGACATACAACATACGGTATGATACACCGGTTGACAGCATCAATCAGTGGCCGAAGCGGATGTTTAAAGTTATTGAGCTGATCCGGAAATATGATCCCGATATTCTTGGAATACAAGAAGCATTACATCATCAAGTCACGGATCTTCTAAAAAGCTTTCCGGATTACAATTACATCGGGGTGGGCAGGGATGATGGAAAAAATAAAGGCGAGTTCTCCGCCATACTCTACAAGAAGGAACGCTTCAATGTCGTTAAACAAAATACGTTTTGGCTCTCCGAGCAACCCGAAATACCAGGCAGCAAAAGCTGGGACGCAGCCATAACACGCGTCGCCACATGGGGAAGGTTTATGGACATTAAAACTAAAAAATTGTTTTTTGTCATGAATACTCATTTTGACCACATTGGAAAAGAAGCCCGCAAAAAGAGCGCTGAACTATTGAAGCAAAAAGTTTATGAATTGGGTGCAGATTTACCAGTAATTGTAACCGGTGACTTTAATTGCACGCGTGAGCAGCCTCCATATACTGCAATAATGAAATCTGATGGAGTTGTATTAATTGATTCATTTAGCGGTATCCCAACGGGAACGGCCTGCGGCTTCAAAGTAAACGCAAGGGCTTGCGTTGCCATTGACTATATTTTTCATTCTGCACAATGGACGGACAGTGATTACAAAGTAATTCAGGACAACGATGGAAAGTATTATCCGTCCGATCACCTTCCTGTAATGGCCACACTGAGTATATCGAAATAAATATTGATAAATCTAATACCTATGCTCTCTTCCGGTTGGCCAGGTATACCCCTCCAATAACGGTGGCCATACCGAGGAAGTGATTAGTCTGTAGCTTTTCTCCATCCAAAAATCCCCATGTAACGACGACAATCGGCATCAGATACGTAACAGAACTTGTAAATATCGGTGAGCTGAGTTTTACTAACTTATTAAATAGAATGGTTGCCAAAGCTGTACTCATAAATCCGAGCAGGACGATGAAACCAAAGGCCTTCCATGCGCCATCCAGCGACCCAAGCTTGTCTGTAAAGGATGTAAATCCCAGGAGATAAATAAAGGCAAAGGGCCCTATCAGCATGAGTGAAACGCTTGTAATTGCAACAGCGCTCAACTCGGGTATGTTAAATTTAATGAAGTTCAGATTCGAAGCGTATAGAAAACAGGCGAGTACAATGAGTAATGCAAATGAATTGAATCCAACGGCAACATCTGTAGAAAAACTTAGCAACAATGTTCCGGCGAATCCGAGTAAAATTCCCAGAATAGCATAACCGGTGAATTTTTGCCTGAATATCAGCGCACCAACAATCATGGTGAAAATTGGTGTGAGTGTATTCAGAATGCCCGCTACCGAACTGTCCATCCGTGTTTGTGCCGTCGCGTATAAGAATGCGGGGATGAACACTCCCATCATGCCGGAGGCAAACAACTTCCAGTAGTCTCCGGGGTTTAGATTACGGATATGTATAAGAGCAAAGGGAAAAAGAAAAAGTGACGCCGAGGCCACCCGTAGTGAGCCCACTTCATCCGGGGAAAATACTTTAAGGCCTTGTTTGATCAGAATAAAAGAAGTGCCCCAGATCAGGGCCAGGACGATCAATAAAAAAATTGATATCGAACGTGTATTATCCTTCATGTCAGAAACAACGCAGCCAGGAGATAGTAATCAGACAATACGTTGTTTGCAAAGATTAACAATCGATCAAGCCTTTCAAACCGGATTCTTGAGAATCCTTAAGCCAAAATCAACGCAGAATAGCTCTCAATGACTTCATCAAGAATCGAAATTACTTCAGCTTCCGTTTCAACTTCAACCAATCGGGTGCGAAATGGCTTAAAATCCGGAATACCTTTAAAATAGTTGGAATAGTGCCGTCGCATTTCAAAAATACCCAGTCTGTCACCTTTCCAGCGGACGGAAAAGTCGAGGTGCTTCCTGGTCACCCGCACACGTTCCTGGATATCAGGCGGCATGGGTATTTCACCATTACTTAAGAAACTTTTGATTTCGTTAAATATCCATGGATAACCGATGGCTGCCCTTCCGATCATGATCCCATCAACGCCATATCTATTTTTGTATTCCAGCGCTTTCGAAGGGGAATCGATGTCTCCGTTTCCAAATATCGGGATAAACATCCGCGGGTTCTCTTTGATCCTGGCAATAAGAGACCAGTCTGCCGCACCTTTATACATCTGCTGACGTGTGCGGCCGTGTATAGTCAGCGCCTTTATTCCAATATCCTGCAATCGCTCAGCCACCTCCACTACATTCCTCGAGTTATCATCCCAACCAAGTCTGGTTTTAACGGTTACGGGTAAGGGTGTGCACTTAACAATCTCCTCCGTCATCTTGACCATCTTCGGGATATCCTGAAGCAACGCTGCACCAGCACCCCGGCAGGCAACAGCCTTTACCGGGCATCCATAATTAATGTCGATTAAATCAGGATTAACCGTAGTAGCTATCTCGGCCGAATGGACCATATTACCTATATCACCTCCGAACAGTTGAATACCAATTGGTCTTTCGTACTCGAAAATGTCAAGTTTTTGGCGACTCTTGGCAGCGTCTCTGATTAATCCTTCTGAAGATATAAACTCAGTATATAACAAGTCTGCTCCCCCTTCTTTACAAACCGCGCGAAATGGCGGATCGCTGACATCCTCCATAGGTGCGAGCAACAACGGGAATTCACCTAAAGCTATTTGACCTATTTTTACCATATTTGGCGCAAAGATAATCAGGAAATAGCCAAATGCTCAATCCACAGAACCTTGTTTCAGACAAGTCGCCCGTCAGATCATTATTGCGCATTATTATGGTTGTGACCTTAGGGTTTGTTATTGTCGGCCCAATTTTAGGTCTGGCCATATCCTCCGCCTTCTATCAAGGTGATCTTTTAAATGACTTAACCAGCAGCAACTTTCAGCCAGGCTTCCTAAGTGCTATACTGACGATGCAGGGTGTTGTTACTTTTATCGGACTAATATTAATTCCCATTATTCACCTTACCCGACTGGAACACAAAAGCCTGGCGCCCTTTTTTCCCCGGCAACAGCGGCTTGTATTTATTCTCATGCTTGTTGCTGGCATCGGTCTGACTTTCCCGATTTCGATTTCTCCGCTGGCCGAATGGAATATGAACATGAAATTTCCGGAATTTATGAGCGGCTTTGAGCAATGGGCGAAAACGGAGGAAGAGCGCCTCGCAAAACTAACTGCGGCCATTACTGATTTTCAATCTCCCTGGGAGTTAATGTTAGGTATCCTGGTCGTTGCGCTTCTGCCGGCGATTGGCGAAGAACTTGTATTTCGTGGAATGATACAACAGGAACTCTGGCGTGGCACCCGCAACATTCACGTTGCCATATGGGTTTCAGCAACAGTCTTTAGCGCTATTCATATGCAGTTTTACGGATTTATACCACGGCTCTGTTTAGGCGCATTGTTCGGGTATCTTTATTACTGGTCAGGTAATTTACTAATACCAATGTTTTCACATTTCTTCAACAATGCATTTGCGGTTGTTATGGTTTATTTGAATCATCTGGATATTACAGATGTGAACATCGAAGATGGTGAGGCCGCACCTTTTTTATATGTTATTGTTAGCCTTGTTCTTTCGCTGGGACTCCTGTATTATATTTGGAAGTATTACCGTGAATTTCCTCCCATAAGAAAGGAAGCTCTTCAAGATTCCACGGAACAGCAGGCCTTTTAGTTTAACAATTCAAATGTGCACCTTTACAAACTGACAATCTCTTGTGACTTCTCCCATTACAAAATACAATAACCTCACGCAGCGGATTATTACGGGACTACTCGGTGCCGCGGGAATCATTACTGCCGTGTGTATCAACGAATGGACATACTGCCTTGTATTTTGTATCATTTGTCTGTTCTCGCTCCTTGAGTTTTACAAGTTGGCGGGTCTCGACGGCGTTCTTCCACAAAAAACCTTTGGTACTATTTGTGGCGTCTCCATTTTTATACTTTCGTTTTTCATTGAGAAGGGTGCCATTTCGTACCGTTACTATTTTCTCATCTTTCCGATTGTGTCGTGCGTATACATGATCAAGTTATACAAGAAGTTTGAACGCAAGCCCTTTACCAACATCGCTTTCACATTTCTTGGAATTTTCTATGTTGCCGTTCCGATCGCCCTGCTCAACATTGCCGTGTTCGAAAACGGTTACTACAATTATGAAATTATGTTCGGTTGTCTTTTTATCTTATGGGCAAGTGATACGGGCGCCTATTTCGCAGGAACATTTTTCGGAAGACGCAAACTCTTTGAACGAATTTCACCGAAAAAATCCTGGGAAGGTTTTTTTGGTGGAGCTATTCTTGCGCTGATTTTCGCCTATGGACTTTCTCAATTCTTTCAAACCATTTCACTCACACAATGGATTATTGTTGGCCTCATCATTATTGTAGGAGGTACATTTGGTGACCTGGTAGAGTCGCTGCTGAAAAGAAGTATTGAAATCAAAGATTCGGGTAGCAGCATACCCGGACACGGAGGATTTCTGGATCGCTTCGACGGACTTTTGATTTCAGCTCCCTTCATTGTTGCTTATCTGGAGATTTTCTAGTGTTCGCGGATGTAGTAACTTCAACCGGGCATTTTCGTACCAAATTTCCTTTGATCAAAGAATGCCGAAGCAAAAACAACGTAATGTCGATTTCTCATTTTCAGAATCTTGTAGGGCTGAAGAAGGCCTTGTTGCTTTTTTAGATAAAAAGCATCGTATCCACTGAATTTAAACTAACTTTGCAACCGTTTTCGGCTAGTCATTTTACAACTACAGCTAACATTGTTATTGTCCGATTTTTTCAACAATCCATCTATTTAATCTATGGCATATCTTGAACCTGCGCCACTAAAAGACAAGGAGAACCCTTTTGAGGCAATGATGACCAGATTTCATATGGCTTCTCAGATATTGGGGCTGGAAGAGCAAATCTATAATGTATTGAAAAATCCGGCGCGCCAGGTGATTGTTTCTTTACCGGTTACGATGGACGATGGTGCGATAAAGGTATTTGAAGGTTATAGAGTCATTCACTCTACTATCCTGGGGCCTTCAAAAGGAGGAATTCGATTTGATCCCCATGTGAACCTTGACGAAGTGAAGGCATTGGCTGCGTGGATGACCTGGAAGTGTGCCGTCGTGGATATACCCTATGGCGGAGCAAAGGGCGGCGTTACCTGCAACCCCCGAGAAATGTCAGCCGGAGAGATTGAACGATTAATGCGCGCGTATACACAAGCGATGGCTGATGTTTTTGGTCCGGATAAAGATATTCCTGCTCCCGACATGGGTACAGGTCCGCGGGAAATGGCCTGGCTGATGGATCAATATTCCAGAAATCAAGGTATGACGACCCACGCGGTAGTCACCGGCAAACCGCTAGTCATGGGAGGTTCATTGGGACGAACCGAGGCTACTGGTCGTGGTGTTATGGTTTCCGCGATGGCAGCTATGGAAAAACTAAAAATCAATCCATACAAGGCTACCTGTGCCGTGCAGGGTTTTGGTAACGTTGGTTCATGGGCCGCGCGATTATTAAATGAACGGGGATTAATTGTTCAATCGATAAGTGACCTTTCGGGTGCCTACTATAATGAAAAGGGAATCGACATTGACAAGGCGATTCAGTATCGCGATAACAACAAAAGCTCACTGGATGGTTTTGAAGGGGCTGAAAAGATCAGGGCCGAAGAACTACTGACTTTGCCAGTTGATTTACTAGTGCCTGCGGCAACCGAAGATGTAATCACAAGCGCCAATGCAGCCAGTATTAAAGCCCGATTAATTGTGGAAGGGGCAAATGGACCTACTTCCTCTAAAGCTGACAGCATAATAAACGAAAAGGGTATTGTTGTTGTTCCGGATATCCTCGCTAATGCCGGCGGTGTTACGGTATCGTATTTCGAATGGGTACAAAATCGTTTGGGGTATAAATGGACCGCCGATCGGGTTAACCGTCGGTCAGATCGGATAATGAAAGATGCCTTTTCAAGTGTCTATAAAACGGCTCAGGATTACAATGTTCCAATGCGTATCGCCGCCTACATGGTTGCCATTGACAAAGTCTCAAAGACGTATAAGTTCCGAGGTGGGTATTGATTCAAAGTCGCAATTTACTCCTAACTTTACAGGCCGGGCTTGAAGTTAAACTCTATTGTTATTTTTTAATCTGAACGTCTAATCTCCCTCATCATGACAATACACCGTGAAGGCCGCACGATACTCTTTGTTTTACTCATCATCCTGTTTGTTATCAACTGGATTGTTGCATACTTCTTTCCGGAAAATGGTACAATTCAAAATGTAATTATTGTTGCCAGCATATTGTTCTACCTGCTCATCCTTCAATTTTTCAGAATTCCAAAATTTACGATAGAAAAAAATACCAAACATGTATTAGCGCCTGCCGACGGGAAGGTTGTTGTGATTGAAGAGACCGATGAAACTGAATACCTTAAGGGAAGAAGAAAGCAGGTTTCAATTTTTATGTCTCCCATAAATGTCCATGTAAACAGGATGCCTGTGAAAGGTGTCATCAGTTTTTTTGCCTATCATCCGGGAAAATATCTGGTGGCGTGGCATCCCAAGTCGAGCACTGAAAATGAACGAACGACAGTAGTCGTGAAGATGAGCGATAGTACGGAGATCCTGTTTCGCCAAATTGCAGGTGCACTCGCAAGAAGGATTAAATGTTATGTGAAACAGAACCAGGCATTGGATCAGGGCGATGAGTTTGGCTTCATTAAGTTCGGCTCTCGTGTAGATGTTTTCCTTCCGCTAAATGCAAAAATCAAAGTCAATATCGGAGACGTTACAAAGGGCGGTAAAACAATAATTGCCGAACTCTGAAACTATCTGTATCACTATAAACGTTGTTCTAATGTCACTGAGGCCATTTCGTAACTTAATATGTCCTAACGGCCGTTCTAGCGCTCATTCTTGACTACCTTTGTGGGATTTCGCGACATCCGGGGCGAGTGCAAAATTAAATTTAACATTAATGGCTCTTTACAGTACACTGAAATTTTCGAATACCAAGCCTGATTTTTTTACGACGCTGAATAAACGAGTAAATGAATACTTCAAGTCAAATGGAATAAGCCGGCACGCCAATACCGAGATGATTGTGAAAACAGTCTTCATGTTTGGTCTTTATTTTATCCCGTACGGTTTTATCGTTTCAGGTTCTTTTCTTAATCCATGGCTCCTGCTGGGTTTAGCGGCTGTGATGGGATTGGGCAAGGCCGGAATTGGACTTTCAATCATGCATGATGCAAATCATGGTTCCTATTCCTCGAAGCCCTGGGTAAATGATTTTGTTGGATATGCTCTAAATCTGATTGGGGGCAATGCCTTCAATTGGAAAGTCCAGCACAACGTTCTGCACCATACGTACACCAATGTTCATGAAGCGGATGAAGACATCAGCCCGCGTGGAGTATTACGTATGTCTCCTCAATCCGAGTGGAAACCTCTTCATCAGTTTCAGCATATCTATGCATGGGTACTTTACGGGCTATTAACGTTTGTCTGGATAATGTTCAAAGACTACGGAAGAATAATCCGGTATACGAAAGAGGGGCTGGTCGAGAAAATGAAAGCCAATATTTATAAGGAATGGGCCATCCTGATTTTTTCAAAGAGTGTTTACCTGATGTACATTTTAGTAATTCCATTCCTGGTTCTGCCGTTCGCGTGGTATTGGATATTCCTGGGATTTTTCGTAATGCATTTTGTATCCGGCTTTATTCTGGCGGTTATTTTCCAGCCTGCCCATGTAGTGGATGGAACTGAATATCCAGAACCGGATTTCAACGGCAAACTGGACAGCAGCTGGGCAGTTCACCAGCTGAGGACAACAACAAATTTTGCTCAGCGAAGCAGGATTTTCAGTTGGTATGTCGGAGGACTTAACCTGCAGGTCGAGCATCACTTGTTCCCTAATATTTGTCATGTACACTACCGCAAAATTGCAAATATCGTTAAGACGACGGCTGAGGAGTTTGATTTGCCTTATAAGTCTTATGACACCTTCAGTCAGGCCATTGTTGGCCATGCCAAGCTCTTAAAAGAACTGGGCAAACGACCCGTGTTGACTGTTCCACAATTACCAGTCTAGAGGAAACGCAAACCTACTTTTGCACCCCACCACATTTTAAGATTGTAGTCATTCGTATAGGTGTGGTCATGAATGAATTCAGGAACGTAGTCTGTGAATAGTTCGGGGTATAGGGTATAGGTTGTGTCAGTGACATATCCATTCAGGGTAATTCCAGCGGTAAACGCCACCTTCCTTATTGGTTCGATTTCAAATCCCAGAAAAAGTTTATTCAGGAGATTTACAACTTCTATGGTATTGCCTTCTACAATCTGGTTGGCCGTTAAATCGACGTTAAGGCTCAACCATTTGGTCAGTCTTGGCGACGTTCCTATCCCATATCCAAACGTCCACACCGTCTGCTCCTCCTCAAAGCTATCAGGTTTTGCGCCCACCGTAAATATGTTGTAGAAGTGATGCGATCCTGTCCGGAAGGCCAGGTTCGTATAAAATATTTCATCGGCCGAAATTTCGATTTTATGGTACCCTTTCATAAAGAAACTAAACAACCCTAGTTGAACGCCCTTTACGCTATCCGCAATATTTACCAGGCCGACCTGCATTCCGTTAACCTTGGTGGCATAATTAAAAAGACCTGAAAGCTGCAGGCCTCTTACTTTTTGAGGTGCCACATTCATTAGCCCTGCCAGCTGAGCACCTCGAACCTCCCTTCCTGCAAAATTAATCAACGATACCTGCGCCCCATTCAAACTGCCTGCCGCAAAATTAAATGCGCCGGAGACCTGTGCCGCGTCCACCTCCCTCGTTGAAAAATTGAAGAGTCCGGCTACGTGTGCGCCGTTCTGACTTCCTAATGTCATATTTCCAATACCCGCCAGGTGAACCCCCCGCGATTCATCGTGTGTGAAATTGATAAGACCTGCAGCAGAAAATTTTTGCGTTGAGTTCCAATCGAAATTAATGAGCCCGGCAATCTGCGTTCCTTTTACACTATCCAAATTTAAGTTCGAAATGCCTGCCACTTGCACGCCGGTAGTCTTTCCGCCAACCGCATTGAACGCACCAGCCACCTGCGTGCCGTTCATATCTCTCAGAACCATATTGAACAGCCCGCCCAATTCAAATTTTTCCACACCGCGGGAATAACCTCCAAAAATATTGAAGGAGTAGTCATTGATCACATTTGCACTAAGGGTATGATTCGTGCCAATAAACGGAAGGATAGAAAGTTGTGACTTTCGATAAATTGTATCTGTAATATTTTCGATGTTGAGCGTTTGAGGAGCAAGCACTTTGGTTTTCCAGAAACGTTTTACTTTTTCTTCAACGCTGTCTGCCAGGGTGACAAACTTCTCCTTATTAACTTTAATTGGAATTTTAAGAAGTCCGTTTTTTTCATTCGGAACGACTACGAGTGTATCCGAATAGTTTTGTCGGTTTATAGCCAGAAAGAGGTCAGAGGGAGGTCTGTCAATCTTAATCTGAAAGTACCCGGATGCGTCGGTCACGGCAGATGAAAGTGATAGTGGATCATAAACACTCACATTCTTAAGCCTCTCACCGGTTGTCTCATCCACAACGTATCCACTGTACAATCGTTCTTCCGCCTTGGCGGATGCCGGAGCTTTTGTCAGTATAATATAATTTCCGTGGGTTTTATACTGGATAACCCCACCGAAAAGGGCATCAAGAATTTCACGAACAGTCTTGTTCGTATAAGTGGCACTTATGGTCTTCGTCTGATCAACGATAGCCGGGTTGTATGAGAAGGTGAAATCACCCACTTCGGAAATTTTCTTAAGAACCATATCGGTTCTCTCCTTTTCGAAGGTAATTGTAATAACCCGGTCAAGTAACGGGGTGGCTGCCTGCGTCGTGGAGGGAGTCAGTAAAAAACTAATAGCAAAGAGAAGAACGACTTTGTGTAATTCAGGTAAACTACTCTTCTTCACAACCCGGCCCCTCCAGTATTATTCGATCGTCCGTCTCCTTTACGGTAAGTCCAAGTGTTTCAGCTATTACCAAAACGATTTCCTCCTGATTTTCATTATCGAATGAAACGGTCAGGCGGCACTTCTTCAGGCTATCACCCAGAATAATCTTCTTATCGTATACGCCGTTTAATGATTCGGCTACGCTTGCCAGGTCCGTGTTGTTAAAATTGAAAAGTCTGGTCTTGTATGCCAACACATTTTCTTCCGGCTGAGCAATCGTAAAACGTTTTGTAGCCCGATTATAGATTCCCTTGCCATCTTCGCGTAAATACACTCCAGAATCATTGTCCGTATAAAACATTACTTCCCCGGCCTCCACAACCACTTCTATAGTATTGGACTCCGGATAGGCTTTTACATTAAATGATGTCCCGATATCGCGTATGTATACACCATCGATTTCAACAATGAAGGTTTTCTTGTCATCATGGTGGATATTAAAATAAGCTTCACCTTTAAGCCGGACGGTATGCTCGCCCTTTTTCGTGTCAAAAGTGTAAGCCAGTTCTGTTTCTTTGTTAAGAACTATACTACTACCATCAGGCAGTGTATCCGTCAGAACCTCTTTTGCCGCAACCATTAAGACTGGCTGAACCGCCCGGGGTCGAATTAATTGATAGGCAAAAAGTCCTGCACCGAGTACCACCACAATACTTGCAGCAATACGCCACATTAATTTGTTTTGCGCAGGATGAAGGCTTATTTCTCGTGATTCCCGTTTGCCTAAGGAACCGCTGACCTTGGCCCATGCCGCATCCGTGTCGAATGCCTGCGAGTCGTCGGCTGCAGCTGCCTTTTCAAAAATGGTTCTGAACTGGTCAAGGTATTTCTTATTCGATTCATTTTCATTTGCCCATGACTCAACAAACGAAATCTCATCGAGACGTGCCTCCTTTGCCAGATACTTGGCAATCAGTTCATCAATATGTTCAGCGTTCCTTATCAAGTTACCAGTTTAAAATTCCATTCCATACGGCGATAAATAAGGGAATATAATCCTTAAGCTCTTCGCGCATTATCCTTAAAGCCTTTCCCATTTGATTCTCCACCGTCTTGATCGAGATATCAAGGTGCTCCGCTATTTCTGCATATTTTAATTCTTCAAAGCGACTCAGTTTAAATACCAGCCTGCACTGTTGTGGTAACTTTGCCATAGCCACCTGAATTCTGGCCTCCAGTTCAGAAGCCATCACCGTGTGCGTTACCGATTCAATGCTGCGGTCGGCAACTGCCAGTTCCAGGTCTGCGTGCTGTTGTTTGATTTTTTCGTGTTTAATCACATTCAAACTAGCGTTGCGAACCATGGCATAGAGGTATGGTTTTATGGCAGTATGAATTACCAGATTATCGCCCTTTTCCCACACATTCAGGAAAGTAGATTGGACAATCTCTTCTGCAGCATCGCGGTCCTGCACGAAGGAGTATGCATAATTGCAGAGAGGTTGATAGAATGTTCTGAATACCATTTCAAAGGCAGTTACGTCGCCCGCTTTCAGCGTAGTTATTTGCTGGTCTACCGGTAATTCCACTGCTATTGGTTATGATATCAGCGAAATTTACGGTTTTACCGCGGTGAGGTTATGACAATTGAGAAAAGATTTACCCCTATTCTGAAAAAAGATTGTTTTGGCTACCTCCTTAAAGGCTAAATTCAGAAGGTTCAGGAATGTGATTCTGCCACCCAAAAAAAAGACTCTGATCTAATACTTATCATACCTTCTTCAGTGCTCTCAAAACGGTCATCTTTTTTTATTAATCCCTGCACGATAATTGGCTCCAAATCCGTGCTTTGCCGGATGTTAATCGGTGTTTTGGCCGTCACCCACTTTTCAAAACGACCAGCTGAAATTCCAGACCATATGGTGCCTCGATCAACGATGTTAACATGAAGTTGCCTCATGGTGGTCTCCGCCAGGGGGAAAACGGATTCCGGTGTTGACGAGAGGACATTTACGCATTCCTGTTCTATGGAAATCAAATAAGTAAATGCCTTTTTAGCTGGAGAATCTCCCGGCTCCAGCCTGATTATTTTAACAGGCACTTGTTCAGAGACCAAATTGGTAACAGCTTCCTCACTGCCAGGAGTAACTAACACTACATCAATCTTAATTCCCCAGCGCAATACCTCAGTTAAGGCATTTTCAGAAACCAGCACAACGGGTGCCCACTCCAAAAATGGACCAGCCAATTCAAAAGTTAGGGGATCAAGGATGAGCAATGCCGGTTCCTGTCCCTCTCTAACAAAATGGTGTGAAGACATAATTTTACAAAGGTATTTACCCAAACTTCACCGATTGGTGCATTTACTTATAAATAAAAACGTTAAAAACGCAGTCCTAAATCATTGGCCAATCAGCAAGTCGAAATTAGTTAAATTGCATCTTAATCCACAGGTTATGCTAAAAGCAACCGACTGTTATAAAGTCTTTCAAACGAGCATCGATGATTATCATAAATTTGATGATGTAAACAAAGCCATAGCTATTCCATATGATAGTGGGAGCTTCGAAGCATTGCTTTATGCGAAGAACTGGATCGACACGGTGCAGTGGCATCTTGAGGATATCGTTCGGTTGCCTGATATTGATCCATTGGAAGGGATACAAATCAAGAGACGTATAGATAAATCTAACCAGGACCGAACCGATATGGTCGAAAAAGTTGACGACTATTTCCTTGAGCAGTTTACGAATGTCACGCCAAAACCAGGCGCACGGATCAATTCAGAATCTCCTGCCTGGCTGCTTGACCGGATGAGCATATTGATGCTCAAGATTTATCATATGCATGAACAGGTAAGCAGAAAGGACGCAAGCCCCGAACACATTGCTAAATGCGAAATGAAACTCCGCGTATTGGTTGAGCAGAAAGCTGATATGCAGCTGGCTTTTGATGAAATGATGGAGGACATAGAGAGTGGCGATCGCAGGTTTAAGGTTTACAGGCAAATGAAAATGTATAATGACCCCTCTTTAAATCCGACGCTCTATCGCAATAAATAGGTTCGTACAAATTGAGTCTGTTTTTCCGAGGATGAATAGGGGTCTATGAAGTACTTTTTGTAGCTTTCATCATTAAATTCTGATATTCTTTCGTGGCCTTAAAAAAAATACTCGTGCTTCGTTTTTCCGCCATGGGTGACGTTGTGCTCTTGCTTCCGGTCATTCAATCCCTGGTAAAAACCTACCCCGATATTGAGCTGACGATAGTGACACGTCCCAAATTTGCCTCTTTCTTCACCGACATTGAGCGGGTTATTCCATTCCCTGCAGACGTTGACTATACCTACTCGGGTATCTTTGGCATACGCGACCTGTTCGGGAAATTGTTACGTAAGGCCAGTTACGATGTTGTGATGGACATGCATGATCATATTCGCACGATTGTGCTTCGAAGTCTTTTTAAAATTTTCGGAGTGCCTGTGATTGTGTTTGAAAAAGGCAGAAAAGAAAAGCACACTTTTACAAAAAAAGAGAATAAGCGTACCGCGCCGCTTGCACACACCGTGGAGCGTTACCGGCTCGCCTTTGAAAAGGCTGGGTATCCGGTAGAAATTGATCAGCCTCCTTATTTCACCGTCAAAGAAAGCGTAGCAGGGCAGTTGGCCGAGTGGCTTCAAAGCCATAGTCTCATCAAAAATGAAAAATGGATCGGTATTGCCCCGTTCGCCAAACATGCAACGAAAATATGGCCGACTGAAAACTACAGCATTGTAATAGAGCAGATTCTTCAAAAAACAGAAGCTAAATTCTTCCTTTTCGGCGGTGGCGAAAAGGACATAATATTTTTCGAATTACTGCAGTCCAAATTTCCAGAACACTGTGTCATGGTGGCTGGCAAACTTAAGATCAAGCAGGAAGTTGCCCTAATGCAACAATTGGATCTAATGCTTTGCGTTGATTCCTCCAATATGCATCTGGCATCGCTTATGGGTATCCCGCTGCTATCCATCTGGGGAGGAACACATCCGGATGTCGGATTTGGACCCTATAGAAATGGTGAAGAAAGTATACTTCAGGTTAGTCGCGAAGAGCTTCCCTGCAGACCTTGCTCGGTGTATGGAAAAGAAAAATGCTACCGTGGAGATTTCGCATGCCTGAATAGAATAACCCCGGAAATCGTTATCAATCGAATGCAGCAATTGCTTTGATCACAGGTTGCTCATTACACTTACTTACTGAAAAGCCCCTTTTTAATGATTTTGTTAATCGGCATTTCTTCGTATCAATAATTGAAATCGATTTTTGAAACTGTCGGTATATTTCAGCAAACCGTCAACAAAGTAACCCTTTCGTGGCCATACCGGAAAACCGTTATTCGCTTGTACCGGAAAAGCAAATTACCTATATTCGGAAGGTCCTTCCTGTAATTAAGTTTTGAAAATGAATTTGCGCTCCTTCATATTGTTGACCGTTTTATTCATTACAAATTTTTGTTTTGCCCAGCTACCCAGTGGAATCATTGATATCAATGGGAATGTTTACGGAGAGCTTGATGGGAAGAAGGTAGGGGTAGCAAGAATTTTACTGGTATTTTCCCCTTCCGATACGATCAGAACAGACAAAAGTGGAAGCTATTCCATCAGGCTTCCTGACTTCGGTAAGCCCGTAAAAGTAGCCATATTACCTTCCGACTATAATATCGTTGTTCCCCCAAGGGGAGAAATCCATTTCCAAAATCTCCAGCCATCGAAGCTTACCATCACCTGTAATATAATGGTAATGGGTGATCAGATAAACGAGGAATTAATGCAACAGATTACAAGCCTCAATAAGAATATTCGTACGCTGCAAACGAAAAATAATCTATCGGAAAGGAAGATCCTTGCACTACAAAATGCAATGATGGACACACTTCTCTACTATCACCAGATTCAAACAAATTTGGAAAAAAAGCTTGATCTGCAGAACAAAGAGATCGTTCAACTCAAAGATTCCATTAAGGTAATCTTTAACATGTATTATGAGGCGCTGGACGAAAAGTTCCTGAGGCAACAGGAAACGTTTACTGATGTCTCCAAAAAGCTCAATACTTATATCAGCAGGGCCGCGGATTTAAGTGATTATATGCCCTATATAAAACTTTGTTTTGAACGGGGTGACGCCGCACAGAATTACTCGAGACTTATAAAAGAGTACAATCAAATTCGTGATCAAATCAATGCAGAACATGCAAAGGACATTAGTTCAGTGAAACATTATTGGACTAATCCGACGACAGCACTGCAACTGGAGAAAACGTATAGCTACTTGCTAAAGGAAGCTCATGATGATACTTTTTTATTGTGGATTGGTAAAATCTATGAGTATTTTACAACCAAACCAGCGAGACCAAACCAGGCCCAGAAAGCTGCTGATAGTGCCCAGGCGTTAATGAATCAAAAGTTGGGAGAACTGAAGAGACAATCAGAAGTAATTATTGAACTAATGCGAGATCAGATCTAATGTCAATATCCATATGCGCAATATAAAAAACTTAATTCTGCTTGTAATTGGGTTCACCCTATTAACCTGCAGCCCTAACTGTGAAAACATTACCGGTGTAACTTTTGACGATTACCCATACTTAGAAGAGGGGGAAGTTCTGATAAAGGCCTCGAACGCAGGTGCCCTTCAAAACAAGAACGTTTACTTCAATGAGATGCTTGTTGCCCAGGAAGATCTAGAATTTAGGGCCGGCTTGGGTTTAATCGCCAAGATGCCAAAGGGCGTGACTGGGACAAATGTAACTCTTCGGATCCAGGATGTGGATTGCTCCGACTTTGTTTCTTCGAGTCTTAACGTTCAGCCTGCGAGTTTTTTTGCTAACAATCCGGATTATATAGTACCGGCTCCACCACAAATTATCATTCCAATTCCAAACCCACCACTGCCGCCTAGCATTAACAACGCCTGGATCAGCCCTGATAACAAGGACTATTGCATATGGTTTGCCGTCACTGAGGTAACTCCGGGGTCGGGGAACTATATTATTAGTCCTACTAATAGACCTGATCCAATAACAGGCCAGCCAAAGAAAACCGAGGAACTTAGCGTGAGTCGGCTTGTGTGTCAATTGCCCACCGAAGCGAACGGTCGCTACCACAACAATCCAATTTACGGCATGATGAATACCAGAGAAAATAAGATTCAGTTTTGGATTGACAGGTCAGGCAAGGGCCTGGGGGTGGAAGAATTTGAGGGACAGTTTATTGACATAAACGATACCCCTTACATGGATGATGATGAAATCGGACCTCCATCTTGTCAGCCCGGACCATGGCTAGATACAAAACTGCATATGATGATGGTGGTATCAAAACAAACAAAGCGAACCTTGGTCCTTTATCAGCAATTGCCATGATATACAACAGCCGCCCTTAATTAATATGTAGCTTAGAATCTAAACAAGAGTCCCAGAGTCCATGAGCTATAACTTTCGCGCACCCACTCCGTCGTTGCGCTTCCGCTTTCAAGTATGAAAGGTATCTGACCGTAGATTGAAACGCTGAATATCCTAGCTGGCTGGTATTGTACTCCAAGACCACCCAGTACCTGGTAGTTAGCCTGGCTGAAACCACTATCTGAAAATTTCTGAAACAGACCGGCATAGGACAGGCCTGGATACAGGTATACACGGTGATAGAATAGACTCTTCACTAGAAAAGCGCTTGCCGTCCACAGATGAGTCGTGCGTTCGTCATCAGCAGTTGCAAATCGCATTAGCCAATTGGTTTGCAAAAAATAATACAAGTTCTCATTAATGTTCTCATAATAGGTTGCTCCAAAGTCGAATTCCGTACGGTCAAGCTTCAAGGCGTCCTTCATTTCCTGCTTGGCAACAGGAAAAGTAAGAGCTCCCTGCAGGGTAAGTTGAGGCAAACTACGAAATGGCATGTATCTAACTCTTGCACCCACCATAGAGAGCCCGCTATACGATGTGCTGTTGGGGCTGTCTGAACCAAATATTTTCATTGGTGAATTGTTGGCATCGTCATCTAGCCGTTGACGGGTAAACCGAAATTCAGCCCCCAAATCCCATCGCTTGCTGTAAGAAAATCCATAAGAAACCCGAAGATAATTTATAAAATAGGTGGCTCGATACCTGTTGGTTATTGATGCTCCCTGTAATTCAGGCGGGGTCTCTTGCACCGCAAGCCAAAATGAAGTGAGTGCATTAAAATTATTGACTTCTACTCTGTCCTTATCAAGGACAACCGGGGAAAGGCTGCCCAAAAATAAAGTAGGCAAACTGTCAAGCGAAGGCAATGCTGAAGAATTCTGCCCAAGGGACATAAAAGGCAGGGAGGTCATTATTAAAATAAAACATAATTTTTGTGGGTACTTGGTTGTTAGATGTAGCTTTCTCATGTTTTATAGACGCGAATCTCGTTTTAAGTTTAAGTACAACTATCAATTATTTAGTTCCATTCCAATAAAATTCGCCCTCCTGGTTTACTAAGGTATAATGACCTTCAAATCTATTCTCCCCCTCCAGATTAAAGCTGAAAGTGCCATGAAGACTTTGAATGTCTTCAGCTTTCCAGATTCCCACGATTGACTTCCCGTTGGCTGCAAATTCGATTTGCGAAAGTTCATATACCGTTTGAGAGCCATCGGGAAACACATTGTGTGCTTTGCCTTTGAACTCATTGTTATTGGCCATTTCAAATGCGATATCGCCCGTAATTTTGCTATTCCCGGCTGATTCCATTTGATGTTGCCATACACCGATCCAGCCGCTCAATGCTGATGGACCGGGATCGGAGGTTGTACTAAAAGTACCTCTAAATGCAAGAATGCCCACAACTATTACTATAAATACAGGGAGTATAATTGAAAACATCTTTATTGACCTTCGCTTGTGCTGGCTTACTTTCGACGAGACCTTCGCATTGGCAGACAGCTCATCAATGTCCTTAAAAAGGACTTCTAAATCTATGGATTGATGATTGTGTTCTTCTTCTTCTGTAAGCTGTTCTATAATGGCCATGAGGGCCTGAGATATCCTGCCGGAAGTAGTATGAATATTCTCCCGATTTAGAGTGCCTCTTGTCTTTTCCCGTTCAAATTTCTGGTATCTGCTTGATAAGGCCTCAATGCTATTTCGCATCTCGCTATTGCGGGAATTCGACATTGCCAGTAGCTCCTCGATGGCTACCTCCTCCCTTCCGTCTAAAACCAGGTCGGTAAGATGTTGTTTGATTTGGTGGGAATCCATGGTATGGAATTCAATTGTCACCTAAAACGAATACCTAATATATCAGTTTTTTGGCTAACAAGCAATGTAACCATATACTGTTAAACAACCTATCAGGAGGCGAACCAAGGGGACAAAACACGGGACCAATACTATAAAATATAGTATATTAGCTTGCTATAAAATTGTACCGGAGACGTATTTTCGATATGTCGATAGCATGCTAGATCAGCTCTATAAGGTTACCTTGTAGGACATCAACATGAAACTCAACATCATTTTTGAATAGATGAGAATATTTAATCACAAATATCTATTATTGATCGTTCTGGGAATATTCCTTGCCGCGGGGTTAATCTTATGGATCAAATCAGAGAATGATTTGAAGGATTTCGGATTAAACTTCTTCACTGAGATATTAGGTGTTGTGGTAACGGTTTTTATCATTGATCGCCTGGCACAGATCCGGGAGGAAGACCGACTGAAGCCATTAAAACTGGCAGAGTTTGAAGATGCAAAAAATCTATTCAACCGATTTATAAGCTTTTGGTACGTTACCTATTCACGCTCCGTTCCTGAAGAATATCCTCAGACATTTGACGAATTTTTATCGGATAATGGAATTGGCAAAATTTTCAATCACCTGAATATCGACTCAAAACCAAGCCAAAACGATTCGTTATCGTGGGTACAGTGGATTCAGAACAATCATAGTGAGTGGGTTGAAATCAGCAATAGATTTCTTGAAAGGCACTCTGCTAATGCAGACCCCGAATTATATAAACTCATCCATGCTTTTATAGAATGTCCGTTTATGAAAACAATTCCAATGATGAGCGCATTCAAGAACGTGAGAGAAAAAAATGTGTCACCAGGATTAACTGCATTATCCGGGTACTTGCCCAAACCCAGAAAAACTGATTACGAGGTCCTTCAAAAAATGAATAGATGCCTGAAGGCCCTGAATAAAAAATACCATGCGGATAGGTCCAACAATGAAAATATCACAAACTACAAACCAGTCAAACTTGAAAGCCGGAAGGTTGACTGTGCTCTTACTAAAGAAGAATTCGGCAGAGTGGACAAGCTTCAAAAAGAAAACAGCAAAAGACATGACTCTGATATGGCAAACTGATTTCAGTTGCAGCCTGAACGTTTAATCTTTGCCAACACCTGCACATTCTGGTTCTCCTCCTCCGTACGTCACCGTAAAATTCCGCCTGCCAGAATAAATAAAAAGGAACGGTTATGAAACGATGGTTCAATTATGATATTTTAGCCGTTGTGCTTTGGCAGAAATGAATTCAAAATATTATCAGGTTTAGAAGTATATGACAAACTCTATAGATACCATCATATTTGACTTAGGCGGGGTGCTTATCGATTGGAACCCGCGCTACCTCTATAGAAAAATATTCAAAACTGAGGAAGAGGTAAGTTGGTTCCTGGAGAACATTTGTACCGGTGAGTGGAATGATCAGCAGGATGCCGGCCGTTCCTTTGAGGACGCCACGAATGAATTGATTCTCAAACACCCGGATTGGGAAGTGCCAATTCGCGCCTGGTATGACCGCTGGACTGAAACCATCCCGGGACCTGTGCACGATACCGTTGAAATACTTCGTCATTTTAAAGAATCACCTGACCACAGACTATATGCCTTAACGAACTGGTCAGCCGAAACATTTCCATGGGCTCTTAATACGTTCGACTTTCTACATTGGTTTGAAGGAATTGTCGTATCTGGCATCGAAAAAACAAGAAAACCTTATCCCGAATTTTACCAGATATTGTTTAATCGTTACACTATTAAACCAGAGAAGGCACTCTTTATAGATGATAACTATAAAAACATCGAGGGTGCCCGCGCAGTAGGATTAAATACGATACATTTTGAATCACCAGCGCAACTCAAATCCGAATTGATTCAATTGGGCATTATTTCTTGAAATTCAACACACACTTGTCCAGTATGTCGCAACATTCGTGAATTTGTTCTTCCGTGATCACCAACGGAGGAGCAAGACGAATAATATTGCCATGAGTCGGTTTTGCCAAGAGTCCATTCTTCATTAATTCAACACAAAGGTTCCACGCCGTTTCGCTTTGAGGCAGGTCGTTTATTACGATTGCATTGAGTAGCCCTTTGCCGCGTACCTGAGATATGAGATTCGATTTTTTCATTAACCCTGACATGCGCTCGCGGAAAAGTAAACCCATACGTTCCGCATTGTCTGCCAGCTTTTCATCCTTCACAACCTGTAATGCCTCCATACAAACAACAGCAGCCAAGGGATTGCCTCCGAATGTCGAGCCGTGCTGTCCTGGTTTGATCACCAGCATTATTTCGTCATCTGCCAGCACCAAAGAAACGGGATATACGCCTCCAGACAGTGCCTTTCCCAGTATCAGTAAATCCGGACGTACATGCTCATGATCAGACGCCAACATTTTACCCGTGCGCGCAATACCGGTCTGGATTTCATCCATCATTAGTAGAACATTGTATTTACGGCAGAGCTCTTCTGCCGCCTTGATATACCCCGCGCGGGGTACATATACCCCGGCTTCACCTTGAATAGGTTCAATCCATAAACCGCATACGCTGGAATTTGCAAGTGCCTTTTCCAGAGCGCCAATATCATCATAAGCTACAATTTCAAAGCCGGGCATAAAGGGTCCAAATCCCTCCCTGGCAGAATGGTCCGTTGATGCTGAAATGATTGTTGTCGTTCTGCCATGAAAATTTTGCGCCACACCAACAATCACGGCTTGATTTTCAGGAATACCTTTTCTTGTATAACCCCATTTCCTCGCAAGCTTAATCGCCGTTTCGTTTGCCTCCGCGCCGCTATTCATAAAAAGGGCCTTATCGTATCCAAAGGTTTCACAAACGTATTTTTCTGCCATTCCCAGCTTGTCATTATAAAAGGCACGAGAAGTGAGCGTGAGCTCTTTTGCCTGCTCAATAAGCGCACTGACAATTCGCGGATGGCAGTGTCCCTGATTTACCGCACTGTAAGCAGAAAGAAAATCGAAATATCTTTTGCCCTCAATATCCCACAAGAAAACGCCCTCACCCCTGCTAAGAACTACTGGTAAGGGGTGGTAGTTATGTGCCCCGTATTTATCCTCCAATGAAATCGCCTCGTGGCTTGAGCTTATTGCTTCTACCATATATAAAAAATTTTACAAACTGAGAATCCAAATTTACCAAAACG
>Ga0315910_10001413_pt1 | contig 22094 bp, 23 predicted proteins | sample EdamamesoilMG_FD_204470 | JGI IMG/M metagenome (GOLD analysis project Ga0315910, IMG submission 204470) | Garden soil microbial communities collected in Santa Monica, California, United States - Edamame soil | ecosystem: Environmental > Terrestrial > Soil > Garden | place: USA: California... | reverse complement strand
TTGAAATGGCTAAGCAAAAACAAAAATCAAACAAAACAATTATCTACCTCATTGGAGGATTGGTACTGGTCGTTATTCTTTTAATTGTTGCCAAATCAGCAGGATGGGTTGGTAAACCAAAAGAGCTTGAAGTAGAACTGGCCAATGCCAAGCGTGTTACTATCGTTGAGAAAGTAAGTGCTTCCGGTACGGTACAACCTGTAACAGAAGTAAAGCTTGCTCCAGAAGTATCAGGCGAAATTATTGACCTGCTTATTGAAGAAGGCGATTCTGTGCGCAAAGGCCAGACACTGGTGAAGATTCGCCCCGATACCTGGCAGAGTCAGCTTGAACGTGCCGAAGCCGGCCTGAGTCAACAACGTGCCAATCTGGAACAATCCAAAGCTAGCCTGTCGCGTGCAGAAGCTACCTTGATTCGTGCTGAAGCCGATTACAAGCGTCAGGAAAAACTCTGGAACGAAAAAGTAATTTCAGAATCCGACTGGCAATTGGCGCAACAAAATTATGCGGTGGCAAAAAATGATAAGGCTTCGGCTGAGCAGTCCGTTGAAGCCGCCCGTTATGTTATTCAAAGTACCGAGGCATCGTTGCGAGAAGCACGCGAGAACTATAGGAAGACCTCCGTACTGGCACCGATGAACGGCATCGTGTCCAAGCTGATAGTGAAGAACGGTGAGCGCGTAGTGGGTACAGCCACCATGGCGGGTACCGAAATGCTTCGTATCGCAGATCTTAATTACATGGAAGTTCGTGTTAACGTAAATGAAAACGACATCGTGCGGGTACATCAGGGCGATACTGCCATCATTGATGTAGATGCGTATTCTAATCAGGATAAAGAATTTAAAGGTATTGTTACCCTCATTGCAAACACCGCAAAGGATAAGGCTTCAGCCGATGCAATTACAGAGTTTGAAGTGCGCGTGTTGATTCTGAGTTCTTCGTACCAGGATCTGATCGCTGCCGGTAAAAAGTTTCCGTTCCTTCCTGGAATGACCGCCAGTGTGGATATTCTCACCAGCCGGAAAACCAATGTGCTTTCCGTTCCGCTGGCGGCTGTTACTACCCGCGACACCGAAAAGAAAGAAGAAAAAAGCCAGGGCCCTTCGGATGACGGACAGAACAAGGTGACCGACACCAGTAAAAAGCAGGCTCCTAAGAAGGAAGACAAAACCGTACTCTTTATTAATGATAAGGGTGTAGCCAAGATGGTTGAAGTAAAAACCGGCATCAGTGATTTTGATAACATTGAAATTATTTCCGGCATAACCGATAGTACTGAAGTAATTACCGGACCTTTCCTTGCCGTGTCCAAACGATTGAAGGATGGCGAGAAGATACGAAGTACCCAGAAGAAGGATGCTTCTAAAAAAGAAGACTAGGAATAACCAGAAGCCCCGGATAGAAACCGGGGCTTTTTAATTAATATTGTGCCTCTAAAAGAACCCTTATGGTTAAGCATCCCTGGCACGAAGTATCAATAGGAGAGAATCCTCCCAGTCACGTTAACGCCATCATTGAAATACCGAAAGGCTCACGTGCCAAATACGAAATCGACAAAGACAGCGGACTAATCAAACTCGATCGGGTTATTTATGCCTCGATGTACTATCCGTTAAATTATGGATTCATTCCTCAAACGTTGGGGGAGGATCACGATCCGCTGGATATTGTTGTGCTTACGCAAGTTACCGTTGTGCCGCGTTGCCTGATTCCATCCAAAGTAATCGGGGTGATGCAAATGATCGACCGGGGAGAAGCCGATGATAAGATCATTGCTGTAGCCGAACAAGACCCCAGCGTGAGCCATCTCAATGATGTGAAAGATTTACCCGAGCATTTGATTGCCGAGCTTAAGCATTTCTTTGAGAACTATAAATCGTTAGAGAATAAGGTTGTAAAAGTTGATGAATTCCTTTCGCGAGAAAGTGCCGAAGAAATCATTCAGGCAAGCATACAGCGATACCGGGAAAACTTTCGAAAGTAATTGTATCTTTCGCAAACAATAATATGCTTCTATTCGACCGATCGCTCTACCGACCTTCCGATGATGTTGTATTGCAAGGTAATGCGATACCCTTAACCTGGTGGAATGTTACCCCTAATTTTGGTGACTTGTTATCACCTTACCTCGTTGAAAGTTTAGCTGGAAAAAAAGCAACCCTTGTTGATAATCGCCCTGGAGGTAATCGTGCGTTGCTTAAATTATCACGCCAGCCATTTTCGTACCTGGCCATTGGCTCGATCATCAGCAGAACGAATTCTAATTCAATTGTATGGGGGTCAGGTGCATTTGGAACCGAAGGGAATAAACACTTGAGCAAGACCGCAAAATACCTTGCTGTACGTGGACCGTTAACCCGTAATCTCCTTCGAATTCATGGCATTCAATGTCCAGAGGTTTATGGCGATCCAGCCTTGTTGATGCCAACCGTTTTTCCTTCAACCGGAGAAAAGAAATATAAGCTTGGCATTATTTTGCGTTGGTCAGAGAAAGATTGGCACGGTGTTGAAACTGAGGGCGATGTAAAAAAGATTAATCTCGGTACAAGTGATGTAGAAGGTACACTCCGCGATATCATGGCCTGTGAAAAAATTGTATCGTCATCCTTGCATGGAATTATTCTGGCCGATGCCTATGGAATTCCCTCGGCCTGGTTAAGTTCCACTACGCCCAAGGGCCTTGAGTTTAAATTTTACGACTACTTTCTATCCGTAAATAAAATACAGAAACCGCAGCAGTTTAACTTTGCTGTAAAGCATATTGACCGTGCAGCGATTGAAAGTAAACTGCAATTCTTTGGAAAGCCAATTGAGTTTGATCCAGCGCCTTTGCTTCAGGCTTGTCCTTTCATAACAGCGAAATAAAGGAGGGCTAAACTTTTACGATGGTCAGTTCATTAAGGCCACAATCCCACTCTTTAACGGGAATGCGCCAATCGCCATACTTTTCAGTCAGGTAATCTTTATAGTGGTTTGGGACTTTGAGTTCGCGGCCCCCATATGTAACAGTTTCATATGATTGATAGTAACGATTCGCTACACGCATCACTTTGTTTTTGGCCTGCCAATACGTGTGGGTATCATCATGGCTCTTGGTAAAAACATCCAGCACTATAAGTTTTTCTTTTAGTGTGGGAATAAGCCAGTGGAAAAGATAACTCCATAATGGCTTTACTTTAATAACAGAGAGGTCATTTTTGTGGATCGGCCCGGCATCGACAGAACTCGTGCGAATGGAAATTTTGTAACCTTTGGCCAGCAGTGCAACGCGAAGACGCTTAAAGTCGTGCGCAAATCTTAGCGGAATGGAAATATCCACATCGTTGTCCCAGGGTAACAGATCTTTATCGCGCACAATGCCCAGCAAAGTTCCTCCTTCCAGGTGATAGGGAATGTTTTTACTGTCCAACAAATCGGTAACCGTAAAAAGTATCTTTCGCGCATTCGAAAGGTTGCCTTTAGTTAGAACAGGCTTACTAGCCATAAAATATTAGTTATATTTCCGTGAAATTTGACAACCTAAAAGTAGACAAAAGATCATTTTAAATTAATCATCCTGAATGAAGATTGTTATTCTCGCAGCTGGTATTGGCTCCCGGCTGGGTAACCCGCTGCCAAAGCCACTGACTAACCTGAAAAATGGTAAGACCATTATGCAACAGCAGATTGAGAACCTGACAACCTACTTTGATATTGATAATATTAACATTGTGGTGGGTTTTAAAAAGGATTTGATCATGGAAAGCTTTCCAGATATAACCTATATCTACAACCAGATTTTTGATCAGACCAATACGTCAAAGAGTTTGTTAAAGGCTTTGAAGAAAAATCATAAAGAGCCGGTATTATGGCTTAACGGTGACGTTGTGTTTGATGCTGAAATTTTAAAAGCTGTTACTCCGTTGATCGTGGCAAACAAATCTTTTGTTTGTGTTAATAACCTGGAGGTGGCTGAAGAAGAAGTTAAGTACACCCTGGATAGTGATGGTTTTGTAAAAGAACTTTCCAAAAAAGTGAAAGATGGGATTGGCGAAGCGGTAGGTATTAATTTTATAAGCAGCCGTGATATCAATACCCTGATTGCCCGCCTGGAAGAATGCAACGATAACGATTACTTTGAGCGTGGTATTGAGCTGGCTATTGAGAAGGACGGCTTGCGTGTTACCGCAATTGATATTTCGACCTACCGTTGCATGGAGATTGATTTTAAGGAAGACCTGGATAGTGCCAATAAAATTTTCTAGGAGTTGCGGGCAGTTTTGTTTTGTGTTAATCACTATGCCTTCGGAATATTAAAACCACTGGCGGATGAACTTCAACGCGAGGGACATCAAACTCTATGGTATGTTGGTAAAAAGCTAGCAGACACTTTTCCGTTTCAAGGTGTACAACACACCAACTCGATTCGGGTACTGATCGACTATAAAAGTGATGCTGTATTTGTACCTGGCAACGAAGTGCCTCATTTTATTCGCGGTGTCAAGGTGCAGGTGTTTCATGGATTGGCAGGCGAGAAGAAAGGTCACTTCAGAATCCGAACGTACTTTGATCTTTATCTTACGCAAGGCCCATACTTTACAAAACGATTTAAAGAACTGGCTGACAAGCACAACGATTTTGAAGTTCAGGAAACAGGGTGGTGTAAACTCGATCCGTTGTTTGAAGGTGTTACTGAAGCCCGGCTTGAACGTGATCGTATATTGTTGGAGAAAAAACGAAGGCACCTGGTACTCTATGCACCAACCTTTTCACCATCACTCACCTCGGCCATAAACTGTCAGCATTCCATTTATGCCTTGACCAGCAATCCTGATGTTTACCTATTGATCAAGTTTCATGATCTGATGGATGCCGGACTGGTAAAGCAATATCGGACGTTTGCTTCAACACAACCAAATGTTGAGATCGTAGAGGACCGGAATATTTTACGTGTACTGAAGATGGCAGATCTGATGATCAGCGACACTTCATCCGTAGTTTACGAGTTTGTTTTGTTAGATCGTCCCGTGATAACCATTGATTCCATATCTGAAAATATCAACTGGCTGAATATTTCGGAAAAGGATAATCTCCCGGAGGCCGTTATGCACGAATTACAGCACGACACGTTTTCCAATACCCGAAAGGAAATTGTACGAAACTATCATCCGTATGCGGATGGAAAATCATCGTACCGGATGATTCGGGTAGTTGAAGACTATATTCTTCGAAATGGTGTGCCTGAATTTCGAAAGCTTGGATTCTTTCGAAGGTATAAGATGAACAAGATGTTTCCTTTCAGGAAGTGATCTGGTAAATAGGCCAATACTAAACAGATGGGGGTTCTGTTCTAGTTTATGTAAATGTTGAGTATTATTTAAGTTTTAATTTTTAGGTAATATTAAAAGCAAGGCCTTAAATTGTTATTTATTACGATTAAGTTAAGTCTCCTTTTCATTGCTGAGTTTATCAGCTATGACTAGTAATTATGTGCACTTGAGTTAAACGAATTGGACGGTCAGCGTATGAAAGTGTCGGTGATTTTTAGTACCTACAATAATCCCAGTTGGCTGGAGAAAGTACTATGGGGATTTGAATGTCAAACGTTCAAGGATTTTGAAATCATTATAGCTGATGATGGATCGGGTGCATCAACGAGGGAATTGATCCAGCGCTTTCAACGAGAATCCAGCATGGAGATCATCCATGTGTGGCATCCCGATGAGGGTTTTCAAAAGTCAGCTATTCTGAACAAAGCTATTTTAGCATCGACAACCGACTATCTGATTTTTACCGATGGCGATTGCATTCCTCGGAAAGATTTTGTGCAGGTACATGTTCAAAATTTAGAGAAAGGTCGCTTTCTTTCCGGAGGTTACTTCATGCTTCCCATGGAGACCAGTCTGGCGATCACACAAACAAACATTGTGAACGGTGAAGCTTTTGATACGGACTGGTTACATGCACATGGCTTGAGCCGATCGTACCGGTGGTTGAAATTGATAAGCAAGGGTTGGATTCAAAACTTGTTAAATGCGATCACGCCCACCAACCCAACCTGGAACGGTCATAACTCATCCGGATGGAAAAAAGACATTGTAAGCGTTAACGGCTTTAACGAAGCGATGCAATACGGTGGGCAAGACCGGGAACTTGGCGAGCGACTGGAGAACAAGAAAATAAGGGGAAAGCAGATTCGCTACAGCGCGGTGTGTGTGCACCTCGATCATAAACGGGGATACAACACGCAAGAGTCGATCAAAAAAAACCAGGCTATCCGAAAAGAAACACGAGACTCAGGCAGGGCATGGACGGTGAGTGGTATAGTAAAGGGAGATGCGCCAACGGCTGAATTGTAGCGATACCTATACGCATAGTATTCATGAGAATTTGCATAACACGTTCTGAACGTCATACATATTCAGAGACCTTTATAAGAGATCAGATTTCCGGTTTTTCAAAACTGGCCGAAGTGTTTCCCATTCATAGTGGCCGTTTACCTGAGCGAAAAGAAGATGGCAAATTGTTGGGTAGCCCGTTATTCTGGATTCTTCATAAAATCATCAGGGGCATAACCGGAAGGCGCAATACCTTTTTTGGAAACTATGCGGTTAAGAAATTTCTACGGGAGAATCGTATTGATGTAGTACTTTCCAACTACGGCATATCCGCAGCACATCTTAGTCCGGTTTGTGTCGAAGCGGGAGTTCCGTTGCTCGTTATTTTCCATGGGCATGATGCGACTTCCAAAAAGTTACTTCGGGCGTATCGGGATAAGTATCAAATGCTTTTCACGCAGGCAGCTGCCATCATCGCAGTGTCAAGCGATATGGCTAAGAGAATTATTTCCATCGGGGCAAATCCAGCTAACGTACACGTTGTTCCCTGTGGTGTTGATCTGGAGAAATTCAAACCACGCAATGATAAAAAGGAGCGTATGTTTTTGGCAGTCGGGCGATTTGTTGCCAAGAAAGGTCCACTCAATACAATCAACGCATTTCATGAAGTTTGGAAGGAGCACAAGGATACCACGCTGGTTATGGTTGGTGGGCACAAAGGACTGTATGAAGCATGTGTAAAACTGGTGGTTGATCTTGGTATGCAGCAGGCTGTGAGCTTTCCTGGAATTTTGAAGCAGGATGAGATCAGTTCGTTAATGGGCAAGGCACTTGGGTTTGTACAGCACTCCGTCACAGCACCCAATGGCGATATGGAGGGGACCCCGGTTAGCATTATGGAAGCAGGTGCTTCGGGATTGCCGATAATAAGCACCTTACATGGTGGTATTCGTGATGCAGTTGTTCACGGTAAAACAGGTTACCTCGTTGAAGAAGGTGATGTTGCCGGCATGGCGAAATACATGATGGAGCTTCTTAATGATACGCCCAAAGCTGCAGCGATGGGTGAAGCAGGTCGATTGCACATCGAAGCAAACTATGATCAAAAAAAGCAGATCAAAAAACTATACGACCTGGCGAAAGCGGCAATCGTACCTCATTGATCTAAATTTCTATCTCGTTTATAAACTGTGTTAATGATTCATTGCTCTCTTGATGAACGGGCATGAGCCGGTCAACCAGACCACTTTGAATGACTTTATAATTAGCCAGAAACCCGTTAAACTTTTCTATGGCCTGTGAAACGGGTTCGTTGAAATCAACAGAATAATTTTCTAAACCTAGGTACTTGTAACATTCAATCCCTTTGACTTCATAACTGATGTTGAATGCCGGTGTTCCATTTATTAATGAAAGAATACACATGTGCAAGCGGGTACCGATCGTAAATGTATAGCGAGAATTTAAACGCTCAATCAGTTCATGGTAAGTGTGGTAGGCTGTATTCACTGAAATTTGTTCAGCATACATGGGCTTGGTATTGATTAATTGGTTTCGGATAGCCGTGGCTGTTATGGAATCATCGCGATATCCATCTACACCTTGGCAGGTGGAAATGAATTCTATGTTAAATCCTTCCTCCAGTATCCTTTTGCAAAGCGTCTGGATGATTTCAGAAAAGTTTTGCATATCGCGATTGTCGTACTTCCATTCGCGAACGGAAACAGCAACGGTTTTGCAGTTATCGTCTACAGCAGATCTACGGGGTTGTATGAGAAACGCTGCGTCTTTGGTTTGAAATACTTTTGATTGGCAAGAAATTGATGCGATGCACTTCCTGGAGTAATCATCCCGGACAAGAATTACATCGATGAAGGAGCTGAATGCTGTTAGAAGTTTTCGGTCTCGTGGGTTTAGTGGACCGATGGATTGTGAGTAGATGGCTGTTTTTTTTGAAATCCTTTTAGCCTGTACAAGAGGAAGTAAACATCTCTTAAGTCCATAATAAGAATTAACATAACCACCCGGACTGGCAATAAAGACATCGTGCTCCCTATACATCTTGTTCAAGAGAAAGTTAAGACTAAGAAAAATTCGTTTTATAAAAGTTCCCCCGCTGATTTTATAATCCAATAACTCTTTGATGAAAGGAATGTCTGGGTACTTCTCCTTCAGGAAATCATAGTAAAAGGTAGCAATTGCCACAGCATATCCGCGGGCTACCAGCGCATTGCGTAGCGCGATTACCAGTGCAAGATCACCATTATTAACAGCATAAGAATTCGTCAGTAAAATTCGCTTTTTCATAACTTTATTCTGGGAAGCGCTCATGGTACTTTTTTTCAAAAGTAATCGAATTTTGGAAGTATTAAAGTTACTTCATCAGGTACGCCACGCACTCCATCATCCAGGCTATCCCCACGTGTACGATGATACCGCCCCAAATGCTTTTGGTTTCGTAGGCGATGATGCCGAGAATGTATCCGCCAAAAATTGAACTGATGGCTTCGCCCGGTGGCTTTCCAAAATGAAGAAAGCAATACGTAACGGCCATGGCCAGTACAGCTTTTCTTCCGAGTATGTGCATCATGCCAATGACCATGAACCCACGAAAAAGAAACTCAACCGTAACAAAGTCAAGACCATAGGCAAGCTCATACGTAACGGCAGTAATCCACTCGGGTACCTGAAGGTATTCGTGTGCTTTTGATGTTCGGTACATCGGATACTGATTCAAAAAGCTTTCGTGAAAGGAGGCTGCAATAATTAATGGAAGCATGATGGCCAGCATCACAATGTACGGCCGAGTGTCGAACTGATGTGCGCGGAGTCCATAGACGTGTCTTTCGTTTCTATCATGGATGAAGTAAAATAGGAGTAGCGGCAGCATAACGGTAAGATAGCTCATCATGTTTACGCTTACTTTGTAGGCCCAGAATTGAACCTCGCGATCAAAAAGATTTCGAAGAATCGTTCGCAGAAACGGTGCACTACTATCAATACCCAACACAATTAACACCAGTAGACTTCGTACCCAGAATTCTCTTGACTTCCAGAAATCATATTGCCGGTTGCCAAGGGAGTAGGTGAGCAGCGTAGTGTAGTATGCCGTAGCGAAAAATAGAAAATAGCAGATGGGTTTTAGCAGGTCTGATTGTGCGTCCAGAATATTATCCTCAAAATCAAGCGAGTAGTTGAGGTAAACGGCAATGGCTAAAAACACAAAAACAGCAGCATACTGAAGCCGATGAAAATCCTGCTGAAGATGGTGGGTAAGGTATTGCCAGATTTTTTTCATTACCAGTTGATCAGATGCTGATGAACCTTGTGGATGGGCAGGCCCATTACATTGAAGTATGATCCAACAATTCGCTCAATGGCAACCATTCCAATCCCTGCCTGTGGGCTGGTAAACGTTTTGTCAATCAAATCAAGGCGTTGTATTTTCCCGAGAAACTTCATCTCGTCTTGAGAGCAAGGGTTTACGCCCGCAGGCAGACAATCCTGCGCGCCATACGATCCGGCCTTATCGTATGGTTTGTAGGTATCGACATAGAATTCGATTTTCGGAAGTGTGAGTTTCTTGAAGGTTACTTCAGTGGTGTCGTCAAACGTTTCCTCTTTTTCCTTTGAAAGAATGCACACACCGGTCATGACACGATGCGTATTGCCCGATAAGGATGAAAGCATTGCGATGGCATCGTCTCGATCCTGCGGCTTGTTTAGAATTTTCTTTCCCAGAATTACTACGGTGTCGGCTGTTACCACAATTTCATTCTGAATTTTCAGCCGGAAGTATTCAGCTTTTTTAGCCGCGAGGTATCGGGCAACCTGATCTACCGGCATGTTGTCAGGAAAGTCTTCATCTACATTAGGTTTCTCAACGGTGAAAGAAAAGCCAGCTTCTTTCATGAGGTATTGCCTGCGTGGCGAACTGGAAGCAAGGAGTAGGGTGCGCACGTTGTATTTATGATTTACGTTCCGATAACTATCGGGATTTTGTTTACAATATATTCAAAGATGGTGCGGCATCAACTGTCCGTTTTCAGGATTACTATTGATTTGAAAATTTCAAAACGGAGCATACACCGGATTTCTGAATTCACTTTCCTTAACCGTACTGAACAGAAAACCACAAATTACTTTCGGATAAAAGTATGTTGATTTCTGTGGCATAGTGTATCCGCTTTTGCAAACCTGTTTTACATCTTCGATGGATACCTCATTGGTAATGATGGCCATCTGCGCGCGGCCCTGAATTACCTTCTTCAGGCAATCTGAAAAACTCCGATCGAAATCAATATGGGGTGATTGCCGTTGATCTTTCCCCGGTATGCCTAATGCTTTTTCAATGATGAAGTAATGCATTACGGTGAGGTCGAGGCGTCTTACTTCATCGGGGAATGGCCACTTCATTTTTTCGAGGGCTTCTGGTTTCAGGCGCACTTTGTAGGCGTTCTCGTTGAACAGTATTCCAAACGCCCAGGGCTTTCCGACAATGATTTCGTTCAGGGTATCGGCATCTTCCACTGGCTTGATGATAAAATCTTCCTCCAGCCTTTTTAAAATTTGGGGTTCATCAAAATCAGGCAAGCCATCAATCAGTCGGTGGGTAGGGAGTATGCGAAGATCATCTGATTCGGTGTTGGTGAAGTACATCAGGTGATAATTGTAACCTTCCTTCCCGGTGTGATCAGGGTTGGCACTGGCACGTTTATGCTTAAAAGCCAGCGAGCCTTCATAGCGGTGATGACCATCGGCCAGGATAATGTTTCGTGCAGCTATATGATCGATGAATTTCTGAATCACCTCAGCGTCCTGAATTACCGCCAGCACATCGCGTACCCCTTGGTAATCTTCTGTTTCATAAAGCGGGTTGGTGATCGCTTCATCCATGAATTTTTCCAGCGTGAAGGATTCATCGGTATAAAGTCCATGTGTAGGACTTACATGTAATTCTGTTTTATCGAGTAACGCAATGCGATCGTTCACCGCTTTTGGAATAGTATTCTCGTGGCGTAGTACCACGTTCTCATCCCAATCGTAGGCGCGGATGTGTGCGATAAATCCTTTGCGACAATATTCTTTCGCTGAACCAGGAAGTTTAAAGTATTGATAGTAAACATAAAGTGCGGGCAGGGTATCTTGTACGATACTACCATCAGCTTTCCAGTTCGCTAAGGTCACCGCGGCTCGTTCAGCAGCATCGGGTGGTTGCGGAACGGACAGGTGGATGCTGTTTAACGGGTTGCCGTAAAGTGCCTGCCGTTGTTTTTCTGAGACCACATCAAAAAGTGGAGAGACGAGATCATCTATTGAATCGCTAATTTTTCGGGAGTAGCGCCACGGTCGGATTGGAAGGATCTCAGCCATTTGTTTTTTGTTGTGAAAGACTTTGTGGCAAGCTATCAAATTTGATATTTCTTTGAAATCAACAGATTTAAAATCCACATGCTTTTTTCTACCTTTAAAATTCAACCTTCAACGTATGGCATCCATTAACTGGCAAAAGGAAATACAACCCCTCATCAAGAAATACAAGGGCAAACCTCACCCGCTTGAGTATGGCAATACCTATCAGCTCTTAGTAATGGTAGTACTATCGGCACAGGATTCCGACCGAAATATTAATCATCTTGCTCCAGAATTGTTCAATGCTTTTCCGGATATGAAAGCGCTGGCAAAGGCTGATGCCGAATCGTTGTATCCGTTCATTAAAGGTGTGCGGAATTTTGGCAATAAAACAAAATGGCTGCTGGCGTTGGCGAATACTATTAAGGAAGATAAAAGCATTCCGACCACGATGGAGGCGCTTACTGAACTTCCAGGCATTGGCAGGAAATCAGCAAACGTAATTATGCGCGAGACCGGGGTGAAGGCCGAAGGAATTATTGTTGATCTTCATGTTGTTCGTGTTGCACCCCGGTTGGGGTTGGCAAAAGGTACCGATCCGAAGAAAATGGAAAAACAAATGCAGGAGGTAGTAGACGAGAAAGATTGGGGTGAAGTAGGTATGGCTATTTCTTTTTTGGGTAGAGAAACGTGCAGACCAACCAATCCTAAATGTAAAGATTGTGTGATGAACACCGTCTGCGAATATTATAAGGCATCCGCCTGATGGTACTACGTTCGGGTTCGTTTCCAATTGCTTACCTCCACAACGGCTGTTGTTGTTTCATGTACTGGCTTTCCATTTTCATGCAGAAGGGTTGCGGCTAGCACTGCGGCAAGTACTTCTTCCTCGCTGTCGGAGCTTGCTTTCAGAACCCGGGGGGTGAAGTAGTTTTCAACAAAGCGTGTATCAAAATTACCTGATCGGAATGCTTCGTGATGCATTACGAAATTACAAAAGCCGAGTGTGGTCTCCAGTCCGGTGATTTCATATTCATTGATTGCCCGTATCATTTTCTCGATAGCGGCTTCGCGTGTCTCGGCATGGCAGATTAGTTTGGCAATCATGGGGTCGTAGTAGAAGGGGATATCCATACCTTGTTCGAACCCATCATCAACACGAATGCCGTGCCCCTGTGGGCGCTTGTAGGTTTTTAATGTACCAATGTCAGGAAGAAAATTGTTGGCAGGATCTTCTGCATATACACGCACTTCAACAGCGTGGCCATTCATGCTCAGCTCGTCTTGTTTAATCGGCAGTGGTTCGCCTTCGGCTATTTTAATCTGTAGTTTCACCAGGTCAAGTCCGGTGATTTCCTCGGTAACCGGATGCTCAACCTGAAGGCGCGTATTCATTTCGAGGAAGTAGAAATTCAGGTTATCATCAAGGATGAACTCAACCGTGCCGGCACCATAGTAGCCACAAGCCTTGGCAACGTTGATAGCGGCTTCGCCCATCGCTTTTCTTTTTTCAGATGTGAGTACAGAAGAAGGAGCTTCTTCTACCACCTTCTGATGCCTGCGTTGAATGGAACACTCGCGTTCGAAAAGGTGAACCACATTTCCGTGCTGATCACCAAAGATTTGAAATTCGATATGGCGGGGTTTTGTAATATACTTTTCGATAAAGACGGAGCCATCACCAAAAGCAGAAGTAGCTTCGCTGATGGCACGTTCCATTTGCTCCTGGAAACTTGGCTCATCCTCTACGATGCGCATACCCTTACCACCACCCCCAGCACTTGCCTTGATCAATACGGGGTACCCTATTTCCTTCGCTATCTTTTTGGCGGCAGCTACATCGGTGATGGGTTCACTTGTTCCAGGCACCAACGGTACGTTGAATTTGGCTACTGCTGCTTTCGCGGCCAACTTACTGCCCATCAGTTCAATGGCTTTGGCGGAAGGTCCTATAAAAATCAATCCTGCGCCTTCCACCAGTTTGGCAAAGTCTTCATTTTCAGAAAGAAAGCCATAGCCAGGATGGATCGCATCGGCCCTGGTTATTCGGGCAGCTTCAATAATCTTATCCTGTCGAAGGTATGACGCTGATGAAGCAGGCGGACCAATACAGATGGCTTCATCGGCATACCGAACGTGCAGTGCGTTCCGGTCGGCTTCACTAAACACAGCAACGGTCTTTATTCCCAGTTCGCGGGCTGAGCGCATTACCCGAAGGGCAATTTCTCCCCGGTTAGCGATAAGCACTTTATTGATTTTGGTCATAGATGGCTGAAAACACAATGCTAGCAATAAATTATCCCTAGGCAAAACCAGGCAGACAGCCGTTTGAACCCGTTTTTTCTTTACTTTTGCGCAATTTTAATCAACTGCGAAATGGTAGACTTATTTGACAAGCTAAAGATGGAGGCCGGACCTCTGGCCAAGTATTCACACCTTCCTGATGACTACTTCTTCTTCCCGAAGCTGGAAGGAGATATCGGTCCCAGAATGAAGTTCAACGGTAAAGAAGTATTAAACTGGAGCTTAAATAACTATCTGGGGTTGGCCAACCATCCGGAAGTAAGAAAGACGGATGCTGAGGCTGCCGCACAATATGGTATGGGTTTACCAATGGGTGCCCGCATGATGTCGGGTAACTCGCTTAACCACCTTGAACTTGAGAAGCAACTGGCAGCCTTCGAAATGAAAGAAGATGTGATGTTGCTGAACTTCGGTTATCAGGGTGTGGTATCCATCATTGATGCCATTGTTGATCGCAAAGATGTAATAGTTTACGATGCAGAATCACACGCATGTATCATCGATGGCGTTCGCCTTCACATGGGCAAGCGGTTTGTGTACCTGCACAATGATATGGAAAGCCTGGAGAAGCAGCTTCAACGTGCTACCAAACTAGCCGAAGAAACTGGTGGCGCTATTTTGGTGATCACCGAAGGTGTGTTTGGTATGTCAGGCAAGCAAGGTGATTTGAAAGGCGTTGTCGAACTGAAAAAGAAATATAAGTTCCGTTTGTTTGTAGATGATGCCCACGGCTTTGGAACGATGGGTAAGAAAGGTGCTGGAACAGGCGAGGAGCAAGGCGTGCAGGATCAGATCGATTTGTATTTCTCTACCTTCGCGAAGTCAATGGCTAGCATTGGTGCGTTTGTTGCCGGTCCGAAAAATATCATCAAGTACCTGCGTTATAGTGTTCGTTCACAGATCTACGCGAAAAGTTTGCCTATGCCGTTAGTGGTGGGTGCCTTGAAGCGCCTTGAATTGCTGAAGACTCAGCCTGAGCTAAAAAACAATCTTTGGAAGATTGTTAACGCCATGCAGAGCGGGCTTAAGGAAAGAGGTTTTAATATCGGTACTACGTCTTCACCGGTTACGCCCGTGCTGTTTAAAGGCGGGGTCGGAGAAGCAGCCAACATGTCGATGGATCTTCGTGAGAACTTCAATATTTTCTGTTCTGTGGTTATCTATCCTGTTGTGCCTAAGGATGTTATCATGTTCAGAATTATTCCTACTGCGGTGCACACCCTGTCGGATGTTGAAGAGACGTTGAGTGCATTCTCGAAGCTTAAAACCAAGCTGGATAGTGGGTTTTACAAAGAGGAAGCTTTGGTGTCGGTGACCAAGGGAGTTTAAAAAAAACCGCTTTTTGAGTGTGTTTCTAAGGTTTTTATTTAAATTGGCAGTAAGAAACTAATTTTTAATCCTAAAACTCTATAACAATGCAAAAGTTTCAAGAGCTCAAAGACCTCATAGCTTCACTCGAAGGAGATATGGACAAGTTTTATAGCAAGGGTAACAGTGCTGCTGGAACCCGTGTAAGAAAAGGTATGCAGGATCTTAAAAACCTGGCTCAGGCAATTCGTGCTGAAGTTCAAGAAATTAAGAACAAAGCCTAATCTACCGAATTCTATATCGAAAGCCGTCTTGCTGGTTCAGCAGGACGGCTTTTTGTTTTTCATCCACCAGCCGATTTTGTAACGTTTTAGAATTGAATTGTTGAAGGCTTTGCTATTTATAAGATGGTTTGTAACTTTGAAATGCAAAGTACTTTTAAATTATTGTAAGCTTGGAAAATCTTCGCAGGCAAATCAGACTATTTATTGTGTTGGTGATCATCGGCTTGGTGATTAGCGGCCTTACGGCTTTCCCGATCGAGTGGCAATTGCAACTGGCCAATCGGTGGATTACTTCATGGCAATGGGAGGGTGATCTGGCGCAATGGCTAAGGCTTGCCTATAAGGGCGTTCGTGAGACCAATGAGAAGTATCCCTTTATTTCGTATGGTACCGATTGGCTTGCCTTTGCTCATCTTGTTATCGCCATTGCGTTTATCGGCCCCTTACGCGATCCGATAAAAAACATCTGGGTAATCGAGTTTGGTATCATCGCCTGCATCGCTGTATTTCCATTGGCCTTTATCGCTGGGCCAGTTCGGGAAATTCCGGTTTACTGGCGATTTATTGACTGCTCTTTCGGCTTGCTGGGTGGTACTTTACTTTGGTGCTGCCGAGCAAAAATCAAACAACTCGAAAGTCTAAAATCTGCTGTATGAAAACACATCGTACTACCATACTGTTTGTTTCTGCTTTCGCTGTAGCCATGGCTGCGTTAGAAAGTGCTGTGGTGGTTTATCTCCGCGCGCTGTATTATCCTGGCGAGTTCACGGTAGCATTGCGTCTGATTGATGAACGAATACTGCTAGTTGAAATACTGCGCGAAGCCGCCACGCTTGTGATGTTGGTGACGGTTGGAATTTTAGCCGGAAAGAATTTCAAGGAGCGGCTGGCATACTTCCTGTTAAGCTTTGCCGTGTGGGATATCTTTTACTACGTGTGGCTCAAGGTGTTTATTGATTGGCCGCTTACGCTTTTGGATTGGGATATTCTTTTTCTCATACCCATTACATGGCTTGGTCCGGTGGCTGCCCCCCTCATTTGCGCGGTAACCATGATTGTGTTTGCCGGTGTTTTACTTCAGCCAACATTACGTCAGTCGTTATCGGCAACAGCCTGGAGTTTGATATTGGGGGGCAGTGCAGTAATACTCTTCACTTTTATAAAGGATTATGGCGCACTGATGATAAACAACAACTTTGTGGATGAATACTTTACCATTATGCAGAACGAAGATTTCATTCGGATTGCGTCTCAGTTTATTCCAGCGCACTATTCGTGGTACTTGTTCTGGATGGGCGAGTTGATGATCGTGATGGGGATTTTTAAGGTGTATGTCGAGCAGTCTACAAAGCAGCCTGTGTGGTCTATTCAATCGATAAAGTGGTCTAAGATATTTAACGGCTGATAGAATTTTTGAGGGCATGCAGCGTTATTTACGCTGAGGTGTTAACTTTGCACCCGAAAATTTAGCTATGAATAGAAACGTATTGTTAGGGTTCATACTGTTGCTCAGCCTAAATGCTTTCGGTCAGGAAACTATTGGCAAGTCAACCGTTAAATTTGATCCATTATTTTGGAAGGACGATCTTAATCTGAAAGCAGATCAGCGCACGCGCATTCGCGAAATCAATAGTAAGTTTTACGAGGAAATTCAGCACGAATTTCAGGATTCTCAGGATGATCTGGCTACCCTCAAGGTTAAAGTAGACAAAAGTCTCGAAGCACGCAGCCAGGAAATTTGGGATACACTTTATCCACGCCAGCGAAAGAAGTGGGAAAAGCTGATGCGCCAGTACGAAGAAAATCAGATCTAGATAAATCAAAACCACCAAAACGGTGGTTTTTTTCTGTTTTGCCTTTTACCTGTTGGGTAGCTAGTGCATTTTAGCAATCCAAAGTTTGTCGGCCGAAGGTTTGTATTTCTTTTCGTTTTTGTTCCAGATCAACAGGTGATTCTTGCCACCGAAATTGTGGAAGAGGTAAAGCTTGCCATCAATGATTTTGTAGGTAGTAGGATCAACCTTAACACGCTTGCCGTCAACCGCCATGGAGTATGCATCCCAGCCACCATAAGCCGGTTCGTACTTTGTTGGGGCGGCTTTGAATTTCTCCATGTTCGCTGCGTTCGCGAAGTAGTAGGTAATGCTTCTGTATTCGTAACTGAATTTAGCGGTACCCTTTACCGGCTTGCCATTGAAGTAGCTAACCGGATCAAATTCTTTCATGGCATAACCGTTGTCGGTGTTGAAGTTTCGCAGGCGTGAAGCATTTCCGGTTGTGCTTTGTGCGGTGGCCGTTAAGCAAAGTCCTGTGATTAGAAAAACAAGCAGAAGTCTCATATTTCTTTTTTTAGATGTAGTCAAAGGTAAATACTTGTACGGTGCACCACGAAAACTTTCACCGATTATATAGTCAGGATGGCGCTGTGTATGCAACGGGAAAGGGTGATCTCAGGATTGATACTTCACGATCAGTTCGCTATAGTATTTTTCAAGGCGCAGGGTTTGGGTGCGGGCGTTAAATTCTTTTTCCGCACGCGCGCGCCCGTTCAAACTGAATAACTCAATTTTGGTTACATCATCAAAAAGCTTTGCAATACACTGCTCCAGACTTTCCAGATTGTTTTCTTCTGCAAGGTATCCGGTTTCAGTATCAATAACCACTTCAGGAATATCAGAGTGCTTTGTTGCAATCACGGCCATCCCGGTAGCCATTGCATCAACAATTACCATGGGTGTGCCTTCTTTGTTGTTTTCTTTTGTTGTACGGCTGGCCTGAATGAATACATCGCACGTATACATCAGGTTGATCAGAAAATCATACGGTTTATAGCCGTGTAATGTTATCCGGTCAGCAAGGCCACTCTTTTCAATTTCATGCAGAATGGTATCTCTTAATGGCCCGTCACCAACGATGTCGAGTGTGAAATTATGCGACTTGAATTTCGACAGTGCTTTTATCGCCAGGTCAATACCTTTCTTTTCTACAAAACTGGAAGCAATGAGAAGTTTTATGTTACTACCGCTGGAAACCTTTCGGTTGGTATACGTTATCGTATCGACATCAATACCTAAATGGTGAATGTCAATTTTGTTTTCCGGGCATCCGATTGAAACCAGTTTGCGTTTCATGTACGGCCCCAGCACCAGTATCTTGTCGGCTTCTTTAAATAGTTTTTCATAACGACCCTGGTAGCGATCGGCAAAAGCATCATCGCCATAGAAGCTGCAGATCATGGGTATGTTTAATTTCTTTTTTAATCCCACAGACTTCGCGCCATGATATCCAAAATGAACGTGCAGGATTTCTATTTTATGTTGCTCGCATACTTTTTTAAAGAAGATGAAGTAGCCCAATACTTTGAAGAGCAGAATTTCGAAGTATTGTCGGATGGCGCTAAAATTATCGAGACTATAAAGCCTTTCAATCGGGAATAAGGATAGGTTATTTTTTTTTCGGGAGAGAAAGATGGGGGTGTACTGCTGATGGTTGATGATGATGCGGTAGATCCAGTTCTCCGTTAACGGCAAGTATAAGGAGGCATAGTGTGCACAACGGTTGAATGACTTAGCGGATTTGCCTTCCATAAAATTCAATTGTCTTTTTCATTCCTTCTTCAAACGTTGTGGCTGGCTGCCAACCGCTATTCTTCAATAAGGTGATGTCGGAAACGTAATCGCCTGTTTCAATTTTCTTGTCAAGCTCCGGCCACGGCTTGAAGGTTACCTTGGCATCCGGAACATACCGCTGTATGGTTTCTACAGTTTGGCGAATCGATATGCCTTGTCCACAACCCACGTTGTATATTTTCCCCACCATCGTTTTATCACCCATGGATCGTTTGAACAGGTCAACAACATCATCAATGTAAATGAAATCACGCTGCTGACTTCCATCACCATAAATTTCAATTTCTTCCCTTGTAAGCGCTTTGTGAATGAACCAGTTCAGAATACCGTAGTGATTACTGCCAAAACGCTGATACGGCCCAAAGGGATTTGCCACCCGAAAGATGATGCAATTGATATTGTACAGTTTTTTGTACAACAGGTAGTAATGTTCTGTGGTAACTTTGTGAATGGCATAGATGGATTCCGGATGCAGCGCCTGTGTTTCATTTACCGGATTTTTTTCTGGACGGCCATACACTAACCGGCTTGAAGGAAAAATCAGTAAGGCAGATGGATTATTCTTGCGGCAAGCTTCCAGAATGTTTAAGTGACCTTTCAGGTTGGTATCCAGATCGTGATAGGGGTTTTGAATACTATCCGCTGCCCCCGAGCTTCCGGCCAGCGAGAAGATCACATCGTAACCGGCTACAGCATTATCCATGAACTCTTTATCGAGGATGTTGCCGAGGATAACATCCTTTTTGCTGGCCGCTGTGAGAAAGCCATCATCGGCTTGATGCATGGCATCCGTCAGGATAGTGACCTGGTGTTGGTCTCGCACCAGGCTGTTGTATAAATTCTTGCCGATAAAACCGAGTCCGCCCAGAACGAGTATTTTTTTCTTAACCTCCATTTTATCGGTACTGATTTCGAGCTATACTTTAATTCGATGTCAAAAATAGAAGAAAATAGTTCTTGTCCATAGCCGGAAATTCAATCTGAATTTCTTTTACTTTCGTGCATGTCGCTGTTTGTATCGTCTTTGAATTCGGGGAGTAATGGCAATTGCTATTACATTGGCAATGCCGATGAGGCCGTGCTGGTGGATGGTGGCATTTCCATGCGTGAGACCGAAAGGCGACTGAAGCGACTGGAACTTTCCATCCGGAAGATAAAAGGTATCTTCGTTACACACGAACACGGTGACCACATCAACGGAGTTTCATCGCTTTCCAAGAAACATAAGATACCGGTTTACATTACAGAATCGACCTTACGCGAAAGCAGGCTCAAGTTGAAGGATCACCTGATCGTTTCGTTTAAAGCACACGATACCTTAACCGTAGGTAATCTTTCTGTTAAAGCGTTCCCAAAATTTCACGATGCCATCGACCCGCACAGTTTTGTAGTGTCCGATGGTTCTGTTCGGGTGGGTGTGTTTACGGATATTGGCCGATCGTGCGAGCATGTCATCAGGCATTTTTCAGAATGCCACGCTGCCTTTCTGGAATCGAACTACGATGCCGACATGCTGGAAAATGGATCTTATCCGTTGGCATTGAAGAATCGTATCCGCGATGGGCGAGGGCATCTCTCGAATGCGGAAGCCGTTGAATTATTTCTTCAACACCGACCGGAATACATGAGCCATCTTTTCCTGGCGCACCTTAGTAAGAATAACAACACACCTAAGATTGTGAAGGAACTGTTTGGCCGGGTAGCAGGAGATACAACAGTGGTGATCGCTCCCCGTGAAAAAGAAACTCCGGTGTACCACATCCGAAGTGTTCCGGTTGCAGTAAGAAACAAATCTGTTTTTAAGCCTACATTACAGCTTACCTTGTTTCAGTAAAGGAGTTCGGCTACGATAAGGATGGCACCAGGCCAGTCTGATTCAGAAACGTTGGACGTTACTCCTGAACTGTGGCTTCACTTCTTACCATCAGGGTAGCCAGGGCAGCAGCGATGGTTAACCTATGTTGGTTCGGAAGGCTCGGCTTTATCCAGACAAACATTTTCTGAAAGGGCAACACCTGAACAGCGGCCACTGTTTCGCTGTCGAGGCGAAACCTGTATCCCTCTACTGGTTTTAGAAGTGTAGCCTGTTTACCATTCTCCCACCGAAATTCAGGAATAATCTCGAAAGTAGTTTGCTCGTTCGAAAGTATGCCGTGAAAGGAAGCCATGTCATCGGGTTTTATCGATCCATGAATTTCATCGCCCACCGGATAGGAGAGTATCATTTTCCATGCTACAGTATCGGATGAAGATGAAAGTGAAGCCAGGTATACTTCATAATTTTCTTTTACTTCGGGCGATACCCAACCGGTGAGTGTACGAAAAAGGAAACTATGGTTGTCTTCAAGTTGAGTCATTGCCGTGAACGTGATGTTAACGGTTATGGTATCGGTTTGCTGACCGGTAAAGGTGAAGGTACTTCTGGATTTTGATTCAATCTTACTTTGTCCGCTAAAGAAATTAGCACTACCACGGGTAGTTGTCCATCCGGCCTTGCCGGAGAGGATGCGATACGGCCCAAATTCATACTTACCCACAGTGCCAATACCCTTACGCTTTACGGGCATGGGTTTGGTGCTACTTTTGAACGCCTCATCGAGAAACATGTACGTTTGGGCAGCACACCAATTCATCGAGCAAAGAAGAAGGAGTGTAAAGATGAAATTCTTCATAGTGCCTGGCGGGTTAACGATTCTTAAAACTTCGATGCTGAAGTTATAAAATCAGGATTGAATATTCATCCTTCAGTCACTGGAAAATAAGGTGCTTCAGGTTATTACTGTCCGGTAAAAGTAGCCAAAGTTTAAAAATGTTTTAATTCCAGTTTTGTTGAAGGTTTATTTGAAGGTTGTAAAAAGAGGCCCTATCCAGAAAGCTTAAGCGCTAGCTGTTGTTGG
>Ga0315910_10001412_pt1 | contig 22100 bp, 22 predicted proteins | sample EdamamesoilMG_FD_204470 | JGI IMG/M metagenome (GOLD analysis project Ga0315910, IMG submission 204470) | Garden soil microbial communities collected in Santa Monica, California, United States - Edamame soil | ecosystem: Environmental > Terrestrial > Soil > Garden | place: USA: California... | reverse complement strand
GCATCGGAGCGGGCGCGTTCGTGTGCGGCGAGGAGACGGCGCTCATGGCGTCGGTGGAAGGCAAGCGCGGCACGCCGCGCCCGCGGCCGCCCTTCCCGGCGGAAAGTGGTTTGTATGGCTGCCCCACGCTCATCAACAACGTCGAGACTTTCGCCAATGTGCCGCCGATCTATCGGAACGGCGCGGAATGGTTCGCCGGCATCGGCACGGAGAAGAGCAAAGGCACAAAAGTCTTTGCGCTCGCGGGGAAGATTCAGAACACGGGATTGATCGAGGTGCCGATGGGCACGCCGCTCCGCACGATCGTTGAGGAAATGGGTGGCGGCGCTCCCGACGGGGGGAAGATCAAGGCGGTGCAAACGGGCGGACCTTCGGGCGGCTGCATTCCCGCGCAGCATCTCGACACGCCGGTGGACTACGAGTCGCTCACCAAGCTCGGCTCGATCATGGGCTCGGGCGGCATGATTGTGATGGACGATTCGACCCGGATGGTGGATGTGGCGCGATTCTTCATGGAGTTCTGCATGGACGAATCATGCGGCAAATGCATCCCGTGTCGCGCCGGCACGGTGCAGATGCACAACCTGCTGGAGAAAATCCTGCAACGCAAAGCCACCGCACGCGACCTGGCCAAACTGGAAGAGCTTTGCGACATGGTGAAAAACACCAGCCTCTGCGGCCTCGGCCAGACCGCGCCGAATCCCACGATGAGCACGCTGCGGTTTTTCCGGAACGAATATGAGGGGTTGCTGCAACCGGACACTTATGGACCAAGGGTGAATGGGGAAACAAAACGGGAAACCGTTGGTAAGTAAACAATGTCATCCAGACGATGAAGAAAGCACCAACATCCAAGCCCCAAGCACCAGAGAAGCTCCAAGTTCCGAGCTTCAACGTAACTGCAGGAGCATTTTTGGAGTTTGGGGCTTGGAGTTTCTTTGGAGCTTGGAAGTTGGTGCTTGGAGTTTTTTGAATTATGGCCGCAAAAACCCTCACCATTGACGGCAAGCAGATCAGCGCCGAGGAAGGCGCCACGGTTTTGCAGGCGGCGGAAGAGGCGAACGTGAAAATCCCAACGTTGTGCCACCTCGATGGGGTGTATGACGTGGGCGCGTGCCGCCTTTGTCTCGTGGAAGTCACCGGCGTGCCGAAGCTTCTTCCCGCCTGCACTACGCGCGTTGCCGAAGGCATGGACGTAAAGACGAACAGCGAGCGCCTGCGCAAGTATCGCCGCATGATCTTGGAGTTGCTCTTCGCCGAACGAAATCACGTTTGCGCCGTGTGCGTCTCGAATGGCCACTGTGAATTGCAGACGCTTGCCTGTTCACAGGGCATGGATCACGTGCGCTACGAATATACGTTCCCGAATTGGAAGGTGGACACGACACACGCGCTGTTTGGCATGGACCACAATCGTTGCGTGCTCTGCACTCGCTGCGTACGCGTGTGCTGGCATATCGAAGGCGCGGGGACGAAGAATGTTTCCGGGCGCGGCGGTCGTTCAAAGATCATCACGGACCTCAACATGCCGTGGGGTGAATCCGATTCCTGCACGCGCTGCGGCAAATGCGTGCAGGCCTGCCCGACCGGCGCGTTGTTCCACAAAGGCTCGACGGTCGGGGAAATGGAACGCGACCGCGGCAAGCTGGAGTTCATCGTTACGGCACGGGAGAAGAAACAATGGATCACGGCGGATTAAGTGTAGGTAGGGCGGCGCTGCCGCGCCGCCATTTGCCTGGAAAAGGGACGGGAAAGCAGGAATGAGAGTTTGGGCAGAGCAGCAGCTCTGCCCTACCGGGATACGAGAATGAAAGTGCGTTTAGCCACAGTTTGGTTCGGCGGTTGCGCCGGCTGTCACATGTCGTTTCTCGACCTCGACGAGTTTCTTATCGATCTCGTCGAAAAGGTGGAGATCGTTTACAGCCCGGTGGTGGACATGAAGGAGTATCCCGAGAACGTGGATGTGTGCTTCATCGAAGGCGCGATCTGCAATGAGGACAATCTCGAATTGCTCCACATAGTCCGGAAGCGCACCAAGGTCCTCGTGTCCTTCGGGGATTGCGCGGTCACAGCCAACGTGCCAGCCATCCGCAACCAACTCGGCCTTGGCAACACCGAGAGTGTACTACAGCGCGCCTACATCGAAAATGCGCAGGACAACCCATGCATTCCAGTTTTGGATGGCATAGTTCCGAAACTGCTGGCGCGCGTGTTGCCAGTTCACGAAGTGGTGTATGTCGAACATTTCTTACCCGGTTGCCCGCCACCGGCCGATCGAATCAAGGCCCTGGTGGTGCAGTTACTCGCCGGCGTTGAGCCCAAGTTGACCGGAACGCAATTGAAATTTGGATGAAGAAAGAATGAAACGTGACGCGTGATCTGAACTTCACGTTTCACGCATCACGCAACACGCACCATGTCAAAACGCATCGTCATTGATCCGGTGACACGCATCGAGGGACACGCCAAGATCAGCATCTTCCTCGATGATGCGGGCAATGTTTCCGACGCGGAGTTCCACGTTGTCGAATTCCGCGGCTTCGAAAAGTTCTGCGAAGGGCGGTCGTTTCACGAGATGCCGGGCATCACGCCGCGCATCTGCGGCATCTGCCCCGTCAGCCATTTGCTCGCTTCGGCCAAGGCCGGTGACGCCATCATGGCCGTCAACATCCCACCTGCCGCGGACAAGCTTCGCCGCCTGATGAACCTCGGCCAACTCGTGCAGAGTCACGCCCTGAGTTTCTTCCATTTGAGCGCGCCGGACTTCCTGCTGGGCTGGGATACGCCGCAGCCGAAGCGCAATGTTTTTGGATTGATCGCCTCCAACACCGACCTCGCCCGCGCCGGCATCCGCCTGCGCCAGTTCGGCCAGGAGATCATCGAGATTCTGGGTGACAAGAAGATTCATCCGGCGTGGGCCGTGCCCGGCGGCGTGCGTAGCGCGCTGAGCGTGGTCGGGCGCGAACGCATCCGCCTCTGGCTGCCCGAGGCGTTCAGCACCACCGAAGTCGCGCTCAATCTTTTCAAACGCACGCTCGAAACGCATCAGCGCGAGGTGCAGTTATTTGGAAACTTCCCGTCGCTCTTCATGGGACTCGTTGCCGATGATGGAACGTGGGAACATCACGGCGGGAAGTTGCGGTTCATTGACAGCAGCGGGAGCATTCTCGCCGATAAGATCGAGCCATCGCGCTACGCCGAGTTCATCGGCGAGTCCGTGCAGCCTTCGTCCTATCTCAAGTCGCCGTATTACCTGCCGCTGGGTTTTCCGGGCGGCATGTATCGCGTCGGGCCACTGGCACGGCTAAACGTCTGCGAGCGGATGGGCCTGCCGAAGGCGGATGCAGAGTTGAAGAAGTTCAAGAAGCTCGGTCGTGGCGCGGTCACATCTTCATTTCTCTATCACTACGCCCGGCTTATCGAAATCCTCGCGTCACTCGAATACATTGAGCGTTACATGGATGATCCCGACCTGCTCAGCGACTATCTCCGGGCGGACGCCGGCATCAACAGCTTGCGCGGGGTGGGTGCGAGCGAAGCCCCGCGCGGTACGCTCTTCCACGATTACACGGTGGACCGCAACGGCCTGTTGAAAAAGGTCAACCTCATCGTCGCCACCGGGCAGAACAACCTCGCGATGAACCAGACCGTGGCGCAAATCGCCCGGCATTATGTTCGTTCAAACGATGGCGAGATTCCCGAGCCCATGTTGAATCGTATCGAACACGGCATCCGTTGCTACGATCCGTGCCTGAGTTGTTCCACGCACGCCGTCGGGCAGATGCCGCTGAAAGTCCGGCTGATCGGGCCGGACGGTACCTTGCTGAGTGAAGTTTCCCGGGGGTGAATCCATGATGCGGAAGTTCCAAATCACATTGTTCGTCCTTGCAGCGCTTTCGTTTATCGCTGCTGCGGTCTGCACCGGATCATTGATCGGCGACGCGCTTTGGCGTGCTGGCGTGGCGCTTCTCCTGGGTGATCTCGTGTGCCTGAAGCTTTGGCCCGTGCCGTCGGAGTCAGGCAAAACTTGACCGGTAGCCGAGGGCTTGCATGAGCCCCAAACGAGAACTGCAGTCCGACGCAACGCCGACGGTCGCGAACGATGATCCGTTGCCGCGCGGTGTGCCGGAGGATTTTACCCCACCGCGCCCGGAAGCACTGGCGGTTCTTTTTCCGCAGCTCGATATTCTCAGCCTGCTCGGTCATGGCGGCATGGGTGCGGTTTACCGGGCCCGCCAGCGCGGACTCGATCGTGTGGTCGCGCTGAAGATTCTTCCCTTTCAGTATTCCAAGGATGCCGGCTTCGCTGAACGCTTCGCCCGCGAAGCCCGCGCGTTGGCGCGCCTGAACCATCCCAACATCGTGGACGTTTACGATCTCGGTCAGGCCGGCGCCATCTATTACTTCCTCATGGAGTTTGTTGATGGCGTGAATCTCCGGCAGATGCTGGAGTCGCATCGGCTGACGCCGCCGGAAGCGCTCGCCATCATGGCGCAAATTTGCGAGGCGATGGAGTACGCTCACGGCGAGGGCGTCGTCCACCGGGATATCAAGCCCGAGAACATTCTGGTGGACCACAAGGGCCGGGTGAAGATCGCGGATTTCGGTTTATCCAAGCTGCTCGGCGCGGAAACACCGGCAGTGAAGCTGACCCAACCCGGCCACGTCCTGGGTACAATGCACTACATGGCGCCCGAGCAGTTTGAAAACCCGGGCGCGACGGATCACCGCGCCGACATTTATTCGCTCGGCGTCGTCTTCTACGAAATGCTTACGGGCGAACTGCCACTGGGCCGATTTGCACTTCCCTCCGAGAAGGCGGCCGTGGACGCACGACTCGATGAACTGGTGATTCGAACCCTCGACAAAGAACCCAGGCGGCGCTACCAGCAGGCCAGCGAACTGCGGTATCAAGTGGCCGCCATTGCAGGCGTGGCCACCAGCCTCTCGCCGGAAGTCAGCCGCAAGTTGAGTTTTGAATACCGGTCCAAGACGACGCTGTTTGGCTGGCCACTCCTGCACGTGGCCACGGGAGTGGACCCCGCCACAGGCCGCAAACGCAGCGCGAAAGGAATCATCGCCGTGGGAACGATGCCACGCGGCATCATTGCATTTGGCGATATGGCGGTGGGCGTGATCGCCTGTGGAATCTTTGGTTACGGTTTGATATCCATTTCGGTTGTGGCCGTGGGTGTGATCGCGTGTGGCAGCGTCGCGGTGGGGTTGTTCTTGGGGATGGGTGGCGTGGCGCTTGCCCCCATTGCATTGGGCGGTGCAGCAATTGGTTACTATGCCAATGGCGCGGTGGCTTGGGGAAGTCACGCGCTCAGTCCTCAGCTCTACGACGCTCAGGCGGCCGCCTTCTTTCAACCGCACGCGGCTCGGTTCATGGATTGGGTGATCAAAGGATCACTGATTTGCATGCCGGTGTTCCTGGCACTCGGGTTCGTTCCGGCGTGGATGGCTAGGCTCGCGGAACGCCGTCGGCAAAAGCGCTTTCGTCAGGAGAAATGAGGAGCACACCATGACTACGAACGCATTCATCAACAAACCCACACTACCAACCGATGCGGAACTTGCCGCCGCGCTCGGAGCGACCAAGGCGATCTGGGACGAACTGCTGACCGCCGTGGCTCAGGAATGCGGCGCCACCGTTCAAGAGTGGCGGAGCTATTCGCCAAAATCAGGCTGGGCGTTGCGGGTTCAGCGTAAAGACCGGACCATCATCTGGCTTGCACCTTCACAGGACTGTTTCGAGGTGCTGTTCATTCTGGGGGCGGCGGCCATGGCCGCGGCGCGACAAACCAGGCTGCCTCAGCGCGTGCTCCAGGTTATCTATGAAGCGCCGAAGTATCCCGAAGGCTCGGGCGTGCGACTGCAGGTGAAGTCCATGCGGGATTTGGCAGCGGTGAAAAAGCTGGCCCTGATTAAACTGACCCACTGAGATGTGCGAGCCATCGGGAATCCTGATCATCGGCTACGGCAACACACTGCGCGGCGATGACGGCGTTGGCCCGCGCGTGGTGGAAGCTGTTGAAAAACTCCAACTGCCGAACGTGCGGACATTGATCTGCCAGCAACTGTCGCCCGAACACGCCGATCCAATCGCTCGCACCGAGACCGTCATCTTTGTGGATGCCTCGGTGGACGCTCCGAAGGAGGTCCAGTTGCGCCCGCTCGAACCTGGCGAAACCTCCCAGCTTATGGCCCACGCTGCCGACCCGCGCACCATGCTCGCGCTTGCTCGCGACGTCTTCGGCCATGCGCCCAAAGCGTGGTGGCTGACGATTCCCGCTGAGAAAATGGAGTTTAGTGAACAGTTTTCGGTCGAAGCGCAACGCGGTTTTCGTGAAGCCGTGGAGCAAGTTCAATCGCTCTGCCGTTACGTGCGTTAGCGCGGACTGTGAGAGCGGATTAGCAATTAATCCTCTGGGCCGCGGATTACGGGGTGCGCGCGCGGAAGAACAGGTTGGTCGTGCCAGGGGGAATGACATTGGTAAACGTCACCGAGGTGCCGGCACTGACGAAGTTGGTGAGCTCCGTCCAGTTGGTCAGATCGCCGGAGGTTTCAACCCGATACGTGCGACCGGAATCGACTTGCAGGGTGTAGGAGAACAGGCCCGATACGATGGCGGTGCTGGTGAAGCGCGGCGAAGCTGGAGCCGTGATTACGTCAGAAAAGACTACCACACCCCGAACGGCTGTCCCGCCGGGTGCGTTGTAGAGGTTAGTGCGATTTAGCCCACTCAGGCTGGCCCGGCGGATGCCACCGCCGTTGTCGTCATTTAAGGCCGACCAGTAGATCGCGTCGGCCGTGACACAAACGCCGTTGAGGAGGCCGATGCCAAAGGTGTCGGTGATCAGGTTGGTCACGCCAGTGCCATCGAGGTTGGCGCGCTTGATGCCGCTGGGATAATTGTTGTTACAGAAATAAATGTAGTTGGACGTGACTTGCAGGTCGTACACGTAGGCGTTCGGAATGAGGGTGACAATGTTACCGCCGTTTAGATCAGAACGCAGGACGCTCCCCGAGCCGCTGACGCGCGACCAGTAGAGGTTGGTGGCAATCACTTCGATGGCAAAGGGTCGGTCAACATTCGGGGAGGCCAGCAAGCGCAGATAACCCGCGCCGCTGGTCAACTGAGTGTCAATGTAGTGGTATTCTTGAGACGTCCAGTAAACCTGCTGCGCATTGGCAAAGACGTCATAGGGATTTTGGGCCAGGCGGAAGGTTGCCACGCCCGTTCCGTCGAGATTTGCCTGTTTGATGGCGCCGAGTTGTTGGTCGGGCCAATAGAGCAGGCTGTTGGCAGTTTCGAGGCCGTTCGGACCAAGAATGTTGGTGGCCCCCGAGACGATGTTCACGGGGTTTGATCCGTCGCCGTTGGCCCGAACCACGTAAGCGCCGGAGCCGTCCGTGGCGGTCCAATAGATTTTGACCTGGGCAAGCGCGCTGGAAACGCCAAGACCAACCAAGCCGTACACAACAAGCCGACTGAGTGAACTGCGCATAGTATCCTTCTGAGGTATTAAGTGTGTAACACCTTGATGCAAAAGATCAAGGATAACATGAACACCGGTCCATCGACGATGAATCAGTTTGACCAAATCGCAGCAGGTTCGCGCAGTCTTAGGTTCAGACCCGTTGCTTCGTCAGAAAATCCAACCACGGCTTCATGCCGTCTCCCGTCTTGGCGGACAGCTCGAAGACTTGCGCGTGATGGCTCACGCGGTTGAGGTTCGCCAGCGTCTGCTCGCGATGGAATCCCGCGCACGCAAACCTCCGGTCGTTTTGCGAGATCACATTCCCAGATTCGCACCACCCGCCAACCCGCCCGTCGCAAGGTGCGCGTCACCAGCGCATCCCGACGCTTGTTCCCCGCCAGCTTGCGCTGCCAGAACGTACGATTGTTCCTGGGCTTCGTTGCGTGCTTCGGGCAGCCGTGCCAGAAACGGCCGTCCACGAACAGTGCGAGCCGCAGTTTAGGAAAAACGAAGTCCGGGCGGACGGAAAAAGTCCGGGTTGGGCGGCGTTGCTGCGCCGCCTTGAAGTTTGGGCCGCGCGGCAGCACGGCCCTGCCACGAATCCCGACGTGCCTTCTCCACCTCTTGATTCCATGAACGCGCAACTGCCGCGCCAGCGCCAGTTCCGTGTCCCGGTTACCGCGACTGCGAATTCGTGACATCACCTCCGACCGCTTTGCCTTGGTGAAAACGTCAGGCATTCAATGATTCGCCGTAATCAGCGGCAAGAGCCAGACGCCGTTCCATTTCGCCCGGCTCGTGGGTGTGCATCCGGTCGTAAAGACCAGACCAGGCGGCGTCCGAGCAATAGAGTTCGTGATCAGACAAGTCGCCCGCATCCGCGCGCCGCCACGCCTCCGCGGCGAGGCGTTTCAATACGCGTGGCCAACCGCTGTCCGTATCTTCAAAACCGTCCGGGTGTAGGCCGGGGAAAAGATATGCAACGGAGCACCAAGCCCGCACGAATGTTAGGTTCGGAAGTTCTGTGAGTGGTTGTTTCAAAGCCAGCCGCACTTCTCGACCGGCTCTTTGCAAACGGTTTGGAATATCGCCAGCTTGCGTGAACTGCCCGTTTATGCCTTGCATAAAACATGCAATACAAAATCGAGGTCCTCTACACCTTTGGCTGGGACGATGCCGAGTGGACTGAAGAAACGGATGGCGTAACAAAGCCGATGCGTTTTGAAACTGTCAATCACGCGCAGGTTGAACTCGAGGAGTTTTTCGCAGAGGTGAAGGCTGCGGTGGCTGCTGGCAATATGGACACTCAAGAGTACAGCAATCACTACAGAATCGTCGCGGCGAAATGATCTGTAATGGTTGGCAATCGTCGTTATGCCTGGCAGTTTACCCACATGGCAAATGCTCCGGCTGTGAAATGGACGCGAGAACATCTGCTCGTTGCGCTGAATTTTTATTGCAAGCTACCGTTCGGCAGCTTCGACCGCGACAACGCAGTTGTGAAGGAGGTCGCAGCAAAAATGGGACGCACCTCAAACAGTCTGGCGATGAAACTCTGCAATCTCGCTTCGCTTGATCCTGTGCAGCGGGCTCGCGGTGTGAAGGGGCTTGAGGGCGCATCCAAGCAGGACCGAGAAATGTGGAAAGAGTTTCAGGCAAACCTTCCGGTGCTTGGTGAACAGAGCGAGGAGTTGCTACACGACTTGTTTACACACGACGAAGAAAAGGAATTGGACTTTCTCCAGCGCGACAAAGTCCGACTTGTCGCGCAGACTGGGTCAACCTACAGACAGGCGACCGTCAAAATTCGCCGCGGCCAGCAATTCTTCCGGCAATCCGTTCTTACCGCCTACAACGTGAGTTGCTGCATCAGCGGCATCAACGTGCCCCGCTTGCTGGTGGCGAGCCACATCAAGCCGTGGGGAAAGTTTCCGAACGACCGGCTTAATCCGCGAAACGGACTTTGCCTTTCGACGCTGCATGACGCCGCGTTTGACGCCGGGTTAATCACGCTGGATGAAAAACTTGAGGTTGTCTTGAGCAAGCGATTGCGGAGCTTCTTTCCTCAGCCAGCACTGGAGCAGAACTTTGTTCCGTTCGCAGGCCAGCCGATTCGTTCACCTGAAAAGTTGGCCGAGCCGGACGGGGATTTTCTTCGTTTCCATCGCGAGGAGATTATCCAAAGCTGAAGCGCAGCGCCAGAGGCGCGACATCTTTGTAGAAACGCCATCAGCCAAACTACCGAGCTCCGTAGGAGCGACATATTCCAACTGATATTCGCGAGGATGTCGCTCCTACGGCGCTGGCGAGGAGAAGATTATTCGTCGAGCTTTTTGAATATGTAGCGCGGGTCGTATTCCACGCCGAACTTCTCCAGCAGCGCAACGTATTCCTCGCCGAATGATTTCTTGGCATGATGTTTTTGCTGGTTCTCAATGTAACGAATCACCGTGCCAAGCTGGGAGCGGGAATAGGAAAATGCCCCGAAGCCTTCCTGCCACGAAAATCTTCCAACCACCCAATGCTTCTCATTGATGAATTTCGACGAACCAGCTTTCACATCGCGGACTAAGAGTGCATATCAAAATGAGGATTGGAGTGAACGATGGCAGATAATGGCGCAACCCAGTGTCAGGAAAGCTTGATGGATGTCGGCGCGGCGTTCGTAACGAATCCGCAGGCGGCGAAATTGATGCCACCAACTGAAGGTGCGTTCCACGACCCAACGCGTCTTACCCAACCCGCTGCCATGCGGCGTTCGCGGACGTGCCAGCTGGTCGGCGATCCCGCGCTGCTGCAACCAACGATGATGTGCGGCACTACCGTAGGCGCGATCGCCTTGCACGACCTCCGGTCGCTGCTGCGGGCGACCGACCTTGCCCCGCACGGCAGGAATAGCCGCCACAAGGGGTTGGAGTTGGCGACTGTCATGCACGTTGGCCGCCGTCAACTGGATGCTCAGCGGCAGGCCTTGGGCATCGGTGCAAAGATGATGTTTGCTGCCCGCTTTGCGGCGGTCGGTCGGGTTGGGCCCGGTCTGAAGCCCCCAAAAACGGCGCGCACACTACTGGAATCCACCACGGCCCGTGACCAGTCAATCCGGTCGGCGGCCTGCAACCGCCGAAGCAGTTCGTGGTGGAGCTTTTCCCAGACGCCGGTTTTTTGCCAGTCACGCAAGCGCCGCCAGCAAGTCATGCCGCTGCCACAACCCAACTCCTGCGGCAGGTCTTGCCACGCGATGCCGCTCTTGAGCACAAACAAAATGCCCGTCAACGCGGCCCGGTCGGGAACGCGGTGGCGGCCCGGAAATTTACGGCGGCGTTTTTGCTTTGGGAGCAGAGGGTGAATGATCTCCCACAACGAATCGGTTACCAATGGTTTTGCCATCCCCAGTTTCTCGCAGAACTGGTCAAAAAAGTACACTTTTTTTGTTATATGGTCTTAGACGCAAACCAAACAAGTACGGAAGCCTATCGGTTGAGCACGCTTGGCGGGCGTCCGCACGCCTCGCGTCAAAACCGCATTGCAGGCATCACTTCAGCCTCGGTTGGCTTCCGGCAGCGATTGCCAAGCTCCCTTCGCGTGCTTGCGTGCTTGCAGAGCTGTCGATACTACAATTCGCCAGCGCGGCTAACTTGGGAACCCCCTCCGCACCTTGATGATCCACGGTTTGTCGGCCAGCACGTGCAGGCCGGTGCGTGTGCAGTCGAGAATGCAATTGATCTTGTAGCGATTGTGGCCGGACATCACTACGATTTGCCCGGATCGTTCGGTCAGCACCCGATCCAGAAAACCTGATCTGCTGTTAGCGCGCAGTCGTCAACGCGTGGGATTTTCCGGGCGAGGGTTGAATTGTGCGATTAAGATGGTCCGGTAGGTCCGGACCGAGCGGTGCGTAGATGAAAGTTTCCTCCGCAATGCCGGGCAGCATTTCACGCTGGAACAGCGCCGCGTGGAAATGGCCAGGATCGAGCGTGATGAGTTTTAGTTCCGTCCCGCAGGCTCTGCGCGCAACAACAATCCGACCCCAGCCCTACTGCCGGCTTGCGCGCACCCCCAGACCGCCCCGGGGAACATGAGTCTATCCTTTCGCCAATTCTCCCGCGTGTTTTTGAATTTTTCGAACTGCTTCAGCGATCTGATCCATATCGCTCTTCGGACCGAGCAACATGTTTTGCGTGAACCACACCGCCTGTTCACAAACCTTGTCGTTCTGCGGACAGTTCAGCGTCTGTTCGAGCCAGTCCTTCATCCGCTTCTCGCCATAAACTTTCAGGAAATGTTTGTCCTTCGCCAAGCCGGTCACATAGGCGTCCTTGTTCATCATGCCGTATCCGCTCGACGCGCCGACGCCTTCCTTGTTGAGCGCGGCGAGGAACTTTGCACGGCTCAGGCCGGCGAATTTTTCCGCGTCGTAGCGGAACATATAGAGATGATATGCGCTACGCGTCACGCTTTCGTAGAGCTTCGCAGGCTTGATGCCGGGAATTTCATTGAAGAGCTGTGAGAGATAAGTTGCGTTATCCGTGCGGCGGTTCGTCTGTTCGAGCACGCGCGTCATCTGCGCCATTAGCAGGCTGCCTTGAAATTCCGAGAGCCGCAGGTTCGAGCCGCGTGTGCCGGAGTAGGTGAAATTGTATCCCATCACCGCGCGACCGCGGCCTTGGTTGTGAAAGTTATAGCAAATGTCTGCGAATTGATCGTCGTTCGTGAGCACCGCGCCGCCTTCTCCGGAGTTCAAATTTTTGCTCGCCTGGAAACTGAAACAGCCCGCGAGGCCCAGCGTGCCGACTTTGCGCCCGCGCCATTCGGCGAGATGTGCCTGGCAGGCGTCCTCGATCACCGGGATTTTGTGTTTGCCGCCAACTTCAAGAATCTTATCAAGGTTCGCCGGCGAACCCCCGATATGCACGGGCAACAGTGCTTTCGTCTGCGGCGTGATGGCGGCTTCAATCTTGTTCGCATCAATCTGAAAGCTTTCCACGTCCGTGTCCACGAAGATGGGCAGGGCGTAGTTCAGCACGATGACATTGTAGGTGGCAATGAACGTGTAGGGGGTGGTGATGACTTCATCGCCCGGGCCGATGTCGAGCGCGCCCATGACCGTGGTGAGCGCCGCCGTGCCGCTGGCCGTGGCGAGGGCGTGCTTGGCGCCCGTCAGCTTTTCGTACTCGTCCTCAAACTTCGCCACGCTCTTGCCGGAGCCGCGGAACCACTGCCCATTGTGCAGCGTCTCGAGCAACGCCTTTTCCTCCGTTGCATCCATGACCGGCCAGCCGGGAAATCCGCCGGGATGCGCTTTTGCGCCGCCGAGCGCTGCCGGTTTCACGGCAGCCTCCGAGCCGCGCGTGATGTGCGGCAAGCCAAATGCGAGGCTTGCGCCCGCGACGGAGGTGGTGCCAAGGAATTGCCGACGAGTGAAGCTGGTTTTCATGATGAGGTTTCCGTTTTGAAACTGGTTGCAGACTGGTCCGAACTTCGCGTGGTCCGTCGGCGCATGTCATACGACTGACACAACCATTCGTTATTCCAATCCCGTCGTTGTCGCAAGTAGAATGTCCGCCGCATCGCTTCCGGCGCGGTGGCGGCATTTTGCTTTGACAACTTTCCCCAAAGCCTGTGGCATGGCACGCGTCACGGAAGCAACACCAGTTCATCGCTCATGAGAAAATTCAATGTCGGCATCGTTGGTTACGGTTGGGCGGCGACCGCACACATCCCGGCCATCAACGCCAGTTCCCTCGCGCAAGTAACCGCCATCTGCTCCTCGCGCCCGCTCGACGCCGCAGCACTCAGCGCGCAATACGGCAGCGACATCACGGTCTTTAACAGCCTCGACGCGATGCTCGCAAACCCGGGCATTCATGCCGTCTCAATTTGCAGCTACCCCAACCAGCACGTGCCGCACGCCGTCAAAGCGGCCAGGGCCGGCAAGCATCTCATCCTCGAAAAACCGCTCAGCCTTTCGCTGAAAGACCTGCGCACTTTGCAGAAGGCCGTGAAACAGGCGCGCGTGAAGACGTGTGTGTGTTTTGAACTGCGCTACTCCAGTCAGTTTCTTACCACCAAGGCGGTGATTGACGCCGGCATGTTGGGCGAAATCCACTATGGCGAAGTGGACTACTATCACGGCATCGGTCCGTGGTACGGGCAATTCCGTTGGAACGTTAAGCGGGAGAACGGCGGCAGCGCGTTGCTCTCGGCAGGCTGCCACGCACTGGATGCGTTGCTGCTCTGCATGGGCGGCGAAGTGGCAAGCGTGTCTAGTTACGCCACCGGTTCCGCAAACAAGGTGCTGAAGGATTACGAGTATCCCAGCACGAGCGTGAGCATTCTCAAGTTCAAGGACGGCCGCGTAGGCAAAGTGACGGCTTGTATTGATTGCCTTCAGCCGTATTACTTCCACACACACCTCGTCGGCAGCGAAGGCTCACTGCTCGACGACAAGTTCCACTCTAACAAGCTCGGCACGAATAAACACAAGTGGAGCAAGCTGTCCTTGAAGCTCTGCGATTCCGGCGACGTTTCGGATCATCCCTACACGTCGCAGTTCGAGGCGTTTTTCAACTCGTTGGCCGCCGGCAAGGAAATGCCGCTGACCAATCTCGAAGCGGCGGCGAAGACGCATGAAGTCATTTTTGCCGCGGACAAGTCGGCAACGACGGGCAAGCCGGTGAAAATGAAATGAGTCGGCAGACGCGGAGAATTTGCCAATTTTGACAAATTTCCAAATGGCCTGTATAAAGGCTATATGAAGACTTTAACAATTACGGATGCGAAGAAGAACCTTGGTCAGTGGCTGATGGCGGCGGCCCGCGGAGAAGATGTCGGCATCATTTCCGGGGCGGATATCATTGCGCTACGAAAGGTCGAGGTTGAATCCACGGACTACGCCTACCGCGAATACGGAGTGACCCAAAAAGAACTGGCAACTTTTGAGAAGGCGGCGGAGCAGCGTTATCGGCGGCTCAAGCGTGGTGGAAAACTCGTCAATAAGACGCCCCAACAAATCAGGGAAATGATTGAAGAAACCACTCATAATTGATCCGGAAGTCTTGCGCCGATTGGCGCGCCTGCCGAAGGAACAACGGGTGGAATGTCTGCTGGCCCTTCTCGAACTCGCCGAAACTTTCGGGCGACCACACCTGCATAGCGGATTAAGCATCCGAAAGTTGACCAAAGCGACGTTCGAATGTCGTGGGAACATTGATCTGCGCTTCCTTTTCCACAATCGCGCGCAGGATTTATACGTTTCGTTCCTTGGCAATCATGACGAAGTCCGCACCGCCCTCAAGCGCGGCAAGTTTGACTGATGAAGACCGCCATCGCCATCGGCGCGCATCCGGACGACATCGAGTTTTATATGGCCGGGACGCTCGTGTTGCTCCAGCGCGCCGGCTGGGAAATCCATTACCTCAACGTTGCCAACGGCTGCTGCGGCAGCCAGCAATACAACGCCGCTCAGCTCAAACGCATTCGCTTGGGCGAAGCCTGCCGCGCAGCCAAAGTGCTCGGTGCGCATTTTCATCCGCCGCTGTGCAACGACATGGAAATCCTGTACGACCTGAAACTCGTGCGGCGCGTGGCGGCGATCATCCGCGAGGTGAAGCCCAGCATCGTGCTTACGCATCCGCCGGTGGATTACATGGAAGACCACACGAACACCTGCCGGCTGGTGGTCACCGCCGCGTTCACGCACGCGATGCCGAACTTTCGTTCCGTTCCGTCGCGGCCCACGGCGGATTACGACCTGACGATCTACCACTGCATCCCGCACACGATGCAGGATCCGCTGCGCCGTCGGGTGACTCCGGAGATCTTCATCAACACCACCTCCGCGCAGGAGGTGAAACGCACCGCGTTGGTCGAACACCAGAGCCAGCACGCGTGGCTTGTCGCCAGCCAGGGCATGAATTCCTTCGTGGCCAAAGCGGACACCGATGCGCGGCAAGTTGGCCGGCTTTCCAGGAAATTCAAATTCGCCGAAGGCTGGTGGCGGCATTTGCATTACGGCTTCAGCGCGAATGAAGTGGACCCATTACGAAACGCCCTTGGGAAAAGCTTCCTGGTGAACAGGGCGTTTTCTAAAAACTTGTAAGTCGAGTCAGTCAATCCATGCAATCGTTGATCGGATCTCCATGTTTTCCGTAAAGTTTCAGAAAAGTTTTTGGTGAACATGAGCAACTTGCCGGTGTCAATCAGTTGGATTGATCATCACGAGCCGAAATCTACTACCGCTTTTGCCTGCATTGCCGATGGCCTGCGCGGTGTTTTCGTTGAGTTGGCTGGATTCCACGAATGGGACTAACTGGGCGCACTCCCTATTTCCAAAGAAGAAGCATCTACTCAATTTTGGCGGTAACCCCGCAGAAGTCTTTAGTCATCTACTTGATTGGATTGTCATGGGCACGTGTACCGCCAGCCTGTGTTTGGCGATCATTGCCGTGATTCTCTTGCGAACTTCCTCGCCCCGCAAAACCATGGCGATCTATCTGCCATTCATGGTGCTCGCAGTCGTAATCTTGTTTGTCGCCGGTTTTGCCGTCAAACTGGATTCCGAATCTGGAGAAGGCACGGCGGGGTTTGCTTTCGTCCTGTTCTTTGCGCCCTGCACTCTGGCGTCTGTCGTTGTTTCGCACGGGCTCTGGGTCTGCGGCTCAAAAGCGCTGCTAAAAGCTCTCGCGTGCAGCGCCATGTTTCCCCTGGCGCTGATCCTCCAATGGTTCTACGAGCCATCCAGCACGGGAGGTCCCAATTTCCTCGCAATGCCGTTGCTGATGCTTCAAGCGATCGTCTGGGGCGTCGTTGGAGAACTGTTCCGTCGCGCAAGCCCGCCCGAAGTTGAGCCGTTGGAGACAGAATAGGTATCTAAAACATTCGTTCAGTTCATTGCGCGTTGCGTTGCCAGTAGTCATCGGCAACACTGCGCGAAATCTCGGCGCGACGAAGCTCTCACGGATTTGCCGCGTCTCCAGACTTATGAGTGAATCGAAAACCACATTCAGTCGCGCGCAATGGATGGTCCTGTTGGCCGCGTTCCTCGGCTGGATGTTTGATGGCTTCGAGATGGGGCTGTTTCCGCTGATCGGCGGGCCGGCACTGGCGGATTTGCTCGGGCCCAATTCTCCACCGGGCGACGCGGCCAAATGGTTCGGCTCGATCATTGCGGTCTTCCTGGTCGGTGCGGCTACGGGCGGAGTGCTCTTCGGCTGGTTGGGCGACAAGATCGGGCGGGTGAAGGCGATGTCGTTAAGCATTTTCACCTACGCGATCTTCACCGGCCTGTGCGGTTTCGCCACGGAGGCGTGGCATATTGCGGCGCTGCGGTTCATTGCGTCACTGGGTATGGGTGGCGAATGGTCGCTCGGCGTAGCACTGGTGAACGAAATCTGGCCCGGCAAGTCCCGCGCGCTGGTGGCGGGCTTGATCGGCGCGGCGGCCAACGTGGGTTTTCTGCTCGTGGGCGTGTTGAGCATCGTGCTCGTGAGTTTCATCGGCAGCGTGAAGGGTTTCATGCTGGGCGTGGGACTGTCCGAAGAACTGACGGCCAAACTGTTCGACCATTCCGCGTGGCGATTTCTGATGATCAGCGGCGCGTTTCCGGCGCTGTTGATTTTCTTCATCCGTTTGTTCGTGCCGGAGTCAAAAAAATGGGAGGCCGAGCGGGATCGTGGCGCGACCGGGCACTGGGCGAACATTGACCTGCTGGGCGTGCTGGTCGGCTGCATCGCCGCGCTGGCAATCATCTGGGCGTGGTCGCCCGCCGGGTCGGGTGGCTGGGCGGCGGGAGGCGTGACGGTCGTGGGTCTGGCGATTGCGTTGCTGGGGTATCTCTTTCCCGTGCGCAAATATCTTGAACGTGCGGCGGCGGCTGGCTCTTTGCGCGGCGCGGACGGCAGGCAGGTCTTGCACATGATGATTTTCGGCGCGGGTCTGGCCGGTGTGGCGCTGCTTGGGACCTGGGGTTCGATCCAATGGGCGCCGCGCTGGGCTGCGCAACTCGAACCCGACCCGCTCCGGCACGCGAAGGAATACACGCAAATCACCTCCGGCGTCGGTGCCATTGTGGGCACGATCGTGGCTGCGCTGGTCGCCGGACGCTTCGGACGGCGCATCACTTACAGCCTGCTCTGTGTCGGCTCAATCGCTGCCTGTCTGATTCTTTATCAGGCGAACACGGCTTACGGGCCCATGTTTCTGGTTTCAATGTTTTTTGCGGGTATGTTGACGGCGGCATTCTATGGATTCTTTCCGCTCTATTTGCCGGAATTGTTTCCCACGGCGGTGCGTGCCACCGGTCAAGGCTTCTCCTACAACTTCGGCCGCATTCTCGCGGCGATTGGCGGTCTGCAAACCGCGACGTTGATGGTGTGGTTCGGCAACAGTTTCGCCAAAGCCGGCTCGGCTCTGGCTGCGATTTACCTGATTGGCGTTTTCATCGTCTGGCTCGGACCGGAAACCAAGGGCAAGCCGTTGCCGGAGTAGAATGGAGAACATCGAACACCCAACATCCAACGCCGAACATCCGGCGGGCGCGCGCTCGTTCCTTGGAGGTTGGGCGTTGGAGGTTGAATGTTGGATGTTTCAAAAGCCATGAGCAAACCCACTGACATCCGCGTCATCGGGACGAAACTTTATCTTCTCCCGGTGCGGACACGCGTGCCGCTAAAGTTTGGACCGGAAACGCTCACAGAAGTCACCTGCGCTCGGGTGCGTGTGCGTGTGACGGACCGACGCGGAAACACTGCCGAGGGTTGGGGCGAAACACCGTTGAGCACGCAATGGGTCTGGCCGAGCACGCTGCCGTTGGCTCAACGCACGGAAACACTGAAACAATTCTGCGTCGGACTTGCGGGAGCATGGGCGGAATTCGTGGGTCAGGGGCATCCCATGGAAATTGGGCACGACTTTCAGGAACAAGTTCTGCCGAAGTTGCTGGATCGCTTGAATGAAGCGCGCGGTAAGGACGCTGAACCGGTGCCCTGGCTGGCGGCGCTCGTGTGCTGCTCGGCGTTTGATCTCGCGGTGCATGATGCGTTCGGGCAATTGCTGGAGCGCCCGGTCTATTCCACTTACAACGCAGAACTTATGAACCGCAGCCTCGGCGAGTTTTTGGAAGATTCGTCGTCCACCTCGTTTGCCGGAAAATATCCGCAGGATTTCCTGGTTGCGAAACCGCAGATCCGTTTGCCTGCTTGGCACCTCGTAGGCGGACTGGACTTGCTAGACGCTTCCGAGTTGAAGGGCGACGAACCGAAGGATGGTTATCCCGTGCTGTTGCCGGATTGGGTTCGCACCGACGGCTTGAAATGCTTGAAGGTGAAACTGCGCGGCACGGACGCGGCATGGGATTACGCACGCATGGCGCGGGTGGGCGAAATTGCCCTCGCGCACGGTGTGGAATGTTTGTCGGCCGATTTCAACTGCACCGTCACCGACCCCGCATACGTCTGTGAAATCCTGGACCGCCTGAAGTCGGACCAACCGCGCATCTCCGACCTGATCCTCTACGTTGAACAGCCGTTTCCTTACGACTTGGAGAAACACCAGATTGATGTTCACAGCGTCTCGGCGCGCAAACCGTTGTTTCTTGATGAGAGCGCGCACGACTGGCGCATCGTCCGGCTTGGGCGCAATCTGGGCTGGAACGGCGTGGCGTTGAAGACATGCAAGACGCAAACCGGCGCGCTGCTCACGGCCTGCTGGGCGAAGGCGCACGGGATGCAACTGATGGTGCAGGACCTCACCAATCCGATGCTCGCGCAAATCCCGCACGTCCAGCTTGCGGCGCACGTCGGCACAATCATGGGCGTGGAAACGAATGGGATGCAGTTTTATCCGGCGGCTTCCGCGCCGGAAGCGGCCGTGCATCCGGGAATTTATCAACGGCGGGATGGTGTTGTTGATCTTGCCAGCATTCGCGGACCTGGGTTTGGATATCGGTTGGAGGAAATAGAACGAACCTTGCCGGCAGCCGCTGTTGAGTTGGGCGGTTGAACAATATTTTTGTTGAGTTCCCGGACGGCGCATTGAAACTCGTCTCGCCATGCCACGCAAACTCAGCGCCATTTCACCCGACTGGTGGGATTACACCACGCTCGACGATGATATCATCCGCGATGCCGCCGCGCTCACGCCGGAAAAAATGCAGAAACTCTCGCGGCCCGGTTTCAAGGTGGTGATGTATGACACGCTGGAGGATTTTTATCTCGCCGAAGCGCTGGAATACATTACGGCCTGGAAACAATCCACTCCCGACAATCCCGTCGGCATCTGCGGACCGATCGGGCCGACCGAGCAGTTGCCCCTGGTCGCGCGACTCGTGAATGATCTTGGACTGAACCTCAAGTCCGCGCACTTCTGGGGCATGGACGAATGGTTTCTCGACGGCAAGGAAGCGTCGGTCACGCATCCTCTGTCATTTGAGAGGGCGGATCGCGAGATGTGTTTTAGCTGCATCCGCAAGCAACTCGTGATGCCGGACGCAAACCTGCATTTCCCGAAGGGCGACACCAGCGCGTATCGCAAAAGCTGGGACGCAGGCGTGCGCTGCGCGGTGATGCAGGGCGGCCAAGGGGACGTGAAACATTGGGCCTTCAACGATCCGCCCAAGCGCGCGGGCAAATATAAGAACGTGCCGCCGTCCCCGGCTGAGTACCGCAAGCTGGCGACGCGCGTGGTGGATTTGCATCCGCTCACCATCGCGCAGAACGCGCGTACTTCTGGTGGCGGGAACATCTCACTCGTTCCGACACAGGCGATTTCCGTCGGGCCGGTCGAAACCTGGAAGGCGCAGAAAGTTTCCATCTGGCACGCTGGGAATCACGACAACCCGTTCGGCCAGCGGCTGACGTGTTTGATGATTGCCAAACAAATTCCCGACGCGGCGGTGCCGATGTCGCTGCTGGCAGACCATCCGAATGTGCAGTTCAATTACTTCCGCAAAGGCATTGGTAACTGCGATGTGGAGATGCACTGAAGGAAACACCCAATTACCCAAACACCCAAGCACCGAGCTGCGGGCGTTAGTGACTGAAATCAGGAATGAGGCATGTGGAACTAACCGACCGTTTCCAGTTCGAACGCGAACTGTGGTCGCGTGGCGTAACGCGCATCGCCGGCGTGGACGAGGCAGGCCGTGGACCGTTGGCTGGACCGGTCGCTGCCGCGGCCGTCATTTTTCCAAGTCACTGGAGTGAATCCGGTTTCGATGCACGCCTGCACGGCTTGAATGACTCCAAACAACTTACCGAAACGCGGCGCGAGGAGTATTTTGCCGTGATCACCTCGCTTCCCGAAGTTCGTTACGCGATTGCGGTGGTGGACGCGGCGACGATTGATCGCATCAACATCCTGCAAGCCACCCATCACGCCATGAACGCGGCGCTGGCTCAACTTCAACCGCAGCCCGACCATGTTTTGGTGGATGGCAGGCCGGTGAAGTCAATTCGCCTGCCGAGCACAGCCATCGTGAAGGGAGACGCACGGAGTTATTCCATCGCCGCCGCCAGCGTGCTGGCCAAGGTCACACGCGACCGGATGATGCTCGAGTTTCACGAACAGTTTCCCGCCTATGGGTTCTCGGAGCACAAAGGCTACGGCACACCACAACACCTCGCTGCCATCGCCAGGCATGGTCCGTGTCCGATTCACCGGCGCAGCTTCGCGCCATTGAAGCCGGTGCAAGGGGAACTGCTTCGCGCTTCGTAATCGCGGAAGAGTGGCAACTACGAACGCTTGCGCAGTACTACTACCACGTTGTCCGCTAGCCCGACTGCCGCCAGCGCTGCTTCCACCAGCGCGTAAGCCAGCTTCACCGGTTTCATCCACGGCTTCTGTTTAAGCGAGGTCGTGTGCCTTAACAGTTCACCCCGTTCCGCGTTCGAGACTTCCCGACCGCCGCCACGCCAGTCCCGCCAGATGACGACCGGATTGAAATGCCGGAAGCGTGTCGCTACGACTTCAAATCCGGCGGCCTGACTCAACCGCACGAGCGTTCGCGCGGAGAAGTAATTCAAGTGCTGTGGGTAAACGTAACGATACTTCGAGCCAAGCAGTCGCACGGCGAGTGAATGCAGATTCGGCACCAGCACGAAACAAACGCCACCGGGTTTGAGCAATGTGTGGGCTTTTGACAAAAACCGCTTTGGCTCGGCGAGATGCTCCGCTACGGCCCAGAGGGTGATGACGTCGAATCTGCGACCGCCGAAATCCACTTCCAGAAAATCGCCACGCGCCACCGGCACGCCGCGTGATTCAGCATAATCCAGCGGGGCGCCGCTTACATCCGTGCCGAGGGTTTCATAATCGGCTGACCAGCGTTGGCGGAGTTGAAAGAGGAACGCTCCCGAGCCGCAGCCCACGTCCAGTAATGCGCCGCACGGACAAAATTCACGGAACAATTTCAACTCGCGCACGAACCTCACGTCCGCGTAGTCGCTCTCGAGTTTGGCCGGCGAGAGATAATAGTCTGCCCCTTCGTTGTCGTAGTATTCGCCGCTGGCCATGCAGGCGGGCGCGGGATTGACGAAAACCATGCCGCAATCGTCGCAACGCACTATTCGCAGTTCATCCTTCTGCCAGTGCGGTTGGCGATCGGAACTGTCGCAGACGGG
>Ga0315910_10001411_pt1 | contig 22132 bp, 15 predicted proteins | sample EdamamesoilMG_FD_204470 | JGI IMG/M metagenome (GOLD analysis project Ga0315910, IMG submission 204470) | Garden soil microbial communities collected in Santa Monica, California, United States - Edamame soil | ecosystem: Environmental > Terrestrial > Soil > Garden | place: USA: California... | reverse complement strand
TCGTCCAGCTTCGGCGTCCAGCGCAGCGCTTCGCGCACCCGCTCGACGCGCGCCACCAGCGTGGGCGGGTCGCCGGCGCGGCGCGCTTCCTCGCGCACGTTCAACCGCGTGCCGGCGATCTTCTCGACGCTGGTGATGACCTCGCGGACGCTGTAACCGTGGCCATAGCCGCAATTGGCGACCAGCGACCTGCCGCCGTCGCGCAGGTAGGTGAGTGCGTCGACGTGCGCGGTGGCGAGATCCTCGACGTGGATGTAGTCGCGCACGCCGGTGCCGTCGGCCGTCGGGTAGTCGGTGCCGTACACCGAAAGGTGCGGGCGCTTGCCCACGGCCACCTCGCAGGCCACCTTGATGAGCAGCGTGGCCTTGCGGGTCGACTGGCCGATGCGGCCCTGCGGGTCGGAGCCCGCGACGTTGAAGTAGCGCAGCGCCACGTAACGCATGGAGGTGGCGGCGCACAGGTCGCGCAGCATCCACTCCGACATGAGCTTCGAGGTGCCATAGGGATTGATGGGCGCGGTCGCGGAGTCCTCCGAGGCGAGACCGCTGTCCGGGATGCCATACACCGCGGCGGTGGAGGAGAACACGAAGTTCTTCACCCCGGCGTTGGCCGCGGCCGCCAGCAACGAACGCGTGGCGCAGGTGTTGTTGCCGTAATACTTGAGCGGATCCGACACCGATTCGGGCACGATGGTGTGCGCGGCGAAGTGGACGATGGTGTCCACGCGGTGCTCGGCCAGCAGCCGGTCGACCAGCGCGCGGTCGCCGACGTTGCCGACCACCAGCTCGGCGCCCTGCACCGCCTGGCGGAATCCGGTGGATAGATCGTCCAGTACCACGCAGCGCTCGCCACGCGCCACCAGCTGCAACAGTGTGTGGCTACCGATATAGCCGGCTCCGCCGGTCACCAGTACCGAGGGTCGTTGTGTCATTGCGTTTCCATGCTGGTTTTAGCCGCCGGGATTTTACATTAATGTGAAGCGATGACTGTGACGGAATCTGCACCTGCACCCTTCGACGCGCTCGACCCCGGCGCGGTACTCGGGGCCGCCGAGAGCATCGGCCTCGAGCCCTCCGGGCGGCTGTTCGCGCTCAACAGCTACGAGAACCGCGTCTATCAACTCGGCGACGAGCAGGGCGCGTTGTGGGTGCTGAAGTTCTACCGGCCAGCACGCTGGAGCGACGCGCAGATCGCCGAAGAACACACCTTCACCTTCGAGATGGCGGAGGCGGAGCTGCCGGTCGCCGCGCCACTGCGGCGCGACGGACGGAGTTTGTTTGTCCACCGCCGGTTGCGCTTCGCCGCGTTTCCGTACCTGGCGGGGCGCGCGCCCGAACTCGACGATCCGGCGACGCTCACCTTGCTAGGCCGCACGCTCGCGCGCATGCACGCCATCGGCGCCACCGCGCGCTTCGCGCACCGCCCGGCGCTCACGGTCGAGCGGTTCGGCGAACAGGCGCGCGAGCGCGTCATGGACAGCGGTTTTGTACCCGATGCGCTGGGTGAGCAGTATGCGCGCGTCAGTGAACAGGCGATCGGACGAGTCCGACAGGCCTTCGACGCGTTTGGGCCGCTGCCCGCCGTGCGCATCCACGGCGATTGCCACGCCGGCAACATCCTGTGGCGCGTGAATGGTCCGCTGTTCGTCGATCTCGACGACTGCATGTCCGGTCCGCGCGTCCAGGACCTGTGGATGTTCCTGGCCGGCAACGCGGCGAATCAGCAGGCGACCTGGGCCGCGCTCATGGAAGGTTACGAGTTGTTTGGCGAGTTCGACTTCGCCGAGCTCACGCTGGTCGAGGCCCTGCGCACGCTGCGCATCCTGCATCACGCGGCGTGGATCGCGTTGCGCTGGAGCGATCCGGCGTTTCCGCGTGCCTTCCCCTGGTTCGCGGACGCGCGCTTCTGGGAGCGGCACATCTCGGACCTGTTCGAGCAGCTCGCGGCGATGGACGATCCTCCCATCCTCTCCAGGTAGTACTATACGAAGGGGAGGGTGTATCGCATGTTGAATCCAGGGGTTCGTGCTTCGCTGGTCGTGGCGCTCGCCAGTTGCGTGCTGCTCGCCGCTTGCGACAGCTCGTCGGAAAACGAAGCCGCAAATGCGAACGCGAACGATGCCGGCGCGCCGGCCGCACCCAAGTTGCCGCCCAAGGCCAAGCTGGCCGACCAGATGGTGGCCGCCGTCTCGCAGGGCAAGGCCGCAACGGCCGTCGGCGTGCATTTCACGCTGGGCAATTCGCCCGCGGTCAACCAGGATCTGCCGATCGAGATCGCCATCGTGCCGCACGAAGAATTCCTGTCGCTGCGCATGACTCTCGATGGCCAGGAAGGCATCAGCGTCGTGTCCGGCGACGCATTCGGTCCGAAGAGCGAAGTCGAGCCGGAGAAGGCTTTCCTCCACCAGGCCGTGCTGCGCCCGACCTCCGAGGGCGTATTCATGATTGGCGCCACCGTCGAGACCGACAGCAGCGCGGGGTTGGTCTCGCGCACCTATTCCATTCCCGTAATCGTTGCACCTCAGGCTGCTCCCGCCGCGGGCGCGGCGCCGGTGACGACCCCGCCCGCAGGCCAGGCTCCCGCCGCCAACCCCGCCAACAACTGAGCGGGCGCGCGATTTCGGGAGCCGTTTCACGGGCTGCGTTGTCCACCGGACATATCATGCAATTTGGTCCTCGTTTGCATCGTTATGTCAAAACAGGCCGAAGGTCCGTCTTCCAAAGAAGGCACTGATTCCAGTGCGATTTCCGCTGGCGGGAGCGCCGCCCCCGGCGCTCGCATGGACGTCAACGACCTTTCGATGCGCCGGCTGCATCCGCTGCTGCAGACCCAGCTGCGTGAGCTGCGCGCTCGCGTCACCGGCGGGCGCGTCAGTGCGCACGAACTGCTCGAGATGCTCAGCCGCTACTACGACACCGTCGACGACGAGCGGCGCGCGATGGTGCGCTCGATGCAGCTCATGTCCGACGAGGCCCGTTCGCTCGGCGTGGAGATCGCCGAGCAGGGCGCGGCGCAGCTGCAGGTCATCCTCGATCACATCAAGGACGTGGTGCTGACCGCCAACGTCGACGGCATCATCGATCGCGCGAACCCGGTGAGCCAGCGCGTGTTCGGCTGCCCGCCGTCCGAGTTGTTAGGCCTGCGCATCGATGCGCTGGTGCCGGAAGTCGCCCCGGAGAGCGGCAAGTACCGCTCGATCGCCGAAGCGCTCGACCGCCTCGCCGGCAGCAGCGACACCACGCGGGTTTCGCGCGCCTCGCCGGAAGTCACCGCGCGGCGCATGGACGGCAGCACCTTCCCGGCGGAAATTGCCGTCAGCCGCGCGCGCCACGGCCGCAACGAAGTCTTCGTGATCTGCCTGCGCGACATCTCCGAGCGGCGCGTCACCGAGGAGGCCTTGCGTGACAGCGAGGCGCGTTACCGCTCGCTGGTCGACAACGCACCCGAGGCGATCGCGGTCATCGACGCGGACACGCGCCGGTTCATCGAGGCCAACGACTCGGCCCTGCACCTCTTCAAGATGACCCGCAACCAGCTGCTCACCAGCAGCGTCGGGAACGTCAGTCCCGAGATCCAGCCCGACGGCCAGCCTTCCACCTCGCCGCATCGCCAGGAACTGGCGCTCGCGGTGGCGGGCGAACCGCAGCTGTTCGAGTGGATCCACCGCGACACGCATGGCCGCGACATTCCGTGCGAGGTGCGCCTGGTGCGCCTGGCGGGCGGTGCCCAACCGCTGCTGCGCGCCACCATCACCGATATCTCGGAGCGCAAGCGCGCCGAGATCATCATGGAGAACGAGCGCGCGTTCTTCGCGCTGCTGGCCTCCAACGCCGGTTTGCCCGCCGTGCTCGACGTGATCTCGGCGCTGGTGCAGGCGGTCTATCCGCGCTGCCGCTGCACGATCTCGATGTTGTCACCCGATGGCGGCAACTTCGCGCTGACCATCGCGCGCCAGTTGCCGCCGCTGCTCGCCGCGGTGCTGGAACGCACGCCGATCGAGCCGCGGCGCGGTTCGTGCGCCGCCGCCGTGTATTCAGCCTGCGACGTGTTCGTTCCCGACGTGGCCAACGATTCACACTGGGCCGACCGCCGCCAGGTGGTGCTCGACGCCGGCTTCCGCGCGGTCTGGTCCATGCCCATCAAGGGTTCCAGCGGCAAGTTGCTGGGTTCGGTGGCCATCTACCGCCCGGAGCCGGGCATGCCGGACGCACGCGAGCAGGTGCTGCAGGCACATGCGGCGCGACTCGCGGCACTCGCCATCGAGCGCAACCTCGCCGAGGATGCATTGCGCACCAGCGAGGCCAAGTTCCGCGGCCTGTTCGAAGGCGTCATCGAGGGTGTGTACCAGAGCACGCGCGACGGGCGCCTGGTGTCGGTCAACAGCGCCTTCGTGAAGATGCTGGGCTACGACTCCGCCGAGGAGATGTACGCGCTGCCGAGCTCGGTGATGCTGTACTGGAGCGCGCCGGATCGCGCCGATTTCGTGCGGCGCGTGGACACCGACGGCGAAGTCCGCTCGATGGAAGTCGTGCTGCGCTGTCGCGATGGTACCCAGGTGGTGGCGCTGGAGAATTCGCGCGGTGTGCGCGACGGTACCGGCCGGATCGTGGGTTACGAAGGCACGGTGTCCGACATCACCGAGCGCAAGCGCGCCGAGCAGGCCATCCACGCGGAGAAGGATCGCGCACACGTGACGCTGCAGTCGATCGGCGACGCGGTGATCACCACCGACGCCACCGCGAACATCGACTACCTGAATCCCGTGGCCGAACGGCTCACGGGCTGGACCATGGCGGAGGCGCGCGGCCGCGCCATCGGCGAAGTGCTGCAGCTCATCGACGAATCGACCCGCAAGCCGGTGGCATACACACTCGATCGCGTGCTGCTGGCCGGAGAAACCTCGGTCCCCAACGACCGCAACGTGCTGGTCAACCGGCGCGGCGAGGAACTCGCCATCCAGGAGACGGCCTCGCCGATCCGCAACCGCGAAGGCGTCGCGGTGGGCGCGGTCATCGTGTTCGGCGACGTGACCAAGGAGCGCCGCCTGAAGCGCGCGCTGTCCTACCAGGCGAGCCACGACGCGCTCACCGGCCTCATCAATCGGCGCGAGTTCGACGCGCGTCTCGAGACCGCCGTGACGTCGGCGCAGCGCGGCGAGGGCGAATACGTGCTGCTGTACGTCGACCTCGACCAGTTCAAGGTGGTGAACGACACCTGCGGCCACAGCGCCGGCGACCGGCTGCTGCGCGACATCACCAGTCTCCTGCAGACGCGCGTGCGTGCCTCCGACACCATCGCGCGCCTCGGCGGCGACGAATTCGGATTGCTGCTGGAACGTTGTTCGCTGGAGCAGGCCGAACGCGTCGCGGACAGCATCCGCCAGGCCATTCACAGCTATCGCTTCCTGTGGGGCGCCAACAGTCTTTCGGTGGGCGCCAGCATCGGCGTGGTGCGCATCGCGCGCGACACCACCAGTGCCGCCTCGGTGCTCTCGGCCGCCGACATCGCCTGTTACGCCGCCAAGGACGGGGGACGCAATCGCGTTCAGGTCTATGAACGCGACCACGGGTACAACCGCCACCGCGAAATGCAATGGGTGGGCCGAATCGCGCGCGCCGTCGAGGACGGGCGCCTGGAGCTTTTCGCACAGCGCATCGTGGCGATCTCGCCCGAACGCGGCGACGCTCCGTTCTTCGAGCTCATGGTGCGGCTGCGCGAGGAGAACGGCACGCTGGTGTCGCCCAGCGAATTCATCCCCGCGGCCGAGCGTTACAACGTCATGGTCATGGTGGATCGCTGGGTGGTGAATCGTGCCATCGATCTCCTGGAAGAGTGCCTCAAGCAGGGCAAACGCCTGCCGCTGGTGGCGGTGAATCTTTCCGGAACCTCGATCAACGACGAGGATTTCCTCGACTTCGTGATGACGCGGCTCAGCAACGAGCAGGTGGCGCGCGCCCTGTGTTTCGAGATCACCGAGACCGCGGCGGTGGCATCGCTCGCCAAGGCCACCTTCCTGATGCGCGAGCTCAAGGCGCGCGGCTGCCGCTTCTCGCTCGATGACTTCGGCAGCGGCGTCTCGTCGTTCGTGTACCTGAAGACCCTGCCGGTGGACTTCCTCAAGATCGACGGCCAGTTCGCCGCGCATGTCGCGTCCGACGTGGTCGACCGCAGCATGGTCGAGGCCATCGCCAAGGTGGGACGCGCCATGCGGATCGCGACCATCGCGGAAAAGGTCGAGAACGCCGAAGCCCTGGCCGTGTTGCGCCAGATCGGCGTCGATTACATCCAGGGTTTCCACCTGGCCGAGCCCTTGGCCATCGCTGACGTCTTCGGCTGCGAGGTCAGCGACCCTTAGGCATACTCGGCGACATGCCGACGCCAACGAATGCAGAACCGAGCTTCTCGTTAGGGCTCGAAGAAGAATATCTGCTGGTGGATCTCGCCACGCGCGACCTGGTCTCCGATCCTCCCGCCGAACTCCTGCAACGCTGCATATCCGAGACCGACGGGCGCGTGAGTCCCGAATTCCTGCGCTCGCAGCTCGAAGTGAAGACCTCGGTGTGCGGCTCGGTGGCCGCGATGCGCCGTGAGCTCGGCGCTCTGCGCCACAAGGTCTGCGAGGTCGCGGCCCAGTACGGCATCGCGCCCATCGCCGCATCGACCCATCCGTTCGCGCGATCGCCACAGCGCCCGCCGCACACCGATCACGAGCGTTACGCGGACATCGCGCGGGAAGTGCAGGGCGGTGCACGCCGCATGGTCATTTGCGGCATGCACGTGCACGTCGGCCTGGAAGACGATGACCTGCGCATCGACGTGATGAACCAGCTGTCGTACTTCGTGCCGCACCTGCTGGCGCTGTCGTGCTCCTCGCCGTTCTGGGAGGGCGACGACATGGGCATGCAGTCGTTCCGGCTGATGTTGCTGTCGTCACTGCCGCGCACCGGCCTGCCCGATCGCTTCGACAGCTACGGCGAATTCCGCCGGCATCTCGACGCGCTGGTGCGCAACGGACTCATCGAGGACACCACCAAGGTGTGGTGGGACATCCGCCCGAGCTCGCGTTATCCCACGCTCGAGACCCGCGTATTCGACTGCTGCACGCATCTCGACGATGCGGTGTGTCTCGCGGCGCTCAACCTCGCGCTGGTGCGCAAGCTGTATCGCCTGCGGCGCGCCAACCAGACCTGGCGGCGCTATCCGCGCATGCTGATCGCCGAGAATCGCTGGCGCGCCATGCGCTTCGGATCGGATGCGAGCCTGCTCGACCTGGCACGCGGTGAACTCGTGCCATTCGCGGAATTGCTCGAAGAGCTGCTGGCAATCACCCAGGAGGATGCGGTCGCGCTGGATTGCCTGGCGGAGACCGAGCACGCGCGCGCCATCCTCAAGCGCGGCTCGAGCGCGCATCAGCAGCTCGAGGTCTACCAGATGGCCCGGAGGCAGGGCGCGACGGACGGAGAAGCATTGTCCGCGGTGGTCGGCTGGCTGGCGAAGACCACCTGCGAGATCTGACAACGCCCTGACAAGGAGAGTCACATGGTGAAGGCAGGCTGGCTCGCGGTGGTATTCGTAGCCGGAATCGCCATCGGCATCTTCATCGGGCGGGGACAGGGCGGCGCATCGTCAGCAAACGAGGCGCCGGCGCCCGGATTCGTGGCCCAGCCTCCAGGCGACGACCAGGTGCGCATGGTGACCGCACCGCCGGCCGCATCGGCTCCCACCCGGCCGGCGAGCGCATCGGGCGCAATACCCGCAACGGGCGTTCCATCTGCGATGGCGCCGGCGGCGGCTGCCACCGCCGATGCATCCGGCGACGTGAATTCCATCGACGTGGGGCCGATATTCAGCAAGCAGTTCGCCGAAACCGCCACGCAGGGTTATCGCGATGCCACGGCCGAGGCACACCACGCACTCGAGCGCGAGGCGCGTGACGACTCGTGGGCCTATCCCATGGAAGCGGAGATCGAGAATTCGCTGGTGGCCGACACCAGCATGGGAAACTTCAAGAAGGAGCACGTCGAGTGCCGCGCCTCGATGTGCGAAGTGCGCCTGACCGCGCGCGGCGCGGACCAGGCCGCGGCCTTGCAGCGATGGAATGAAAGCCTGCGCTCGCAGCCCTGGAGCCCGCGGCTGTTCATGAGCAGTTCCTCCGTGTCCAACAACGACAACAACGTGGACGCGCTGTTGATCTTCACCAGGCCGCCGCCGCCGGGGAAGAACTAGCCAGGGACTACTGCAGAGGTTGGGCGCAGACCGCGCCGCGCACCACCCGCGCAAGCGCCGCGCAGGCATTGACCGACAGGAAGGGTCCGCGCGTGGTGTCGTGTTTCTCGGTGGTCTGCTCCAGCAACTGGCGCATCCGGTCGAATCCGAGTTTCTGGTCACGCGCCAGCAGCAGGGCGACCACGCCGCTCACCTGCGCGGTGGCGAGCGAGCTGCCGGAGGCGAAATCGTAGTGGCCATTGGGGACCAGCGTGAGGATGTCGCGCGCCGGCGCGCGCAACACGTCCTGGTCGTCGTTCGCCGAAGTCTCGGCCTCGGCGACCGGCAGCACGTTCGGTAGTTTGGCCGGGAAACCGAAGCGCGGATCGGACGACACGGCGCCGACGACGATGACGCCGGCCTCGACCGCCTTGGCGATCAGCGCCTCGAGCAGCGGATCGCTGGGGCCGACGAGGCTGAGATTGATCACCTGCGCGCGTGCGCTGAGGGCATCGGCCAGGGCCTGCGCGACCGTGAAGGAATTGCAACGTCCGGGGCTGCTGGGCGAGGGCTGCCAGCAGGCCTTGTAGGCGAGCAGCTTCACGTCCGGCGCCACGCCGACGATGCCGATGCCGTTGTTGGCCGAGGCGGCGATCAACCCGGCGACCTGCGTGCCATGGCGGTCGTTGCGGAAGCCTTCGGTGTCGTCGTCGATGTAGTTGCGCGTGAGCTGGGTGCGCCCGGCGAGATCCGGATGACTGGTGTCGACGCCGGTGTCGATGATGGCGACGCGGATGCCGGTGCCGCGGCTGATGTGGTGTGCCTCGGCCACGTCGAGCGCGCGCACGTTGGCCTGCAGGCGCGCGTAGGGATCGTCGAACACCGGCGAGCCCGTGGCGGATTCGAATTCGTTGAGCGGCTGGGCGATCAGCACGCGCTTGTCGGTGAGCAGTTTCTCGATGACCGCTTCACGCGTGGTGCCCGGCGGAATCCGGAACAGCACGCAGTGCATCTGCAGCTGCTCGATCGGCCACTCGGACACCAGCGTGAGCGAATAGGTGCGGGCGAGTTCGCGGATCAGGCCCGTGGCGGTGGCGCTGACGCGGTAGTTGGTGGTCGTGCCGTAGCCGTGCGCCGTGCCGCCGACCGCCGACGGGCGGCCCGTCACCGGGTTTGCGACCGCGACCACGATGAACTGGTTGGGCGCGGTGCGGACTTCCGCGGGCGTGCGCACCTCGGGCGGCGCCGCGGATGCCGGATCGGGCGACAGGCTGGCGAGCGCGAGCGCCAGGATCGCGCACAGCCGCCAGGCGTGGCGGCTCAGGTCACTGCTCAACCGGCTCAGCGAAACTGACATGAGGATCATTCTTCAATACCTTCGCGACGGACTCCGCCGAGGCGCCCGAGGCGACCGCATCCACGGACAACTCGGCCGTGAAATTTCCGGCATCGCCAGGGCCCGCGACGATGGACAACCCCTGGTGGACGAGCAGAGTCTTGACGGTGTCGATGGATGCGTCGGGCGCGAACACCAGGCGCACCGCCGGCGCATTCAGGCGCGGCGTGACATCCGACACCGTCCTCATGTTGCTGTCCATCGAATTGCCACGCAGCGTGAGCACGAGGATGCCGAGTCCGATGGCCTGCACCACCACGGCCGCGGCCAGCCAGCGCACGGTGCGCGAGGAGCGCGGCACCGGGACCGGGGCACCCGTGGTGCCGGTGGCGGTTTTCGAGGCGGTCTCCGCGGCTTCGATGCGCGCCCACAGCTTGTTGAACGACTTCTGTTCTTCCGAAGACGCCGGCAGCGGCGAGTTCGCTTCATCGCTGGTCACGTGCGAGGCGACCCTGCGCTGCGCGGCGAGCTCGGCGCGGCATTCGGCGCAGCCCTGCACGTGTGCGTCCACCCACTCGCGATCCTCAGGCGCGATGCGGCCATTGGCGAGCCAGGGAAGCAGGGCCCAGGCTTCGGCGTGAGTATCGGGGATACGGGGATTCATGACTTTTCTCCGGACATGCCTGCGAGCTCGGGCAAGACTTGTTTGAGTGTTTCCCGTGCGCGGAACAAGCGGGTTTTGACCGTGTTGACCGGGCAATCGAGGATCGCGGCGACTTCTTCGCAGGAGTGGCCGAGAGTGTACGTCAGTTCCAGCGCCATGCGCTGCTCCACGGGCAGGCGCCCGAGGCCGAGCGACAACCATTGCTGGTTGGTCTCTTCGTCTTCCGACGAGCCCACGCTCACCGAGTCCTCGTCGAAGGGCTCATCCGAGACGGGGCGCAGTTTTGCGCGGCGCAGGGCGTTCAACGCCCGGCGGTAGGCAATGCCGATGATCCAGGTGGAGAGCTGCGAGGCGCCGCGGAATTCGCCGGCCTTGGTCCAGACCACCCAGAAGGTGTCGTTGATGACTTCTTCGATGTCTTCGCGGCGCAGGGACATGCGGCCGAGGAGCCGCGACAGGCGCTGGTAGTAGTTGCCGTAAAGGCTGCGGAAGGCCGCCTGGTCGCGCTTCCGGGCAATACGCTCCAGCAGCTCGCGATCCGAGGCATCGGTGGTGGGGCTGGCTAGCGCCCGGGAATTCTGGGTTTCGACACTCTGCAGCGGCACGGCAACGCCCCCTGGAGACCAACTGCTCATGAGTACCTGCAGGCCGTTGCCCGGTTCCCCGCGTTCAATGCGTCGAGGAAAAACGCCACAACGCGGTGAATGCGACCCGGTCGCCCACCGAGTCCTCTTGGAAATGTTCCTCGGCGTTGTCGCTCACGCCGAGATAGGCCAGTTGCAGCTCGAAGGGCTTGAGCGTCGCCGTGAGGGTCACGTTCCAGTACTGGTAGGAGTCCTTGTAGACGTCCTGCAGGTCGTAGTTTCCGAGCCCGGCCGAGATCGCGAAACGTTCGTTGAAGGGGTAACGCCCCGACACTTCGAGCGCCCAGGCGTTGCCCTCGTGGTAGCCGGGCGAGGAGGCGACCGCGTGCGTGTTGGGCGAGTAGATAGCCGCGACGAACAGCTGGTTGCGGTAGCCGAGCGTGCCGGTGATCTCGGTGCGGTTGTAGGTGATGCGGCGCGGGTCTTCGGGGTAGGTGTATTGCGAGAGGCGCAGGTCCGCGGAGAATTTCTCCGAGAGGTTCCAGTAGCGGCCGGCCCAGATGTCCAGCTCCACGGGCGGGCTGGGCCCCGGATTCGGATCGCAGGTGGCGACGAACGCGCCGACGTAGAACTCCTTCGGGAACTCGACGTCGATCGAAGCCTGCGCCGCCGGTTTACCGCGCGTCAGCGACAGGCCGCGGAACACGAAGTCCGAGGTACCGCCCAGTGTTCCGGTGACGACACGCACCGAATCCGCATGCGCAGCCGCGCTGGCTAGCAACGCGACGGGCAACAGCGCTCGGATGATGGGCTTCACTGTCAGGGTTTCTCTCAGGGCCATCCATGTCCGCGGGCAGTCTGACGAGTCGCCTGGAGGCTGGCAAGCGCCGATCTCCGTTACGACATTTGAACGGCGTCGCAGTCGCGCGGGCGCGGAAGCGTTACGCGCGCGTAGTCGGAATCAAGATGTGACTGCGATCCAGACCCGCCACGGGCGCTTTTGACAAGATCCATATCGACACCGATGCACGCTTCCTTTTCAAGGTTTGCGGATCGCTGGACCCCCACTGCGATCGCGCTTTGCTTCGCTTACAGCCTCGCCTGCGCGTTGAGCCTGGTCCTGGGCTGGGGCGGGACGCGTGCGGCCGAATTCATCGGCGCCTGGGGTACGACGCCGATCCAGATCGTCGCGTTGCTGTTGTTATGGCCGCTGATGCACGACGCCACGCTGACGCTCCACCGGCGCCGTGCCTATCGACTGTTCTTCGCCGCGCTGTTGCTGGATCTCGCCGCGTGCGTGGGCTGGGGCTACGACGCGCTCACGGCGAATACCACGTTCGGCTCCTGGCCGGACGTGTTGTTCACTTTCTACTACCCGATCGCCGGCGCGGCCTGCGTGTTCCTCTACTTCGATCTCGGTGGCCGGCTCAACAGCGCGCGTTCGCTGATCGACTTCGCCACGCTCGCGATCGGATTCGGCGCGCTGCTGTGGTTCACCGCGCTGAAGCCCCTGTCCTCGCTGAGCGCCGCCGAGATCGCCGCGAAGTGGTCGATGGTCGCGTATGGCATCGGCAACGCGATCGCGCTGGTCGCGGGCGCCCTGGTCGCCATGCAGATCAACGACTGGCGTGCCCACCGCCCGGTGGTCTGGCTGCTGTGCGCGATGGTCGCGACGCTGGTGGCGGATCTGCTGTGGGTCAACGCCGAGCTGCGCGGTGGCTACGAAGTCGGCGCGGGCATCGACTTCGCGTACTTCCTGTTCTACCTGTGCCTGATCCTCGGGGCGCGCGCCCAGCGCACGCAACGCCGGCCGCGAACCGACACGCTGGGACTGCAGGGCGACCTGCGTGGCTCGCTGCCCATGGTGGCGCTGTCCACCGGCATCATCGCGCTGCTCGACGATCGCCTCGGGCTCACCGATTTCCAGTCTCCGCTGCTGATCGTCGTCATGCTGGTGTCCACGATCCTGGTGATCGCCGGACAGGCGCTGGCCACGGGCGAAGTCGTCGGCCTGCATCGCGAAGTGGCCACGCGCCGTTTCGACGAACGACTGACCGAACTGGTGCGCCGTTCGAGCGACATGATCGCGATCTGCGGCGCGGACGGCGTGATCGGGTATGCGAGTCCATCGTCGCAACAGGTGCTCGGCGTCAGTCCCGCGGAACTCATCGGCAAGCGCATCGACGAGGTGCTCGGGCCGGACGCGCCGCACGTGCGCGCCATTTTCGACGAGGTACGGCAGGCGGATCATTCCGAGCAGACCGCGGTGTTCTCCATCCCGCAGCCCGAGGGCGAGAAACGTTCCTACAAGATGGTGATCGCCAACCTGTGCCACGTCGAATCGATCGGCGGCATCACGCTCAACATCCGCGACGTTTCCGATGCCGCGCGCCTCAACGAGCAGCTGCGCACCCTGGCATTCCACGACCCGCTGACGCTGCTGGCCAACCGCACGTTGTTTGCCGACCGCGTGCACGAGGCGGTGCATCACCTGGCCGAAGGCATGACGCCGGCGGTGTTGTTCATCGACCTCGACAACTTCAAGACCATCAATGACAGCATGGGCCACAGCGCGGGCGACCAGTTGCTGCGCGGGTTCGCGCATCGCCTGGTCCAGTCGACGCGCGTGGGCGACACGGTGGCGCGGCTCGGTGGTGACGAATTCGCCGTGCTGATCGGACATGCGCCCGGGCCCGAGGCCGCGATGGCCGTCGCGCGCCAGGTCATCGACGCCTGCCGCCAGCCCTTCGAAATCGAAGGACAGCGGGTGCGCGTGGGCGCGAGCGTGGGTGTGGCGTTGGCTGATCGCGCCAGCAACGTGGAGCGCCTGCTGCGCAATGCGGACGCCGCCATGTACGCGGCCAAGTCGCGCGGCAAGGGCCACGCGGAAATGTTCGCGCCGGAGATGCTGCTGGCGGCCCGCCGCCGCATCCGGGTCGAGAACGAACTCACGGTGGCCATGGAGAAGCAGCAGCTGGTTGCCCACTACCAGCCGATCGTGGACCTGGGGTCGCGACACCTGGTCGGCGTCGAGGCGCTGATGCGCTGGGAGCACCCGAGCCGCGGAATGGTGCTGCCGGGCGAATTCATCCCCGTGGCCGAAGAGACCGGGCAGATCATCGCGATGACGCAGTGGATGCTCGATCGCGCCTGCGCGGACCTGGCGCGGCTGCAACGCGAGATCGCCCACGGCGCCGGCCTGCGCATGTCGGTCAACATCTCGAGTCGCTATCTCAATCACGGCACCGTCGTCGCCGACGTGCGCGCCGCGCTCGCGAAGCACCGCATCTCCCCGGACTGCCTGGTGCTCGAGGTCACCGAGAGCCTGCTGCTCGGCGATTCCGCGCAGCTCGAGAACACGTTCTCGGCGCTCAAGCAGCTCGGAGTACGGCTCGCGCTGGACGATTTCGGCACGGGATATTCCTCGCTCGCCTACCTGCATCGCTTTCCGATCGACATCCTCAAGATCGATCGCTCCTTCGTCGAGCGGCTGGCGCCCGAGCAGGGTGGTGAGGACGTGGACGCGGTGGCGCTGGCCCGCGCGATCCTCTCCATGGCCGAGGCGTTGGGACTGGACACGGTCGCCGAGGGGATCGAAGGCGACGCGCAGCGCGACACCTTGTTAGGCATCGGCTGCCTGACGGGGCAGGGTTATTGCTTCGGCAAGCCGATGCCCGTCGCGGAGCTGTTCGACGCCGCCGTGACGCGCCGCCGCACGCTGATCGGAGGCAACCTGCCGGCGCAGGTGGAATTGACCGCCACCGGGCGATTTCGGGGCATGTGACATAACTACCCGGCGCGTTTCTCATAACCCGACGGGCAGGATTTCAGCCGGGTGAAAGCCCGAAAAGATGAGAGGTGCGTGGCCTTGCGGTCCCAGGCTCTCGACTAATCTGCGCCTCGACAAACAGAACAAGAGCAGCGGAGAACCGGTGAAGTCGGCAGAAACGACATCGCTCGATTCGGGTGTTGCGCCCGAGCGGAGCACGGAGAGCGTTTTGCGAGCGGTGTGCCTGAGACTGGGCTGCACGGCCGCGACCGCGGTATTGCCACGCGAGGAATCGCGCACGGTCTGGGCACGTTCGGAGTCCGACCACGACTTCGCGCGGGCGCAGCTCGGCATCGTCGGTGAAGAACTGGCGCGCCGCTGCATCGAGACGCGCAAGCCGATCGCCACCAACAAGCTCAAGCACCGCAGCGGCGGCGAAACCGCCTGCAAGCTGATCGCGGTGCCGCTGATCGCGCGCGGCGGCCCGGCGGGCGCGCTCATCATCTTCAATCGCCCCGACGAACCGAGTTTCGACGAGTTCACCGTGCGGCGGCTCGCGCGCTTCGCGCGCCTGCTGGCGCGCAGCGCCACCCAGGATCTCGACTCGCTGACCGGGTTGTTGTCCTGGGAAGGATTCAAGACCCGCGTGACCGCCTGGGCGCGTGACAATGCGCCGACCGCGATGGTGTCGATGCTGTACGGTGACATCGACCGACTGCACGTCATCAACGATCTGGCCGGATTCTCCGACGGCGATCGGGTGATCAAGCGTTGCGGCGGCGTGATCCGCAAGGCGCTGGTCGGCGCGGAAAGCGCGGCCTGCCGCCTGTCGGGCGACCGTTTCACGGTGTTCCTGCCCCACATGAATCTCGCGCAGGCTCGCCAGCTCGCCGACAGCATCTGCCGCGAAGTGAGCGGTGGCCTCTCGGCGCAGAAGGAATCCAACCACCCGGTGTCCATGTCCTGGGGCGTGGTGTCGATCTCGGCGGCCGACCTGCATCTCGACCACCGCATCGCCGAGGCGGAAATCGCCTGCAAGATCGCCAAGGACCGTGGCCGCGGCCGCGTCGAGGTCTACCAGGACACCGACCACAGCATGATCCGCCGGCACGACGAGATCGGACTCATCGGCAGCGTGCGCGAGGCGTTGCGCCAGCGGCGCATCGTGGTGTTCGCGCAGCCCATCACGCCGCTGATCAATCATTCACTGCCCGTGACCTACGAGCTGCTGGTACGCATCATCGACTGCAAGGGCAACGTGGTGGAGGCGGCGGACTTCATGTCCGCGGCCACGCGCTACCAGATCCTGCCCGAGATCGATCGCGCGGTCTGCGAGCGCGCCTTCGAGCAATTGAGCAACACCGGCGACGAGCAGCTGCGGGTGTCGATCAACCTGTCGGGACCGACGCTGTCGGACCCGGAGTTCCTCGAATGGCTGGTCTCGGCCATGGCGAAGTACAACATCGACGGCAGCCGTCTCGCCTTCGAGATCACCGAGGCGGCCGCGGCCGCGAACCTCGTCCAGGTGCAGCAGTTCATCCGCCGCATGACCTCGCACGGCGTGCGTTTCGCGCTCGACGATTTCGGCACCGGCGTGAGCTCGCTGGCGTATCTCAAGAACCTCGAGATCAGCACCATCAAGCTCGACGGCTCGTACGTGCGCGACGTGCTGACCAACACGCGCTCGCAGGCGCTGGTGCGCGCCATCGTGCAGCTCGCCGACTCGATGGGCATCACCACGGTCGCCGAGTTCGTGGAATCGAATGGCGTGCGTGATCGACTCGCCGCGCTCGGCATCCAGTTCGGCCAGGGATTCGCGCTCGGCCGTCCGGGTCCGCTCGACGACGTGCTCGCCGCGGTGGCGGATCGCGCGCCGGAAGGGCGGCAGCGACCGTTCACCAGTGACCAGACGCTGGTGACTCCGTCGGGCATTCCGATCATGTTCAAACACGCGTGAATGGGGACATTCCTCGTTTCCTAGCAAACGGGGACAGTCCACATACGGTGGCAGCGCGGGCGAGCGGTTCAGAAGGTTCGAGCCCTCGCGTGCAATCGGCGAGGAGAGAGCGGCCGCGGGCCGCCGTAGTGCCTTGCAGAATTCCGTTCTTGCAGATGTAAAGGCCCGCCGCGAACTACGAGCGAACGCCAAGAATTGCCGCTTCGGCAATTCTTGAAGCGCGATTGCGGTCGCGAGGGCTCGAACCTTCTGAACCGCTCGCCCGCGCTACCGGCGACAAGGTCTGTCCCCGTTTGCTAGGAAACGAGGAATGTCCCCTTTTCCACGGTATGCTGCGCCGCGTGATCCGGCTTTCGCGCTACCAGTGGACCGTCTTCTTCGCCGCCTGGCTCGGGTGGGGATTCGACGTCTTCGACGGACTGCTGTTCAACTACGTCGCGCCGAACGCGGTGCCGACCTTGTTAGACATCCCTCTCGGCACCCCCGAGGCCAAGTCGGCGGCGCTGCAATGGAACGGCATCCTGACTTCGCTGTTCCTGTTCGGCTGGGCCGCGGGCGGCGTGTTGTTCGGACCGATCTGCGACCGCTTCGGCCGCAAGCGCGTGCTGATGATCACCATGCTCCTCTACGCGCTCGGCACCGCCTCCTGCGCCTTCGTCACCGAGATGTGGCAGCTGATCCTGTGCCGCTTGGTCGCGAGCCTGGGCATCGGCGGAGAGTGGGCCGCGGGCTCGTCCATGGTGGCCGAGGTCGTGCCCGAGGAAAAACGCGTGGAGGCGGGCGCCCTGTTGTACACCTCCGCGCCGTTTGGCCTGTTCCTCGCAACCTGGGTCAACGCCGAAGTGGCGGGCGACTGGTTCAAGCACGATCCGGCGAACTCCTGGCGCTACGTGCTGATGTTCGGCTTGCTGCCCGCGGCCATCGCCTTCGTGGTGCGCGCGTTCGTCAAGGAGCCGGAGAAGTGGGCCAGCACGGCGGCCACCGCGCCACCGGCGCGGCTGCGCGAGATCTTCCGCCCCGATTTGCGGCCACGAACCATCAGCGCGCTCATCGTCGCCGTCATCGCGCTGATCGCCTGGTGGGGCTGCAACGCATTCATCCCGGTCACCGCGGCCACCATGGCGCAGGCCGAGGCTCACCTCCGCGGCCTCGACACGCTGGCCACGACCACGCTGGTGGAAAACTGGAAGACCATCGCCACCAACTGCTTCAACGTCGGCGGCCTGGTGGGCACGTTGCTGACGGTGTTCTTCGCCAAGCGCTTCGGGCGACGGCCGATGTACGTGGTGTATTTCCTCGGTTCGGCGCTGTCGCTGTTCGCCACCTTCGGCCTCGACATGCCGCCGGAGACGCGGCTCTACATGTTCGGGCTGATCGGCCTCACGGTGTTCGGCGTGTTCGGCAGCTTCACCTTCTCTCTACCCGAGCTGTTCCCGACGCGGCTGCGGTCCACCGGCGCGGGCTTCTGCTACAACATCGGCCGCGTGATCGCCGCCGGTGGTGTTTTCATCGTGGGGGCGGTCGCCGCGGCCGGGCGCGGCGACGTGCAGATCCTCTACAACGCGATCTTCATGATCGGCTTCGCGCCGATACTCGGCCTGCTGCTCATGCGCTGGGTGATAGAGACCCGCGGCCAGACCATGCCCGACTGAAAGGGTGAAGGGGTGCCGGAATGCCTGGCTGCGGCGCCGTCTCAAGGTTGATACGCCGCGAAGTCGTCGTAGTCGGCGGCTGCCTTGAACATCGCCGGACCGGCGTTGCCGTTCACGATCGACGCGTCGATGGTTTCCAGCAGCAGGGTGCCGTTGACGTAGCCGCGCAGCCGGTTGCCGACGGCATCGAGTCGCAACTGGTACCAGGTGCCGGGTAACACCGCGAAGGGTGCGCTCCGGAGCGTGGTGACAGTGCCGTCGACCACCTTGCGCAGCGAGATGGTGTTGGAGCTGCGCAGCGACAGGTAGTAGAAATTGCGCGCGTCGACGTGGCGCGCCATCAGGCCGAACCAGCGATCCTGCGTGCCGGTGGGCGTCGCGAACGTATCGAGCCGCGCCCGCGTGCGCACCACCTGGTCGTGCGCCGGCACGCCAATGCTGGCGCGCGCATCGCCGGCGATCGAACTCTGGAACCAGGTGGTGGACGCGCCCGGCGCGAGATTCCAGAAGCCGCTGCCGGTGAACGACCATGGGCCGGCGGCGCCGCCCTCGAAATCGTTGGCATACAGCGTCGTGAACGGCGACGGTGTCACCACCACGTTGTCGAATTCGCCTTGTGCGCGATCGGTGACCAGCGCCGCGCGTCCGTGCGTGGGCCCGCTGCTGTCGGCGTCGACGAGCAGGCGGCCGTCGACGTATACCCGATGCAGCGTGCCCACGGACTCGAGTCGTACGCGGTAGTAGCGATGCGGCGGCGCGTTGAAGGCAGCCGAGGCGAGCACGCGTGAACCGCCGCCCGCGACGCGCCGCAATTCGACTCGCCCGTTGCTTCGCAACATGGCCTCGAAGAAATTCTGGGGACCCTGGTAGCGCGTGACCAGCCCGACGCCGCTGCCGGCCACGCCATAGAGAATGGGGCGCACGTCGGCCTCGATGGCCTGGCTGGTGAAGTCGCTGGCTTCTCGCACGGCGATCGCAGGCTGGAGGACATTGGTCTGCCGGAACACGCGCGTGATGCCGCGCGGCGTCGTGAAGAACCGGCTGCCCGCGCTCTGGACCCAGCTGGCACCGTTGCCGGTGTTGAAGGCGTCCTGGATCACCCCGGGTGGCGCGAACGATGCGGGGATCTCGAAGTAGTGCACCAGGCCGTTGCCGTTGTCGCCGACCAGCGCGCGACGGCCGCTGATCGAGATCGCGCGCCCCAGCGACTCGCCGTTTTTCGCCGCGAGTACCGCGACGTGTTCATAGGTGGCGTCGGTGCGGCGGCGGAACACGTTCACCACGTTCACGCCGCGGTCCTGGCTCCACGCGTGCTGCAACAGCAGGCCGCCGCTGTGCGCGAATGACCCCGCGGGGCCCGAGCCCACGAAACTGTCGAGCGCCTGGATTCGGGTGGCGAGCTGGAACCCCGTCGAAGGCTGTTCGCGGTACACGAAGGTGCCGCTTTCAATGCCGCCGGCCACGAACACGTCCGGCCACCTGATCGCGACTTCCGGGCCGAATTGGGTCGCACCTGCGGGCGGTCGCATGTTGCCGTAGGGCAGCGTGAACCAGCCTTCGGTCCCCCCAAAGTCGTGGAAGACGTACGTCTCCGGGACCAGATCTTCCGGGCCATCGGGTTGCTGGACCACGGCCCAGGCGCCCGAGAGATCCGCCGGGCCGCCGCGAAACTGGTCGTCGCTGCCGTCGAAACGCGGCTTGCCCTGCAGGATCGCGCGCGTGCGCCACGTCCCGTCGGTGTCGCGCTCGAACACGCGCGCGTTCCACGCGCCGGTGCCATCGCCGCTCAGGACACGGCCGCCGTCGACCGAAAGGTGTTGCCCGGGCCCATCCCGGGTGAATTGCGAGGGCTGCTGTACCCAGCCGCCGGCGGTGAGCTGCCAGATCTCGGTTTCCACGGTCTGCACGGCCGCGAGCCCGGCGCGCATGGCGACCGCGGCGGGTATCGGGAAGAAATTGTCCTGCAGGTGCTCATTGAGCCGACGGACCATCGTCCAGCTCGCGCCGCTGCGCTGGAACAGGAATGCCGTGGAGAAGGCCTGGTCGAGCATGGGCTCGCCGCCTGGATCGGGGACCACCCGTCCGGCGGTCACGAGGGCGTAGTCGCCATCGATGGCCACGTCGCCGGCAAAGCCGTCGTAGGCGGGATCCGGTGTGCCGAAAGTCGAGAGCGGCTCGAGTGTGACCGGGCGTGCGCCGAGGGTCCCCGCCAGGAGGGCGCCGAGCCAAGCCAGGTGCCAGCCGCTACGCATCGCCGCAACCCGCCTCGTTGTAGTTAGTGGACGGGAAGATGGTGCAAGACCCGGGCCACGGCCGGTGGCGGGAGTTTCCCGCCGCCGGTCACCGACGGCGGCCCGCAGGGGGAGAATGACGCCCCTAGGGAATTGCGCCCGCGCAACTATTGCCGCGCGTCGGGAAAAAGTTGCGCGCGCCGCCGTGCGCGCGGTGCCAGGTAGTTAGTTGGTGTCCGCTTGTCCTACATCAGGGCGCGTCGGGCGCCTCGATGCCGAGCTGCACCGTGATCCGGCCGGCATCGCGGAATTCCAGCACCAGCGGCGCCGTCTTGCCGCGCTCCAGCGGCGTCTTGAGGCCGACCAGCATGAGGTGGATGCCGCCCGGCTGGATCTTCACGGTGGCGCCGGGAGGAATGTCGATCGCGGACAATGGCCGCATGCGTGCCATGCCATCGACGATCGAGGTCTCGTGCATCTCGACCTTGTCCGCGACCGGCGAGCTCGCGCCGACCAGCGTGTCGGCGCTCTTGCCGCGGTTGGCGATGGATAGATAGGCGACGCCCATCGGCATGCCGGGCGCGGTGGGTCGCGACCAGGGATGCTCGATGACCAGGGTGCCCAGTTCGTATTGATGGGCCGCGCCCGCCGTCAGGGCGACGGCGAACAGCAGGACGAGTCGCCGCAGCACGTCGTCTACTTGGCGACGCGCAGCTTGCGCAGCAGCTGGCGGTCGACGTAGGTGCGCGCATCGAGCACCAATCGATCCTGGAACTGCTGCAGCTGGTGCATCCAGAACATGACGATGATGCAGGCCACCAGCGCGGTCAGCGTGGCGTTGAACGTGACGCCCAGCCCCATGGTGACGCCGGAAATGTCGCCGCCCATGGCGCCCTGTGCTTCCTGCAGAGCGGCGCCGATGCCGCGCACCGTGCCGACGAATCCCACGGCCGGGATCGCCCAGGCGGTGAAGCGCACCATCGACAGCTTGGTATCCATGCTGGCGGCTTCGAATTCGCACTCGACCTTCACCGCTTCGGCCGCGTCCTGCACGCTGCGCGTGGCGCCGAACCGGTTGTACGCCACCATCAGCAGTCGCGGGAGGAAGCCTTCCTGCTCTTCGCGCGGCAGCGCCTCGAGTGGCCGCGAGTACACGCGTGCGTCCTCGGGCAAGACCACCTGGGCCTCGCCGATCTTGACGTAATCGCGGTCGAGCAGCTTTCGATCCTTCTGCGTGAGGAAGGCCTGGCGGCCCAGCAGCAGCAGCGACCAGAGGCACAGTGTCACGCACAGTTCCTGCTCGTGGTCCTTGAGGATCACGTAGACCGAACGCAGTTGCAGGACACGGTTCGTGGTGTTGGCGGAGTTCTTCACCTCAACGCGCTGGCCCAGAACCGCTTCGGCGCGTGGCCGGATGATCAGGGTCCAGATGCTGTGGATGATGATCACCGAGAGCAGCGCCGCGCTGATGCTGTACACCGTGTCGTCCAGGACCCAGTGCGGGCGTTCCTGGCGCTTCGGCGCGGTGGCGGACAGTGGCGCGTTGTTCTCGGTGGCCATGCAGGATTTCTCGCTCGGTGCTTAGACCGAATAATTGTGGCTCAAAAACGTATTCGTTAGTCGGGCAGTCGGATCAATAAGTTCCGTGGCGCTGTGACCGGATTGTAACCGCGCCGTTACTCAGGCTACTACCGGCGCGCTGATAGCATGACCGCCCGGTTTTACCCAGCGGC